>Ga0111538_10005186_pt1 | contig 17860 bp, 16 predicted proteins | sample SoiMethybrSBSTD1_FD_79669 | JGI IMG/M metagenome (GOLD analysis project Ga0111538, IMG submission 79669) | Bulk soil microbial communities from a Populus tree surrounding site in Tennessee, USA - Soil MetaG P. TD hybrid SBSTD1 (version 2)... | ecosystem: Environmental > Terrestrial > Soil >...
ATCTATCTCGAAGGCAGCGATCAGCATCGCGGCTGGTTCCACAGCTCGCTGCTCGTCGGCGTCGGCACGCGCGGCCGCGCGCCGTTCAACCAGGTGCTGACGCACGGCTTCGTGATGGACGAGCAGGGCCGCAAGATGTCCAAGTCGCTCGGCAACACCACGGCGCCGCAGGACGTCATCAAGCAGAGCGGCTCGGAAATCCTGCGCCTGTGGGTGTCGATGGTGGACTACCGCTACGACATGAACATCGGCAAGGAAGTGATGGCCCGCACCGTTGAGAGCTATCGCAAGATCCGCAACGTGATCCGCGTGCTCGTGGCGAACCTCTACGACTTCGATCCGAAGGACGACAGCGTCCCGAAGGCGAAGATGCTCGAGATCGACCGCTACGTGCTGGCGAAGTACGCCGAGGCCGCCGAGAAGATCGTCAAGGCCTACGAGGACTACGACTACCCGGCGATCTTCCAGGCCGCGAATCAGTTGATCACTGTCGATCTGAGCGCGTTCTACGTCGACGTGACCAAGGACCGCATGTACACGCTGGGCGCGAAGTCCGAAGCGCGTCGCTCCGGCCAGACCGCGATGTTCACGATCGTCGAGGGCCTCGCCCGCCTGCTCGCTCCGGTTCTGTCGGTGACGATGGACGAGTTGTGGCGGATGCTGCCGGGCGATCGCGAGGAGTCGGTGCACATGGCGCTCTTCCCGCGCGAGCTCGAGCAGTGGAAGGACGCCGCGCTGCTCGAGCGATGGTCGGCGCTGGCCGCCGTCCGCGATCAGGTCAACCTGCAGCTCGAAGAGAAGCGCAAGGACAAGACGATCGCCGCGAACCTCTCGGCGCGCGTCGCGATCGAGGCCGGAGAAGATTCGGCGAAACTGTTGAACGAATATCGCGACTTTCTCCCGACGCTGTTTGGCGTGTCCGAGGTTGAACTCAAGCCCCAAGCCCCAAGCCCCAAGCCCGGTGGCGGCGTTGAGGTTCTTGTGGAACGAGCCGCCGGTACAAAGTGCGAACGCTGCTGGCGCTACGTGCCCCAGGTGAGTGCCGAGCCCGATCGCACCGGCCTCTGTCCGCGATGCGTCGAGGCGCTCGCCGAGCCGGTGAGCCTCTAGTGCTCGCCTCGAGAAGGCTCGAAATGATCGTCGCCGTGACGGTGGTCGTGCTCGATCAGATCACGAAGGCGATGGTTCGCCCGGCGCTGGCGCTGCACGAGAGCAAGGAAGTGATTCCCGGCTTTCTCGATCTGACGCGCGTACACAACACCGGCGCGGCGTTCGGCATGCTGAACGCCGTGGACTTTCCGTTCAAGACGGTCGTGCTGTCGCTGGTGGCGGCCGTCGCGCTCGGCGGCGTCGCGTGGTACGCTGCCACGGTGCCGCTCGGCGATCGCCTGGCCCGCGTCGGCATCGCCGGCGTGCTGGGCGGGGCGATCGGCAACCTGATCGATCGCGCGACGAGCGGCTACGTGCTGGATTTCGTTGACGCCTACTGGCACGGCTGGCATTTCTGGGCGTTCAACGTCGCCGATGCCGCGATCACGGTTGGCGTGATCTTCATGATTCTCGATATTCTTGGAGTAGGTAGGCGGTCAAGTGCACCCAATCCTGTTTAACGCCGGTCCGATCACCATTTATTCCTATGGCGTGCTGCTCGCCTCGGCGTACCTGCTGGGCTTGTTTCTCGCCGTGAGGCGGGCGCGCGCCGCCGGCTTCGACGGCAACAAGATCATGGACGTCGGGATCTGGACGATCATCGGCGCCCTTGTCGGCGCGAAGGCGCTGCTGTTCGTCGTCGACTTCAAGCACTTTACGAGCAGCACGCAGGAGTTCATGACGCTGCTGCGATCCGGAGGCGTGTTCTACGGCGGCCTGATCTCGGCGATCGTCGTCTGCATGTGGCAGCTCAAGAAGCATCGCCTGCCGCTGTGGCCCTCGGGCGATATGTTCGCGCCCGGCATCGCGCTCGGCTACATGGTCGGCCGCCTCGGCTGCCTGATGGCCGGCTGCTGCTACGGCAAGCCGGCGAGCGTCGCGTGGGCGATCACGTTCACCGATCCGGCCGCGAACTTCAACGTCGGCACGCCGCTCAACGTGCCGCTGCACCCGACGCAGCTCTATGAATCAGCCGCCGGCCTCGTCATCCTCGTGGCGCTGCTGCTGCTCGAAAAGCGCCCCGGACATTTCGCCGGCCGCACCTTCTGGAGCTTCGCGTTCCTCTACGCGGTGCTGCGGTTCGTGATCGAATTTTTCCGCGGCGACGATCGCGGCATGGTGTTCAACGCGTTGTCGACGTCGCAGTTCATCTCGATCGTGCTGGCGCCGCTCAGCATCTTCATGCTGTGGTATCTGAGCCGCCCGACCACGACGCAGGCCGAGCCGGCCGACGTCTCGCGCGGTCCGCGCAAGCCGCGGTTCGTGTGAATCCAATCGAATTTACGGCCGAAGCCGATCACGCGGGTGATCGGCTCGATCGCTTTCTGACCGCGCAGATTCCGGACTTCTCGCGCTCGCAGATCCAGCGGCTGATCGAAAACGGCCACGTCACGCATTCCCGATACAAGAAGGTCAAGGCCAACTCCGACATTCGCGAAGGCGACGTGATCGGCGTCGACCTGCCGGAGGCCCAGCCCTCGACGGCGCAACCCGAGGACCTGCCGCTCGACATCCTGTTCAACGACGCCGACGTGGTGGTCGTCAACAAGCCGGCCGGCATGGTCGTGCACCCGGCCGCCGGCAATCCCGGCGGCACGCTCGTGAATGCGCTGCTCCATCACATCAAGGATCTGAGCGGCATCGGCGGCGAAGTGCGTCCCGGCATCGTGCATCGTCTCGACAAGGGCACATCCGGTGTGATGGTGATCGCCAAGAACGATGACGCGCACAAGGAGCTGGCGCGCCAGTTTCACGATCGCGAAGTCGAGAAGGAGTACGTGGCGCTGGCGTGGGGACTGGTGCAGCAGAGAAAGCGCATCAACGCCTCGATCGGGCGCGATCCGAAGAACCGCGTGAAGATGTCGACGCGGGCAGGCCGGGCGCGCAGCGCCGTCACGCGCGTGACCTGGTCGCGCGATTTGAAGGGCGTGACGCTGTTACGCGTGGCCATCGCCACCGGACGAACGCATCAGATTCGCGTGCACCTCAGCGCGATCGGCCATCCGATCGTCGGCGACGCGCTCTATGGCGGCGTGCATCGCCGGGTGCCGCACCCGCTGCGCGCGGTCACGAAGCTGACGCGCCCGTTCCTGCACGCCGAGCGCCTCGCGTTCACGCATCCTCGTACGAAGGAACGCCTCGAGTTCACGGCGCCATTGCCCGCGGATCTCGAGGCGGTTGTCGCGGAGCTCGTTCCGCCGGAGCAATTCGATACCGTGTTCGCCCGCGACATCGCGGGGACCAACAACGAATTCGAGCGCTGACCGCCAATACCCCTACCTGGCGCGCTTCAGTCGCGCGCGTGGCGGGATGTTTCTCTCGTCTCCGACGTGAACGAAACAGCGGTGGTGATCACCTGAGGTACGAGGTGTAAACTCAAAAGGGCGCCATGGATCGCAAGACACATTGGGACCATGTCTATCAGACCAGGTCACCAGGCGAATTGAGCTGGTATCAGCCTGAGCCGACAGTCTCCCTCGAGTTGATCGAGCGATCCGGCCTGACGCCCGCCACCTGAGTCATTGACGTTGGAGGCGGGGATTCCCGCCTCGTGGATCATCTGCTCGCCCGTCGTCTTCGCTGTGTGTCCGTGCTTGATGTTTCCGGCGCCGCCCTTGCTCGCGCGCGCGCACGCCTGGGCGAAAAAGCCAATCACGTGCAGTGGATCGAGGCCGATGTAACCGGATCGTGGACCTCGCCGCCGATGGATATCTGGCACGATCGCGCCGTCTTCCACTTCCTGATCGAAGCCCACGACCGCTCACGTTACGTCGCGCATGTCCGCGACGTCCTGACGCCGGGTGGCACGGTGATCATCGGCACGTTCGCCCTCGACGGCCCGGAGCGGTGCAGCGGCCTGCCGGTGCGTCGTTACGATGCCGCTGGAATCGCCGCGGAGTTGGGCGATCGATTCAGGCTTGTCGAAACGGTGCTCGAATCGCACCACACGCCTGCAGGAACAGTGCAGAAATTCAGCTACAGCCGATTCGTGCTCAGCAAGGGAACTGGTAGATGATCCCATAGGCGACGAACGCCATCAGGGCGAGGCGAATAGCGGTCGTGATTCTTCGGCTCATGTCAGAAGCATACGGCGGCCTGATGATTCAGGATGAAACGCGGCGCACGAATACCCCGTTATAATTCCCGCTCGTGAGCACCGTCCAGCACGGGGGCCGAGCGCTAGTCCATGGCTAGCTCGATCGGGCCCGGCGCACACCTCGGGCGATACGAGATTGGCGCTCGCATTGGGGCCGGCGGTATGGGCGAGGTCTATCGCGCCCGCGACACCCGGCTGCACCGCGACGTCGCGCTGAAGATCCTGCCGCCTGCATGGACGAGTGATCCCGCGCGGCACGAGCGTTTCGTCCGGGAGGCGCGTGCCGCTTCGGCGATCGAACATCCGCACATTGCGATGATTCACGATATCGGCGACGCCGACGGCGTCACCTTCATCGCGATGGAGCTGGTGCGCGGCGAGACGCTCGCTGACCTTGTCGCCCGCGGCCCGCTCGCGCCGGCGCGCGCGATTGAGCTGGCGAGCGAGATGGCCGAAGCGCTGGCACGCGCACACGACATCGGCCTCGTCCATCGCGATCTGAAGCCGGCTAACGTGATGGTGACGACCGAAGGGCACGCGAAGATCATCGATTTTGGACTGGCGAAGCTGGTCGACGCACTCGGCGGCGAATCGCTGGAGACCGTGACCAGGCAGGTCACGGAATTGGGGATGGTGCTCGGGACCGTCAGCTACATGTCGCCGGAGCAGGCGCAGGGACTACCAGTCGATCACCGGAGCGACATCTTTAGCTTTGGGATCGTCCTCTACGAGATGCTCGCGGCACGCCGTCCGTTCGCCGGTCGTACGACCATTGACACACTGCACGCGATTCTGAATGTCCCCACTCCGCCTCTGCCAACCGAGGTCGGCGCGGAAGCGACCGATCTCCAGCGGCTCATCGACAAGTGCCTCGCGAAGCGCGTCGACGAGCGCTATCAGGGTATGCGCGACGTCGTCGTTGATCTGCGCGCCGCCCGCCGACGCCTCGACTTACGGTCGGCAACGGCCGACGCCACACCCGTGTCACGGTCAAAGCTGTTCGGGCCGTCAATCTGGCCGGCGGGGCGCGGCGTTGTCGGATCCCGGCGTCTTTGGCTGTCGGTCGCGGCGATCGCGGCGCTTGCGGCGATCGCGATTCCCGCCTGGGTGTCACGGATACCGCGGGACTCGCTGATCCCACCGACCGAATGGGAGCAAATCACGGACTATACGGACGCGGTGAGCTCGCCCGCGCTGTCGTCCGACGGCCGCATGGTCGCCTTTCTTCGTGGACCGCGCACCTTCACCACGACAGGGGACGTGTACGTCATGGTTCTGCCCAAGGGACCGACCTTGCAGCTCACGCACGACGAGTCGCAGGAAAAAATGGACCCGGTCTTCAGTCCGGACGGCTCGACGATCGCCTACACGGTGCCGTTTCACACGTGGACGGTTCCAATCGCGGGCGGAAAGCCCAAGCTGTGGCTGCCCAACGTGGCGAGCGTTCGCTGGATTGACGGCAACTCGCTGCTGTTTTCCGAAATGATTGAGAACGGTGGACCGCTGCGGGGCATGGGGGTCGCCACCTCCGATGCGAGTCGCACAAACGACCGCATCGTCTACACGCCGGAAGGGCCACTCAGCATGGCGCATCGATCGTACCTGTCGCCGGATGGTAGATGGGTGCTCGTCGCAGCGGAGATGGTACGCCGTCCGCAGTGGGTGTGGCAGCCGTGCCGGATCGTACCGTTTGATGGCACCTCGAGTGGACATCCAGTCGGCCCGCCCGGCGCGGCGTGCACGGCCGCTGCCTGGTCGCCCGACGGCAAATGGATGTATTTCGTCGCGAATGCCGGCGGCGCGTTCCATATCTGGCGTCAGCGATTTCCCGATGGCGAGCCCGAGCAGTTGACGGCCGGTGCGACGGGAGAGGAGGGGATCGCCGTCTCTCCGGATGGCAAGTCGCTGGTAACGTCCGTCGGCACTCGACAGATTTCCCTCGTGCTTCACGATGGTCGAACCGAGCGGGCGATTGTGTCTGAAGGCAGGCCTCGACTCGCGCGTGCCGAGAATGGATCGCCATTCTCGCCCGATGGGAAGACGCTTTATTACCTGCAGATCGCGCGTGGATCGAACGACGTCGGCGACGCCATGCTGACCGCGTACACGGCCGGCGAGCTGTGGTCGGTCGATGTCGAAGGCGGTCAGCCGAGCCCGGCATTTCCTGGGCTGAACATCACCAGGTTCTCGCTGGCGGCGGACGGCAAGCGCATCGCCTTTACGACCGCCGAGAACGACGGCCCGCATCTATGGATCGCGGCCCTTGATCGACAATCGCCACCGCGGCAACTGCCTGTCATCGCGCCCTCAGTTCCGCGTTTCGCGGGTGAATATATCTATTACATTGCTGACGAGCCTGCCTCGCGAGGGGTGGCGCGCCAGGTCCATCGAATTCGCGTAGACGGCAGCGGCGATGAGCGAGTCTGGACGAAAGGATTCTGGCGTATTGCGGTGTCGCCCAGCGGCCGTCACTTGGCCGTGACGCAGCGAAGCGCAGGGGGCGATGGCGGCCAGACCTTCAGCACCGAGATCATCGATTGGCAGACCGGCAGCTCGACGCCGATCTGCAAGGAGTGCAGCGGCTGGTGGTCGGACGATGGCAACTGGTTCAACCTCGCGCAGCAAACGGGGAGCGGCGACCAGATTGGCGTCTACGTGCTGCCGACTCGCGGCGACAGCGAATTGCCGGAGGTGCCGCTTGGGGGCTTTGACTCCATCGCCGATGCAGCGCCCTCCAAGGGCGTTCGCGCCATCAATCAGGCCGGTGACGTCGGACTGAGCGCCACGGCCGATCGCTACGCGTTCGTGCGCGAAACTGTCCATCGCAACCTGTTTCGGATCCCAGTGCGGTAGTCACGTGCGTGAGCACGTGTCGGCAGCGCGGTTGTTGCCTGCGAGGGAATCAGCGGACCTTACGTCGCGCGACGCCGAGCTCCGACAGCTTCGCCGCAATCATCTTGCCCTGCGTCGCCGGATTGACCCGCTTGTCGATGTACATGATTCGGCCGTCGAGCCCGATGAAGAACGTCCACCGCGACGCAAACGGCTGATCTTCGTCGACGACGCCGTAGGCCTTCGCCACGGCTTTGGTGGGATCGCTCAACAACGGATAATCGACGCCCAGCGACTGCGCAAACGACCTGTTCGTTTCCGGCGTATCGACGCTGGCGGAAAAATGCGCGACGTTGAACCGCCGGATTTCCTCGCCACTCTCACGGAGTGACTTGCATTCAGCGGTTCAACCGCTGGTGAAGGCCTTGGCGAACCACGCCAGCACGACGACCTGCTTGCCGGCGTAATCCGCCAGGCGATACGTGCGTCCGTCGGAGCCGGCCAGCGCGAACGGCGGGGCCTGATCGCCGACCTTCAAATCCACCAGCCGCGCCGTCGCCGCCGACGGCACGATCGTCCACGCCAAGAGTGTGAGCAGCAGGATGCCCGCGCGCAGCATGTGATTCCGGCGCGTAGGATACACGATCGACCGTCTATAATTCCCGCGGTCATGCCACTGGCACCCGGAACGCGCCTGGGGAGTTACGAGGTCGTCGGCGGCATCGGCGCCGGTGGCATGGGCGAGGTTTACCGGGCCCACGACACCGTGCTGAATCGCGACGTCGCGCTCAAGCTCGTTCATCCCGACTTCTGTCATCACCCGGATAGCCTGACCCGATTGCGCCGCGAGGCGCGCGCGCTCGCGTCCCTCAATCATCCCAATGTCGCCACGCTGCATGAGCTCGCCGAGTTCGGCGGCAGCTGCGGCCTGGTGATGGAGCTGGTGAGCGGCGAAACGCTGGCCGAACTCATACGGCGGCGCCGGCTCCCCATCGCAGAGGCCTTGCGCCTCGCCGTGCAGATCACCGCCGCGCTCGAGGCCGCCCACGAACGCGGCGTCACGCATCGCGATCTCAAACCCGCCAACATCAAGATTACCGACGACGGCGTGGTCAAGGTGCTGGATTTCGGTCTGGCCAAGGCCGACGCGAACGACGGACAAGCAGCTGCGGCATCGACACTCGTTACGGTTGCGGGAGTCGTGATCGGTACCGCGCCGTACATGAGCCCCGAGCAGGCTCGCGGCGCGCCGGTGGATCGCCGCACCGACATCTGGGCATTCGGCTGCGTGTTGTTCGAAATGCTGACCGGGCGTCTCGCCTTCGACGGGAATACGCGCTCGGACATCGTCGCCGGGATTCTCGAAAAGGAGCCGGACTGGGCGACGCTTCCTGCCGATACGCCCACTGCCGTGCGTCGGCTGCTTCGTCGTTGCCTCGAAAAAGATCAGAGGCGACGCGTCCGTGACATCGGCGACGTAAAGCTGGAACTCGAGGACATCGCGTCGGCGGAGGCGCCGGGCGATACGATGAGATCGTCCGCCGCTGTCCGCGCGCCATCCCGCAGCGGCAGGTGGCTGCGCGCGGCCGGCTTGCTCGCCGCGGGCGTAATGATCGGCGCGGTCGCCGGTGTTCCATGGCAACGCGGCATGTCGCCGGCGCGCTCGAACGAAGTGAGATTTTCCATCGCCCTTTCTGAGGACGAGCGAATCGCGACAACGGAACTCGGCGCCGTGGCGATGTCGCCTGATGGACGCGCCATCGTCTACGTCGCGGGCCGCGGCGATACGACACAGCTGATGGTGCGTGGCCTCGATTCCGGCACGGCGCGATCGCTGCCAGGCACGCTGGGCGCGGTCAGCCCGTTCTTCTCGCCCGATGGCGGGTGGGTCGGATTCTTCGCCGACGGCAAGTTGAAGAAAGCACCGGTCGGCGGGGGGACCGCGGTGACGATTTGCGACGCGCCCGATGGGCTAGGCGGCAGTTGGAGCGCCAGGGGCACGATCGTGTTCGCCGCGGCGACCGGTGGCGCGCTGCAACAAGTCTCGGCCAACGGCGGTGCCCCGTCGCGCGCGACCGAGCTTGACGTCTCGCGCGGAGAATTCAGTCACCGGTGGCCGGAGTTCCTGCCCGACGGCGAAACCGTGCTCTATACCGTGGGCACAGTCGGCGAGTGGAGCGAAGCGGAGATCGTGGCGCAGTCACTGGGCAGCAGGGAGCGCGCGACCGTGCTCAAGGGCGGCACCAACCCGCGTTACCTGACGTCGGGTCATCTGGCGTACGCGCACGATGGAGCGATCTGGATCGCTTCGTTCGATACGCGCAGCCGCTCGATCGGCGGGACGCCGCTGCGTGCGCTCGAGGGCGTAACCACGTCGGTCGACGGCGCCGCTCAGTTCGCTGTGTCGCGCGACGGCGCGTCGGTCTATCACCCGAGCGTGCAGTGGTTGGCGCGCCGTCTCGTCGTGGTCGATGCCGTCTCGCAGACACCACTGGCCGCGCCGCCGCACGCCTACGTCACGCCGCGCCTTTCGCCCGACGGACAGCGAGTGCTGCTGGGCGTGGCCGACAGCTCCGAAAACGTGTGGTCCTACGATTTGTCGGCCGGGACGCTCACCCAGTTGACGTTCGAAGCCGCCAACCGCGCCCCGATCTGGTCACCCGATGGACAGCGCGTCATCTTCGCGTCGAACCGCAACGGCGCATTGAATCTGTTTGCGATGCCTGCCCTCGGCAACGGGAACGCCGAGCGCCTGACGACTACGGAGTCGCTGCAATTGCCGGGATCATGGTCGCCGGATGGCGCGTCACTCGCTTTCATGGAACAGCATCCGTCAACCGGGCGTGACATCTGGCTGCGCCGGCGCGATGGCAGCCGTATAGCGCTGGCGAACAGCGAAGCCGACGAAAGCGCGCCGCGCTTCTCACCCGACGGCCGCTGGATCGCGTACGTCTCAAACGAGTCCGGCCAGTCCGAGGTCTACGTTCGGTCGGCGACCGGGCAGGGTTCGCAGCGTGTGTCGATGGACGGCGGCGCCGAACCCGTATGGAGGCGCGATGGCAGCGCCCTCTTCTATCGCTCGTACGGAAAACTGATGGTGGCGCAGATGAGCAATGGAACGGCACTCGCTACGCGCGTCGCCAACGGCTTCACCGCTGAGCCGGGCACGTTTGATGCCGCCGGTTACGACACGATGAGCGGCGATCGCTTCCTGATGATCACTGGCGCCTCTGCGGGCGCCGCGGCCTCCGAGTTGCGCGTCATCCTCAACTGGACGCCGGCGGCTGCTTCTTCACGCTAGCCTTGTACTGACCCTTGCCGTCTGCCGGTCCTTCGGCCTCGGCGACGGCCTTAATCATGTCCTCGATCTTCGCCCGCGCAGGATCGTAAGTCACAACGGCCTCGTACTCTTCGAGCTTGACCTGGGCGCGCGTCACGCCTTTCACGGACAACAGTGCGGACCGCACTGGCTCTATGCAGCCCTCTCAAGTCATGCCCTCGATCGTCAGCGTGACCGTGGTCGTCTTGGCTTGCTGCGCGGCGATCGAGCCGTCATTCAATCCGCACGCCAGCGTCATCGCAGCCAGTTGCAGCAGATGTCGTCGGTTCAACAACATGGCGTGAGTCTAGACGGGGATGTCGTTTTCGGCAAGGACGCTGCGTCTATTCGATGCGCTCCGGCTCCATCACCTTTTCGACAATCTTCCCGTTCTGCACGCTGACGTAATACACCTTCGCGGTTGCGGTGGTGGCGACGACGCGCTTGACGACGTTGTCCTCGAAGTAGATGCCCGCGGAGTTATCGCACGCGTAGCCGGGCTTCATGTGTCCGGAGAGAATCAACTTCTGATACAGCGGCCGGCGGCCCGGTTCGGCGTCGTAGTGCGGCGAGTGGCTGCCCTTGAGGAAGCCAAGGCACTCGACCTTCGACAATTCCTTTGGACGCGAATCGGTCGTGCCCTCTTCGAACCAGCACAACGATCCCGCGCTCGCGCCGCCGAGCACGATGCCGCGGTCCCATGCCTGGCGGAGAATCGCATCGATGCCCTGCGCCTTCCAGATCGCCTGCTGGTTGAGCGTATTGCCGCCCGAGCACACGATGCCGTCGACCGAGAGGAACACTTCCTCCCAGCTGCGTGGCTGCGACGTGCTCGCGATGAAGCTGTTCTGGTGCGACGCCTCGACGTTGAGCGGAGCGCAGCTGCGATACCAACCGATCACGCCGTTGGCCGAATCCGCGGAGGCCGTCGGCAGATACAGCAGCTTCGGCCGCGGTTTGCCCGTCAGCTGCGCCATATAGCGGATGAATGCGGTGTTGTAGTTGCCGCCGGCGATCAGGATCTTGCGCACCGCACCGGGACTCGGCTGCGTGCCGCCGAACGCCGATGCCGTCAGCGGGTTGTGTGCAAGCCCGGCCCCGATCGAGCCGGCAACTGAGGAAACAATGAACTCGCGGCGCTTCATGGGCCACAGATTAAACACAGATTGGACACAGATCACTAGCGCTTTCGCTCCGTTGCAATCTGAGCCTAATCTGCGTCTAATCTGTGGCATGCCTGCGTTAAGCGCCGACGATCAGGCCGCGATCAACGCCCTGTGGGAACGCTACGGCGAAGCCATCACGAGCAACAAGGATGGCGCCGCCGCCGCTGCGCTCTACTCCGAAGACTGCGAGGTGGTCGGCATCGACGGCAGCCTGCTGCGCGGCCGGCAGGAAATCGCCGACTATTACAAAGTCCAGCTCTCTGGAAAGTACGCAAAGCTCAAGATGAGCGACGTCGCCTTCGAGCTGCCCCGGGCCATCAGCGACACTGTCGCGATCATCAACGGCAGCTGGATGGTGCACGGCTTGAAGCCCGAGGCCGTCCGGGTGCGATCGACGATGATCCTCCGGCGCGATCCGGAGGGCTGGCGCTATGTCGCCGCCCGCTTCATGGCAGCCCTGCCGTCATAGCGTCTTCCGGGAGTCGTAACCCGCGCTGTGGATCACGTGTTGCATACACGGGCGTCCATGAAGGCGCATACTCTCCCGTTTGTCCTACTCGTGGCCGCGTTTGCGGCAGTCCCTCAACTCGCGCTCGCGCAAGACCCCCCGCCGCCTCCGCCCGGATGGACCGGATCGGCAAGCGCGGGCCTGGCGTTGACGCAGGGCAACAGCGATACCTCGACCGTGAACGCCGCGTACGAGCTCAAGCGCGATACCGGCAGCCCATTCGTATTGAAGAGCACCGGACTCCTCGTGTGGGGCAAGTCCGAGGGCGAGCTGACCAACGATCGCCTCTCGCTCGACGGCCGTCTCGAGCGCAAGCTCAACACCAAGACAGCGCTCTTTGGAAACGTGCAATACCTGCGTGATTCGTTCAAGGCGATCGACTACCTGATCTCACCCACCATCGGCCTCAGCCGCGTGCTGGTGAAAAACGATCGCACCGAGCTCGGTGTCGACGGCGCCGTCGGCGTGGTGTGGGAGCAGAATCCCGATCTCGAATTGCAGACCGATGGCGCGGTGACGGCCGGCCAACAGTTCGCGCACAAGCTCACCGCCACCACCGAGGTGAAGCAGAAGCTCGCCGCGCTCTGGAAGATGGACGATTTCGGCGACGCGCTCTACACGTTCAGCGCCGGCATCGCGGCCAGCATCACCGCGGGCACGCAGATGAAGGTCGAGTTCCTCGACACCTACAAGACGGAGCCGCCCTCCGCCGCCGTGGAGAAGAACGACATCGCGGTGCTGTTGTCGTTCGTCTACAAATTCTAGTCGCTCACGCGTGCCCGGCCCATGCGCGGTCGCCCGGTTTGTGCGGCGCGCATGGGTCGTAGCGTCCGGGCGTTTCGATGTAGCGAAGCGCCTGCGTCATGCCCACTTCGGACGTGAAGAACCCGAGCAGCGTGAGCTCCTTCATCATGCGGAAGTAGTGCGCGGGTTCGTCGGTCGACGTCGGCGTGAACGGCGCGCGGCTGGGCCGCGGCCCTTGCCGTTGGTCCATCACCGATTTCTGTTCACGATCGAGCGCGGTCGCCAGCGCGAGCCGCTGCGCCGGCGAGGCGCTCATGAAGGTGGTGTTGTTGATCCGTTGACACTCGTCGTCGAGTTTCTTCAGGCCATCGCGAAACACCGCCTGGGCGCGATCGGTGTAGGTGTCCGTGACCATCAACGCGATGAACGCGCCGGTCTTCGCCGCCCTGGCGCCCGGCGTCGACGTCTGCGGAAGGATCGTCTCGGCGATCTCGTCGAGCAGCGCGATGTCGGCGGCCGTGAAGCTGCCGGCGCCCTGCGCCATCGCCTCGACGCGCGCGGCCTCGTCGAACGTAAACGCGGCGAGCGAATCGCCGCCCACCAGCGCGACGCCGCCCACCAGCGCCGTGACGCGCTCGATGACCTCTCGTCTCGTCAACAGCTCCTTCATAGGTTGCCTCGCTTCAGTTCCTCGACGGCAAACGCCGAGGCGCGCGCCGTGAACGCCATGTAGCCGAGCGACGGGTTGTGACACGCCGAAGAGGTCATGAACGAACCGTCGGTGACGAACACATTCGGGCAATCCCACACCTGGTTGTGCGAATTGAGGACGGACGTTTTCGGATCGCGGCCCATGCGCGCGGTACCCATCTCGTGAATGCCCATGCCGGGATACGAGGTGTCGTCGTAGACGCGGACGTCCTTCGCGCCCGCCGCCTCGAGCATCTCCGCCATGTCGTTCATCATGTCCACGCGCATCAGGCGCTCGTTCTCGCCGGTCGCGCAGTCAATCGCCAGCACCGGCAGTCCCCACTTGTCTTTGCGCGCCGGATCGAACGTCACCTTGTTGTCGTGACTCGGCAGCATCTCGCCGAATGCGCCGCCGCCGATCTGCCACGGCCCGGGAGTGGCCATTTCGTCCTTGAACGCGCCGCCGATACCAAGCTCGGCGATCGCACGCGTCCAGCTCTGACGGCTCGCCGATCCCTGGTATCCGAAGCCGCGGAGGTACTCGCGCTTGTCGCCAAACAGGTTGCGGAATCGCGGAATGTAAAAACCGTTCGGCCGCCGCCCGTAGACCGTCTTGTCGGCGGGCTCTTCAGAAATGCCCCGAGCGCCGCAGCGGAAGTGATGATCCATCAGGTTGTGACCGAGCTCACCGGAGCTGCTGCCCAATCCCTCCGGCCACACGTCCGTGGCCGATCGCATCAACAACCATGTTGAGTTGAGCGTTGACGCGCAGAGGAAGACGACCTTGGCCGAGTACTCGGTGGTGGCGTTGGTCAACGCGTCCATGACGCGAACGCCGCGCGCGCGCCGGCGATCGCGATCGTAGATGACGTCCGTGGCGATCGCGTTGGTCTTCAACGTCAATCGGCCCGTGGCCCTTGCGAAGGGCAGCGTCGATGCCTGCGTGCTGAAGTACGAGCCCGACGGACAGCCGAGCGCGCAGGCGTTTCGATACTGGCAACGGCCGCGCCCCGGCAACGGTTGCGTCAGGTTGGCAACCCGTCCGGGAATCATGCGCCGGTTCGCGAACGTCGCCGCGATGCGCGCCGCCGCGGCAGACTCCGCGCAGTTCAACGGCATCGCCGGCATGAACTGTCCGTCCGGAAGCTGCGGCAGTTTTTCGAGCGATCCCGAAATGCCCGCGTGCTTTTCGACGTGGTCGTACCACGGCGCGATGTCCGCGTAGCGGACCGGCCAGTCGATCGCGATGCCTTCCTTCGCGTTGGCTTCGAAATCGAGATCGCTGAGGCGATAACTCTGCCGGCCCCACGTCAGCGACCGGCCGCCAAGGTGGTAGCCGCGATACCAGTCGAAGCGCTTGACCTCGGTGTACGGCGATTCCTGCTCGTTCACCCACCAGTCGAGATTTTTTTCGTTGAGCGGGTAGTCGCGGCGCAGGACGGGATGCGAGTCCACCATCGCGCGGTTGCGCCCGGCGCGATAGGTGTACTCCCACGGCGCCTTGCGGGCGTTGACGTAGTCCTTCTGGTGCTCGATGTGCCGCCCGCGCTCGAGCAGCAGGACGCGCAGGCCGCGTTCGGTGAGCTCCTTGGCGGCCCACCCTCCCGATATTCCCGATCCGACGACGATGGCGTCAAACGATTCGGACTGGCGCATCGCGCACCTCGACTGGGCGCCATCGTATAAGATTTCGGGCCATGCCGGATCCCGGTTCGATCACTCGTCGGGAGCTCCTCAACGCCGGCGGCCTCGTGCTCGCCGGCAGCGCCGCGCTCGCCGCCCAGTCAACCGGAAAGGCCGTCGTCCGCGGCCGCATTCGCCAGTCCGCCAGCCGGTGGTGCTATCGCAACATTCCGCTGCCGGACCTGTGCAAGGCCGTGGCCGCGATGGGCCTGACCGCGATCGATCTTCTCGAAGAAGCGGACTGGCCGGTGGTGCGCGATCACGGGCTCGTCTGCTCGATGGGCTACGGCGGCGGCGGATCGATTCGCGACGGCCTGAACAATCCGGCGAACCATGATTCGATTGTCGACAACCTGATCGCCGCGCTGCCGCGGGCCAAGGCGCAGGGCGTGCCCAACCTGATTACGTTCTTCGGCAACCGGATGGGCCGCAGCGATCGCGAATCCCTCGACAACTGCGTCACCGCGCTCAACCGGATCAAGGGCGCCGCGGAGCAACACGGCATCACCATCTGCATCGAGCTGCTCAACAGCAAGGTCGATCACAAGGATTACCAGGGCGACCGCACGCCCTTCGGCGTCGACGTGGTGCAGGCGGTGAATTCGCCGCGCATCAAACTTCTATACGACATCTACCACATGCAGATCATGGAGGGCGATGTCATCCGCACGATTCGCGCGCAGCATCAGCACATCGCGCACTATCACACCGGCGGCGTGCCGGGCCGCCACGAGCTCGACGACACGCAGGAGCTGCAATGGGCGACGGTCTGCCGCGCCATCGCCGAGACCGGCTTCACGGGCTTCCTGGCGCACGAGTTCGTCCCGACGCGCGATCCACTGACGTCGCTTCGCGAAGCGGTCACGTTGTGCGATGTTTAAGGGATGGCCGCTGAGCTAATCGCGCGCACCACCGTTCACAAGGGACGGATCTTCAGCCTCGAGATCGATGTCGTGAAGCTGCCGACGGGACATACCGTCGACATGGAGATCGTCCGTCATCCCGGCTCGGTCGTGCTGTTGCCGATCCCCGAGCCGGGCAAAATCATCCTCATCCGGCAGTATCGCTACACGATCGACAAGTGGATCTGGGAGCTGCCGGCCGGCAGCTTGAAACCCAAAGAGGATCCAGACCAGGCCGCGGCGCGCGAATGTGAAGAAGAGATTGGCCTCGCGCCGGGCAAGGTCACGCGCCTGCGCGGTTATTACCCGACGCCGGGCTTCTGCGACGAAGAGATGATCTATTACCGCTGTGAGGATCTGCGCGCGCCATCGCCGGATTCGACGGCGCGCAAGGACGAGGACGAGGAGATCGAGCCGCGCACGTTTACGCTCGACGAAGCGCGCGCGCTCGTGCAGTCCGGCGAGATCATCGATCTCAAGACGCTCGCCGGACTGTCGCTGCTATAGTTGGCGCGAGGGAGGACCCGATGATCACACGTCGGACCGTCGTCCGCTTCGTTCTTGCACTGGCGCTCAGCGCCCTGTCAGTTGGATCGTACTCGGTCGCGGCGCAGGAAAAGGCCGATCGCTTCTACATCTTTGGCCACGTGAAGAGTCCGGGAGCATATGCCGTCAAGCCGGCTATGACTGTCGGCGATGCTGTCGATGTCGCCGGCGGCATTTCGCCGCGCGGCGGTGCCGCCATTGAGATTGTTCGCATCGTTGACGGAAAGCAACAGACGACCGTCGTGACCTTCAACGACGCGGTCCTGCCGAACGACACGATCATCGTGAAATGAAATCGGGGGCGCGCTGCCCCCGATCCGTTTCAGCCTATGAACCAGTTCGCCGCCCCTGCCACGTCCCGCTCAACGCCTGCGGCGGGTTCGAGGGGTTGCAGATGATGGTGCCGGCGACGGTCCCGGACAAGCTCTGAAAATCCGCGGCGAACGTCGCCCGTAAGTGAAGAATCAGATCGATTTCGGGATCGTTCCAGTTGAACTCGAACGAGCGGTCCGCACCAACGGCCGGCACCGGTATGTTGCGCGTCTCGAAAGAGAAACTGGTGAAGAGCGCCATCGAATACGCGCTGCCGCTGCGCGTGATCGTCGCGCGCCACGTGTAGCTGGCCGGGAACAGCTGGCCGCACGGTTGATTGACGGACACCGTGCCGCTCCACTGGCCGACGGTGTCGGCTTGCGTGCCGGTCGTCGGCGACGGCGGAGTCGGTGACGGCGACGGTGTGGGTGTCGGCGTCGGCGTGGGTGCCGGCGTCGTAGGTGGCGGTGTTGTGGTGGTCGCCGTGCCGAGCTGGCTGATCGGAATGTTCGTGCCGTTGATCGTCAGCGATCCCGATCGCGCCGCACCGGTGTTGGCACTGACCGTCACGCCGAATGTCGTGGTGCCGCGGCCACCCAACGGATTGACCGACACGAATCCGGGCTGCGTCGTCACGCTCCACGGACAGTTCGCGCCCACGGTCAGCGTAATGATGTAAGTGAAGCCGTTGACCGGCGCGTCGACAATCGAGCTGAACGGAGCGCCATTGCGAGTCCACGTGCCCGGACAGGTGTTGGGACTCGGCGGCGGCGCGGTATCGGGAGTGCCGACCGTCAGGCCGCCAACGGTGCCGCCGAATCGCGTGTCGGTCACCGACCCGGACAACAACTGCGCGCCGATCTCCTCGACATTCAGTGTGCCGTTCAGCGTGACGGGACCCGGATCCTGGGC
>Ga0111538_10005187_pt1 | contig 17859 bp, 11 predicted proteins | sample SoiMethybrSBSTD1_FD_79669 | JGI IMG/M metagenome (GOLD analysis project Ga0111538, IMG submission 79669) | Bulk soil microbial communities from a Populus tree surrounding site in Tennessee, USA - Soil MetaG P. TD hybrid SBSTD1 (version 2)... | ecosystem: Environmental > Terrestrial > Soil >...
CGTCGTCGTCGTCCGCGTCGTCGTCGTCCGCGTCGTCGTCGTCCTCGTCGTCGTCGGCGTCGCCGCTGTTCGCGTCGGCGTCGAAGTCGAGATCGAAGTCGAAGAAGTTGGGATCGGCGTCGTCCTGGTCGGGATCCGGATCAGGAGCGGTCCCCTTCGGACGGATGTGGATGTCGATGCTGCCGTCCGGGCTGACGTCGACATCGACGTCGATGTCGAGATCGAGGTCGACGCCGCCATTGAAGATCTGCGCCAGGTTGGCCAGGTTCGCCGTGTTGTTGGGCGACCCGAGCGCCTGCGCCAGCGCGATCCAGTCGCCGACATCCTGGTCCTGCCGCTGGCCCGTGCGGAGCTGGGTCAGCAGGCGGCGCAGGTCGCCCCGCACCGGCCGGGCCTGGGGCACACGCGGAACCGGCGGGACCGGCGCGGCGACCGGAACCGGCGGCGCCGGTGGCACCGGCGGGGTCGGCCGCGCGGCGCGCGGCGACGTGTCGGTGGCGCCCGGGGCGGCGAAGACCAGGAGCGCGACCAGACCGGCGCCCAGCGGGATGAACCAGCGCTCGCGCCGGCTGCCTCCCGGCGCGCCCTCGCCGGCGGCGAGCAGGCGCCTGACCCGGCGGCCGAGACCGCTGCCCCCGCGCGCCATGGCGGGCACCGGCGAGCCGTCGAGCTGCGGCGCGGCGATCCAGCCGGCCACCTCGGTGAGGCAGCGGGCCAGCGCCAGCGGACGGTCGGTGTGCTCGACCGCCCAGTCGTCGCACAGCATCTCCGAGGCGGTCTCGAGCCGCGCTGCGACCACCCGGTTCAGCGGCTGGAAGAAGAAGACGCGGCAGACCAGGCCGGCGAGCAAGCGCCACGCCGGGTCGCGCCGCACCAGGTGGGCGAGCTCGTGGGCGAGCATGGTCTCGAGCTCACCGGTGTCGAGCTTCTCGAGCGCGCGGCGCGGAACGCAGATCTCCGGGCGCACGATGCCGATGGCGATCGGCACGTCGAGCCGCGTGGTAGCCGAGAGCCGGACGCGGCGCCGGAGACCCGCGCGCGCCTCCAGCTGCGACAGGATGAGCGGCGCTTCGCCGCCGACCACCAGCTGCCGGCCCGACAGGATGCGGCGCAGACGGAACCAGGAGACGCCGAGGCGCATCGCCAGGAGGAGCGAGATCACGCCGGCCAGCAGCACGACCCACTTCCAGGCCTCGGCTCCCATCGCGAGCGTGGCGGCGTTGTCGGTCTGCAGGCTGCCGGTCGTCCCGACCGCTGTCGCCGAACCCGATCCCGATCCCGACTCCGATCCCGACTCCGATCCCGACTCCGATCCCGAACCCGAACCCGATCCCGATCCCGACTCCGATCCCGACTCCGATCCCGATCCCGACTCCGATCCCGATCCCGATCCCGACTCCGATCCCGGAGCCGTCAGCGATCCCAGGGCCGCCGCATCCACCGCTCCCTGTTCCCTGTTCCCTGTCCCCGGCTCCCTGTTGACGTCGTCTTTTTCCGGCGCCGCCGGCTGCGCCTCTGGGGCCGCCATCGGGAAATCGAAATGCCACCTCACCTCCACCGGCTTGGTGGCAGCGACCGCCGTGGCCCCCTGGCCGCCGCCGCCGAGCTCGAGGGCCGCCGGCGACAGACCGGCAGCGGTCTGGATGGTCGCGGTCACGACACCGCCGACCAGGGCCAGCTTCCACAGCCGGTCGAGCGCGAGCGGCCGGTCGGCCAGCCTCCGCGAGATGAGCCAGACGGCGCCGATGAGGAGAGTGCTGTGGACCAGGTAGGTCAGACACCACGCCAGCATCACGAACGATCCTTTCGCCTGCGCTCTGCCTGCGAGATGAGCCGGTTGAGCTCGGCGAGCTCGGCCCGGTCGATGTCGTGTTCAGCGAGCAGATGCCCCATGAGCTCGCTCGCCTTGCCGCCAAACAATCGATCCGTCAGGTCCGTGACCATCGAACGCGTGACCGCCTCCTCCGTGACCGCCGATCTATAGATGAAGCGCCGCCCCTCCTCGCGGTGGGTGACGAGGCCGCGCTTCTCCATCTTCTTCAGCATGGTCGCGATCGTGGTCGGCGCCAGTCCGCGCTCGGCATGGAGGGCGGCATGGACATCGCTGGCGGTGGCTTCACCACACGCCCACAGCACGCGGAGGATGGCGAGCTGCAGCTCGCCGGGGGAGGTGGTTTTCGTCATTCGACTACCATGGTCGTTGCGTTCGACTACCCTGGTAGTACTATTGTGGTAGTCACCTTGTCAAGTACCTCTTTCTCCCCGACCCGCATTCCCCTCTTCGCCGAACGCGAGCAGCCGGTCGTCCCGGCTCTCGCCGGCCTCACCCAGCCTGGACCGGCCGCCGCCGTCGGCGCGGTGGTCGACCTCGCCTTCTATGGAGGGCCGGGCGCCGGGAAGACGCACCTGCTCTATCTATGGTTGCGGACGCTGCGCGCGCGGGCGCCCGATCTCGACGGTCCCGAGGCCGAGGAGCAGCGAGCCCTGATCACCGCCGCGCTCGGCGGACCCGCCGACGCGAGAGACAGCGCGCTGCGCCACGCCGTCGTCCACCTGCCGGCTCGCGCGCTCCTGGCCGAGATCGGCGCGGCGGGTCGCATCGGCTGCTACGGGCGCACCGGCCTGTGGCGCGGTGTGCTCGCCGGGATCGCCGCCTCGCTCGCGCTCCTGGTCGCGATGGCGCTGGTGCGCGGCCGGGTCGACGCCGTCACGCTGGCCGCATCGCTCGCAATCCTCCTCGCGGCCGGCGTCTCCGCCACGGTGGCGGCGCGCGCCCGCTGGCTGGATCTCGGCGAGATCGAGATCGCGCTCTGGGACACCGCGCCTCCCGGCGGCGAGCCGGCCGCCCTCTATCCCGTCTTCGAGTCACTGGTGCGCGAGCGGCGCCGCCGCGGCGCGCCCTGGCGCGCCCACGCCTTCGCGCCGGTCCTGGTCGTCGATCCGCTCTCGCTCGGCGAGGAGCCGGAGGTGAACCGCTTCGGCCGCCTGCGCCACGCGCTCCCCGTGTTCGCCGCGCTCGGCGGAGGCCGGCCGCGCGCGCTGGTCGCGGTCAGCCGGTGGTCCGCGGTCGAGGCGGTCTGCAAGGACGGCAGCGAGCGCGACGCCGCGCTCCAGCTCGAGACCGAGGGCGCCGGCGCGCCGCCGCGCGTGCAGGTCAGCCGGGAGGTCCTGCGCCGCGTCTGCCTCGACGCCGAGGACGGGCGCGAGGCCGGCCTCGCGGTCCACCACCTGCGCTACGACGCCGGGGTCCTGCGCGAGGAGGAGACCAGCCAGAGCGGCGGCCTGGTCCTGCGCTGGGCCGAGCGCACCGGCGATCTCGAGGGCGACGCCAGGCAGAGCGCCTTCCGCTTCGTCGCCTCTCTCATCGATCCGGTGGCGCCATGACGTTCGCGCTGGTCTGGGTCGCCGGCGCCGCCGCGCTGCTCCTCTGGGCGGCGCGCGCCCGCGCGGCCACGCGGGCCCGGGGCGGCGAGGCGAGCCGGACCGCTGCGATCCTCGCCGCCGGCGCCGTCATCGCGCTGGCCGCCGGCGCCGCGCTCGCCTTCGCCGTCGTGCCGGCGCAGAGCGACGGCGAACGCTCGCCGGCGCGCTCGCGCCTCTTCCTCCACTCGGTCGAGCTGCCGGTCCCCGCCGCCGGCGAGGAGCTCCGCATCGGATGGTCGCCCAACGCCGGCCTGCGGCTGCCACCCGCCTCGCAACCGGACGAGGCGCTCCGGGCCTGGAATCTCTTCATCGCGCGCCGCGAGGGCAAGGGCGGGGCCGCCCGCCTGACCCCGGTCGCGCCGCCGGAGAAGACCGCGACTGGTCTCCTCTTCGAGCGAGTGGCCGCCGGCGACCATCTCGCCCGCACAGCCGATCGGCTGGCCGCCGGCTGCGCCGCGGCCGGCCGCGCACCCGCGCCCCTCGCGCTGGTCCCCGGCACCCGCGCCCTCGCCCTGGTCTGTCACCGCGGCGCTCCGGCGCTGGCGTTCGGCTTCGCCGCCGTCTCGGCCGGCGAGAAGAGCGAGCCGCACCTGCGGGTCGCGCCGCTCGTGCGCCGCGCCGGCCACTTCCAGCCGCCGCAGATGGACGTCGGCACCGGCTCGCTCATCCAGATCGGTTCGTCGGCCGAGGCAGCGCCCGGCATCGAGGTGTGGGAGGTCCCGTCGCCGCCGGGTGGCACCCGCCTCCTGGTCACCCCGCGGGGCCTCGGCGGCTGCGAGGACTGGAAGCAGGCGATCGTCGCCGGCGAACAGCACCCCGCCGCCACCGTGCAACCCGACGACGCCTCGGTCTGCGTGCTCGGCTTCGCCGCTCCCTACGCCATGGAGGTCCGCCGCCTGGTCGCCGACACCGGCGCCGTCGCGCTCTGGAGCTTCTGGGCCGCCGGCCTCCTCACCTTGCCGGCGCTCGGCTGGCTCCTCTGGCTGGCGGCGGCGCGCCGCAGCCGGATCACCCGCGCGCGCCTGGCCGACGCCCTCGGCTTCGCCTGGGTCGCCGTCGTGTTCGCCGCCATCGCCAGCTGGCGTCTCCTCTGGGCCCACCGCATCGACATGCTGCGCGACTACCAGGCCAGCGGCTGGCGGGTCGAGCACAACCTCTACTGGATCGGCCTCGGCGCCGCCGCGCTGGCGGCGACCGCGGCGGCGCGGGTGGAGCCTCTGCTGCCGCTCCCCCGCCGGATCGCGCTCGCCGCCGGCGCCTGGCTGATGGCGATGTGCCTCACCGCGGCCGCCTCCGACGCCGCCGCCGACGGCCGCGCGCTCGCTCTCGCGCTCATCTCGCTCGCCGTCGGGCTGGGGCCGATCCTGCCGGTGCGCCGGATGCCCATGCCCGCTCCGCTCCTCGTCCTCCTCGGCCTGGCCGGCGCGGCGCTGGTCGCGCCACCTTCGCCCGGAATCAAGATGGCGATCGGCTGGGCCATCGTGCTCGCCTTCTACTCGGCGGCGCGCACCCGCCCGACCGCCGCCCTGCTGGCCGGCGGCGTGGCCGCCGGCGCGTCGCTCGCGCTCGACGCCGGCATCACCGCCGCGCTGGTCCTGCCCGGGATGATCGGCGGCGTCCTGTTCGCCGCCCGCGACGCCTGCTTCAGCGACGGCGACCTGCGCGACGTCGGCGCCCACCGCCACCGCGGCGTCCCGCTGGCCGCGGCCCACGCCGCTCTCGCCCTCACGGTCGGCGCGGTCCTGTGCGTCTGGGCGCTGGCCGCCGCCGGCCCCGAGCCGGGCCTCTGGCTGACCCGCGCCGCCCTCCACCTGCCGCTCCTCATCGCCGCCTGTCTGACGCCGGCCGCCGCTCTGGCCTGGCGGCGCCACGGCCCCATCGCCGCCCGCCCCTGGGTGGTCGCCGCGCTGGTCGCCGCGATCGCCTGGATCCTGCGCGAGCCGCTGCTCGACGCGGTGCTCGAGTCCGACAGCCAGGCGGCGCACCGGATCGCCCAGGTGGTCGACCCCGGCTACGCCCTCCTGCGCAGCCCCGACCGCTTCCTCGCCGGGCTGACCGCCTGGCGCGAGACCGCCCTGCCGGCCGCTGGCAACGCCTGGAGCGGCCAGGGCCTGTTCGGCGCCCAGCTCATCGACCCCGGCGTCCTGCTCAGCGTCGAGAACGACTACCTGCCGGTCCTGGTCCTGCGAGAGACTGGCCTGGCTGGAATTCTGGCCACGGCGCTCCTCCTCGGCGGGCTGGCCGGCGGCCTGTGGCTGCTCGCCGGTGAGCGGTTCCGCCGCGGCGACGCTGCCGGCCGCCGCCGCTCGCTCGCCGCCCTGGTGGTCGGCGGCCTGGTGCTGTACCAGCCGCTCGCCGCGCTCGGCGCCCTGCCGCTGACCGGGCTGCCCTGGCCCGGGCTCGGTCTCGACGGCGCCTCCGACCTGCTCGTGCTCCTCGCCCTCACCCTGTGGGGCGTCTCGTGGGGCGCCGACCACACCGGCGAGCTCGACGTCTACGACGCCGGCCTCCGGCGCGAGAGGCGCTACCTGCGGGTCCATCGCCTCGAGCTGGTCGCCGCCGCCACCGCGGTGGCCGCGAGCCTCCTGGTCCTCACCCGCGCCGGCATCGCCGCGGTCTCGCGCCCGGCGGTTCCGGCCGGCGCCGACCGCGCCCTGGCCTACGCGCGAGCCCTCGGCTGCGGCGACTCTCCGCTGCCGGCCCACATCAACGGGCGGCCGATCGACGACGGCACCGAGCGCTTCCACCGCCGGCTCGACGTCGAGTGGACGCGGGCGCGCGCCGCCGCTGCCGACCAGGTGGCTGCCCTCGCCGACGGTGAGTCCTGCGCCGCCGACGACGCGCCGGATCAGTGCAGCGTGCGGGTCCCGCTCGGCCTTCCCCAGGTGGAGATCCGGGTCGCCGGCGGCACGCCGCGCTGCTCCGTCGTGCTTCCCGACGAGACGCTGCACCTGCTCCACCTGCCGCCCGCCCGCCCCTTCCGCGGGGCCCGGGTCCGCCTGGTCAGCCGCGCGATGGGCGCTGCCGCCCGCGACGTCGGCGAGCTGGTCTCCGGTTCGCTGGTCGTGCGCCTGCGGCCCGAGGCGGCCGCCCTGCGCCTCGATCCACCGCCGTCCGAGCCGGCCGGCCTGTTCGCCGCCGGCACCGTCCAGCTCGGCGGCGGCGCCGTCCTCCACGTCGCCGACGAGGGCGCCCAGCTCGAGGATCCCTCGGGCGCGGTCCTCGTCCTCACGCGCGGCGAGGACGGCCGCTGGCAGCGCACGAGCGGCACCTCGGTCCCGCTCGACCGCCTCGCGCTGGTCGTGGTCGGCGGCGGCAGCTCGACGCGCGGCGTCTGGCTGTTCCGCCCCCGCTCGCGATGGCCGCTCGACGAGAGCGGGCCGGCGGTGGTCGATCCGCTGCTGGCCGACGACGTCGGCAGCTCCGGCACCGGGCGACGCGCCTACGTCTACGGCGGACTCATCCCCGAGCTCGGCTGGGTCAACCGCTACCGATCGCGATCCTCGCTCGGGCTCGACGGCTGGGTGCGGGTCGCGCTCGACGAGCGATCGAGCGCCGGGCCGCTCGTCGATGACCCGGTCGCGACCGCCCGCTGCGGCCCGCTCGATCCACCGCCCGGCGATCTGCAGGAGGTCTGCGCCGTCGCCGAGGACGGGGCGGTCGAGTGCCGGGTGGCCATCCAGCCGGAGCTGGCGGTCCGGCTGCGCCACCTGACCGAGCTGGCTGCCCTCCTGCCCTCGCGCTTCGCACGGCGCTCCAGCACCGCCGCTCGCCTGCCGGTGCAGGGCTCCTTCGCCCTCTTGCGCGGCGACACCGGCGAGATCCTGGCCCAGGGCGAGTTCGTGCCCGGCCGCGCCAGCTCGCTCTACGCGCCTGCCTCGCCGGCGGTGGAGCGCCAGCTCATCCGCGCCCGCGAGGACCGCGACGTGGCGACCGGGACCCGGCTGCCGCCGCCTCTGCGCGGCGAGGCCAGCGGCGAGAAGATCGGCTGGAACCAGCCCATCGCGGTCGGCTCGGCGATGAAGCCGCTCATCGCGCGCGCCTTCGAGCGCACCGCGCCCACCCTGGCCCGCTCGGTGCTCCTGCGCGGCGCCCCCTTCGCCGGCGCCCTCTGCCGCGGCGGCAAGGCGCACGCCATCCTCGGCCACTGCCCGCCGACCGACAGCTTGTGGAACCATCGCCAGGAAATGGGCCTGGACGGTTTTCTGTCCCGGTCGGCCAACTGGTACATGGCGGCGCTCGGCCTGGTCGGCACCGCGCTGCCGGACGGCAAGGTCGGGCTCGGCCCGGCCGAGGTCGCGCTGCCCGACCTGCTCGCCCGCGACGTCGGCGATCACGCGACCGACGCCGCGCTGTGGACCGAGCAGAACGGGCGCCGGGTGGTGTCGGAGCGCGGCACCGTCGACCTCGCCGCGCTCCGCGAGGCGCCGATGTGGAAGAACTTCGAAGCCCTGTGGGGCCGGCCGCTGTGCCTCCTGGGCGACAAGGCGACCTGCCGGCGCGCCGCCGAGCGCGCCGACCTGTGCGCCGCCCGCGCCCTGCCGATCGCCGAGCCGACCGCCGATCTGCGCCACCTGGTGGCGCTCGGGCCCGGCGGGTTCGACTTCCACCCGACCAAGGGTGGCGGCGAACGAGTCGCCAGCTTCGAGTACCTGCAGTTCCTCCGCGGCTCCGGCGTCCACTCGCTCGGATCGCTCCTCCAGCTGACCGACGCCTTCAACCGGATCGCCTTCGAGGACACCCCGGGCGCCAAGGGCTACCGGCTGGCCGCCTCCTGGTTCCCGGTCCCGGCGGTGGCGCGACCGCCGCGCACCGACTGCGGGCAGAGCGCGACCACCGGCGATCCGGTGCGCGACGGCCTGTGCGACGTGGTGCGGAGCGGAACCGCCTCGCGCGCGCTCGCCGAGCTGCTCGCCGATCCCGGCGTCATCATCTACGGCGCCAAGACCGGGACGATCGACTCGCTGGCCGACGTCGCGGAGCGGCCCGCCGCCTGCGCGCGCTTCAACCAGGCCCACACGCTGCCCGACCGGCCGAAGCGCGCCGACCAGCAGCCCTACTGGCTCGACTGCGGCGCGAAGGCGACCACCCCGGACGACAGCCTGCTCCTGATCTCGTTCGGCGTGCCGACCCCGCGCGGCGGAATGGTGCCGCTCACCCTCGGCATCCGCTTCCAGCGCGCCGGGGCCGGTTTCGCCTCGGAGCTGGCGCCGCACTTCATCGCGGTCATCCGCGACTACTTCGCCGCCGAGAAGCGGAGGTTGCCATGATCCGCCGCGGCGCGGCCGCCGCGCTCGGCGGCACTCTGGCCTGCGCCGGGCTGGTCGCCTGCGTCCTGGCCGCCACCGGAGTGTCCGACCGCCGGCACGACGGCGAGCGGGGCTACCTCGCCGAGCGGGACGCGCTCGACGCGGCCGCCGCAGCGGCGAGCCTGGGCCACCCGGAGGCGCCCGAGAGCAAGACGATCCGTCTCTGCCCGCACGGCGCCGACACCCTGGCAGCCGCGGTGGTGGCTCGCCTCTCCCTGTCGGTGGTCGGGCTGGACGGGCTGGTCGACCTCGGCCAGCTGGCGCGCATCTCGTCGCTCGCTCTCATCGCGGAGCGACGGGCGGAACGGGCTGCCGCCGGCGCTGCGCTGCCGCAGCGGATGGGCCGCGAACAGAGCGGTCCAGGCACCTGGGAGGCGGTGGCGCCGGCCCAGATGACCTGCCGCGGCGGCAGCGCCTACGCCTCGGTCCCGGTCGATCTGCCATAAACTCGGCCGGTGAAGCCGAGCTTCTTCGCCACGCCGGCCGACCTGCGGCGCTGGTTTGCCAGGAACGCGGCGAGGAAGGCCGAGCTCCTGGTCGGCTTTCACAGGAAAGGCTCCGGCAAGCCGAGCATCACCTGGTCGGAGTCGGTCGACGAGGCGCTCTGCGTCGGCTGGATCGACGGCGTCCGCCGCAGCATCGACGACACCAGCTACACGATCCGCTTCACGCCGCGGCGGCCGGGCAGCATGTGGAGCGCGATCAACATCGCGAAGGTGAAGGAGCTCACCGACGCGGGGCGGATGAAGCCGGCCGGCCTCGCCGTCTTCGCCTCCCGCCGGGCCGACCGCTCCGGCTACTCGTACAAGCAACTCACGACGTCCGCCTTCGCGCCGGAGCAGGAGAATCGCTTCCGGCGGAGCGCGAAGGCCTGGCGCTTCTTCTCCGACCAGCCGCCCGGCTACCGGCGAGTCGCCACCTTCTGGGTAACCAGCGCCAGGAGGGAGGAGACCCGCGAGCGCCGCCTCGCCACCCTCATCGCCGACTCGGCGGCCGGCCGCCGGCTCGCCCGGCTCCAGCCGAAGAAGCCATGACCCGCGATCCCAAGGTCGTGCGCGCTGCGTACGACGACGACGCGGTCATCGTCTACCAGGCCTTCTCTCCCGCCATCGCGGAGGAGGCAGTCCGCCTGCAGACCTTCGGCCCCGCGTTCTCGCTCGCGCGGATGACCTGGATCAAGCCGAGCTTCGGCTGGATGCTCTACCGGGCCGGCTGCGGCCGCAAGCCGGGCCAGGAGCGCGTGCTCCGCATCTCGATCAGCCACGACGGCTTTCGCGCCGCGCTCGCCGCCGCCGTCCCCAGCGGCTTCCAGTCACACCTGTACGCCGATCGCGCGGCCTGGTCCGACGCCCTGCGCGCCTCGCCGGTCCGCTACCAGTGGGATCCCGATCGCGATCTCGGCCTGGCGCCGCTGCCCCGGCGCGCCATCCAGCTCGGCATCGCCGGCGACTTCGTCCGTCGCTACGTCGCCGACTGGATCCGGCGCATCGAGGACGTGACCGGGCTGGCGCTCGCCATCGAGACCGGCGGGCGGCCGGTCGTCCCCGAGGAGCGGCCCTATCCGCTCGAGCCGGCCACCCTGCGCTCGCTCGGCTGCACCGACGACGCGCCCGCGCTCTGATATCTATTCGAAGCCGAGCAAGCGGCCGCCTTGATAAACGGCAAAGCTCGTGAGCCAGGCGAGCGCGGTCATGTAGGTGAAGAGGAACAGCGGCCAGCGGTAGCCGCCGGTCTCGCGCTTCACCACCGCCAGCGTGCTCATGCACTGGCAGGCCAGCGCGAAGAAGATCATGAGCGACAGACCGGACAGCGGTGTGTAGACCGGGCGACCGTCGTCGCGGATCTCGGCGCGGATGCGCTGGCGCAGGGTGGCGCTGTTCTCGTCGACCTCGCCGCCGGCGCTGTAGACCACGCCCATGGTCGAGATGAAGACCTCGCGGGCGGCGAAGGCGCCGATGATGCCGACCCCGATCTTCCAGTCGAAGCCGAGCGGCTCGATGGCCGGCTCGATGGCGTGGCCGAGCCGGCCGCCGTAGCTGGCGCGCAGCCGGTCGCCGTCGCGCGCGTTCTCGAGGGCGGAGGCGACCGCGGGGCTGGGCGCCCCGGCGATGAGCGGCTGGTAGTCGATCGCCGTCGCGCGCGGGAAGTTGAGCAGCGCCCACAGCGCGATGGTGCAGGCCAGGATGACGGTGCCGGCCTCCTTGAGGAACATCGAGCTCCGCATCCACATCATGCGGGAGACGTCGCCCAGCCGCGGCACGCGGTAGGGCGGCAGCTCGATGACGAAGGGCAGCCGCTTGGCGCGCAGCGGCTTCACCCGGCGCGACAGCACGAACGCCGCCGCCAGCGCGGTCACCGTGCTGAACAGGTACATCCCGATCATCAGGAGCCCCTGGACCGGGAAGACACCGAGCAGGTGACCGGCGGGGAACAAGGACGCGATGATGAGGGTGCAGACCGGCAGGCGCGCCGAGCAGGTCATCAGCGGCACGACCATCATGGTGAGCAGGCGGTCGCGCTGCCGCTCCATGGTGCGGGTCGCCAGGATGGCCGGCACGGCGCAGGCGAACCCGCTCATCATGGGCACGAAGGCGCGCCCGTGCAGGTTCATCGTCTTCATGATGCGGTCCATGAGGTAGGCCACCCGCGCCATGTAGCCGGAGTCCTCCATCAGGCCGATGAAGAAGAACAGGAGCAGGATCTGCGGCAAGAAGACGACCACCGAGCCGAACCCGGCGATGACGCCGCCGACCAGGAAGTCGGTGGCGACCCCGGCCGGCAGATGGTCGCGCGAGAACCGGCCCAGCCAGGCGAAGCAGGTCTCGACCAGGGAGATCGCCGGATCCGCCCAGGTGAAGAGCGACTGGAAGACGACGAACATGATGGCGAGGAAGACGCCGAAGCCGGCCACCCGGTTGAGCAGCACGCGGTCGAGCCGCTCGGTGAAGCTGCGGTCGGGTGCGGCGCCGATGAGCGGCGCCACCTCGCTGTCGAGCCAGCGATAGCGGCCGAGGACCGCCTCGTCGTCGACCCACTCGGCCACCGCGCGACCGCCGGGCGGCACCTCGGCCACCGCGCGGCGCACTGCCTCCGGGACGCCGACCAGCTCGTCGCCGTCCCCCACGCTGGAGAGCGCCCAGAGCGCCATCGCGTCCGACTGTGGCCAGTCGCCCGGCAGGGTGACGAAGACGCCGGCGATGTGCTCGCGCAGCTCGTCGGATGGCTGCCAGCGCCAGACCTGCGCGACCGGCTCGCTCTCGCCCAGCCGCTCGGTCATGGCGGCGCGCAGCTCGGGGAGACCGACCCGCCGCCGCCCGTCGACCTCGATGACCGGGCAGCCGAGCGAGTGGGACAGAGCGCGCGCGGACGGCTTGGCGTGCCCCGCCTCGTCCACCATGGTGAGCGCGACGACCGCGCGCAGGCCGAGCTCGAGCGCCTGGAGGACGAGGTAGAGGCCGCGGACCGGCTGGGTGGCGTCCACGCAGAAGACGACCAGGTCGGGGCGCGGGTTGCCGCGCAGGCCGACCATGGCGGCCAGCGCGATCTGCTCCTCGGCCGAGCGCGCCGCCAGCGAATAGGTCCCCGGGATGTCGACCAGGTCGGCGACCCGGCCGGCGAGATCGAAGCGCGCGACCCGGCGCTCGACGGTCACGCCGGGGTAGTTGCCGACCTTGGCCCGGCTGCCGGTCAGCGCGTTGAACAGCGTGGTCTTGCCGGTGTTGGGATTACCGGCCAGCGCGACCAGCGCGGGCGACTTTCGCATCGCGGAGAACGGAGGACTCACGGCCGGACCGACACCAGGGACGCCTCATGGCGGCGAATCGACATGCGCCCGTGCCTGAGCTCGATCTCGATCGGGTCGCCGAGCGGCGCGACATTGACGACCGCGACGCGCGTGCCGGGCACCAGGCCCATCTCCATCAGCCGCCGGCGGAACGGCCGCTCGCCGCCGACCGACTCGACGATCGCCACGCGGCCGCGCTGAAGCTCGGCCAAGGAGACGCTCACCGCTCCGCTCCCGGGCTGATTTTGAAAATCACTTTCAAATTTATAACACGCGCGCCGCCCGGCGCAAAGCCCTCGATCTGCCTCCCCCCTCTTACCCACACGCGCGGCGCAATTCCCGGCCACCTCGCCAGGCTTGTTCGGGCGTCCGGCGCCGCAGGCGGCGGGCCGAGCAGGAGCGACGCGAGTGCGAGGAGGGGGACTCGTTTCCGGCCGGTATGGAGCGCGCCGCCAGGCGCGATCCCCGGCGGGACGGAGAGTCACCTCGCCGGGCGAAGCCCGGCGCCCGGCGCCGCAGGCGGCGGGCCGAGCACGAGGGCAGCGAGTGCGAGGAGGGGGACTCGAACCCCCACAGGTGTTGCCCACCAGATCCTTAGTCTGGCGCGTCTACCAAATTCCGCCATCCTCGCGGGATTGTGCCGTGGCCGGATGTTTAGTTGCGCCGCGCGGCAGTGTCAAGCACGGGGGCGCGCGGCGTGACGTCGGTTCCGGTAGGCTCGGACGGCTCGCCGCGCCGCTTGGTGCTGGAGCCGCGGGTGCGGCATAGTTAGAGGCTCGCCTTCGCCGCCGTCATGCAGCTCCTTCCCAGCCAGAATCGACAGCCGGCGATGACGCGCGCGGGCCTGATCCTCGCCCTTTACGGCTCGCTCGCGCTGATCGCCATCCTGGTCTCGGCGGCGCGCGGCGACGTCGACATCTACCGGATCGAGGGCGTCTCGACCCCGCTGTTCATGGCCCTCTCGCCTCTCATCGGCGTCGCACTGGGGCTGACGGTGGTCTTCATGTCACGGCTCGCGGTCCACCGCTTCGACTGGGCCCGCCGCCTGCACAACGACTTCCGCCAGATCCTCGGCAAGCTGTCGTACAAGGAGATCCTCGTGCTCGCGGTGGCGAGCTCGGTCGGCGAGGAGCTCCTGTTCCGCGGCGCGCTCCAGCCGATCATCGGCGTCTGGGCGCAGGCCATCGTCTTCGCGCTGCTCCACATCGGTCCCGGCCTGCGCTTCCTGCCGTGGACCGCCTCAGCCCTCGTGCTCGGCCTGGTCTTCGGCTTCATCTTCCAGCTGACCGGCGACCTGGGCGGACCGATGGTGGCGCACTTCGCGATCAACTACATGAACCTGCACTTCATCGCGCGCTTCGAGCTGCCGGAGCCGGGCGGCCCGTCCCGCGCCGCCGCCAAGGTCTGAGCGAGCCCGTCGCGGTCGCAAATTTTTGCCCGGCGGTGGGCAGGGCCCTAGGCTCGAGCCATGCCGTCCAGAGCCGGCCTCCTCCTCCTCGGCGCCTCGCTCGCGCTGGTCTCCGCGCGCCCGACCACCGCCGACGAGACCTCGAGCGGCGACAAGCTGCGCATCCTCTACACCAGCCGCGTCACCTTCACCGACGAGGGAGACCCGCTGGTCACCATCGAGGTGATGGGCGGCCAGCGCCGCGCCGTCCTGTCCGCGCCCGGTGGCCTCATCGCCATGCCGGACGGCGACGGCGGCGCCGAGGTGCGCGCCGGGGCCCGCTGGACCGTCACCCTCGAAGGGGGCGCGCCCGCCGAGCTGCGCGACTGGACGGTGGTCGAACGCCTGGCGCCCGATCGGGAGGCCGAGCTCGAGGCCGCCCTGGCCCGCTGGAAGAAGCGCGGGCTCGAGCCGCGCGCCTTCGAGGTCGGCTCGCTCTTCGCCGTCGACGGCGACGTGATGGACGGCCGCTCGGTGCTGGTCGCGATCGATCCGGCGCCGCCGGCGCGCTCGGCCGCGCGCGCGCGCGCCATCGCATCCCGCTACGACATCGCAACCGAGATCCACCGCGAGATGGTCCGCCGGCCGCGCGGCGTGGTGGTGGCGAAGAGCGGCGACACCGAGGTGCGAAACCCGGGCGTCGTCTGGTTCGCCCCGGCCGACTCGCAGCAGCCGATCGAGGTCGCCGACGTCGTCACCGGCGGCGGCGGCTCGCAGATGACCACTGGCAAGCAGGACCGCCGCTACCTCGGTCGGGTCTACGTCGCGGTCGGCGCCGACGGCGCCCTCGCGGTGGTCAATGCCATCCCGACCGAGAAGCTCCTTGCCGGGCTGGTCCCGTCGGAGATGTTCGCCGCCGCCCCGGCCGAGGCGCTGCGCGCCCAGGCGATCGCCGCCCGCACCGAGCTCCTGCAGAAGATCGGCACCCGCCACCTCGAGGATCCCTTCCATCTCTGCTCGACCCAGCACTGCCAGGTCTACTCCGGCACCGGCCACGAGGATCCCCGCACCACCGCCGCGGTCGAAGCCACCCGCGGCAAGGTCCTCCTCCGCCCCGGCAAGCGCCTCGCGCTCATCGACGCCCGCTACAGCGCCGACTGCGGCGGCCACGGCGAGTCGAACGAGAACATCTGGGGCGGCGAGCCGGACGCCGTCCTGCGCGGCCGGCGCGACGCCCCCGCCGGCGCCTCGCCCTGGAGCGACGGCGTCTCGGAGAGCGAGCTCGACCGCTTCCTCGCCTCGGGCAAGGACGGCTCCTACTGCGCGGCCACGCGCCACTCGCGCGGCCGCCACCGCTGGGAGACCCGCCTGGCCGCCGCCGATGTCGACCGTCTGGTGGTGCAGGCGCTGCCCGGCATCGGCCGCGTGCGCGACATCGAGCCGCTCGAGCGCGGCGCCTCGGGCCGGATCGGAAAGATCCGCGTCCGCGGCGCGAGCGGCAGCGGGGTGGTGGTGGGAGACCTCGCCATCCGCCGCCTTTTCGGCGGGCTCAAGAGCTCCCTGTTCACCGTGACCCCGGTCGGCCCGGCCAGCGGACGCGAGGCATTCCTCTTCCGCGGCGCCGGCTTCGGTCACGGTGTCGGCATGTGCCAGCTGGGCGCCATCGGCATGGCCGAGCAGCGCAAGAAGTTTGCTGAAATCCTCGACCACTACTACCCCGGGAGTCGGGTCCACCGGCTCTACTGAAATTTTTCCGGCAGGGGAAAACCCGAACGGTTTTGGTCGAAAGTCTTTGACCATCTGCAGGGCCCGGCGCTAACAAAGGGCTCGCAAAGCGCCGGATGGGCGGGCCAAGCACCCATCGGGGGCGCGCGCGCATTGGGGACCGTTGAGAGGAGGCTGTAGGGATGTCTGTCGGCAAGGTGAAGTGGTTCAACGATGCCAAGGGGTACGGGTTCATCACGCACGAGGACGGGCGCGACGTGTTCGTTCACTACTCGGCCATCGAGGGTGACGGGTTCCGTTCGCTGACCCAGGGGCAGGAGGTCGAATACGAGGCGCAGGACGGGCCCAAGGGGCTGCACGCCTCCTTGGTGAGGAAGCTTCCGTCGCAGCAGGTGATGCGGCACAATTAGCCAGATCGGCGACGGCGCGAGCCCGCGAGGGGGGACCTGGCCGGCGCGGCCGTCCGAGAAAGAGGAGAGCCACTGCGAAACGGGCGCAGTGGCTCTTCGTTTTTTCGGGTTACCGGTAGAAGCCGATCGCGCGGTACTCGCCGGTCGCCGTGTGCTCGCGCAGGAGCAGCGTGAACTGCTCTCCCTTCAGGCGGACGACCATGAAGAGGTCGCCGGGGCCCGGGTTGGCGCCGTCGGGCAGCGAGCCGAGCGCCTTGCGGTAGCCGGCTGCCGACAGGACCTTCCACTCCTGGATCGCGCGGCCGCGCGTCTCCTTGAGGATGTTGCGATAGACCGATCCGACCTCCGAGCCGCTCTGGGCCACCAGTCCCCCGCCGGCGTGGAAGGGGATCCCGCTCACCTTGATCATCTTGGCCAGGTCGTTGTGCGCGAAGCCGGACAGCCAGAGGTTGGCCACCATCTGGACCCGCGGGTCGTCCGGTGAGCCGACCGCGGCCCCCGCCCGGGCGCGCGCCGCGTTCTCCGCGGTCTCGTCGCGCGCCGGCTCCGACGTCCCGCCCGCCGCGCCGCCGGCGCCGGCCGCCGCCTTGCCGCCCTTGTCCCGGCCGGTGCGTGCCCGACCCAGCATCTCGCCGTCGGACAGCCCCTTGTCGCGCGGCCCGCCCTTGGGCGGCGAGGTCAGGATGTACGGTTCGGCGCCGAAGGTGCCGCACTGCCGCCAGTCGCGGTGGAACGCCCAGTGGAGGTAGGTCTTGCCGTCGGCCGATCGAATGACGTCGGGCGGCGGCTCGAACGGCCCGGCCGACAGCACGGTGTCGAGCGCCGCGACGTCGAACGCCAGCACGCCGGAGGGCCGCGCGATGTTGACCTTGTCGACCGTGCCGTCCGGGTTGACGACGATCTCGATCTTGGTCCACAGGTTCCAGTCGTTCATCTCGTTCGAGGCCGGCTTGTCGTCCAGGTCCTCGAGGAAGCCGAAGCCCCACAGCTCGTGGATGCGCCGGTGCATCCGCGCGATGTACACGGCGAACGGCGCCGCCCGGGTCTTGAGCGCGGTCTGGTTGCCGGGCTTCACCTCCGGCGTGAAGTTCTCCAGGCTCGACTTGATGGCCGCCAGCTTCTGCTCCCAGCGCCCGCGCCGGAGCGACTTGGTCCGCCGCGCCAGCTGCTGCTGCTCCTTGGACGCCACGTCGTGCCCGACGATCCGCTCGTAGTCGTCGAACTCGAGCTCGGTCTTGATGCCGCGGCGCCCCTTCTTGCCGGCGCGGCCGCGCTTGCCGCCGTCACCCTCGCGGCCCGAGCCGCCGTCGCCCTTGACCTCGCGCTCGACCAGCGGTCCGCCCGGCGCCCCGCGCCCCTCGATGCCGCGCATCGACAGCATGCCGGGCTTGGTCGCCTTGGTGTCGTCCCCCTCCTCGCCCTCGTCGCCGTCCTCGCCCTCCTTGCCCTTGAGGAGCCCCTTGGCCGACTTGTCCTTGCCGTTCTTGGTGGTCTCCTCCATCCGCTCCGCCTCGAGCGAGGTGGACTCGGTGGTCTCGAGCTGCGCGATCTCGTCTTCCTCGCCGCCGACATCCTCGCTCTTGACCTTGCTCTTCTCGGAGGCGGCGACCTTGCCGTCCTCTTGCTTCTCGAGGTTGGTGTCCTTGGCGTGGGTCTCCTCGGCGACGTCGCGGTTCTTGTCTGACAGGAACTTGGCGTCGTCCGGCGCCTTGTCGACGTTGTGCTCGTCGGGCACCTCGACCGCCTTCATCCGCGACTTCTCCACCTCCTGATTCTTCTTCTCGGGCGGCGGCGGCGGCGGCTGGACCGGCGTCGGCGTGA
>Ga0111538_10005188_pt1 | contig 17857 bp, 4 predicted proteins | sample SoiMethybrSBSTD1_FD_79669 | JGI IMG/M metagenome (GOLD analysis project Ga0111538, IMG submission 79669) | Bulk soil microbial communities from a Populus tree surrounding site in Tennessee, USA - Soil MetaG P. TD hybrid SBSTD1 (version 2)... | ecosystem: Environmental > Terrestrial > Soil > Tree...
CGTAGCCACGTCTCACCCTGCCGACCTGCACGATTGCCCTCATCGGTGGTCAGACGTTCAAGCAGTTCCAATGGTGGCAGAAGTGAGCGGGCAACGTGTGCATATCTGTCGTCGACCACCGTCTGCCCGCTCGCAGCCTGCTCGGTGCCACCGAGCAGTGCGAGGATCGGAAGCAGTGGCTTCATCACGTTGGACGGTTCGTTGTAGTCACCCTCGATCGGTGCGCCGGTGTACACCTTCTTGTTGAAGGCGAACGCCTCGATCGGTGCCATGCCCAGCGGGTTGACGTCCGACAGCAGCGCCTTGCCCCAGTCACCACCGGCCATCGCCTCGAACGGCTCGGCGACACGCAGGTGCGGCAGGTCCGGGGCCAGGTACCACGGTGAGTCCTTGTTCGCTGCGTCCTCATCCATCGTGAACGCACCCTGCATCAGCCAATACTCAGGCGTCATCGGGTCTGGCACCTCGGCGAAGTTGCGGACGAGGGACTGGTAGCGCAGGTACATCTGCGGCCGCAGCCACATCTGCTCGAGCTGCAGCGGGAGGTTGCGCGACATGAACGTCCAGAACGGGATGTACCTGCGTGCTGTCACGTCCATGTTCGACAGCTCGCGGTAGTTGAAGTGGTACTTGGTGATGCGATCGACCATCGCCTCGAGGCCCTGGCGACGACGCACTGAGTTCAACGCCATGCCCATGCGGGCTGCGCCCTCGACCATCGTCCCCGCCCGCTGGTTGAAGCGGGTGTAGGGGTTGTTCATCATCATGCGGTAGGCCTTCGACGCGCCGCTGCCTGCGGTGGCGATGCCGCGCTCGGCGAACTGACCACCCGCACCCGATGACTGCACTGCGATCAGCGCGTTGCGTACCTCGGGGCTGGCTGCCTCCCAGAACTCACGCGGGTTCTTGGTGAACTTGCGCCACATCGACAGCCCGGCGTACATGTCACGGATGCGCACGCCATCCACCATGTTCATGAAGATCGCCGACAAGGCATTGCGCACATGGAACCCGGGGCGACCGGTGGCGTAGGTCTTGAAGAAGGCGGTGTACTTGTCGACCAGCTTCCACGCCTCGGGTGTCTCCATCAGCTTGGTCACCCGTTCGAGGCGGGCGCGCAGCTCCTTGGCGATCATCACCGACTGGTTGGCACGCAGCCCTGCCGCCTGACCTGCCGCCGACAGCGTGGCATCCTCACCACGCAGCAGCTTGGTGGCGATCTCACCCCACCCATCGATGGCGACCTGCTTCATCACCTGGCCTGCGATCGTCGCCTTCTTCGGGTTCTTGCCGAACGACTTGAGGTGCCGGTCGAGCACGTCTTCCCGCACCTTGGCGCTGTCGAGCTGACGCTGTGCGAGCAGGGCGTTGTCGAGCAGCGAGGTGATCACCGCTGCCTCGTCGGGTGCGAGGCGTGCCAGCTTGGCCACGTCAGCAGCCAGGTCGCGCAGGTCCTGCGCCTGTGGTGAGGATGTCTCCATCTCCTTGGCCGCTGCCTGCAGTGCCGAGTTGATCTTGGTCCGCAGGCTGGCGTAGTCGGCGACCCCGGTGGTCGCAGCCTCGACGTCGGTGCGCACCTTGGCCAGCTGCATGTCGAGCTCCGCCAGCTGTCGGGTCCGCTCGTCGCGTGCCACCTGCTCGGCGGACTTCGATGCCTCGGCGACACGGTGTTGCCTGGCTGCCTCCAGGTTCTGGCGTGCCGATGCCTCCGCCTCGAACGCCTGCCGCCACTCGGGGGTGAGGCGGTCGTACTCACCACGTGCTGCTGCTGCTGCCTCGTCGGGCGTCATCTCGGGTAGCTGCGGTCCGATCGGCACCTCGCCAGCCACCTCGCCAGCCACCTCGGCACCGGGGAACAGCTCGGGCTGTGCTGCACGCATCGCCTCGACGTTGCGCTGCATCACATCGACCGTCATCTGCACACCCTCGGCCTGCGCCGCCGCGCGCTCGACCTTGATCTCGTTCAGCCTCTGGATCAGCCGCTCCCGTGCTGTCTGCACGATGCGACCGGGGCTGGCCTCGAGCTGCTGACGCAGCGATGCCTCGGTCACCGCGCCCAGCCGGGTGACCGGTGCGACGCCCTGCTCTGCCAGCTCGGCAGCCGTCAACCCACTGACGTGCCCCTCGCCTGGCACCACGTTGCCGCGCATCAGATCACGCCGCGTCGAGCGCATGCCAGGGAACACCTCGCCGAGGAGTGACATCGCTGGCTCGTTCTTGTTGACCCCGGTCTGCAACTTGACCTTCGGCTTGAGCCTGCGCTCCAGCAACGGATCGAAGGTGCGTACCGATGGTCCGTGGCGCAGAACCTGCTCCCAGTCGGACGAGATCGAGGGCGGGATCATCGCCGGTATCCGCTTCGCCCGCTCGAGGTAGCCAGCCAGCTCGGGCACCTGGTCCAGCACACGCTGGCGCACCCCGGCATCGGTGGCCCGCACGTTGCGGCGATCCTCGACGAGCCTGCGTGACGTCGCCGACAGCGCAGCGAGGCGCTGCTTCACGTCGTCGGGCATGTTCTCGTACGGCCCGTACTTCTTCATCAACGCCTTGAACTCGTCGACCACCTCGTTCCACTGGCGGTCGATGTCCTGCGGTGCCCGCACCGATGCGCCATCGGGCAACTGCACCTCGGGTGGTGGCGGCAGCTCATCGGGTGGGGTGACCTCGGCTGCCACGCCATCGGCTTCGACGGGGTCGACGACGGCAGGCTTCGCTGCCTCTTCGGGTTCGTCGAGCCAGCCCATCTGCTGCTCGGCGAAGCGGGCTGCGTTCTCGTCGCCTGCTGCACGTGCAGCCGCGGCCTGCGCCTCCAGCTCGGCGCGCCGTGCGCTGGTGTCGGGCTTCGGCGGTGCGACATCGGCCAGCTCGCCTGCCGTGTTATCGCCCGGCCCCATGTGCGCAGCGTCTGCGGTGCTGCGCGCGGTGGCCACGTTCCGCTCGGCCTCGGCCACGGTCTGTCGCAGTTGCTCGATCGTCTCGTTGTTGGTCGCCTGCCCGGTGGGAATGTCCCACGGCAACGCCGTGTTCTCCTTCTCGAACGCGTAGAGGGCGTTGGTGACATCGACCTGCCACTCGGGCTCCTGCTTCCAGCCCTTGCCCGAGAGGTTGGCGAGGTCGACGCGGATCGTCTTGTACGCCTGGTCCTCTTCCGCCGTGCGATCAGCAACCCTGCGTGGTAGCTGCCGCCGTGCCTCGATCAGCTCGTCCGTCCGGCGCAGGATCTCGGCCCGGGTCATCTTGCCGCCGGGGGCCTGCTCGAACTCGTCGTCGAGCATGAACTCCTCGACGCTGCGTGCGTTGGTCGGCGCGTTATCACCCGGCACCGAGACCAGACCGCCACCACCCATCTCTGCCTCGGCTGTAGCCAACGCCTCGCGTGCGTTGTCGAGATCGCGCTGCGCCGCCTGCACCTCTACCTGCGCTGCATCTGCGGCCTGGTTGGGAGGCGGAGTCGACACCGCCTCGGCTGCCACCTGCGCCGCTGCCTGCTCGGTCGGAGCGGGCGACATCCCGGCGATGTACAGCGGTGGCATCTCCGGTCCGAGGTTGGTGAACTGGTCGGGCTGGTTGGCGTCGTGCAGCTCGCGGATCTGCGGACCGAGGCGAGCGATCTCATCGGTGTCGTTGCGCAGCACCGCCTCGGCGAAATCCTGCTGCAGCCGAGAGATGCGGTCGGCGTACACCTGGTCCATCTGCGGCCGCACGTTGGTGTTGAAGTCCGTGATGCGATCGAGTACGTCGCCACCCCGCTCGGGCGCAGTCGGGTTCGGTTCCCTCCACTTCGCCAGCAGCCCGAGGAACCTGTCCGGATCGTCGACCAGGTTGGCGGATTCATCGAGCGACGCGCCGAGGGCACGACGCATCGTGTCGACCCGCGCCAACCGCGACGTCATCGTGCGAGCGTTCCGGCGCAGCGCGTGCGAGTGGTCGAAGTCTGCGCCGTGGATCATCGCGGTGATGAAGTCGAACAGCTTCTGCTTGTTGGTGTAGACCTCTTTGGAGATCGAGTAGCCGAGGACACTGAGCCGTGCCTCCGACTCGATCGGTGCACGGGCGACGTCCTGCGCTCCGGTCATCGTCGTGCGACCGATCTTGCGCTGCGACTGGATGTAGTTGTCGAACCCGAGCAGGCGCAGCACCCGCGTGGTGTCGGCCATCGCCTGATCCTTCGCCTTCAACGACGACTCGATCAGCGACGACACAATCTGGTTGCGCATGTTCTGCAGGTTGAAGCCGACCGCCTCGGGTCGTGCGGTCTCAGGCAGGTCGCCTGCTTCGACCCGCGCTTCGATCGCCCTCAGCTCCTGGCTTCTGTTCGTCGCCTCGATCTCTGCAGCTGTCTGCTCGAACCCACCGGCCTGCACCGACTCGGCGATCATGTTGGAGAAGCGGTCGTTCAGCTGGGAGTCACCGGCGATCTCTCGCAGCTGGGAGAGGACGAACGTCGCCTCGGCGCGGGATATCTCCGAGATGTATTCCTCGCTGACCTCGTTGACCAGGTCCGGGTGGCGTGCCCGCATCTCGTAGCTCATCGGGCCCTGGAACTGTTCCTCGGTCAGCCGCCGGTGCTTGACGACATCGATCAGCTGGTTGAAGGTGTTCAGCCAGAGGATCGACAGCTCCGCTTCCTCGGCGTCGCCGAACAGGTCGGTGAGGATCTTGACGTCGTCCTCGGTGGCGGTGCGTGCTCCCGACACGATGTCGGTGAACAGCCCGCGCCCGTCGTCACGTGCTGCCTGCATCGCGGCGTAGCCCCGAGGCAGATCTCCCTCCCTGCCCCTGACCCGGCCGTAGCGATCAGCTGACTGCTGGACCGGACGATCGCCCATCTCCTGGGCGAACGCAGCCTCATCACCCATCGCCTGGCGGACGCTCTTATCGGTCTCCTCGTACATCGCCAGCTTGCGCTGCCACATCTCGAGCTCGCCCTCGGTCATCTTCGGACCGCTGGCCAGCTCGATGCGATCCTCCAACATCTTGATCTGCAGCCGCTCACGGTCGGTCGAGTCGTCAATCTGGTTGACGCCCTCGGCATCCATCGTCAGCTGATCGAACCCAGCGATGCGCCCGCTCTCGTACTGCAGGTCGCGCAGCTGACCACGCAGGACATCGACGTTCGGTGGACGCAGCTGGTCCTCGATGATCTTGCGGTAGTGGTTGATCCACTCGTCGATCAGCCCCTGGTACGCGGCGCGCTGAGCGATCTCCTTCTCGAGGTTCCACTTGCGGCTGACCAACGCCGCCTCGTCGGTGTGCATCTTGGACACCGCCGAGTACAGGTCCAAGGTCACCGGCTCTTCGTTGCCGGTGTACTGCCGGGACCAGGTGATCAGGTCCTCGTTGCCCTCGGCGATCTGGCGGCGGGCCTTGTCGCCGAGGCGCTTCTCGTTCTGCTGGGTGATCCGGATGCGCTCGCCGTTGGCGATCTCATCGAGCACCCCCTGCGGTGTCTCGGCGAAGCGTTGCACCCCGTACCACGGGGTGTAGGTGATCGTGTTCGACCCCGACGTGCGTGCCTCGTCGATCAGCCGACGCATCGTGGCGATCTCTTCGTCGGCACGGGTGATGTCGGTGGTCGCCTTCTCGATGGTGCCGTCGAGTTCACGTGCGCGGCGGATCGGTGATCCCTGGCTGTGGATGATGTTGCGTGCGTTCTTGAGATCGCGGAACGACGACGAGATGCCTTCGATGTACTGGTTGACGAGGTAGGCGACGTGCGCCACCTCGTCGGTGAGCGCGGAGGCCATCGGTGTGTCGGGGATGTCCTCGAGTTCCTTGCGCAAGCGGTTGTACTTGGCGCGGGAGTTCTTCAACTTCTTCGTCTCGGCCTCGCTCAGCGGCCGACCAAGGGTCACCTCGTTAAGCTCCCGGGCGATCTCCTCGTAGTTGTACAGCGCCTCGTCGACCTTGTTCGTCAGCTTCATGCGGCGTCCATCGAGCAGGGCATCGGCGGCCGCCTGCTCCCTGTCGCCCAGCGCGTGCAGCGTGCGTGCGAGGTTCTCGCGGATCGTCGCCGCTTCCTTGTCGAGCCGCTCCGCCGTGATGAACGCAGCCAGCGCCGCCGATGGTTCAGCTCCCCCCTCTTCCAGCGCCGCCCGGTAGGTGAACATCACCTCGTTGAACCTGTTCAGGTCAGAGGCCAGCTGGTCACGACGCGACAGCAGGATGGGCGAGGAGCTCTCCTGGTAGGCGTTGTTGACATCCTGCAGCTCGATCCACTTGTGGCGGAAGTGCTGCATTGTCCCCGGCGACATGGCACCACGGTCAAGGAACTTCTGCTCGTAGTCGTCGGTCAGCTCCTTGAACATCTTCACCGCACGCCGGGAGATGCCCTCGGGTGAGCGGTCGCCCTGCCCCGACCCCAGCCTCAACGCCTTGCCCAGCTTGGAGCGTTGCGCCGGTTGCTTGAACGGGACGCGTGATCGCTGCAGCTCATCGAGCGCTGCGCTCAATCCATCCTCGTCGTAGTTCTCGATCATCATCCGCAGGTTGTGGTGGGCCTGCGTCTGCGCGCCGACGCCGCGCTCGAGGTCAGGGTTGGTCAGATCACGGATGACGCGCACCGCTGCGTCGCGCTGCTCCTTGAACTCGGCGGTGCGGAACTCCTTCGGCGTCTGCTCCCACGCGTCCTGGATGGCGTAGGCGATGTTCAGGTTCTGCCGCTCCGCCGGTGTCCACACGCCGGTGCGCACCAGGTCTGTCGGCACGGTGTCAACCGGCTCCCACGCCAGCTTGTATCCGTACGCCTGGTCGCGTGCGATCGACAGGGCATTGCGCTCGGACGTCTGCACCGGAGCGAGGCGGCGACCGTAGAGCGTCTCGGCTTGCACCGGGACAACACCGATCGTCTGCTCCTTGACGGTGTCGGCCAGCTCTTTGTGGATCAGCTTGCGCTCGTCGCGCAGGTTGGCGATGTTCTGGTCGTAGGTACTGAGCTGGTCGCCGAGTGCAAGCAGCCTGCTGTTGATCCGCTCGCGCTCGATCACCTGCGCGTTGCGGACGGCGACCAGCTGCTTGACCTCTTCGATCCGTGCGGCCCGGCGCTGGAATCCCTCACCGGAGTACGCCCCGCCCTCCTTGTAGGGCATCCCCTTGTCCAGCAGCCTCTTGTCGTACTTGTCGTGAGCGAACTGCCGGTACCGGCGCAGTCGCTGGGTCAGCCGCTCGTGCTTGGCGACCATCCGGTTGATCTGGTTCTGCGCCTTGGACAACTGGCTCCCCGCGACGGTGGCACCACCCTTCATCCGAGACAGCTGGTCGCGTGCCCGCATGATGTCGGAGGCGACCACGTCGATCTCGTCGGAGGTCTTGCCGATGAAGTGCTCGACGAACCAGGCTCGCTTCTCGGCGAGCTCGAGCAGCGCACCGGAGTTGGCTGCCTCGATGTCCCCGACCACGCCCATGCCTGCCCACTTGGGGACCACCTCGTAGGTGCCGTCCGCCCGTGGCTGGATCGTCACCGGACGCCACGAACCACCACCGGTCTCCAACCCCTGTCGCCAGTAGTCGAGCTGTCGATCGCCCGCTGCCATCTCGCGCGTGACCTTGGCGGCGTCATTGTGCAGCGCCACCTCGGCCTTGCCGTTGGCGGTGCGGAGATACTGCTGCCGCCCCGTCTGCTGTCCGCGCAGGGCGACGTTGACCTCACGGTTGCGTCCGTAGATGTCGTTGAGACGCTCGGCGAAGTAGCCCTCGCTGTCCATCGCCTGGCGCTTGGCGCGCAGCGTGTCGAGCTCAGCCTTGATCGCCCTGACGTTGTCCGCCTGCCGGGCGACCACCGCCTCCTGCTTGACGACCGCCTCTTCCGCCAGCCTGATGCTGCGGTCGGTGGCCTTGATCTGGTATCCGAGGTGCTCGATCGCATCGCGTGCGTGGATCTCCTCAGCACCCCCGGCGTAGCGCACGCTCCCCTCTGCCGTCACCCCTTCGGTCTCGGGGTAGAACTTGTTCCTGACGGCGACGGCCTGGCGCTCGGGTGCGGTCTGTGCTGCCTCGAGCTGGGTGACCAGGGCCCCGCGGTGGGCCTGCAGGTCGGTGACGTTCCTACGGAAGGCGTCGAGCGTCCCGTTCGCCCCCATCAGCTCGCGGCTGGCGGTGATGTGGCGCAACCCTGCGCCGCGGACTTGCTCACTGGCGACGTCGTAGGGCTCGAGACGGATCTTCGCTGCCTCTGCGTTCTGTGCCTGCTTGAGCTTGGTCAGCCTGCCGACTGCCTCGTCGTACTTCTGACGAGCGTCGACCATCGGGCGCTGGGCGTCGGCGTAGTTGCGGACCGCCCGCTCCCGTGGACCACCGGGCCCCTTGAGCTCAGCGAGCCTGGCCTCCAGCTCCTTGAGCCGTGCGCCCGCACGCGGGTTGCCGAGCGCCTCCTCGATCTGGCCGGTGAGGTCGCGCTCGATCCCCCGCCACTCGTTGACCTGCAGCTGGGCATCCTTGACCTTGCGGTTGTGGATGCTGGCAGCGTTGAACAGGTCCTGACGTGCGGCCAGGACCACGTCGGTCTGCGCCTCGATGCGGTTCTGGTACTCCCGCAGTGCGGGGAAGTTGGCCTCGTGACCGGCGATCGCCTCGGCCCGGCGGGCGTTGTGCTCACGGAAGATCGCCTCGTGGGTGCGGCCACGCGCCCGGCGAGGGTCGAGCGACTCCTCCATCCGTGCACGCTGCAGACCTTCAGGTGTCTGTCGCCGTAGCTCGACGCCTTCAGGGATCTCGCGCGGCGGATTGCCCGGGTCGATCCACTGCACCTCGCCGGTGTCGGGGTCGACATACTTGACCGGCGGGGTGAGGTCAACCTGGCCGATCCCCATCTGTCCGCCAGCGAGCGCGGCGAACGTGTCGCTGTCGATGTTGCGCTCGATAATTTGCTCTTTGCGCAGCGCCGCGGTGACACGCTGGTTGATCGACGCCGCCGCGTCACGGTCGATGGTCAGCTGGCTGAGCTGGACGACACCCTTGCGGTACTCCTTCTGCACCTCGGTCATCGGCGGTGACTTGACCCCCGCCTTACCTGCCAGGCGTGCGTCGTTGGCAGCGCGCTGGGCATCCAACCACTGCTGCTCGGCGAGCTTGAACGCAGGCTCGATGTGCGCCAGCCGCTGCACCGCCTCCTGGTACTGCTCGTCGATCTGCGTGAACGCAGCGTCGGCGGCAGCGGACAACTTCGCCGCGGTCTCGGTGTACTCGAGCGGCTCGGAAGCGAGGGCATCGCGCTGCGAGGAGAACGTCGCCTGCGCGGCGAGCAGCCCCTTCAACTCCTCCCGGGCCGCTGGCTCCAGCGTGTCCATCGTGTCGACGAGCTTGCGCAGGTGCGCCTCGATCGGACCGTGCAGCGCGGTGATGCCCTCGTCGCGCTGCTTCTTCAACGCGCCGGTCAGCTCCTGCGCAGCCGACAGCTTCTGCTTGATCGTCTTGTGCGCGTCGACATTCAGCTTGCGTGTCTCGGCGGCGTTGACGATCTCCTTGAGCACGCTGTCGTCATCGGCGTAGCGAACGAGACCGCGTGCCTGGTTCGCCAGGTACAGCAGCCCGCCTGCCTCGGCGACACTCGAGGACATCGACTTCGAGTAGCGAGCGCTGATGTTGGAGATGTCCTCTTCGAGCAGCTTGAACCCCGCATCGGGCATGGCCTTGGCGAACTGCTCGTTGATCTCCCGGATCGATCCCTCGGAGAACTCCATCCGCACGCCGTTGATGACGTAGACGCGCGGCTTACCGTCCTTGCCTGCGACGAGCTTGCGCTGCATCATGTGCGGCGTCAGGTCATCGAAGTCGATCTCCTTGAACAGCTGGTTGTGGAACGCCTTGCCCTCAGGGGTGTTTCTGACCCACGCGATCCCCTCGTCGGTGAAGACGTGGGGGATGTAGTTGGGGAAGCTCGGGCGCTGCATGCCCTCCTTCTCCATGAGGTCTGCAGCCATGTCGTAGAAGGTGTTGAGCGGGGTGCCGCCGACCGTCTCGGCGGTGTGCACCATCGCTTGCAGACCGTCATGGCCATGCTCGGCGACGAGGCGGTTCCACTCTGCCGAGAGCAGGCCGTTGACCTTGGACCCGGCGATGCCCGCGCCCTTGCGGTAGTTGACCAGCGCCGCAGCGACACCGAAGCTGATGTCCCCACGCCCGGTGAGGATCTTGCCGATGGCGTCCTGCAAGCCGCGCTCGGAACGCCAATACCGCATTGTCGACAGCGGGCGTGTAGAAGCAATGGCGTTCCGAGCGCGAGCAGTGGCACCACCGACGCCCTGCTCGATCCCTCCGGAGAAGGGGATGCGCCAACCGCGCCCCTCCACTCCGTGCGAGATGAACGGGAGCTTCCAGTAGTAGCCGCGGTCAAGCAGCTGCTCAGCTCCATCGGTGGCGAGGTTGATCGCTCGGCGTTCGACGTTGCTGAGCGACTGCAGGCCGACGCGTCCGACCCGCTCGGCAACCTCCTGCGAGATGCCTGCGCCAGCGGCGCGGGCGGCCAGGCCGACACGGGCGCGTGCCCCGGTGCCTGCGATCACACCGGACCCGGTCAAGTAGTTGAGCGGGTCCATGGCGAGGTCGCCTGCCAGACCGATGCCCCGGTCCAGCCACTTGTTGCCGGTCGAAGCGACGATGTCTCCGAAGCCGAAGGTCGGATCGTTGAACTGGCTCCACCAGTCCGACCAGCTGGCGTCGCCGTCGCTACGGCTCTCGGCGTTCAGGCCGAGGGCATCGAGCCCCTCGTTGAGGGTGGAGGCGACGAACCGTCGTGGTCTGTCGAGGACGTCGAGGGCTCCGAAGATGGCACGGCCGGGTACGGAGTTGGCGACGGTTCCGAGAACACCGCGCCAGCCACCGGGCCCCTGCTCCTGCTCTGGCGGGGGCCCGGTGCCTAGGCCATCAAGGATGTCATCGAGTGCCGTGCGTCCGCCGCCTGGCTGTTCCGGCGGTGTGTACCCAGGCAGCGGCGTTGTCTGTCCAACGTTGAAATTCCCGGTGCGCTGACCTTGCCAGGCGGGAGGCTGGCGACCCTGCAGGATGCGCTGCGCCGTCCCGGCGTTGGCGGTGGTGCCCTGCGGACGAGCGAGCGTGCGCGTCGGTGAGTACACCGAGACGGCACGTCGTCCACCCCACGCTCGGTTGGCCTGCTCCTGGAGGGTAGGCATCAGGTGTACGAGATCAATCCGGGCTGTGCGCCGGTGGGAATGCCTGCGTTGGCAACGTTCTGGACACGCTGCGCATACACCTGCTGCAGCGGGCTAGATCCGGAGAGCTGCGCTCGGTAGACGGCGGCCATCGCCGCCCCGTACCCCGAGCCTCGGCCGTAGATCTGGTCGGCGGCCCTCTGTCGCGCTTCTAGGGCGTGGCTGCGTTGCTGGTAGGCGCGCTTGAACTGGTTGCGTGAGTACGTGCGCTTGTTGACGATGCCCGTCGTCGGGTCGTACTCCCAGTCCTCGTCGGTGTTCTGCTGTGCCAGTCGCCGTCGCTCTGCCTCAGTGCGACCGGCGGTCTCGCCGGTCTGGATCGGTCGACGACCACCCACCGTGGCGTTGGTGAGGTACTGCTGGATCTGGTCCGGTCGACGACCACCCACCGTGGCGTTGCGAAGGTACTGCTGGATCTGGTCCTCGGTCTCTGGCTCCTGGGTCTCGCCGGTGGGCACCTGGCCGGTTCGCCCGTACTCAGCGATGGCGCTGTAGAAGTCGTCGGCAGCACCCGCTGGAGGGCGCGGCTGCTGCGGTGCCTGCGGTGCCTGCGGTGGCCTGCCGCCTGTCGGACTGGGGCCAACGAGGTTGGAGAGATACTCGTCGATCGCTGTCTGGTTCTCCGGAGTGAGCAGCGACCCCCGCGGTGGCACGTTGACGTCAGCGCCGTAGATCGAGGAATCCCATGGCCCCTCCCGCTGCGGCAGCTCGGGCAGCTCCGTCCTCTCACCGGCGAGGTACTGGTTCATCAGGGCGAGCGCTTCTTGCTGACGCCGTGCGTCGCGCGCCTCGATGCGTGGCTCGGCGTACTCCACGCCCGGTGGAGTGGCCCACGACTGTCCCGGCATGTCGCTGATCGGTCGGCCTGACTGAATCCAGTCGCGCTCGAACTCCCGCCGTGCCAGATCCTGAGACATCCCGGTGCGCATGAACTCGTTGGTGCGAGCGACCTGCGCCGCCTTCTCCTCGTCCATCGGCGGGATGTTGGCAGCGTTGCCCTGGGCGATGGCGTTGTAGGGCCAGCCCTGCTGGGTCGGCCGACCGAGCATCTCGTTGTACTCGTCACGGGTGACGCCAGTGCCGATCGCGTGCGGCTGCAGCCCGTAGAGGCCGAGGCTGTTCTGCCCCCACTCGTTGTAGTAGCCGGGCTCCATGAACTGCTGGCTCGTCGCTGCTTCTGACCCGGGGGGTCCCGTCAGCGTTGTCGCCATCCGCTGCAGGTAGTCGGGTCCAGACAGTCCACGGTTGGTCCCGCGCTCGGCGATCCCCTGCTCCACCAGCATCCGGTTGTAGGCGCTCTGCGGATCGCCGACCCCGACACCGCGCCCAGGCACATTGGGGACAGGTGGATAGGGCTCGACCGCAGCAGCGGCGGTGGCTGCCGGGCTGGCCGGTCCGGCCGGGAGCGCGTTCATCACCGGTGCGTTCGGGTCCACCGGTGGCAGCTGACCGATGCCAAGGGCGCGGTCCAGATCTGGGTTGCCGGTGGAGCCCGGCGGCGTGGGCTCCTCGCCAGAGGTCCTGGCCAGCGCATCCCACATCACATCCTGGATCGCTGCGGTCTGCTCAGGGCGCAGGTCCCCCCGCCGAACCACCTTCTTCGTGCCCGGCCCAGCGGGACCAGTGCCCAGTGTCTGCGCGCCCATCAACCCGCGCACCTGCGGGCGGGTGCCAGTGCCACCAGCGGCGGTGATGGTGCCCGCATCGAGATCGTTGAGCAACCCTCGCCAATCGCCGCTGGCTCCCTGGTCAAGTCGTCCTTCGACCGCGGTGAAGATGCGATCGTCGTCGGCGATCTGCGGGTTGGCAGCGATGAAGTTGCGCAGCTCGGTCGGGTCGGTGATGTCGCGGGCCTGCGAGATCAGGTCGTCGTTGGCGTTCGGCTCCTGCTCGAGGGCTTCGGTGATGCCGAGACCCTGTGGGTTGATCTGACCCATGTCGTTCTGGATCTGGCTGTACACCTCACCCCAGCGCAGCGCCTCCTCCATGTCCGCAGCTCGGCCACCGATCACGGCGGTGTTGGACATATCCAGCACCCGACCGATCTCCCGATTGCGCTGCTGATCGGTCATGTTGTTGGCGTTGGCGACGTACCAGTCGTACCAAGCCTCCGGTTCGAGGGGGGCAGCCTCCTCCATCGTGCCGCCCTCGTAGTCCGCCGGTGCTTCTGACCGCGTGTCGGGCACACCTTCACCTTCGACCAACGCCCAGTTGGTGTCGGCGACGAACTCAGGCGCGCCCGGCGTCTCGCGTCCGGTGGTGCCACCACCCCCAGCTTCCGGCCCGGGTGCTGGTCCAGACGGAGGCACCCAGTTCTCGTTGCGCAGCATGTCCTGGTACGCCTGCTGCATCGCCGCCTCGTACGGTTCCAGCTCTGCCGCGGACTCCTGCCACGCCTGGTCCTGTGCCTGCCACTCGGGCCCGAGGAACGACGCCGCGCTGTACTCCTCGAACGGGCTGGGCAGACCAAGCTCGTTGAAGTGCTCCATCAGCTCGGACGGTTCCTCGGTCCGCTTGACCAGCTGACCGTCGACCTCCATGATCTCCCCGGCCGGAACGACGGTGCCATCGGGCATCGTCAACGATCCGGTGCCGCCGATCGGTGGGATCTTCGAGCGGATGTCGTCGATCTCCGTGGCTGCGGTATTCGCCTTCGTCCAGTCAATCTCGCCGGTCGGCTGCCCATCGAAGTCGAGGGCGGGGAAGAACATCGCCAGCTCCTGGGCGAGCTGACCCTCGGGGTCCTCCAGCACCTTCGCCTGGATCTTGCGGATGGCGCTCATCGGCGTGCCGCCACCCTGCAGCTCGGCAGCGATCATTCCCTCAGGTGAGTTCGGGGTGTTGATGTAGTTCATCCACCGCTGGTACTCAGGGGAGTCGACGACCTCGTAGTTGACGGTCGGAGCGAACGCCTGCTGGCTCCACCCACCGATGCCGCCACCACCCTGGAACAACGGGTCGGCGAGCAGCTGGTTGAAGTCCTGCAGCTGGTTGAGCTGCTGGGTCATCGAGTACGGGTCGCCCTCGAGGTCGTACTGGGGGATGGCGTTGGCGAAGTTCATCTGCTCGCCAGTGAGGATCGGGGCCAGCTCTGCTGCAGCCAGCTCCTCCTCGGACATGTTGTCCATGGCCTCAGCGTTCTCCTGCTGCGAGGCGAGGTACGCCTCCAGTAGTCGGCGAATCGTGTCGCCCCCGTAGGCGTTGCTCATCGTGCCCCCTGACCCCACAGCTTGAGCAGGTTCTGGATGCCAGCGAGATTGAGCTTGGTGCCCTGCGTGCTCCCGATCATCTCGAGTAGCGGCTGCAGCCGGGTGGAGATCAGCTCGTTGCTCTGCTGCCAGTTGGCCTGGCGACCCTGGTTGGCGACGTCCTGGTTGCGCATCAGCGCCTCACGCTGCCACTGCTGTCGCATCAGGCTGTTCTGGTAGTTGCGCTCGTTGGCCTGCTGCTGCCACTGGTTGTACGCCCCGGCGCGCGCCTGGTTGATCCCAGCACCGAGGCCGCGGACCTGGGCACCGAGCCCCTGCTGTGCGGTGTTGGTGTTGAGCGCCACCTCGTTGAGGCGGGAGTTCTGCGACGACTGGTCGGCGGCAGCGAGCACACCGAGCAGGTTCTGGAACGACGCCTGGTCGCCCGCCGCGGCCTGGCTCACGTCCGTCACTGCCTGCTGATCGCCGCCGCCGCCAGCCGTCTGCTGCAACCCCACCCCGACCGGACCTACCTGCGGGCCCTGCGCCACCGGGGTGTTGGCGTAGGCGTTGGAGTAGTTGCCCTGCAGCGCCTGCGTCGCCCGGGTCCCACCCGCGGTGATCGCCGCCTCGTCGGCGGCCCGAGCCTGCTGCAACTGCTGCTGCGCCAGGTTGTACTGCGCCGGGTTGAACGGCTGCAGCGCCTGCCCCTGGAAGGCGGGGAGCTTGGCCTGCTGCAGCGCCAGCGCCGGGCCACGGGTGCCGAGGGCGGCGAGCATCTGGTCGAGCATCGCCTGGGTCATCGCCGCACCACCACCACCACCGCCGCCGCCGCCATAGCCACGACCACCACCACCGGGACCACCCGGTCCGGTCGGTGCGGCGGGTCCAAGCGGCGAGCCGGGGTTCTGCATGTAGCTCGTCATGAACCCCTCGTAGTCGCCACGCTGACTCGGCGTGGTCGACCCCATCCACCACTCACGCGCCCCCTGGACACCGGGGTCGTCGTAGTACGACCGCTGGGTCGCAAAGCTCTGCGGTCCGGCAGTGCGCAACCCCGGAATGTTCTGGGTGATCTGCTGCGGACCCCGGCGCGACTGACTACCGCCGGTACCGCCCCGGTTGCGCACGTACCGTGAGGCGATCTGCCACCCTTGGTTGCGTCGGTTCCGGTTGCCAAGACCACCGCCACCGAATGCCATCACAGACCTCCAAACACTGAGCGCAACGCCTCGACGTTCTGCGCGGCGAAGGCGATCTCACGTTGCTTCTGCAGCTCGAGGTCAGCGAGCGCGGAGGTGCGCTGGCTGCCGTACTGCGCGGCGTTGAGATCGAACTGACGGAGCTGCTCGGTGAGGTCGTTCTGCATATCGCCGTACTGGCGCGTGTAGTCACCGAGGTAGTTGGACATCGAGCGCTGCATCACGCCCGATCGGACACCGCCACCGCCGAATCCTCGCTGTCCGAACTGCGAGGTGAAGCCAGGGACCGAGCGCTTGAACCCGGTCTGGAACTCCGACAAGGCGCGGTTGCCGCGCTGCTGACCGAGCGTGCGCGAGTAGGTGTTCGCCGCCATCTGCGCGGCGTACTGATCGTTGACCCCGCGTCGTGCGGATTCGTAGTAGCCAGCGTCAGGTATCGACATCAGTCAGTCCTGATGATGTAGGTGACGACGCAGAACTCAGGGATCTGATCGATCCCGGCGGTCCCCTTCTTGCCCGAGTTGCCGATGTACGACGGCACGTTGACAGGGTGGGTGTGGCTGGCTGACTGGATACCCGAGTCGCCGGTGAACGAGGGCGGATTGACGGTGTGGGTGTGCGCCGCCTCGGTGTCGGTGATCGTCGCATGCGACCCGGTCCCGACGTAGCCGATGATGCGGGTCGACGCGCCAGTCGTCTCGGCGTTGTTCTGATAGCTGCCAGCGTGGCTGTGCGCTCCGCCGCCACCGGTCGCGAACGACCCATGATCGTGGGTGATCTTGTGCGTGTGGTTGGCGGACTGGTTGCCCGAGTTGAACTGCCCATGGTCATGGGTGATCGTGTGATCGTGCTCGAGCAACGACGCTTCGTAGGAACCGCCGACCTTGCCCACCGTGGAGAACCGAGTGTCAGCGGTGTCGACGCCGATCGGCACCCGGTGCCGTAGGTCGGGCAGCTTGAACGTGCCACCGCTACCGCCGTAGCTGTAACCGAGCACTCCGAACAGCACGGGGAAGGCGGCAGCCTGCAGCGACGATCCATCGCACAGCCTCCACCGTCCTGCCGGTGCGTTCCCCGAGCCCCACATCATCATCACGCCGATCGGCAACAGGGCGTCGACGTAGCTCTTGCGCGCTGCGTCGTTGGCGCTGAGCGGTTCGGCATCGACGAGCTGCAGCGGTGCCATCATGCGCACCCGACCATCTCGGGCGATGACCTCGGTGTTGATGTAGCCGACCAGCGAGTCGTTGTTGTCCTGCACCTCCGCCGCGTCGGCCGGGGTCAGCGGCTCGATCGGATTCGGATAGGTGAATGCGCCCACTAACGGAACCTCCTCATCACGACCTTGAGAACGATCGCATCAACACCCCAACGCGCCCCGGGTGTCGCGCCTTCGACCCGCAGCTGCAGGGCCTTGCACAGCCCGTAGCTCGATCCACGACGCAGCGATGCCCCCTGCTTGGCGGGGCTGGTGATCACCGGAGGTGCGCCAGTCTCGTTCCAGCGCGTCCCGTCGTTCCAGTTGAATGCATTCCAGACCGCTGCCACTTGACCTGGAACCTCGGGCGGGACGGCAGTGATCCGTCCTGCAGGGACCGTCAACGTATGTTGACGGCGAGCGTTGAGCTCCTCGTAGTCACGGTAGCTGCGGACCCGGAGGTCGTGGTCGAACCCGGTGATGCGGCAGATGAAGTTGGGACGGCGGAACGACTTCTTGCGCGTCGGCCAGTCGTTGGTGATCCACGGCGTCCGGTACACGGTGGCGAAGGGCTCGTCGCCGGGCGCGCCCATCATGATGATCTCGGCGTCGGTGTCGGTGACGATGTAGCCACCGGTCTCGCTGGAGCGGGCAGCAGCGGTGTTGTATCCGAGCACCGACCAATCCCAGATCGTGTCGACGGCCGCCTCGCTGTTGGCCATCACGCGAACGACGCAAGGCACCTCGGGAGAGCGCAGCACCGCCATCGGCCTGATCTCCGAGTCGACGTTGGACCCGGCGACGAGCGGCCCCGGCGCACCGGTGGTCGAGGCGTAGTACGTCCACGCGCCACCGCCGATCGAGGGATCGAAGATGAGTACGCCGATGCTCTCGTCGGTCGCCCCGTCGTAGTCCCACGGCACCGTCACCCATAGCTTGCGACCGATCCAACCGACCCAGACGAGATCGGGTCGATGCAGTGACTCGAGGGCGATGCGGATCTGCTCGGAGATCTCGAGCGGACGCTCACCGTTGTAGGCGTAGATGCCACCACGGTCCGACGCCGAGTAGAAGAACACGAACTGCTCGTTGCGCCCGACCCCC
>Ga0111538_10005189_pt1 | contig 17854 bp, 13 predicted proteins | sample SoiMethybrSBSTD1_FD_79669 | JGI IMG/M metagenome (GOLD analysis project Ga0111538, IMG submission 79669) | Bulk soil microbial communities from a Populus tree surrounding site in Tennessee, USA - Soil MetaG P. TD hybrid SBSTD1 (version 2)... | ecosystem: Environmental > Terrestrial > Soil >...
AGATCGCCTGGCGGCTGCGTCATGCGCGGCGGGCGATCCTGAAAGACGTCGAGATTCCCGACGATGTCTTCGGCGGCGAGGAAACGGTCGACCGGGGTCCGTTCGACCGTCCGTCGCTGTTCGCCGTCGAGGGGCTGTCGCGGCTGGCCACCAACTTCTTCACCTCGCCGTTCTCGGGTCAGGTCAACCTGCTCACGACCGGCTCGTTCGATTCGCCGCAGCAGCTCTTCTCGGGCGGCAACTTCGCGCACAGCACCGCCTACCTTGCGCTCGGCGCGCCGGTCGGCGCGCACGCCGACTGGACGGCGCGCGCCGCGCTGACGCAGGGCGACATCGCGTCGTGGATCGTCGCCGGCGAGTACACGACGCGGGCGCCGGCGCGTCACCGCTACGACGTCGGCCTCGCCTACAGCACGCAGCGCTACGAAGGAGGCAACTTCGCCGCGCTGCGCGACGTCACCGACGGCAGCCGCAACGCCGGATCGCTCTACGCATTCGACACCTTCGCGGTGACGCCGCTGCTGACCCTCTCCTACGGCGGCCGCTACTCGCGCTACGACTATCTCGAAGGGCGCAGCCTGCTGAGCCCGCGCGTCGGGCTGACGATCACGCCGGGCGAGCACTTCCGCATCGGCACCACGCTCTCGAGCCGCGCCACCGCGCCGGGCGCCGAAGAGTTCATGCCGCGGATCGACAACGGCATCTGGCTGCCGCCGCAGCGCACCTTCTCGTCGCTCATCGCCGGCGAGCCGCTCGAGGCCGAGCGCACCAATCACGTCGAGCTCGAGGTGGAGCGCGACATCGCCTCGGCGACCATCTCCGTGCGCGCCTTCCGGCAGCATGTCGAGAACCAGCTGGTGACGCTGTTCGGCGTCAACACGCCCGGCGCTCCGTCCGCCGTGGGCCACTACTTCGTCGACAACGCCGGGCTGGTCGATGCGTCCGGGTTTGCCGCGGGCGTGCGCGCGGCGCTGGCGAACCGCTTCCACGGTTCGGTCGAGTACTCGGTGACCCGCGCGCGCGTCGGATCGCCCGACAGCGCCGGGCTGCTGCTGCTGGTCGCGCCCTCGGCCGTGGGTGCCGGGCACATCCACGACGTGTCGACCGCGATCGAAACCGAGGTTCCCGAAACGGCGACGCGCGTCGTCGTGCTGTATCGCGTGAGCAACGGGTTCGCGCGTCCGGCCAAGGCCGCCGCCGCCCAGGCGCCGGCCCTCGATTCGCGATTCGACGTCCAGGTCCGCCAGTCGCTGCCGTTCATGGATTTCAGCAGCGCGAAGTGGGAAATGCTCGTGGCGGTGCGCAACTTCTTCCGCGAGACGGCGACCGACCAGTCGATCTACGACGAGCTCCTCGTCGTTCGTCCGCCCAAGCGCATCGTCGGCGGCCTGACGCTCAAGTTCTAGAACGGCCGGGCTGCAGTGGCAGCCGGGTCACCATTGATCCATACTATTGAACAGGACTTCGGCTTATTGAAGTCCTGCACATTTTCTCCGGCCGGCAGGTCGAAGAAATACAGCCTTTTCAGAGGGTTAGGTCAGACTCATGCCACATGTTTCAGAGTATGACGCTTGCTACCCTGACGGCCGGCGAAGTGTCCACGACTGCCGCGATCTGTCTGCAGACACCATGTTCGATGCCGCGGTAACGCACGCTGAAACGGTCGAAGCCCGATGGCTGGTCTGGGGGCGATCCGCCTCCGCCGCCGCCATCGTGCTCGTGCTGGTCGCGCTCGGCGTGGCGAACGTGGCGATGTACTCGCGCTGGCACGAGGTGGAAGACGGCGTGCTGTGGGACGCGCGCGCCGAAGGCGTCACCGCGGTCGACGTGCTGCCGCACTCCGCGGGCGCGGCAGCCGGCATCGAGCCGGGCGACGTCCTGGTCGCGGTCAACGGCACGCCGATCGAATCGCCCGCCGACGTCGTCGAGTTCCAGCATCGCGGCCACGAAGGCACGCGCCTCGCCTATACGCTGCTCCGACTCGGCGCGCGGCAGGCGCTGCAGGTCACCCTCACGCCGGCGATGCGCGGCGGGTCGATGTACTTCGTGCTCGCCGCCGTCGGGCTCTTCACCCTGCTGGTCGGCGCCTCGGTGAGGCTGCGGCGGCCGCGCGACCAGGCGACGCTGCATTTCTTCTGGCTGTGCGTTGCGTTCTTCGGCGTGTTCACCTTCTCGTTCAACGGGCCGTTCGATCGCCTCGACTGGGTCTTCTACTGGGGCGACGCGGCGGCGTCCGTGCTGCTCCCGCCGCTGCTGCTGCACTTCACCATGGTGTTCCCGCAGCGGGCGGCAAGCGAAACCTCGCGGCGCCGCCACTCGGCGCTGATGCTGCTGATGTACGTGCCGGCGCTCGTCCTCGGCGCGGCGCGGGTGATCGCGGTGGCGCGCGCCTCGCACGGCAGCCTGTCGGGCCCGGTGTTCTCCCGCGCCCTCGAGATTCTCGATCGCAGCGAGCCGGCGTACATGCTGATCTGCGCGGTCGCGGCCCTCGCCGTGCTGTTCCGCGGCTTCCAGACCATCAACACCGTCACCGGACGCCGTCAGCTGCGGTGGATCGCGTGGGGCACGGCGCTCGGCGTCGGACCGTTCGCGTTCGGCTACGCGCTGCCGTGGGCGTTGGGCGCGAACCCGCCGCTGGCGCTGCAGCTCACCGCGATTCCGCTCGGGCTGGTGCCGTTGACCTTCGCGTCGGCAATCGTGCGCTATCGCCTGCGCGACGTCGAGGTGATCATCAAGCGCGGGCTCGCCTACACGGCGTTCTTCGCCGCCAGCCTCGCGCTCTATGCGGCGCTGCTGAAGCTGGTCGATTACGTCTACCCGCTCGACGTCGACCAGCGCAACTGGATTGTCGCGCTGCTGGCGACGCTGGTGATCGTGCTGCTGGCGCGGCCGGTGAAAGACTCGGTGCAGAACGCGCTCGATCGCGTGTTCTACCGCGATCGCTACGACTACCGGCGAGCGCTCGTTGCCTTTGCGCGCGACCTGAACAGCGATCTCGATATCGTCCGCCTCAGCCAGCGCCTGGTGACCCGGATCGTCGAGACGCTGGTCGTCGACCGCATCGCGCTGATGCTCGCGCCCGGCGACGCCGAGCAAGGGGGCGAGTTCGTGTCGATCGGCGACTACGGCTACTCCCAGCCGGTGCCGGGGCTGTCGCGCAGCTCGTCGATGATGGCGCGGCTCGACGCCGGGCACACCATCGCGCTCGACGATCCGATTGCCGGCGCCCGCTTCGCGGCCGAGGAAGTCGAGTTCTGGCGCGATGCCGGCACGTATTACTTCGTGCCGTGCGTCTTCAAAGGGCGGACGATTGCCGTGCTCGCGCTCGGCCGCAAGGAAACCGAGGAGCCGTTCAACAGCGAAGACCTGGGTCTGCTCACCGCGGTTGCCGGCCAGGTCGCGACGGCGATTGAAAACGGCCGCCTCTACCGCCAGCTGCACCTGAAGGCTGAAGAGCTCGGGCGGATGCGGGAGTTCAACGAGAACATCCTCGAGTCGCTCGACAACGGGCTGGTGGTGTTCGACGCCGACGAGCGCATCGTCCGGTGGAACCGCGCGCTCGAGAGCTTCTACGGCGTCGCCCGCGAGGCGGCGATCGGCCGCCAGCTCGGCGACATCTTCGACGCGCCGTTCGTCGAGGCGCTGCGCGCGGCGCGGCACGAGCATCCCTACGGCGCGACGCTCTACCGGGTGCCGCTCTCCTCGCGCGACAACGAATCGGTGCGGCTGCTGGTGAACGCCACCGAAGTGCCGCTGCAGAACTCGGCCGGCGAGGACGATGCGCTGGTGGGGATGCTGCTGCTGATCGAAGACATCACCGATCACGTCCGGCTGCAGGAGCAGCTGCAGATCTCCGAGAAGATGGCGTCGATCGGCCTGCTGGCGGCGGGTGTCGCCCACGAGGTGAACACGCCGCTGACCGGGATCTCGAGCTTCACCCAGATGCTGCTCGACGGCGCCGACCCGGCCGATCCGAAGACGGTGCTGCTCGAGAAGATCGAGCGCCAGACGTTCCGCGCCGCCAAGATCGTCAACGGCCTGCTCAACCTGTCGCGCCCCGGCACCTCGTCGAACGAGCGGATCGACGTCGACCTGAACGCGGTGATTACCGACGTCTTCTCGCTGCTGGAGCACCAGTTCGCCGTCGGCAGCATCAAGGTGCGGCGCGAGCTGTCGCCGGCGCCGGCCACGGTGCCGGGCATCGAGCACCAGTTGCAGCAGGTGTTCCTCAATCTCTTCCTCAACGCCCGCGACGCGATGCCGCGCGGCGGCTGGCTGTCGGTGTCGACGCGCATCGACGGCGATCGCGTGATCGCCGAGATCGCCGACACCGGGTCGGGCATCCCGTCCGAGCAGATCGCCCGCATCTACGATCCGTTCTTCACCACCAAGTCGATCGGACGGGGCACCGGCCTCGGCCTGTCGATCACCTACGGCATCGTTCGCGAGCACGACGGCACGATCGATTGCGAGAGCGCGGTGGGGCAGGGCACCCGCTTCACGCTGGCGCTGCCACTGGCGCCGGCGTCGGCGAGGAGCGCCCGGGCGAATTAACCATGGCTACTTCACGCAACGGCACCATCCTCGTCATCGACGACGAGGAGATCATGCGCGAGATCCTCGAGACCCTGCTCACCCGCGAGGGCTACGACGTGCGCCTCGCCTCCTCGGGGGCCGAGGGGCTGGAGATGGCGCGGGCGCTGCCGTTCGACGCCGCGATCGTCGACATCATGATGCCGGGGCTGGACGGCATCGCCACCCTCGACGAGCTGAAGCGGATCGACGAAGACCTCAACGTCATCATCATCACCGCCTATGCCTCGGTCGAGAGCGCGATCTCGGCGATGAAGACCGGCGCCTTCGACTACGTCACCAAGCCGTTCAAGAACGACGAGGTGCTGGTCGTCGTCCGCAACGCGATGGAGCGGCGGCGGCTGCTCAACGAGAACCGCAACCTGCGGCAGAACATCCAGGAGCGGTACCACAAGTTCGCCAACATCATCGGCCGCAGCCCGCGGATGCGGCAGGTGTTCGACCTGATCATCCAGGCGGCGCCGAGCCGGTCGACGATCCTGATCCAGGGCGAGAGCGGCACCGGCAAGGAGCTGGTGGCGCGGGCGATCCACGCCAACTCGTCACGCTCGGAGCGCTCGTTCGTTACCGTCAACTCCGGCAACCTGCCGCCGGATCTCCTCGAGTCGACGCTGTTCGGCCACGTCAAGGGCGCGTTCACCGGCGCGGTCTACCCGAAGAAGGGGATGTTCGACCTCGCCGACAAGGGCAGCATCTTCTTCGACGAGATCGGCAACGTCCCGCTCGAGACCCAGGCCAAGCTGCTGCGCGTGATCCAGGAGCGCGACTTCATGCGCCTCGGCGGCATGGAGACGATCAAGGTCGACGTCCGGATCATCGCCGCCACCAACGTCGATCTGCGGCAGATGATGGAGGAGGGGAAGTTCCGGGAGGACCTCTTCTACCGGCTGCACGTCATCTCGATCCAGCTGCCGCCGCTGCGCGATCGCAAGGACGACGTGCCGCTGCTGGTGCACCACTTCCTCGAGAAGTACGGCGAGGAGAACCGCAAGAGCGGCCTCGAGCTGACGCCGGAGGCGCTCGACCTGCTCACCGAGTACGACTGGCCGGGCAACGTGCGCGAGCTCGAGAACGTGATCGAGCGCGCGGTGGTGCTGACGCCGGGGACGCGGATCGGCGTCGAGCTGATTCCCGACCACGTCCGCAAGGCGCCGAACTTCCAGATGCCGCAGTTCGTCGTGCCGCCGGAGGGGATCTCGTTCAAGGACGTGATCACCGATTTCGAGAAGCGCCTGATCGAGTCGACGCTCGAAGCCGCCGGCGGCGTGCAGAAGCGGGCCGCCGAGCTGCTGCACATCAAGCCGACGACGCTGAACGAGATGATCAAGCGCTACGAGATCCGCCCGCGCCGCAAGCGGACCGCCAACGGCAACGGCACCGAGCCGGCCGCGGCGCCGCAGCCGGCCGCGCCGGCGTCAGCACAGCCACAGCGCCCGGCGTCGAATGTGCCGGGGGCGTTGTCGCCGATTTACGAAGAGAAGTGACGTGTCGGGGGCGGAGCAAGCTCCGCCCCCACAGATGACATCTAACGGGGTAGAAATAACCTGTGGGGCCGAGCTTGCTCGGCCCCCTATCGCGCGTTGCGGATTTTCGCGAACAGCCGCTCCCACTTGCCGAGCACCACGTCCCACCGATAGTTGCTGCGGATGTAGTCGCGCCCGTTCCTTCCCAGCGCCATCCGCAGCCGCTCGTCGCGCACCATCATCGACAACGCCTCGGTGAACTCGTCGCCGTCGGCGTAATACAGCCCGGCGTTGCTCTTGACGCAGTGCTCGACCAGCACCGCGCTGCGCGCGTTGGCGAGGACCGGCGTGCCGGCGGCAAACGATTCAAGCGCCAGGAGCGAGAGGCTCTCGTACGGCGACGGGCAGGCCACCACGGTCGCGGCCTCGAGCGCCTGGTGCCGCTCGCGGTCGCTCAGCAAACCGGCGAAGCGGACAAACGGCTCCTCGGGCAGCGCCATCAGCTTGGCGCCCATCAGCACCAGCGTCGCCTCGCCGCCGGCCTTCACGTACTCGCCGAAGTACTGAATCAGCTCCTCGCATCCCTTGCCCGGATCGATGCGGCCGCCATAGAGCAGGAGCGGACCGTAGAGCCGGTGGCGGCGGCGGAACACCGAGCCGCGGGCCAGCAGGTGCGACGGGAAGTCGCGCGCCGGCTCCTCGTCGCCGGCAGTGGCCTCGCGCGGCGCCGCGTTCGACGATCCGCTGCGTGCCGTCTCGTCTTCGGGCGCCATCCGCGGATAGGGATGCTGCTGCGGCAGCTCGACGCCGACCCCGACCGTATCCTCGAGCAGCGGCCGCTCCGGAAACTGGATCTCGGCGAAGCGCCGCTCGCTGTCGGTCAGATAACACAGCGCCGCCGGCTTCCGGAACACGTCCTTGAAGATTTCCAGCCGGATCGCCGGCTCGTCGTGCGCCGTCGGCACGACGATGCTGCGCGCCGGCGCCACCTCGACCCCGAGCACCGTCGGCGCGTAGAGATAGGTGAAGAAGACCAGGACGTCGTACTGCTGGTGCTGGCGGCGCAGGTATTCAATCAGCCCGGGCACCCAGGGTCCCTGCTGCTTCAGCCACTCCATCTCGTCGGCGCGGCTGTGTGGCTTGTCGTAGATTCGCTCCGACAGGGCGTTGAACGCGCTGATGTCGCGCGTCGCTGCGGTCGCAAAGCGGCGGACGGTAACGCCGCGAATCCGATCCGCGCCTTCCGGGTACTCGTTCTTCCAGGTGATGTAGTCGCGCGCGCAGGTGGTGACGACGTCGACGTCGTGCGTCGCCGCCAGCCGCTCGGCGAGGAGACGGCAGAGAAGCTCGGAGCCGCCGAGCACTTCTGCGCCGTAGCGCTGGACGACGAGGGCGATTTTCACGACAGTGTGCGCACCAGCGCGCTCAGCTCGCGGCCGATGCGCTCGTCGCCGAACGCCGCCAGGCGGCGGCGCTGCCCGGCAATCACGCCGGCGCGCAGGCGATCGTCGAAAGCCAGCTGGCCGAGCAGTTCGGCGGCGAGCTCGAGATCCTTCGGCGCGAACTGGACGCCGGCGCCGCCGAGGGTGTCGGGAACCGCCGCCGCGGCGTAGGCGAGCACCGGCACGTCGGCCGCCATCGCTTCGACCAGGGGGACGCAGAAGCCTTCGTGCTCGCTCATCGAGATGTACACCGCCGCGTGGCGGTAGTAGACCGCGAGCTCTTCGTCGGAAACGGGGCCGGTGAAGACGAAGCGGTCGTCGAGCAGACGGTACTCGGCCATCAGGGCGCGAATCATCGAATAATACCGCGGCACGACATCAACCCGGCCGACGAAGATGAAGCGGTAGTACGCGTCGACGTAGCGCTTGTAGACTTCGGCGAGCCTGATCACGTCCTCGATCTTCTTGTTCGGCGCGATCCGTCCGACGAAGAGGAAATTCACCAGCTCGTCGTCGAGCATGCGATCGATCGCCGGCCGCTCGACCGGCCGCGTGATCCGCCCGGTATCCACCGCGATTGGAAACACGCCGGTCGGCGCGAAGCCGAGCGACTCGAGCTCGCGGCGGTTGTAGTCGGAGTCGCCGAGCGCGAGGTCGACGCGCCCGGCCAGGCTGGCCAGCTCGGCCCGCCCGAGCGTGGCGAGGCGGAAGAGGGCCGGGTCGTAGGGCGCGAAGTACGAGGCCGGGGTGATGTTGTGGTACTGCAGCACACGGCCGGATGGCAGCGCGGCGAACGCCTCGGTCATCGGCGAAGGCAGCGCGTAGTGGAAGATGGTGATGTCGCCGCCCCTGGCCGCCGCCGCGGCGAACGGACGCGCCTCTTCGCGCATGTCGTCGTCGATCGTCAGCGCGTAGATCTCCGATTCGTGCCCCATCGCGCGCAGCAGATCGCGAACCCGCCGCGCGCTGTCGCCGATCGCGTCCCCACGATGCGCCGCCGGTACCCATTGGTTGACGATCATGGCTGTCGAGGGAACGCGTGGTAGAGCGCAGGCCGGAACAGCCTGATCTCCTCGAGCTCTTCTGCGGCGTCGAACTGGCCCCAGAAATCGAACGTCACCTTCGGCATCGGCGCCCGCGGCTTCGACAGAATCTCGTCGACGAAGCGCAGCAGCGTGCCGCCGAAATCCTTCGCCTGCAGACGGGCGACCGCGGCCAGCTGCCCGTCGACGATCCGCTGCTGCAGATCGCGGTCGGCGACGATCGCGTCCATCAGCCGCGCCACCTCGAGCGGCTCCTTGGTGTCGAACAACACCCCCGCGCCGTCCATCGTCGCCGGCACCGCAGTGGCCGCATAGGCGAGCACCGGCACCTCCATGTAGAACGCCTCGACCAGCGGCACGCAGAAGCCTTCGTGCTCGCTGGCGCACAGGAAGAGGTCGGCGACCTCGTAGAACGCCACCAGCTCCTCGTCCGAGACGTGGCCGATGAACTCGATCTCCGACGCCCCCAGCGTCGCGGCGAGCTGGTGCAGCGACGCGAGGTAGCGCTCGAAGCCGCGCTGGGCGCCGACGATCAACAGCCGGGAGCGCGGGTTGAAGACGGTGTGGTAGGCGTGGAAGAAGCGGATCAGATCGTCGATCTTCTTGTTCGGGATCACGCGGCCGACGAAGACGACGTTGGTCCAGGTGTCGTCGAAGTCCCGGGCCACCAGCCAGTTCGGCTCCCGCTCGAGGTGCGAGAAGCCCGGGACCACCGGCAGCACCGCCGTCCGCGGGAAACCGAGCCCTTCGAGATCCTGGCGGTTGAACTCCGAGTCGCCGAGCGCCAGGTCGCACCGGTCGACGTAGGCGTGCAGCTCGCGGCGGCCGCGGAAGCACTGCCGCGCCAGCCTGCGGTGGACGCCGACGAAATACTCGGGCGGCGTGATGTTGTGATAGATGAGCGCCATCCGGTCGGGCAGCGCGAACGCCGTCCGGGACGCCTTCGACCCGATCGAGAAATGATGGAGCAGAAGGTTGTCGGCGTCGCTGGCGTCGACCAGCTCGCGGTAGTCGCGGGTCAGCGACTCGACGCGCTGGTCGGCGGTCTCGACGAAGATGTCCGACTCGTAGCCGGCGCGGCGCAGCACCCGCTGGATCCCGAGGACTTCGTGGCCGATGGCGTCGCCGTAGCCGAGCGTGGCGAGAACCTGGTGGATCCGCGTCAAGCGCGTCTCCCGGCCGGGCCCTTCGGCAGGCCGGCGAGCACGTCTTCGGCCGGCGGCAGGTTCTGCCGCCGTCGCTCGAACCAGCCAGGCAGCGGATCCGCCGCGCGCGCCGCCGGTTCTTTCGCGAGGCGCTCGAACATGTCGAGGTACTTGCGCTCGATCACCGGCCAGTCATAGTGCTCGCGGAAGAACAGCCGGCCGTTGCGCCCCAGCGTCCCGGCCAGCCAGCGGTTCTGCTCGATCGCCTCGAGCGTGCCGATGAACTCGCCCAGCGATTCGTAGTAGAGGCCGGCGTTGCTGCGCAGGCACTGTCCCTTCAGCACGTCGCACCGGCCGTTGGCGAGCACCGGCCGCCCGAGCGCCCACGCTTCGAGCGCGACCATCGACAGGCTCTCGTAGTACGACGGCATGATCAGCGCGTCGGCGGCAGCCATCGCGTCGAACTTGTCGCGGTCGTCGAGAAAGCCGAGATGGCGGATGCGCGGGTGATCCGGCACCGGCAGGATGGAGGTGCCGATGAGGAGCAGCGACAGCTTGCCGGCCGGATCCTGCAGGTAGCCCTGGAAATACTCGAACAGCTCGGCGCACCCCTTGTTCTCGTCGATGCGTCCGACATAGACGGCATATGGGCCGCGAACGTTGTACTTCTGCCGGAAGCGCGCCGGCTGCGGATTGTTCGGCACGTCCGAGCCGATGCCGACGACGACGCCCGGCACCTGGTGGTTGCCGGAGACCGCGTGGATCATCGCCCGCTCCTCCGGCGAGTTGTACATGACGGCGCGGACGCTGCGAAACAGCGGCTGGAAGATCGACAGCCCGATCGTGGCGTCGCGTTCGGCGGTCGGCACCAGGATGGCGCGCCCCGCCGCCGCGCGCGCGCCGTAGTACGCGTGGTAGTAGCGATAGCTGAAGAAGAGACAGAAGTCGTAGCCCGCGGCATGCTTGCCGACGTAGTCGATCAGCGCCGGGCTGGTCGGGCCCTCGGCGTCGAGCCAGTCGAGCTCGTCGCCGATCGAATGACGATGCTGGAACACCCGCGCCGACCGCTTCGAGAACACCAGCGGGTCGCGCTCGTGCTTCACCCGGAACCTTCGGACCTGAACGCCGTTGACGGTCTCGACGCCGGGCGGCAGCTCGTTTCGCCACGTCACGTAATCGGTGGCGCACGTCGTCAGCACCTCCACCTCGCCATGCCGCGCGAGGTGCTGGGCGATGTAGCGTGCATGCAGCTCGGCGCCGCCGTTGATGTTCTGGCCGTAGCGCTGAACGACGACCGCGACTTTCACTGCGCGTCGGGATCGGGCGCCGGCGACGACTGGTTGTGAGGTTCGGCTGCAGCAGGTTCAGGCGCTGCCGCAGGCGGAGCCTCGTCGCGGGTTTCGGAGGGCGCTGCCGGAGGCGGAACCTCGTCGCGGGTTGCGGTGGACGCTGCCGCAGGCGGAACCTCGTCGCGGGTTGCGGTGTCGCGTGCGAGCGGCTCGGCGGCCGGCGGCAGTTCAGCGGGCCGCCGCTCGAGGCTCTCGGATGGCGCCGGCGCGGCCGTCTCGACCTCCGCCGATTCGCCGCCTTCGTCGTCGCGATCGGCATCCGCGTCGCTCGACGTGTTCGCATCGACCGGCGCCGCAGCGTCGGCGGTCGCGCCGGCAACCGGCGCTCCCATGATGGCGGCAGCCGATGCGCCGCCGCGGCGTCCGCGGCGCCGGCGCCGGCGCCGGCTGCGCTGACCCGGTCCTTCTGCCGCCGCGCCTGGCGCCGACGCGTCCGTTTCCTGCGGTCCACCTGCAGCCGGCGCGGCCGCCGCGGCCGCCGGCGCCGACAATGGAGCGGCCGCTTGCTGCTGCTGTTGGCGCGGCTGCCCGCCGTGGCCGTGGGAAGGCGGCTGCTGTCGCGGCTGCTGCTGCTGTTGCTGCTGTTGCTGCTGCTGTTGCTGCTGCCGTGGGGCTGGACGCTCCTCGGGCTCCGGCGCCTTGTAGACCACGACGCTTTCGAGCGCGCGGGCGCGGCGCTCGTTGAACTCCAGCCGGCTCGACACCGATTCCAGCCGCATCTTCAGGTTCTTGACCTCGATGCCGAGCCGCGTCGTCTCGACGACCAGGTTGTGAATGAGCTCGTAATAGAGCTGGTCGAGCGCGCGCCGCGCCGATTCGCGCCGCGCCTCGCGCTCCGCGTTCATCGTGTTCAACCGCGACTGGATGTGCAGCGCCTGGATCAGCGGGTTGGGGTTGAACAGCAGCTTGAGCAGCGGCATCAGCAGCTTGCGGATCCAGCGGATCGGCGCGCGGTGCGACTCGAACAGCGTCGCGTCCTCGAATGCGTAGTTCGGGAGCTCCGGCGGCTGGTAGGCGGGCTGCGCCTTGCGGAACTGGTCGAGCAGATCGGAGCGCACGCCCTTCGGGTCGAGAAACCGCTCGAGCTTGACGTCGGCGAGCTCGCGGATCTGCTGCTCGGTGTAGTCGACGCCGCGCTTCTCGCGGATCCGCTCGCGGATCTGCTCCATGATCGCTTCGACGTTCACCGAGTCGGATCGCACGTTGAAATCAGGCATGACAGGCTTTCGGCTCTTTGCTCCCGGCTTTCAGATCCAGGGCTGTCAGCAGGCTCATAGAGGCCGGTAGATGATGATGGCGACTGCCAGCGCCCACAACGCCACGCAGGTCAGCAGCGGCCGATCGGTCAGCAGCAGGCCGGCGGGGCTGCCGCCGCCGTCACGCTGGTGCACCAGATAGAGGTACCTGAAAATCCCGTACAAGGGAAAGGGAATGGTCAAGCCCAGCCACGGCGTGCCGAACTTGGCTTGCGTCTCCGGGCTGATCGTGTAGAAGACGTACGCGATCAGCGTTGACGCGGTGACGACGCCGATCATCTGGTCGAGCAGATAGGCGCTGTACTCGCCGAGAATCGGCCGGTGGCTGGTGGCGCTGCCGGCGAGCAGGACGATCTCGTGGCGACGCTTGGCCAGCGCCAGGAACAGCGCGAGGAGAATCGTGCACACCAGCAGCCAGTGGCTGATCTCGACGTGCACGGCAATCGCGCCGGCGGCCGCCCGCAGCACGAAGCCGATCGCGATGGTCAGCACGTCGATGATGATGATGTGTTTGAGCGGCCCCGAGTAGAGCAGCTGCAGCCCGAGATAGGCGATGGCCACCGTTGCGAACCCCCGGCCGATCATCCAGGCGGCGGCGAGCCCCACCGCGCCAAGCGCGAGCGCCGCCGCCGCCGCGATGCGGCCCGGGAGCGCGCCCGACGCGATCGGCCGGCGCGCCTTCAGCGGATGCTGCCGATCGCTCTCGCGGTCGGCGAGATCGTTCACCAGGTAGACGACGCCCGACAGCAGGCAGAAGACCGCGAACGCGGCGAGCGCCTCGACGATCGCCGCCGGATCAGCGAGCTTCCTGCCGAAGAGCAGGCCGGCGAAGATGACCAGGTTCTTGGTCCACTGGGCGGGGCGGAGCGAGCTGAGAAGATCGAGGGCGAGCGAGCGTCCCGGCACTGCGTCGATCGCAGTCCCGGGCGCCGCTACAGGAGATGAAGAGCTGCGCGCCATCTAGCGCGGGGATGCTAGACCTTCGCGGATTGCGAGAAGCTCCGGACTGCTTCGCTCTCCGAGTCGAACGTCTCGAACACGGTCAGCAGCTTGGTGATCGAGAGCAGATCGGTGATCCGTTTGGTCAGGTTGAGCAGCTTGAGGCTGCCGCCCTGCCGGCTCACCGTGGTGTAGGTGCGGACCACTTCGCCCAGGCCCGCGCTGTCGATGTACGGGACTTCGGCCAGGTTGAGCACAATTTTCTTGTGGCCCTGGTTGACGAGGCTGTTGACCTTGTCCTTGAGCAGCTCGTCGCCTTCGCCCAGCGTGATCTTCCCTTTCAGGTCGAGCACCACGACGTCGCCGACGGCCCGTTCCTCGATTTGCATGGAAACTCCAGATAAAATTGCGCAGTGAGCTTAACACCCGCGTGCGCCCGCGCGCAATCGAAGTCGGCCCCCGGGGCGCGGCGCGGCCGGGGACGCGACGGCGAGCGCCCCGCGCGGACGGCGAATCTCCTCTAGCGGCGATCCCCAGGCCGCGCGGGTTGAATCAGTTGTCGGTTGAGACCGATGGAAGCGGCTGCCTAGACGCTGCCGGCCCCCGCAAACTTGCGGGACTGGAAGCACTCTTTGCAGAACACAGGACGGCCCTGCGTCGGCTTGAACGGCACCGTCGTTTCCTTGCCGCACGCCGAGCACATCGTCTGCGTTTCAACCCGCTCGCGGGCCATCCCGCCTCCAGCAGGACGCGCCGCGCGCTTCCCCTTGCAGGCCTTGCAGCGCTTCGGCTCGTTTTTGAAGTTCTTGTCGGCGAAAAACTGCTGTTCTCCCGCCGTCCAGACGAACTCGGTGGCGCAGTCCACGCAATTGAGGATCCGGTCTTGGAACTCCATCGGTCGCTACCTCGTCGGGGTCGGTCTACTCCGATTCGCGCCGGAGCTTCTTGCGATTGCGCTTCCGCGCGAGTGCTTGCTTGGCTCTCCGTTTATCTCCCGGCTTCAAGTAGAAGGAATGCTTCTTGATGTCCTTGATGATGTCTTCCTGCTGGACCTTCCGCTTGAACCGGCGCAGGGCGCTTTCGATCGATTCGCCCTCCTGGATTTTGACTTCAGCCACGCGACTTACACCCCCTTCGGGTGGCGACTCTGAGATGAGACCACGTACAGGACTGTACCAAACTCTGCAATATGCTAGGCTATCACAGGCAAGCGCGGATCTTAGGCGCATTCCCCACCAACGTCAACGAAATAGTCCCGCTACGTCCTCGCCACCGTGCAACGCCGTCAGTCGCTCTAACTCGCGCCCGCTATGAGAGTTCTCGTTGTCGGCAGCGGGGGGCGCGAACACGCGCTCGTGGCGCGCCTGTCAGGCGATCGTGACGTCGGCGAACTGGTCGCCGCGCCCGGCAACCCCGGAATCGCTCGCCTCGCCCGCATCGCGGCGGTCGACGCGTCGCAGCCGGACGCCGTTCTTGACCTCGCCGATCGCGAGGCGATCGACTTCACGATCGTTGGGCCCGAGCTGCCGTTGAGCTTGGGCATCGCCGATCGCTTCGCCGAAGCAGGCAAGCTGCTGCTCGGTCCGAGCGCGGCCGCCGCGCAGCTCGAATCGAGCAAGGCATTCGCGAAGAGCTTCATGGCGCGCCACCGCGTGCCGACGGCGCGCTTCCGCACCTGCGGCGCGGCAGACGAAGCGATCGCCGTGGTTCGCGGCGGCGAGTTCGGGTTTCCCGTGGTGCTCAAGGCGGATGGCCTCGCCGCCGGCAAGGGCGTGGTCATCGCCGCGGATCTCCAGGCGGCGGAACGCGCGATCGTGTCGGCGATGCAGGATCGCAAGTTCGGCGCTGCCGGCGACCGGCTCGTGATCGAGGAGTGCCTCAGCGGTCCCGAGGTCTCCTTCTTCGCGCTGTGCGACGGCGTGCGTGCCGTGCCGATTGGCAGCGCCCAGGATCACAAGCGCATCTTCGATGAGGATCGCGGGCCGAACACCGGCGGGATGGGTGCGTTCGCGCCGAGCCCGCTCGTGGATGCGGCGCTCGAGGATCGTGTCATGCGCGAGATCGTGCGCCCGGTCGTTGCGGGGATGGCGGCCGAGGGCATGCCGTTCCGCGGGTTTCTTTATGTCGGCCTGATGCTGACACCCGCAGGCCCGCGCGTGATCGAGTTCAACGTCCGGCTGGGCGATCCCGAGGCGCAGGTCGTGCTCTCGCGCATCGACGAGCCGCTACTGCCGCTGCTCGTTGCCGCCGCCGCCGGCCGCCTGCAGCACGCCTCGGTTCGCTGCGGCGCGGATCGCGTCGCCGGGGTCGTGCTCGCCTCGCGCGGCTATCCTGAAACCTCCGAGTCGGGGCAGCCGATTCACGGGCTCGACGCCGCGGAGGCGATCCGGGGGGTGTCCGTGTATCACGCGGGCACCGCGCAGCGCGACGGCGGGATCGTCACTGCCGGCGGGCGGGTTCTCACTGTTGTCGGACGCGGCGGCGATTTCGCCGAGGCCATTGCGCGGGCGTACGCCGGCGTCCACAAGATCTCGTTCGAGGGGATGCAATTCCGCCACGACATCGGTAGATCTGCTCTCAAATACGATCGGTAGGCTAGCATCACGACATCTGTGGGGGCCGGGCTTGCTCGGCCCCCGTTGACCGCGCATGAAATACGCCGTCATTACCTTTGGTTGTCGCGTCAACCAAGCCGACTCGCTCGGCTTCGAAGAGGCGCTCCTCGCCAGCGGCGCCACCGCGGCGCCGCCGGAAGACGCCGACCTGGTGGTCGTGAATACCTGCTCGGTCACGTCGAGCGCGGATCAAGGGGCGCGGCAGGTCATCCGCCGCGTGGCGCGGTCGAACCCGGCGGCGCGCATCGTCGTCACCGGCTGCTACGCGACACGCCGCCCCGACGAGCTGGCTGAACTGCCGAACGTGGTCCGGGTGGTCCCGAACGACGACAAGCCGCGGCTCATCTCGCTGATTCATCCGTCCGACCTCGGCGACGGTCCCTGCGGCGCGGCGATCGAACCGGGCGTCGCGGGACGGACCGCGTTCACCCTTCGAGTCCAGACCGGCTGCGCGGAGCCGTGCTCCTACTGCATCATCCCGTCGACCCGGGGCGTGCCGCGCAGCGTGCGGCCCGACCAGGTTGCGCGCGAGCTCGATCGCGTCACCGCCGCCGGCTTCAAGGAAATCGCGCTCACCGGCGTGCACCTCGGCTCGTACGGCCGCGATCTCGACATGCCGTCGTCGTTGATCGCGCTGCTTCGCGCGCTCGACGACCGCGCGGCGCGCTTGCCGGTCGATGTGCTCTTTCGGATCAGCTCGCTCGAGCCGATGGACTGCAGCAGCGCGATCGTCGACCTCGTCGCCGAGTCGCCGCGCTTCGCGCCGCATTTTCACCTGCCGCTGCAGCACGCCAGCGACCGCATCCTCGCCGCGATGCGGCGCCCGTACACGCTCGACGAGTACTCCGGGCTGGTGGAGCGGATACGCGCGCTGGTGCCCGGTGCCGCGATCGGGTCCGACGTCATCGTCGGCTTCCCGTCGGAAACCGATGCCGATTTCGACATCCTCGCGCGCTGGCTCGAGTCGTCGCCGCTCACGCACATCCATGTCTTCCCGTACTCGGATCGGCCGGGCACGCCCGCGTCGGCGATGCCGGGCAAGGTCGCCGGCGCCACGGTGCGTGAGCGCGCGCAGCGGGTGCGCGAGATCGGCCAGCGGCTTGCGGCGCGTTTTCGCGCGTCGCAGATCGGCACCGCGCAGCGGGCGCTGACGCTCGAGGACGGCTCGCTCGCGGTCACCGGAAACTATCTGAAGCTGCGGATTCCGCCAGGACGTGCGCGGAACGAGTGGGTGACGCTGAGGGTCGCCTCAGAGCATCACGGCGAGCTGCTGGGCGGCTGATCTCTTCGGCCCTTCGACAATCAGCTGGCCGCAGGCGGCGCGGATGTCGCGGCCGCGGCTCTTCCTCACCGACACATCGACGCCGTGCTCCGACACGATTCGCGCGAAGCGATCGATCGCTTCGTCGGACGGCCGTTCGAACGGGATGCCGGCGGCGGCGTTGAGGGGAATCAGGTTGACCTTCGACTTCACGCCGGCAACCAGCCTGGCGAGCCGCCGCGCGTCCTGCGGCGAGTCGTTGACGCCGGCCAGCAGCACGTACTCGAAGGTGATGCGGCTGCGCTTCTTCAATGGAAAGCGCTTGCACGCCTCGATGATGTCGGCGACGCCGTACTTGCGGTTGATCGGCACCAGCTCGCCGCGCTGGAAGTCGGTCGGCGCGTGCAGCGAGATGGCGAGGTTTGGCATCACCGGTTCGCTGGCGAGGCGCTCGAGCGCCGGCAGCAGGCCGACGGTCGACAGCGTGATCCGACGCGCGGGCATGTCGAAGCCATGCTCGTCGGCCAGGATGCGCAGCGCTTTCATCGTCTCGTCGTAGTTGTGCAGCGGTTCGCCCATCCCCATCAGCACGATGTTGAACGGCTTTTCCCGCAAGTCCAGCGCTCCGGCCAGCACCCGAACCTGACCGACAATCTCGCCCGCCGTCAGGTTTCGCACCAGCCCCATCTTGCCGGTAAGGCAAAAGGCGCACGCCATCGCACAACCGACTTGGGTCGAGACGCAAAAA
>Ga0111538_10005190_pt1 | contig 17854 bp, 13 predicted proteins | sample SoiMethybrSBSTD1_FD_79669 | JGI IMG/M metagenome (GOLD analysis project Ga0111538, IMG submission 79669) | Bulk soil microbial communities from a Populus tree surrounding site in Tennessee, USA - Soil MetaG P. TD hybrid SBSTD1 (version 2)... | ecosystem: Environmental > Terrestrial > Soil >...
AGGCCTTCCGCTTGCCTAACGCCTGGAGGATGCCGCGCGTCCACCGGTACCGCTGCTTGAGCAGGTCCAGCAGGCCCTCGGGCGCCTCGGTGTACGCCACCGCGCGCTCCTCGTACTTGATCTGCCATCCCGCCGTCAGGAGCTTGAGCGTGAGATCCGCGTCCTCGGCGAAGGTGTCGGTCTCGTAGCCGCCGAGCTGCTGCAGCACGTCGCGGCGGAAGATGCCGATCGGGCCCGGAATGATGTTCACCGTGCGCGCGAACGCCTGCGCGCGACGCGCCATGTTGAGCCCCTCGATATACTCGAGGGCCTGCAGTCGCGTCCAGAGGTTCCGGCGGTTGACGACCTTCACGTTGCCGGCGACCGCACCCACGTTAGGGTCGCGGAAGTGCCGCAGCGACGCCTTCAGCGTGTCGCGCGAGAGGCGCGAGTCCCCATCCATGCAGAGCACGAACGGGTGCCTCGCCAGCGAAATCCCGGTGTTGAGCGCGCTCGCCTTTCCGTTGTTCGACTTGCTCACGACGCGAAGCACGACGTCGCCGTACCGCCCTTCCAGCGCCGCCGCGCGCGCATACGTGTCGTCGGTCGAGCCATCGTCCACCACGAGCACCTCGTAGGCGGGGTACTCGAGCGCGAGGAGGCTGCGGATCGCACTCTCGATGACCGCGCCCTCGTTGTACGCCGGGACGATGATCGTGACCGGAGGCTCGAACAGGTCGAGCGGATCATCTTCCTCGATCCGGGACTCGAGGTGATGCAGGTACCCGAGCCACAGCAGGATGATGTACCGCGCGATGACGACGATCAGGAAGAACAACAGCATGGTGACGCCCACCGTCAGCCATGCGTTGGAGAACTCGTACGGAATGTTGAGCAACAACACGACCATCGAGCCCAGCGCCGCGAGGACGACGCCGAGTCCGAGGAGGAGAATCGCGAAATATCCGGGTCGCATGATGGGTTACCAGGAGCGACGCAGGTACAGCACCGCGTTCTGTGAGCGATATCCGCCTTCGCGTCCGCTGGAGAGACCGGTGGAGAGCAGCAGGTCCCACGCGCCGCGACGGTATCCGAGATCCATCCCGGTGGAGAACTGGAACGCGGTGAGGTCGAGCGTCGTCGAATCAGCGGTGCCTGCCGGTTCGCGGATCCACGCGTAGCCGGGCGTCGCGCGCAGCGCGAACGAGAGGCCCTGCTCGCGATACCGCGCCAGCTCGAGCCCGAGTGCCTGCGACACATAACGAGCCGGCGAGTAGTACAGCGGCGTTTGCTGGTCGTAGGCCATCAGGCTGCTCGTGTGCACCATGGAAAGCGATCCCGCCAGGCGGCGACGAAGGGCGAGCTGGAACGCGGTGCGGGTGTTGTCGTCGCTCACGCTGAGCAGCTCGCCCATGGCGTACGCGCCGCCGCTCTCGCGGTCGAATGAGACGCTTCCCTGGGCCTGCAGCGCCGTCGCGGGACTGCCTGCCATGCTGAGCATTCGCGGTGCCCACAAGACTTCATAGGCCGGTGAACGCCGGACCGAAGCCCTGACACGCGCCCCGCCGAGGAAACCATCAGCGGCAACGAGGCCGCGGACGATCGGAGAATCATCGCCGTGATCGAGCATTCCAACCGAAGCCGTGAGCTTCGACGAACCAATGCGACTGGACATCGCGACGTCGAAGCCGTAGCCATCGAGCTGGCTCTCGAGGCCGGACGCTATCTGCGTGGTCGAGCGTAATTCGCCGGACACCGTCATCACCGCTGAGGCGCCGAGTCCAAATGCCTGCGAAAGGCGGAGCGCGTAGAGGTCGAATCCCGCGTTGTCACTGATCACCTGCATGCCCGAACCGAAGTCGTTGCCGGACAGTTCTCCCGGCTGGAGCAATCGGGCATCGATGGCGCGGTCGAGCAGGCGCATCGAGTTGCGAACACCGGTGTCGGCGGGCGCACTGCGCATGGCGCGCTTGTACCAGCGCGAAGACTTCGCAAAGTCACCCTGCCAGCGATAGTAATCGCCCAACTGCCGCTCGGTCGCGACGCTCGGCGACATCCTTTCAGACGCCAGGAGGTCCGCTTCGCCGCGGCGCTCGTCGCCCGACCAGAGGTACGTCTGCCCCCGCTCGAACAGCAGCGGCGCGCTGCGATTCTGTTCAATCAGCGACGTGTATTGCGCGATGGATCCCTGCCAGTCGCCTGCGCGCGCACGGAGGCGCGCCAGGTCGAGCCCGATTTCGGCATCCGTCGGGTGGTTGCGCATCCATCCATCGAGCACGCCGATCGCCGCCGGCAAACGCCCCGACGATGCCATGACGTAGGCGCTGTCACGCACGAGTTGGCGCGCCGTGGCCTGCCATGGCGGATCCTCGACCGCCGGCTTGATCGTGTCGACGATGGTCGCCGGCTTCGGCGGTTCCACGACACCCGGCGCGGAATCGAGCACCACCGGTGCGTTAGGCACGTTGTGGCGCGCGATCGAATTCTGCGGAGCCGCCTTGCGGCGGATCGTGGGAGACTGGACGGGCTTCGTGCTCTTCCTGTGCGCCGGCGCTTTTTCGGCAGGCGCGGAAACCAGGGCGGCCGGTGGGGCCGCGGGCCTGGGCGCTTCCGCCCTGGGGCCTGTGGCCTGTGGCGTCTGGCCTGCCGTGTCTGGCTTGTGCGAATACACCATCCGGACCCCGATTGAGAGCCCGGCCACTGCGCACAAGACGACGAGGAAGTACTTGAGGCCCTGCATCAGCTCGCGGCCGGCGCACCCAGCAGGTCGCGCACCGCATCCTCGTTCGCAGGGAAGCCAAGCGCCTCGATCTCGATGTCGCCGAAGCCCAGCCGCAGGGCGTGTTCACGCATGCGGATCTTCAGCGACGCGAGGTCCTTCGGCCGCGCGCTGTCGAGGTAACAGATCACGCGCTTGTCCTGGATGGCGACGAGGTCGCCGCTTTCAACGCGCACGATGTTGAGCGCGAGCTTGGCGAGCCCCTTCAACTCTCCCTTCTCCGGCTTGATCACGAACAACGTGAAGAACGGCAGCTGGTCGCGATCGAGATAGCCGCGCACGCTCTTCATCAGGGCTTCGCTGCTCATCGGCTCGTACGACGAGCCGTCGGCCGTCGGCTGCAGGATCATCGCCGGCTCTGGCGCCGACGACATGAGGTCATGCCAGTGACCGCGCTTCACGATCGTCTGGAGCCGCGCAACCAGTTCGGCCGGCGCAAGGCTCGTCGACAGGAAGTCGTCGGCGCCGGCACGCAGCGCGCGAGTCCGGTCGGCAGAGCGCAACACGTACGGCGTGATGAGGACGACCGGCACCCTGTTGTTCGATTGGCGCAAGTCGCGGATGAGCTGGAACGCCGATTCGATCACGTCGCGGCGCACGTTGAGCAGCAGCGCGCCTACACCGTCGCGGACCACTTCCGAGAAGGCGCTGAGCATCCCGGTGCGGATGTCGAGCTCGAAATGATGGCGCAGCGCGCCGGTCAATTCGTTGGGAAGTGGATCGGCCATGTTCACCAGCGACAGCCGGTGCTGGATTTCGGCGGAGATGGAACTGACGCCGGAGTCGGTATCGGTGAAGACCACCATGCCGGCGCCTGAGAGCATGCGGAACGTGACCGGTGAGGTCGATGCCGCCTCGAACCGGATCTTCCGGACTTCGAGCTGGTGATTGCGTTCGCTGTCGGACGACAGGTGAAAGACGCCGGCGGAGCGCTGCATCAGCGGCTCGAGGCGCCGGTCGTACAGGCCCGCCATGTCGCCGGGGAAGGTCAGCAGCGAGGTGACGCGCATCTCGTCGAGGAACTGAATGAGGCCGTAGATCGCCACGGTGCTCGCGGCGCCGCCGTCGAGGAACGGCACGATCGAGTCGATGGCGATGCGGCCAGGCTTGAATCCCGCGAGGTGCCGCTTGAGCTCGACGAACACCGCATCCGCGGTCGTCGCGCGCCCAAGGCGCCTCACGAAATCCAGCTGGAATCGAAGGAGAATGAGGCGCTCTTCGCGGAGCGGCCGGTCGATATCGATGCCGAGGAACGCGGCGCTGGCCTGGACGTCGGCGGGATCGTCGTGCGTGATGAGGACGACGGTCTCGCCACCCTCCAACCCTTGCTGCGCAAACTCGAGGCACGAAACGCTCTTTCCGGTGCCAGGGTTGCCGCTGATGACGTACGGTCGGCTCGGAAGGATGCCGCCGAGGCGATAGTCGAGGGGTCGGACGCCGCTGGGCACCAGCAGGCTGTGCGAAGCAGGTCGCTTCATCGCGGACCCTGAATCGGACATGACAGCGTCGGTTGCGGCGGGAATTGTTCCGCTCATGCGGGTTCGCACCAGCTCTCTGCGGGTCAGTAAGGGCGTGCGTGAGGTCAGGTAGAGGACGACAGGAAGACGCCTGTCGAAACGGACTACCGCACGCGTCTTCTGGAACGGTTCTTGTGGAACGACCCGGCAAGCCGACCCGTCTGCCTAACTACTGGCGGCTCAACGACTTGTCAGAACCGGACGACCCTCAGTTCCGCCGCGGCAGCTGGCTCTTTTCGCGGATTGCCTTCACCACGTCGGCGATGGCCTGAATGACTGCCGCGGGCTGGAAAAGGTGAATCTCATGGCCGGCACCCGCAACAATAGAGTGGCGGGAATTGGTGGAGAGGTTGGCCAGGGCCTCGTGGACCGCCTCGCGCTCCGCGTTAGGCTCATCGCCGCGCGACAGCACCACCGTTGGCCGGTCGCCTAACGGATGGTTGTTGCCCGCCCGTGTCGCCTTCAGCCGGGCCAGGAAGGCCCGCTCGGCTTCCTGCGATTCGCCGACGACGTCCGGCGCCACACTGTCCGGCGTCGAGGCGATCAGTTTCTCGTCGAGCCTGATACGCAGCGCGTAGAGATCGGGCGGCAGCTTGTCGAACGGTGAGCCCCGTTGCGGATTCCGGCGCGGAATCTTCACGGCCTGCGTCGGGAACGTCGACTTGAGCTGTTCCGGCGTTACGTCCGCGATCAGGATGCCCTGCCCGTCGATCATGGTGAACAACCGGTCCTCGCTGGCCGGATCGACGAACACCAGTCCTGCCACATCGTCAGGGTATTCCAGCACGTACGCGCGGATGAGCAATCCGCCGCGTGACGCGCCAACCAGGACGAACGGTGCTTTTTCGCTCGCTGCCGCTAGCAAGCGATGCAGGTCTACCGCACTGCTGGCACGTGTGCCCGGAGTGCTCTCATCACTCCAGCCCATGCCGGCTCGATCGTAGGAGCACGTGCGATTGGTTTTCGAGACTTCGCCTTGCACGAGGGTCCAGTCGATCGCGAACGATGAAGCACCAGCCTCGAGAACGACGGTGGGCGATCCCTGGCCCGTGCATAACAAGTGGAGTTTTCGGCCGCCGACATCGATCAGCCGGCCGCGAGCTTCGGGAAGTGGCGAGAGTTGCGCCTCAACCGCGACCGCCAGAAGAAAGAAAATGGGAACTACGGCGCTGATCGGCTTCATGTCCACTCCTGAATGGATGAACCTCCAACCCCCCCCCAACGAGGAATAGCGGCAACCAGACAACGCTCACTACTTACGCGAACGTGTCGCACCGCTCGATCACATCCGGCCACCGCCCCCGGCCGTTGAGCATGATGCAGACGCGTCTTTGTCGCTTCGAGCGACTGACCTACGGACGTCAGGGGGTGGAAAATGGTTCAAACAAAGCGTGCTCGCCGCTGCCGGACGCTTGCGTTCCTGGTTCTTCCCTTCATCGCGCTGGCGTGCCAGCCCGATGACAAAGCCCTCCCTCTCGCGCCCGACGCGGCGCTGAACAAGGAGACGAATCCCAAGCCGAAGAATCCAGCGACTATCCGTGAGGGCCGCGAGATCTTCCGGTTCGACACGTTCGGCGATGAGACGTTCTGGACCGACACGGCTGAGCTGCACAAGGTGATCAACACGTTGACACCACAGGCCGCGTTGCAGGTCGCAGGGCTCAAGGTTGACGTCGAAAAGCTGCCGCAAGCCATCATTGACCAGATCAAGGGTGGCACGATCAACCTCGGCGATCCAGCCAACACCATCGCGCTGGTCGGGCTGGACGCCGTGTTAGGCGTGAAGGGCACCGTGCAGGGTGGACAGGTGGTTCGCGTTGGTGTCACGTGCGCGCTCTGTCACTCCACGGTCGACAACTCACTGACGACTGGCATCGGACACCGGCTCGACGGCTGGCCCAACCGCGACCTCAACGTTGGCCTGATCATCTCGCTGACCAAGGTCCAGGACGCGCCGTACAACACGTGGGGGCCGGGCATGTACGACCCGCGCTTCAATTTCCACCCTAACGAGCCGAGCGTGCCGGTGGTGCTGCCGCCCGCGTTCGGGCTCCGCAAGGTGGCGAAGGAGACGTATACCGGTGACGGCCCGGTGTCCTACTGGAACGCGTACGTTGCGATCACCCAGATGCACGGACACGGACACTTCGTCGATCCACGCATCGGCGTGGACGTGAATAACACGCCGCCAGACCTCGTGTCATCGAAGCTCGACGCGTTGCGTGCGTACCAGCTGAGCCTCGAAGCGCCGGAAGCGCGCAAGGGAACGTTCGAGAGGGACGCCGCTGAGCGAGGCGAAAAGGTCTTCAGGAAGGCTGGATGCTCGGACTGCCACCGCGGCTCGACCTACACCGACATCAACTCGGGCCGGCTCTGGGAACCTGCAAAAGTGGGCCAGTCTGCCGCGTACGCGGTCCGCTCGGCGACGAAGAAGTATCGCACGACACCGTTGCGTGGCTTGTGGAATCCGCCGCAGCTCGATGGTCCCTATTTCCACGACGGCAGCGCTCCGACCCTCGAAGCGGTCGTTGAGCATTACGTCACCCTGTTCCATCTCACGTTGACCACACAGCAGAAGCACGACCTGGTGGAGTTCCTCAAAACGCTCTGACCGAACGTGGGCTCCACGCTCATGAACCAGCGAGGGCTCGGCATTCGCCGGGCCCTCGCGTCAGGTGCCAGACTGCATTGGCCGAGTCATTTCCTCCACCCGATCAGCTGCACCGCATCGATCTCGTTCCAGTCGTTGATGCTCCGCTGGTCCACGCTTATCCGAACGCGATACACGGGTGTTTGAATCGTTGTGACGTCGATCGTCAGCTTGCGCGGACATGCCACGCGTCCCGGATTCCCGGTGTAGATCGAGTGGTTCGCGCCGTTGATGTCCTGCAGCTCGATCTTTTCGATCGAGCTCGTGCCATATGACTCGTAGATGATGACTTGTGTCGGCACGACAGTTCTCGAGAAGTCCAGATCGAGCCAGTCCACGCCGTTTGGGTGCAAGGACGCCCACGCATGGATGTTGTCGTCGCAGCCGAAAACGTTCGCGGGTCCTGTAGCCTGCACCGCCGCCCAATCGCCGGAAGAATATTCCGTGCTGCCCGCCGCGCGCGTCGCCCACTCCTGGCAGATCACGCTGATGTCTGGACACGTTGGATCGCTGACGATCGTGAGCGTAATCACCGTAGTGGCCAGAGCGATGCCGCTTTGTGACGCCTGGAGCTGGAGGCTGTAGTCGCCCGGTGTTGAAGCAGCAGACGCGGCAAACCTGAGCGCAGCAGTCGAAACGGTGCCGTTCGTCTGGATGTTCAGGACATCAGTCGTCACACCTGTCGGCGCACCTGTTACTGTCACGCCGATGTCGCCCGCGCCCGCCGGTGCGACGACGGTTACCGCGACAACTACGACATTGCCATGCATTACGGTCGTGCGATTCGGCGATGCCGTGATCTTTGGCTCGACGACCGGTTGAGTCGCGTCCCTCGAGCATGCCAGAAGGATCACCAACCAGGAGACTCGCGCGACATCCTGCCGCACTCGCTCACCAACGGATCTGCCCATCGGTCACCTCGGCTCCGAACCACAGCCGAGGACTGGTGCGTCAACCGGCTGCCGGTCTAGTCGCGAGAATCTCCGAAACGACTCTCCCTTGAGCCTCCCCTGTCTATCTCTGCGACGTCCCGCCGCGCGCGATCCGCGAATTCCACGGGCTGGAGCGGGATGTACAACTCCGTGCGCAGCTTTTCCTTCGGAGTGTCCATGGGCGTGTTGAGGTAGATCTCGTAGCTCACGCCTTCTCCGATTCGCTGGCCGCTCTGCTCGAGCCACTCGCCGGTCAGCCTGGCCCACGTCTCGTTCAAGCCTTCGTATCCGCCGATGTGGGTGGCGCGCGCCACTCGACCGGCTGGGATCCGCACTTCCGTCAATCCCGGTGGAAGTTTCACCGAATCCGAAACGGTGACTCCGGCTTTCGAGCGAAGTTCGGACTCGGGCGTGACGTCCGGGTCGTCGTAGAAGACGCCGATCATTCTTGCGTTGGGCCCGAATAATCCAGCCGACGCCGCGATCTCGCCCAACTTGCTGAAAGCTTCCCCAATGCGGTTGTACGCGCCGCGATGCTCGACCGCGAAAACGCGCATTGCGGGCTGGTCAAAGATGTCGGCTTTCATGGCTCATCTCCGTAGTTCAAGTACCGCGCCTGACGAGTCGTCGGCGTGCCAATGTGGCGTGCCGCCTCAACTCGATTCGAAAAACAGAACCATGGTCGGCGTTCGTCGCCAGTCGGGGTAGCGGAGGAGTGATCCGGTGGTCATGATCGAGCACATTACCGGGATTACCCCACAGTTCCGCGCGGAGCCTTCCATGAAACGGCTCGTTACCGCTCTGGTCCTGCTCGCTGACATCGCCGGTGCGCAATCGCCGGCAAAGCGTGCGTTCACTCTCTCGGACTGGTTTCGCGTCACGACCGTGCGCCAGACCGCGATGTCACCGGATGGAAAGTGGGTCGCGTTTACGGTCACCACCGTCCGTGAATCCGAGAATAAACGACTCTCGGAGGTGTGGGTCGTGTCGTCGAGCGGAGGCTCGCCTGCTCGCGTCACGCCTGCAGGCGTCGAGAGCGGGACGCCGCGGTGGTCGCCTGACGGGAAGCACGTCATCGTCACGTCAGGCGGCGCGCTACAGCGCTATCGTACCGACGATTTCACCGCGGCACCGGAGAAACTGGATCGTTACCAGGCTGGATCGATGCCGGCCAATCGTGCGTTCATGGTCTGGAGCGCCGCGGCCGATCGCGCGCGCCCCGCTTCGAGCGCAAACGATCCGTACGCGGCGATGGGCCAGTCGCGGCCGCCCTATGGCTCGATCACCCGTCCCGCCGATCCGAAGCGTTTCGACGGCCGTCAGATCATCGACTTTCCGTTCCGCGCGAATGACCAGGGATACCTGCCGGTGCGCACGGGACCGCGTGAGTTCAACGCATCGCAGGTCTTCGTGCAATCATTCGATGGATCGCCACGCCGCCAGCTCACGACGACGAACTACTCGCATCGCGAGGCGGTGGTCTCACCCGACGGTCAGTGGATCGCGTTCGTCGCCGAGGCTTCGTTGAGATCCGACTCGGCGGTTGCAGCGGAGGCGGATTCGATCGCCCTGCTGGCGTACGACGAGAAGCGATTGACGGCGGACCGGAACGACCAGGACATCTACGTCATCCCCACTGGTCCATGCGATGAACCGGGAGGCTGCAGGCCTCGTCGCATTACACGCGTCAACGGAAGTGAGAATTCACTCGACTGGTCTCCCGATTCCAAACGGCTCGCGTATCTCAGTCGTACCGCGCGCTTCACGCAACTCAACCTCTTCGTCGTCGACGTCACTACCGGTACCGCGAAAAACCTGACGAGTGGCTGGCGGTATGAACCGGACTCGTATTTCTGGCGGCCCGATGGCTCGATCGTGATGACGGCGTCGCCAGGCGGCGGCTCGGCGGTCTACTCGGTCGCACCGGCGACCGGCCAGAGGACCGAGATCGCCGGCGGACGTCGGCGCATGACCGGCTTCACGACCGACGATGCAGTCTCGAAAGTTGCGTTCGTCTGCACGACCGTCACGACGCCAACGGAACTTTGCGTGATCGACGCCGATGGTCGCAACGAACGCCGGCTCACGCGATTCAACGATGCGCTCAACAGCCAGGTCGGGTGGGCCGACGCGGAACGCTTCACGTACAAGTCGGTCGGCAATCGCGAGATCGAGGGATGGTTGATGAAGCCGTTCGGTTATCAGGCGGGACGGAAGTACCCGCTCGTGCTGTACATCCATGGCGGCCCGCACTCGCAGTACAACGAAGGATGGTTCGATGAATTCCAGAACCTCGCCGGCGCCGGATTCATGGTGCTGTACACGAACCCGCGCGGCTCGTCAGGCTACGGCGCGGACTTCACGTACGCGATCCGCGGGCGGTGGGGAGACGAGGATTACATGGACCTGATGAAGGCCGTTGACCTCATGATCGCTCGCCCTGATGTCGATTCTACGCGCATGGGCGTGACCGGCGGATCGTATGGCGGATTCATGACCGGCTGGATCACGACGAAAACGCGGCGTTTCGCGGCGGCGCAGGTCGATCGCGCCGACATGAACTGGCGCTCGTGGTACGGCGGCTCCGACGCAGCACAAGGACTTACTGAGACGGAGCTGTACGGCAAGCCGTGGGAGAAGGGCAACATCTATGACGCGGTTTCGCCGATCTACTTCGTGCAGAACGTGCGCACACCAACGCTGATCGTGCATTCCGAGGAAGACACCCGCGTCACGATCGGCCAGGGCGATGAGTGGTTCATGGCGCTGAAGAAGCAGGGCGTTCCGGTCGAGTACATTCGTTACCCGCGCTCGTCACACGAGCTCTCGCGCTCGGGCGAGCCGTGGCTGCTGGTGGATCGCCTCGGTCGATTGCGTGACTGGTTTACGCATTACCTGAAGCCATGAGGCTCGTACAGCTGTAGTCTGAACTACCGGTAAACCTGATGACCGCGGTGTCGTGTCGCACCGGCATGACAGGATCTCGCGTTGTGCTTGCGCTTGTGACCGTTGCCTGCGCGTCAGGTGAAACGAGCCAACTGCCGTATCGCACCCTCATGACGAGCGCCGGCGACACGACGATTGCCCGCACTGTTGGGGATGTGCCGGACAGCCTCGTGCGCAGCCTGACGATGGAGTGGCAAAGCGCCTCCAATCCTGACGATTCCACGACGACCATCGGTGACATCAGGGAAATCGCCGTCGCGCGCGACGGCCGGCTGTTCATCTGGGATAACGCCACACCGGCGCTTTGGGCCATGGACGCAGCCGGCCGGTCGGCAAGGCGCATCAGCCGTGCCGGCGGTGGTCCCGGCGAGTACGGTCACGTGAACGGCATCGCGATCAGGAGCGATGGACGCCTCGTCGTATGGGACCAGGGCAACGTTCGCCTGAACGTGTACGACGCCGACGGCGCATTCCTTTCCTCATCCACGGTTCCATTCAGCTTTTGCTGTCCGGGCGGCAGGGTGTCCGCGGACACGCGAAACCAGACATGGTTGAGGGCCGTGCTCTTCGACTTCAACAAGAAGGGAAAGGCCAGGGCGCCGGGCGTCGACAAGGAAATACGGGCGTTCTATCGATTCGACTCGTCAGGCACGCTGGTCGACACCGTACTCATCGCGAAGCTGTCCGGCGATCATCCCGCCCTGACGGCCATCAATGCCACGCGCACCGGAATCAGTATGTCGTCCCGTAGCATGCCGTATGGAACGGGGACGATGGTAGCCGTGACGCCGGCGGGGCAATTGATATACGGCCAGGGCCGTCCCTACGTGCTCTATGCGGAGTCCAACGGCAAACCGTTGCGCATCGAGCGCGAGGCACCGGCGGTGCCAGTGAGTGATGATGAGCGCTCGCAGATTCGAACGCAGATCGAGTTCGACATGCATCGCAACGTGCCGTCATGGACATGGGACGGTCCCCCGGTTCCGTCCGACAAGCCGTTCTATTCGGAGATCACTGTGGCCGATGACGGTCGCCTCTGGGTTGCGTTGAGCATGCCGTCGGAAAAGTTCGAGCCCGATCCACCATCCTCGACGCAACCGAACCCGCGGCCGCGCGTCACCTATCGCTCGCGCGAACAGCGATGGGACGTTTTCGAGCCCGACGGTCGCTACCTCGGCCAGGTACGCGCGCCGCGTTTGTTCGAGGCCTACGTGATGCGCGGCGATACGATCTGGGGTACCCTGCGCGATGAGAACGACCTGCCGGCCGTCGTGAAGATGCGCCTCGACCGGCCGTTCCAGGGCAATCGTTAGGGACCCGAGAACCCGATCGGCACGCCACCCGGCGCGCGCACGATCGCAATCGTCACGCCGTCCATCACCCTCGTCGGAGACATCATCTCCTCGGCGCCTTCCCGCAACGCCTGGTCGTAGGACGACCGGCAGTCGGCGACGTGGATGTAGGGAATGCTCCCCGGAACCTCCGGCGGGCTGATCGGGCGGATGGCACCACCGCCCTGCTCCGAGTAGGCGAACAGGTGAATCGGCCCGTTAGGCGTCGGCATCGGCGGCCGGAACGCCCAGCCAAGCACTTTCGTCGCCCACAGCTTCGTGGCGCCGGGATCGTTGCTCGCCAGGTCGGTGTGCGTGATCCAGCCATCGAGACCTTTCGTCGGGACGTGTTTCTTCACGGGTTCATTCGCGGAGGGTTTGGCCTTGCTACCCCCGTGGCCCGTGGCCGGTGTCGTGTGCTTCATCATCGATCCTGGCTGACTTGATCCGCAACATCGGCTGCTGAATCGCGACGCCGCAAGCTCGAGCGTCAGCCAGGAACGACGTTATGCATCACGCCGGTTCAGAACGTGACCTGGATCCCCGTCGAAAGGATTCGATCCGACTTGAGGAGTGGCGCCGTGCCCGACGCGTTCAATGACGGCAGGTTGTCGAAGCGGACGATGTAAGAGGCCTTCATCGCCACGTGCGCCGACAGCGGCACAACGACCGACGCCTCCGAGTTGATCCGATAGTCTTCGCTCACTTCGAGGCTCGGCAGGTACTCGAGCCCGAGGAAGAAATACGAATTCTCCGAGAAGATGTGCTTCCAGGTAGTCGCCGCGCGCAGCGACGAGAAGCTTTCACTGGTGCCATCGAGGTTGTCCTGTTGCGTGAGCTCGAAGCCGCCTTCAAGGTTCAGCTGGTTGATCTCCGTCTTCTTGACGCGCCACGCCAGACCGATGCCCTCGCCGAACCGGGAATCGATGCCGGCGAACTTGTTCTTGTCGAAGGTGCCACGACCGTACACGGCAACCCCGTCGAGTCCGTAATCCGCGCGCAGGAGCGCGCGCAGCATGTTGGAAGTCTGCGTGTCGTCGGTCTCACCATACACCGAACCGAACTCCTGGCGGAATTCCCAGCGCGGAATCCGGCGAATGAGTTTTTCGGCAAACGACAGCGTTATGGTCGACGTGTTACCCGACACGCTGACGAACCCCAGGTCCGCACTCAACTCGGTGGGCGGCGGCGGCTTCTTTTCCTGGGCATCAACGCTGGCGACGGCGAGTGACAACAGGGCGACAACGATGATGGCCTGCTTGAGGAGAGTCATTGATCGTTTTCGGTTGTAGGTCGCCGATTAGTCGTCGTTTGCCCCGAACTTCGTCTTCACCCCGGGCGTGTCCTGAACCAGGTCCCCGCGTTACGTGAAAAGAGGACCGCGGCAAAGATGGCGAGGATGATAACGTGCGCGAGCGTCTTTCCAAGATCAGGTACACTGATGATTACGTGGAAGGCAATCCACGCCAGCGCCGCCCACCTTGCCCAGTTGGCGCCACGGAACAGGAAGATGCCCGTCACGATCGCGACGAGCCGGAGAAGCAGGACGCCATACGCCTCGGACAGGAGCGGCGTGTTGGTGGACAGCTCGCTCCCATGATAGATGAGACCCACCACACCGGACGCGGCGAGGACGAGCGCCACCAGTGTCACCAATAGCGGTCGTTGGGAGGGCTTCGCGGCCACATTCGGCTCCATGAGCGCCAATTCTGTTCGACGCCTGCCGTTGGCGTCAACCGGAATGCAACGACAGAAGTCCCCGTGTTGACGGCAACCGTGGTCGATTGTAGATAATCAGAGTATCATTGTAGACCATCTTGGTATCGGAGTTGAGCGCACGTGCGGCCATCGGACCTCATTCAGGGCACGCTCGACGTGCTCATACTCAAGTCCCTCGCGACGGAATCGCGGCACGGCTGGGCGATCGCCAAGCGCATCCAGGCCGTTTCGGGCGACGTCCTCCAGATCAAGCAGGGATCACTGTATCCCGCCCTGCACCGGCTCGAGAGTCAGGGATTGATCAAGGCGGAATGGCGCCAGAACGAGACGGGACGCGAAGCGCGATTCTACACGCTGACGAAGGCCGGGCGGGCGCAGCTCCAGGCGGAGCTTTCGCAGTGGGAGCGCCTTTCCACCGCCATCCAGCTGACACTCAAGCACGCCTGACGAGGCAACGATGCGCTGGTTTGACATGATACGACTCCGCTTCCGCGCGCTGTTCGAGCGTGGCCGCGCTGATGCCGACCTCGATCGCGAGTTGCGGGCCCATCTCGACCAGCAGGTCGAGGAGCTCGAGGCACGCGGCATGTCGCCTGATGAAGCACGCCGCACGGCGGTGAGCACCTTCGGCGGCGTCGAACGCGTGCGCGAGGAAGCGCGTGATGCGCGTGGCGTCTCCTTCCTGGAGAACATCGCACGAGACCTTCGCTATGCGCTCCGCGGATTGCGCCGGGAGCCGATGTTGCTGGTGGCTGCCACGATCTCGATCACCGTCGGCGCGGCCGGCAACCTCGCGGTCTTCAGCCTCGCGCGTGAGTTCATGTTCGCTGGACCTCACGTTCGTCAGCCGAGTGGGTTGGTGCAGTTCAGGGTCAGCCACGGCAGTCACGCGAGCTACCAGCGCTGGCTGGACCTCAAGGCCAGCGATGTGCTTCAGGACATTGGCGGGTTCTCGATCGAGAAGGAACTCAACTGGCGCAACGGCGATGTGGTGACGTCGGTCATGCCAATGGTCGTCACTGCAAACTTCTTCGACGTCACGGGCGTGCCTGTCGTAATCGGGCGCCCGTTCACCGCCGCGGAAGCGCGAGCAGAATCGGATCCGCGTTTCGTTGTGGTGAGTCATTCCTTCTGGCAGAACAAGCTCGGCGGTGATTCCGCCGTAATCGGTCGGTCGCTGGTCCTCAACGGGCAGTCGTACGTCATCCTTGGCGTCCTTCGTCCAAAGCTTCGCAGCGTCGCCAGCTTCGCCATCTCGCCGAGCGTGTACCTGCCAATAAACAGGTCGCTCGTTCCGGACCTGGACGACCCGGAGGCGAACGTCGTCAGGCTCGTTGGGAGATTGAAGCCCGGCCAGAGCCTCGAGCAGGCTCGCGTTGCGGTCGACGCCGCGGATAAGCGGCTCGGACGACTCGCCGGCGATAGCGTCTACGCTGGTGTTCAGGAAATGGGGTTGATGAGCACGAGCATCGGCGCGAATGGACCGAAAGCGTTCAAGATCCTGGGCGGACTTTTTGTCCTGCTCGGTCTTGTCTCCTTCATGGTGCTGCTGATCGCGTGCGCCAACGTCGCCGGCCTGCTCATCGCGCGCGCAACGCGACGGCGGCAGGAAATCGCGATTCGCCTGGCAATCGGTGGCACGCGCGTTCGACTGCTCCAGCAGTTCCTGGCTGAAGGCTTCTGGCTTGCTCTCATCGGTACCGCGGGCGGGTTGGCGCTCAGCGTCGTGTTCATGAGGGTCGTGAACAGCCTCGCGCTGCCGATCCCGATTCCCCTCGAACTGAACCTCGCGCCCGACCCGGCCATGTTGATCGCGTCGGTCGTGCTGATCTTCGTGTCGATCCTGTTTTGTGCCGTGCTCCCTGCGCTCGGCGCCACACGGTTATCGCTCATCCCGGCGCTCAAGCGCGAGGAACCGTTTTACGCGAATCGACGCTTCACGGCGCGCGGCGCGTTGCTCACGGGGCAGGTCACGGTCTCGACGGTGCTGCTGGTGACGGCGTTCCTGTTCATCCGGAACCTGCAGCGTACGCAGGTCACTGATCCCGGCTTCGAGGTGAATCGCGCGCTCGTGGCGCAGATCGGCTTCGTGCGCGGGCTCCCGGCGTCAGCGAGGGCAACGTACCTGCAGCGTGCCGTTGAGCAGGTGGCCGCCGTTCCCGGAGTCGAAGAGGCGGCGTTCACTGGCTCGATCGGCCTGACGGTGTCCGGTGCTTCGTCGAGCGGCAGGACCGCGCTCATCGATGGTGCCGACCCGCAGCACGTCGAGTATTCACGCAACTTCGTCGGCCCCGGACACTTCTCTACGCTGAACGTGCGCGTGAGCGGCGGGCGTGAGTTCAGGCTTGCGGACGGTCCCGGCGCTCCGCTGGTCGCCATCATCAACGAGGAGTTCGTGCGCCGGTACTACCACGGCGCCAACGCCGTCGGCAGCCAGATCCGGTTCGACGGCGAGAACGTCGTGTATGACATCGTTGGTGTTGTCGCCAACGGCAAGCACGAGTTCCTGGGGGAGGTCCAACGCCCGGCGATGTACTTCCCGCTGCTGCAAGCCACCGAAGAACAGGCGATCGGCTTCGTGGTCGCGCGGACGCGCGGCGATCCCGCCGCGGTCATTCCAACCATTCGCCAGTCGCTCACGGCGCTCGACCAGTCGGTGTCGGTGCAGGTCGAGTCGATGCGATCGGCGCTCCGTTTCTCACTCCTGCCGAGTCAGGTCGGTGCGGCGATCCTGGGTACGCTTGGTTTCCTGGGCCTCGTGCTCGCGGCATTCGGGCTGTACGCGCTCGTAGCGTACAACGTAAGCCGCCGAGTCGGCGAGATCGCCATCCGTACGGCGTTAGGCGCCACGCGGGGCGGCATCCTGCGGCTTGTCGTTCGCGACGCGGCGGTACTGGTGGGCGGCGGCGTGGTGATCGGCCTCGGGGTCGCCACGCTCGTGACCATTCCCCTGGCTACGCTGCTCGCGGACGGTCTGAGCTCGAGGGATCCGCTGAGCTTCGGCGCCACGCTCGTCGCCTTTGTTGTCGTGGCGGTGCTGGCGAGCTGGCTCCCCGCTCGTCAGGCGACGAAGGTGAGTCCCGTCGTCGCCATGCGACTCGACTGAGTTATCGAACGATCTGGTAGCGGACCACGTGCTGGACGTCGTCGTCGTCCAGCACGACCATGTAGACATGGTTGTTTCGCACGATAAAGGGCAGGTACGCCGGGCTGTTCACGCCGCCCGTCTCTGCGTTCGCCGCGCCGAGCTGTGTGCTCGCTACGGGCTTCCCGTCACGATCATAGACGTCGAACACGATGCCGCCCTGCGCGTTCGAACGACGGATCCACGGGCGACCCTGGTCGTCGACGGTAATGCGTTCCACGGCTGGCTTCGTCTTCGGAATCCGATCAAAGTCGAGGCCGGAGGGACCCTTGGCGTCGAACTGCTTGATGATCGAATCACGTTCCGCGTTCGTCACCGGAATCGCTGCGAGTGTTCGTGTGAACCTCACCGTGTCCTTTGCGTCCACGACCAGTCGCACGATCTCATAACGCGACGAGTTGGGAGCGCACCACGTCTCACCAGCCGGCCCAAGTATATAAACTGGCCGGGGAGCGAAGGGGATCGAGATGTAGCTGGTGGCCCTTCCCGAACGCTGGATCCACGTTGCGGCCTCCGACAATTCAGGAGAGCCACACTCCGGTCGCGTGAACAGCGTATCGACGCGCGACATGTCGTTCCGGTATCCGAGCACCATATTCTCGCGCCCTCGCCCAGCGACGATCTTGCAGTCCCAATCGATGATCCGCCGATTTTGTCGGTCGACCTGCGGATTCCATTGGCCCTGCGACCAGCAGAATTGCGCGGTCCACGTCTTCTCGAACTCGCCTTCGGAGTTGAAGATCGAGAATCGCGCGTTGGCGGCATCACGCACCCAGATCTTTCCGTCGGATGCGATGATCATGCCTTCGGCATTTTTCATCTCACCGGGGCCCGCACCTTGTCTCCCGACCGTGCG
>Ga0111538_10005191_pt1 | contig 17852 bp, 13 predicted proteins | sample SoiMethybrSBSTD1_FD_79669 | JGI IMG/M metagenome (GOLD analysis project Ga0111538, IMG submission 79669) | Bulk soil microbial communities from a Populus tree surrounding site in Tennessee, USA - Soil MetaG P. TD hybrid SBSTD1 (version 2)... | ecosystem: Environmental > Terrestrial > Soil >...
AAAATACGCCCTAATCTACAACATACTATAATGGAGGCACTTCTAATTGGTCATTGATCATTGCTCATTGCTGACTGCTCACTGCTCACTGCTCATCGCATAAGCCTCCGCGGCCGTGAACTTCTTTCGGAAGGAGAATGCGTAGGGTGTTTCACCGTGCTGGCGCAGATAAGTCAACCGTTCCTCAGCACCTGCAACGGATGGGATAGAACCCACAGGGATATACCAAAGCACCATGTGCATCTCGGGCATTTTTTCAAACCATTCCTTTCGTCGTTTGAAGACTTCGACGTGATCCGATTGGTAAACATATTGAAACAATGCATCAACGCTTTCCCAAACAGACATGTTCACAATTAGAAAGTCATCATCAAAGATCCGGATAGAGGTAGCGTTGTTGGTTTCGTCCTTAAGGCGCCATACAAATCCGTTACTTTTTTCGGCGATGCGGTTTATAGGATCCAGGTTTGCAACAAAGTCAGCCATTATGGGGCTGTCAATTGGCGCAAGCATGCGCGCTATATTCAGCTGAGCAAGGTGAAGTTCCATTTGTAGGTTTTTGACGTTAATATACGCAGCAAACGTATATAGACCACAGATGGACTAAGTTTCGAAACAGTTAAATTAAGAGTTGCCCTATGACGAATGGGAAGATGTATCTCAAAAACCAATTAACCCAATGCGCAGGCTCTCTTTTCTTCCTCTTAAACCACAGACGCACTTGCGGCAGGCTTTCCTTAACAATATTGAATAGCTTAAGAACGGGATAGAGAACTGGATAAAAAACAAATATTACTACCCAGATCAACTGGAAAACGACCCTAGTCCCCAGCATTCTAGGAACACGGATAAACGACCCGAATGAGTGATTTTTTATAACCAGTAGCAAACTATAGAAAAAGAAGAGAGAAGACTGCCCCAACAAAACGATCCTTTCATAAAACAAACGCATCGGCTTGTTACGAAAAGCTTTTTTGCGATGCTTCAAGTGCATATTAATCTTCAGCACAAAGGCATCAATGAGATTATCCTCAAAAAGTCGAGGCAGAAGGGTTTTCGATGGACCCGTTAGGAGGGTATCGGCGCAGTAATATGCGTCGTGCGTATGAAGGAGATCCATCCACAGGTCGACATCGGCATAGAAGCCAAAATCGTGATGAAGCAACCCTCGTTCAGCTAACACCGACTTTCGTATCATAGCCTCTCCGTATACCGGTGAATTAAATCGCCAACGTCTGAAAAATTCTTTTTTCAGAAGTGTATCACGTTCCACAAGGCCTTCATCAAATTCGTGATATGACTTAACAATCCTTTCCCGTGCGTCTGTTTCGCCAATGGAATTAAAGACAAATGCAACAGACTCGTTGCTCGAGATCGCCTGGTACCATTGCTCAATCAGTTCCGGCTTGAACCGATCACCGTCGTGGAGGATGGCCACATAGTCAAATTTGGCTTGCTCAATTCCAAAGTTGCAGTTACCGGGCATCTTCATATTTTGCGGATGACGAAAGTATCGTATCCGTGGATCTCTTTGCTCAAATTGGCGACAAACACTCTCTGTTGAATCTGTGGAGCAATCGTCGCAAATGATCAGTTCAAAATCTTTGAAGGTTTGGTCGAGGATGTCTTGAATGGAGAGTCTTAACCGGGCCGCCCGGTTGTAGGTTACGAGAACAATGCTTACCATGAATTCTTGGTTTAGAGACCGCCAACTATTCCTACAATAAGCAAGCCTTGCCGCAAATGTATAAAAATGAATCACTTAAATCGTTTTCAATATTTGATGAGCGCGGAAAAAATTCCACAGTCCGATGAAAAGTGTTGGCAATCCTCTTCAACATCAATAAGTTAACATAGGGATCACGTTGTAACTTATTGTTAACTTTCTGATGAGGTGCATCAAATGAAAAGGATATTCTGGGTCTATTTGGCCCTTTTGCTGCTTGGTCTGCTAGTGCTTGCGTGGCCAGAGGCAAACGATGTAATGATGATACAATTTTCAGAAACACATGGGCCTTCAAAGATAGACCTCGCTGGAATTCTCATCATCATGATGGGTTACGCGCCAATGGTCAAGGAGGTTTGGAAACAATCTTCAGAGATCAAGATATATTTAGGTATCAGAAGTTGGAATATCCTTTTAGGGGTTACTGTCACATCCATGGTCGGTATTGCGTGGGGTCTTTATGCCGGCAGCGATCTAATGCTATGGATATCCGTCATCGTCGCAACCATTGCGCAAGGCATACTTGTGCGTGTAGCCTACTGGAGAATATAGAACGCGTTACTATTAATCAGTATTTATTTCTTTATGCTCTGTAGTTGAGATAGATGAGATTGGACCAGGGGAAGATACTCTTTCACTAATGTGGCCACATCTTCATCGCTGATATCTCCTGCATCATCAAATAACCTGAGGTCTTGCTCAAGACCCGACTCCATCATCTTAATGAACTTTTCATCAAAATCTTTTCCGGCTTCTTCCGAAAGATCCATCTGCCCTTCCCTCTTCTTGTCGCTGACACCTTCAGGTAACGTTATACTGCGCTCTCCTGCGATCTTCCTAATATCTTCAAGCATCGACATTTGATCCTTAATCATCAGTTGCGCGTAATTCCTTACTTCGCTCGTTGCGCCTTTTAACACTGCTAGCTTCGACTCATTAATATTCATCAGTCTGTTCTCTGCAGCCTTAACCAGGAATTCGGCAACCTCTTCATCAATGAGTTTGCGATCCGCTTTCTTCTCATTTTCCCTGATTGCATTCCGGACAGGATCCTGGGCAGCAATCTCGCAGTACGGAGCAAAAAGAAAAGCGGTGACCAATACAAGCAGCGTTTTCATTTAAGATCTATTCCGTGATTACAACACCTTTCGAATATCATGCCAGCCACCCGGTGCCGGCAGCAAAAGCCGATTATACCACTTTTTTTTTGAAAAAACCCGGAACCGCGGTGTAGAAATACCTCAGCGCGGAACAACCTGTGGAATGGAGAAATGAAAATTAGAATTCCACGGGCAGGACAATGCCCTTCATCAACTCATTGAGCTTTTCCATCGACCTCGTCAGTTGCCCTTGCATTTTCCCCTTCATGAAAAGGAGGAACATAATTTTCATAAGTCTATTCGGGACGCAAAGTTCGAGGGTTAATCTACTCCTCGACTCGCCTAACGGCTCAAGAATAAAATACATGGCGTGCTTTCCCTTTTCCTCGGTTTCACTAAAACTGATCCTCGTCTCGGGATCGTACGAAAAACTACTAGTAATCAAAAAGACCTCTTCGTTCTCCAACACACAACGATGCTTCGAACCGATTCCCGGAATGAAGTGATCTACTCCATCGATCTTTTTCACGCCTTCAAGCCATTGATTTCGAAACTCGAAGTGCACTGTCGTAAAGAATAGTTTTTTTACATGTACATCGAACTCACGGGAGACGGAAAGACACTTGATTCTTTTTGGCAACTCTAATGAGGGCGGCGACTCCGGCGGAATTTCATCCTTCAACTTGCTTAGCTGAGCATAGTGAAAGGGTATTTTTCCGGTTTCGGTTTCCTTAACACTCTTGTCCCAGTGCATCCACTGCTTCAAACCTTCCGGTGGATTGTCGCCTATCAGGTTGGGAGTCGCAAGCCAGTATTCATGCTCTTCAATGTTATTTTTCAACAGCTGATGCGCGACGATCACATCCTTGCCGATGAGCTTCTGAAAGGTTTTTACCGAATACCCGGTAAACTCTCCATAATGGGTGACGACCTTCAGTGATAATTTGACAGCCGACACACAGGCTTTGCATTGACAAAACCGTCTATATTCATATGCGTTAAGATGCCGGTGGAATGCGTAGAACATTTTTTCAATTTGATGATATATCTCATCCGTCGACGGTGGGGTGCCAAACTTATAAAACAGAATAGCATCACCTTCTACTTCGGAAACTTCAAGACCAAGTTGATTGGAATCGATGAGGATTTCGAGAAGCTCCTGAATGATGAGACGACTATGCTCGATTTCCATCTCGGTGACAAACCGCGTAAATCCGCTTATATCAGGAATAAAAAGCAGGCCTCTGTTTTCCATAGTTCAAGATACAATTCAAACGATCCCCAGACCTAACGCAATCGCGAGAATAAAAATCATTACCGACACGACGATTTGCACCGTGTTTAGCGTTACACTTTTTATAAATCGGTTGCCAACGTAGGCCCCGACAAATGCGGACACGGTGGCCCCGATCACAAGCACCATATTCTTGCCTAACTGCGACTCGGAAAATCCCTTGATATAAACCCCCAATCGTGAAAGATCTACCATACATGCGATAGCAATTCCAGTAGCTATAAAGGCTTCTTTGCTGAGACCACACTTGATAAGAAATGCGCTCCGTAATGCACCTTGATGTCCCGATAGTCCACCGAAAAATCCGCTGAGAATTCCGCCTATTATAAGTTTATCCTTTCCAAACTGAACATTCTTTAGAAATGGAACAACTTCCATAAAAGTAAAAAGCATAAGCAAAGCGGAAATTATGAGCTTCAGCGGCGTTATCGCATAGTTTCTCTCGCCAAGAGAATATTCGTAAACTGGTTTCATATCGGTCATCTGAAGTAAAAGCCAGGCACCAGCGAATGCGGCGATGAATGCGGGAATACCAAAGCGAAGAACCACTTCCCTATCTGCATTCAAACCAAGCAGTGACAACTTAAATAAGTTATTAAGAAAATGAACCACTCCTGTCAAAGCAATCGCGACTTCAACGGGAAAAAAGATGGCAAACACAGGCAACAGAATTGTTCCAAGGCCAAAGCCTGAAAAAAAAGTCAGCAAAGAGGTCAAGAACGCAGACACACAAAGTACAATCAGCTCGGCCATAGGGACAACTAAGCTAACTGAAATTCTTCTACTCAATAAAAAAGGGACAACATTTCTGATTGCCCCTTTTTTAAAGTCGCTGACGGATAATCCGACTAACCGGTTAACCTAACCAAAGTGGCTTTATAAATCTTGCGCTATAGAAGGGTATAAACAGTCTCCATGCATCGCGTTCTTCAATTACTCCTAATTGCAAAAGCCGGTTTATATGCACGAAAGGTCTATACAAGAAAATGTATCCGAGAAGACCCAATGTGAACCAATACGGGCCAATCATCCTGGACATTAAGATCATAGCGAGGAAAGGCACTATGCAAAGGGCCCAAAATGTTATCCGATTTCTCCAATTCGTGCTCATTCTCAATTTTCTCTTTATTCCCTCAAAACTAAGCAAATGTAAAAAAAGCAGTGCTAAAGGACTATCTCGGCCGCATTAACAATGATCGTGACGCCGCATCGGAGATCGACAATCGCACCTTCACCAGATCATGGTTTCGTCAGTTACCAGTCCAGACTGCAAAGCATGTTTCAAATTCCCCTAATCACGAATTTCCGAACATTCGGTAAGCTCAAATCAAGAAATTAATCGTAAATTCTTAGGTCATTACCTTTTAAGGGGTGCAGGCTGCGTCCTTGGCCTGCCAACGTCATGATCTCTCAAAGCTCCTTTTACGTAAAGCCTTATGAGGCGGGGGGGTTGAATGTCGGTCTTACCTATAATTTTTGAGATAGGTTTAGACCTGGAATACGGGCATAAAGCAACGTTTTTGAGCTCACGCAGGTCATGCCAATAGGGACGCTTCGTTGTGTTGATATTTAATAATGTGAGTGAAAATGAATACAAAAAGAAAATCTCCTGGAGGCTTACCCATCCTGCCTAAGTCGCTAAAATTTTCAAGTCAAATCGCCCTTATCGCCTTTGCGTTAATCCTCGCTTGCGAAGAGGAAGAACAAAAGGTGCAGCCTCAAATAATCCAGTTTACCAGTACTGAATTATTTCTGACTGAGGGTGCCAGTACTACAATCTCACTGCCTTTCGGAGCTTCCGCGCCAAATGATGGATCGGTAGAGATCTTTCTCGGCAATAATGCTATCTACGGTCAACATTATGTAACAATCCCTGCAGCGACAGCTAACACAGTTGTCCTGACAATTTTACGAGGACAAAGGTTTATTCAGTTCCAGGTTATTACATTCGATGACACCGAAGTAAATCCGAGTAGAACTGTTGCAGTTAGCCTTCAACGGCCAAGTGCTGGATTCAGGCTTGGTAGCCAATCTACGCTCAATGTGAACATAAGCGACAACGAACAGGCTGTTCCTGAGCCACCTCAGTCGTCACAAATTTTTGCAAATATCGACCTGCAACGTATCAGCGTTACAGAGTCAGAATCTTCGGGGATATCGGTTCGAGTGTCTCTTTCAAGGCTAATAGAGGATGAGTGGGGTTACGGCAGTGTCTCCGTTCCAACTACTGCGACGGGTAGCGTCACCGTTAAATTTGCCTCCGGACATGCCTCCTATGGAAATGATTTTACTACACTGCCCCTTGCAACCAACGATTCTCTTTTGATAAATTTCACAGGAACTCAAACAGACACGACCTTCACCTTTATTCCAATCGACAACGGCAATTTTAAAGGCAGCCGTTTTATTTCCGTGCAAATTTCTGGGGCAACTGGGGAGATTCAAGCATCAAGTGGTCTGTACTGGCTCGAAATCGAGGATGATGAAGGCGGTCCAAATCAAATAAAATGGACTAAGCTTCAAAATATCCCCGTGACGGTTTTAATGTCGGCAAAGTTTCACGACGAAAACAACGGGTACATCTGGGGCCAGAACCAACTCTACAAAACAACTGACGGAGGAATGCATTGGGATGAACTAAAGACAGACCCTTCCAAGGCATATACTCAAATCACTCCATTTTTTATCGACGATAATGTTGGATTCGTGAGTGCGCTTGAATACGAATGTGATTATTATGGATACTCATGCATCACTAATTCAACCATATTTAAAACAACTGATGGCGGATCTAAATGGACACCATTAAAAGTACTCGACACATTCGTGTCCTCTCTATATTTCCTTTCTGAATCTATAGGCTTCATCGGAACAACGAACGGTGAAATCCTGAAAACCGTTGACGGCGGAGAAAACTGGGATCGTGCAGTTGGTCCAATATATGGCGTTCCCGTTTCCGACTTTATCTTCTTTGGTAATGGAACGGGTTATGCAAGGAGTTACCATACCATCCTTAAAACCGTGGATTCGGGAGATTCCTGGATCGCTTCTTTTACGGCTCCGCGAGAAGCCGGGGAGATAACTTCCTTGGCTGGCTCGTCCACCAATTCATTGTATGCATTACTGCAAGGTTGCCCCAATCTTCCTCCCAATGCATTCCGAACAATTTACAAGTCGGATGACGGAACAAATTGGACGTCTGCGAACGAGTGTGCCCTCGCTGAAAGATTGTCATTGTCCCTTACAGGAACCCTCGGAATATCGGTAGGAAGGATCCTTCACCAGGAATGGCAATCAGCGGTTCTCCTCACTCAGAATAATGGTTCGTCATGGATCCAGCAATCGACGCCATCCGAAGCTGGTAGCCTTTCGCACGTTGCCATCGCATCAGACAATGTTATCTATGCCTTTGGCGATGGCGGGCTGATACTAAAAGGAGAAGTCGAATAACCGTCCTTGAGAAGGTAGGAAATTTCGAGTTCAAGCTCTGAATTTTTGAATTCCATCAGGAGAATGTGCTGTTCCGGGTGTATCCAATTCTTGATACGGGCAACTGTCTGGCCGGCCAAAAGCCGTTCTTTTTTCTAATCAATTCATAAATAATGAAGTAAAATGTGAATTTGTCGTCTGGTCTGTGCAACCATTCTGGTATTGGTGAGTATTTTACAGTTAGTGGCCGGATTTAAAATTCCCGTTTATGATCAAAAGTTACTTTAAAGTCGCCTGGAGAAATCTAATTAAGAACAAGGTCTATTCACTCATTAATATAGGTGGTCTCGCCGTCGGTATGGGAGTCGCCATTCTGATCGCCCTTTGGATGCGCGATGAGTTGGCTTATGACCGTTATCACGAGAATTATGACCGGATTGCTCAGGTTATGCAACACCAGACTTTTAATGGAGAGGTCGGGACTCAAACTGCCAATCCCGTCCACATGGCAGAAGAGATTAGGAATTTGTACGGTAGCGACTTCACATACGTGCTGCAGTCGTCTTGGAATTTCGATCACACGTTGACGTATGGTGACAAGATGTTTCTGAAGCCAGGCAGCTACTTCGAACCAGAAGTAGCTGAGATGTTAAGTCTGAAAATGATCTATGGCTCACGCAACGGTTTAAAAGAAATGAATTCGATACTGATTTCAGAATCAGTGTCAAAAACATATTTCGGCGATGAAGATCCAGTTGGTAAATCATTGCGCATGGATGACAAGGCTGACTTGAAAGTGACTGGTGTATATGAGGATTTACCTTACAATTGCAGTTTTAAGAATCTCACTTTTATCGCGCCGTGGTCACTATACCTTGATCAAAATAAGTGGATCAGAGAAATGGAAAATCCATGGGGCAGCAACTTCACTCAGACATTTGCCTTGGTGAATGAGAATCAGAACATTGATGAACTCTCCAAGAAGATCAAGAACGTTAAATATAACAAGGTATCAGAAGACGAAAAGCGCTATAAAGCACAGGTGTTTCTTCACCCGATGAACAAGTGGCATCTTTACTCCGATTGGAAGAATGGAGAAAACATTGGTGGCCGAATCGACAATGTATGGCTTTTTGGAACGATTGGCGTATTCGTGCTGATACTCGCATGCATCAACTTCATGAACCTGAGTACGGCGAGATCTGAAAAAAGGGCAAAGGAAGTGGGAATCAGAAAGGCAATTGGTTCCTTTCGAAAACAATTGATCACGCAATTCTTCAGCGAGTCAATTCTCATAACTTCACTGGCGTTTTTGATTTCATTGCTACTCGTATTCCTGATCCTTCCCTACTTCAATTCCGTTGCAGACAAAAAGATAGGCTTACCGTTGCATGAGCCGGTGTTCCTTGCTGCCGGTGTCGGATTCAGTCTTTTGACCGGCGTGCTCGCGGGTTTTTATCCGGCGATGTTCCTGTCTTCCTTTCAACCTGTCAAAGTATTAAAAGGTACGTTCCGGACTGGTCCCTATGCTTCAATTCCAAGAAAGGTGCTTGTTATATTACAGTTTACGATATCGACAACGCTTATTATTGGAACGATAGTCGTATATAAGCAGATACACCACGCTCAGAACCGTCCAATCCGCTATAGTACGGATGGACTAGTCAGGATTCCTTCGTCAAAACTAGTGCACGATCACTTCGAAGCTGTTCGGACAGAATTAGTTAATGCCGGGGCAATCGTAGAAATGGCAGAAGCTGGAAGTCCCACCACTGAAGTTTGGAATTCAAACGGTGGTTTTGATTGGGAAGGTAAGGATCCGAACCAGGGTGTTGATTTTCCAAACAACGCCGTAAGCCATGACTTTGGAAAGGTAATCGGTTGGGAAATAATTGACGGCAGGGATTTCTCCAGGGAGTTTGCATCTGATACAGCCGCATTTATCCTTAACGAATCAGCAGTGAAGTTCATTGGTCTTAAGAATCCGGTCGGAACGGTTATCCGTTGGGATGACCAGGCATTTACCGTAATCGGTGTCGTGAAAGATATGCTTGTGGAGTCGCCATACAAACCTGTGAGGGCTGCGATGTTCCACTATTCACCGGGGTGGGAGAATGTGTTTTTGTTGAAGATCAATCCAGCATCCAGCGCTAATGCCGCTCTCAAAAAAATTGAAGAAGTGTTTAAAAGAGTAAACCCCGCAGCTCCGTTTGTTTCAACATTTGTCGACGATGATTATGCTAAAAAGTTTGGCAACGAAAGGCGGGTCGGTGAGTTAGCAACTTTTTTTGCGATCCTCGCTGTGCTTATCTCTTGTCTCGGTTTGTTTGGACTAGCTTCGTTTGTTGCAGAACAACGAACGAAGGAAATTGGTATTCGAAAAGTTCTCGGGGCATCAGTGCCGAATCTCTGGCGAATGCTGTCACAGGATTTTATTGTGCTGGTACTCATCTCAACCGTTATTGCTGTACCTGTATCATATTATTTCGCGAAAGGATGGTTACAACAGTATGACTACCGTACCGAAGCATCATGGTGGATATTTGTAATGTCTGTTGCAGGTGCTATTGTGATCACCCTTTTGACTGTGAGCTATCAGGCTATCAAGGCATCGCTGATGAATCCCGTAAATAGTCTCAGATCGGAATGAGGAGAATCGTTAATCGGAGGGTAATTCTTTCGACATTGGGCGTTCGACATTCTACATTGGAAATTGGATTTGGGCATTCGGCGTTGGGAGTTGGATCCGGACATTGAGTCAATGCCCAACGCCCAATGTCCAGTTAATGGAAGTGATGCCCACGATTAACCTACCTGCCGGCGGATAACGGACATCACCACAGCCACCACTCCGTCTTCACTCCAAAGTAATGTCCCCATCGTCTGCTCCCTGTCTGTGCCAGGTAGGGAGAATAAAGATTGTCGGCAGCAAACTTATTATAATGGGCAACACTGTACACCAAGCGGAAGTGAGGACGACTCCACACATCTCTCTTTCCATTTGGTACTATGGTTGGCGCGATGCTGAACTTGATCATTTGTGCAGGATCCTGAGTTCCATCTGTTCGGGATGCAAAATGTAGCTCATGAAGGAGGTGCAACCAGTCTTTGATATACCACGTGTTGCGAGCCCCGATTGCAAAATCTGTTTTTCGATTGAACAACGTTCTGGTTCCGTAGTCAGACGTTGTATTAAGACTATCGCTTGCCCCTCTGCTTTTAGTGAAGATTCCATAAGCATTCACAGAATAATTCCGGCTGACGTTCCACAAAACACTTGATGTGAAGGCGATCGACCACGCATCTCTGAATTTTTGTGTCTCTAGGTTTGGACCACCGTAAGTAAGAAAGGTTTTGGTTCCGCCACCATCGCCACCGTTGGCAATACCCTTCCCGTAACGCACACTAGCGTCGTAAAAAGAACCCGGCATCTGGGTATTCAAGTTTTCTTTGTATTTAATGCCAAGAACATAACCATGATCTGACGGGTAATTGTAACTGGCGATGGAATCCTCTTCCGTTGCATTAGCCAGGCGATGATATTCTCCCATGATTTTTATATATCCATTTTCCGAGGGTATCGAGTGCTCAAGAATATATACCGAGCGATTTCGCAGTCCAAGTACGGGTGTACCATTCACAACATTGTTATAAAAATAGGGTGGCAACGTTGAAGCCGTGTCCACCGCAGCGGGAAACATGATCGAGAACTGGGTGTTCTTGTGTTGTATTCCAAATCCCTGCGAGCTATGATCATCGAAATAAAAGTGATCAATAACATGGATATCATCGCCGCGGAAGAATCGCGCACCAACCCAAGCGCTCCACGGAGTGCCCATAATATTCCTGACCTCAGCAAAAAGCTCAGGTAATGCCGCCGTTATACCTCCATATGATTTACTGGTTACATTTCCAATGATCTGTCCTTGCGTAGTATAAAGCGCGAGTCGGGTTTGGACATTGATCTGTGTGGTATCCGATGCCGCATTCGTGGGTGTGAAGTGAAGTGCCACTGCCAACTCAAAATAATCCGATTCTTCCATCCGCCCGCCGATCGAACCCATACCGTTAAGGTTGAGGGATCGCGGATACAACATGTCATCACCTCGGGCAATTCCGGCGCGGCCATAACTTCCGATTGAAAAGTATTTGTTTGAGATTACCGGTGACTGTGCGCGCATCAAATTGCACACGCTGATTAAAAGAAAACTCAGTATAAGAATTCTCATAGGAAAGGGTTTTTAGCTTGAGAATAAATAACAACGACTACAAGTGCATGAATTGTAATCTATATCTAAGATAGCGAAGAACGGTTTTAACAACTAATTGTTTGGTGTGCCGCGTTCGCTTCTTTGCATGACCATCGACGTTAACACAGAAACTGCTAGCGTAAGGATTATGAACGCCAGTGAAATTTCAATTGGCACTTTGTAATAATCTGCAATGCACATCTTGACGCCAACAAAAATCAAAATTGCCGACAGACCATACTTGAGATGTGTAAAGTACTTCTCCATACCAGCAAGGGCAAAGTACAACGAACGAAGACCAAGAATTGCAAAAACATTGGAGGTGTACACAATAAAAGGGTCGTCTGAAACCGCGAGGATTGCGGGTATACTGTCAACGGCAAAGATTAAGTCTGTAGCCTCAATCAGAACAACTACCACAAACAACGGTGTGGCCCATAATAATTTGCCGCGCCTAATAAAAAACCTGTCGCCTTCAAAGTCACTTGTAACTCTGAAAATCCGACGCACAAATTTCACCACTGGATTCTTTTCAGGATTGAGCTTTAGGTCACCCTGTGTAAGTATTCGAATACCGGTAAAAATCAGGAATCCCCCAAAAATGTAGATAAGCCAATGAAACTTGTGGATCAGTTCTACACCAGCCAGGATAAAAGAAACACGCATTACGAGCGCGCCCATAATTCCCCAGAACAATACTTTGTGTTGATAAGCAGCAGGAACATTAAAGAATGAAAAGATGAGGATAATAACAAAGATATTATCGACGCTTAAAGACTTTTCAATAATGTATCCTGTGAAAAACTCAAATGCTTTTTCTTCGTCGAGTTGATAAAATACAAATATGTTGAATAAGAAAGCAAGGAGTATCCAAACACATGTCCATATCAACGCTTCCTTTACAGAGATAACACTCGACTTCCGGTGAAAGACACCAAGATCGAGTACGAGCATAAGTAGAACAAAAAGATTAAATCCGATCCAAAGTGTTCCTTCATTCATAATCTAACGGTCTGGCCAAAAATAGGTAAAAAGTAGAAAGAACCTATAAAAAGGTATAGGGGTATAGACGTATAGAGGTCTAGTGAATGGCTCAGGTTGGTCCAATATCATGAACCGTTTCTAACAAACCGATTAGGGGATCTGTCCTTTTGTAGAGTTCAATGCGTTGTCATTGTCGCTTAAGAACCTATCTTTTCAGTATCTATGTCCGAACTGTGCCTATATATATTTATGAGATCTTTACGGAACTGCGTTCGTTTTCTTAACTTATCTGAATCGAGACAATCACTTCCATGAACCTTCTGATATTGGGACCTACCGGCGGAACAGGGCAACAATTAGTGATACAAGCCCTGGAACAAAATCACACGGTTACTGCATTAGCTAGAACTCCTGAAAAACTAAAGCATAAACACGACCGCTTGACAGTGATCAAAGGAGATGTCCTCGACGAAGATCTGCTAAACAAATTAGTGGCGCATAAAGACGCAATCCTCAGTGCTCTTGGTGTAACGAAGACATGGAAGTCTCACGGTCTCATTACAAAGGCGGTCGGATTGCTTGTAAAGGCGATGACCATTCACAACGTAAGGCGATTAATCCTCGTATCCGCATTTGGCGCCGGTGAAAGCATCGAGCAGGCAAACCCGATACAAAAGTTTATTGCCCGGGTCCCTTTAAGAAGCCGTTATGATGATAAGACAAGTTCAGAAGAGATATTGAAAAAAATTGACCTGGATTGGACAGTCATTTATCCAGTTATGCTCACCAACGGTCCACATACCCGTCGATATCGCGTTGGCGAGAAAATGGAAATGAAAGGAATGACGATGATTTCAAGAGCTGATGTTGCGGACTTCATACTCCGCGAATTGAACGAGAATCGTTTTGTAAGGAAATTCCCGATAATTATGTACTAACAGACCGTTCCTGCGAAGTATGATTTTATTGTTGAATTTTTTTGACAGGCAGAAGCTGGATTGCCCTATGCCTTAAAGCGGCCGTAATCTTACAACTTCGTCAATTCCGAAGGAATTTAAAGTGATTCGTTTTTTCAGAAATTTTTCTATAAATCCCAGTTACTAAACATCCTTTGAATTCTAAATGCGGTATCTTTAACAAGACCCGCCTGAACAACACAACGGTAATTCCTTCGGGTAAATAAAGTAAGTTTATCTTGCCTCACCTGTTTCTCGCGTTCAGTCGGGCAGGTCCATAAAAAATTCATATGAGTCAACGTTACCTCCTGTTCAGCTGTTTATTTGCAGCGAGCTTTTTGTTGCTGGAGACACATCCAGGCTATTGTCAGAAACGAAGTTTAACTGCAGGCGCAGCGGCAGTCAACATTACTCCTTCTGCTCCAGTTCCAATGAGTGGTTATGCTGCGCGAGGCCTTCCTTCTACGGGAGTGCATGATTCTCTTTGGGTGAGAGCATTCGCGTTCGATGACGGAAAGACAAAGGCCTGTATTATTCAAGCCGACCTCATAGGGTTCTCTTTTGAATTTGTGGACGAGATCAGCGGTGAGATCGAGAAAAAAACCGGCATCCCCAAAGAAAACGTCTTGCTTGCTGCGGCACATAACCATGGTGCTCCGTCAACTCGGGTGTATGGGGAAGAACCTACGGACAATCTAAACACCTACATCAATGATCTCAAACTAAAATTGATCGATGCAGCCGTTCGCGCGTATAACGGCCGGGTTGAAGCATCTATTGGTATTGGTAAAGGAAAGTGCACCATGAACATAAATCGGAGAGCCCGACACGCCGAAGGTGGAATCTGGTTGGGAAGAAACCCGGATGGTCTCTGCGATCATGATGTGGAAGTAGCTCGCATCGATGACAAAAAAGGAAATACTATCGGGCTGCTTGTCAACTGGCCTTGCCATGCCACTGTTGGAGGACAACAAAATAGTTTGATCACAGGTGACTGGCCGGGTTCGGCAGCACGCTATGTGGACAAGCATTTCAAAAGTGGGATTCCGGTGGGCATAACAGCGGGCGCGTCAGGCGACATCAATCCTATCTACGGACCCGGAAATGACTTCAATGAAATAAATGCCGTTGGGTTGGTATTGGGTGAAGAGATCGTTTCGGTAGCCCAGAAAATTTCAGTGAAGGAACCAGGTTCCATTGTCTGTCTTAGAGAAGAGATTGAAGTGCCGGGAAAGGAAAGAAGCGCTTCGCGCATGCCAAACGAAAAGATTGTTCCGGGCCCACCAGTAAAACTGAGGTTTTCAATTCTGAAAATCGGGCCTATCGTATATGCCGGAATTTCTGGGGAAGTGATGACTTCCATCGGAATGAAAATCAAAGAACAATCTCCGATTAAAAATACCGTTGTGGTTACTCACTGCAATGGAAGTAGTGGTTATTTATGTACAGATGCTGCGTATCCCGAAGGTGGCTATGAGCCGATGGTATCACGTACTATGCCTGGTGTAGAAAAAATTATCGTCGACCATGTAATAGCGTTATTAAAAAAGATTTGAATAAGCACCTTCGTCAAAATTGATCTATTTGATATAATTGCTGTAAATGCAAAAACTCCTTGAGTGTTGATATGTTGTTTGTTGATTATTGCTGCCCGACGCAAACTGGAGTTCTTTTGAAAGGGAAGTACTTGTAAAATAACAATCTAAAATGAAACGTTTCCTAATTGCATGCATCAGCGTTTGTCTTTACTCGATCTCATTGAGCGCCCAGGATTTTGCGCTAACTAAAGAAAAGCTCGAAGCAGTCGCCGTTGTCATGTCCCTGGAAACGCTGGACAAGAAGCCGGTTGTTAAGGTGAGCAAGGACCCTGCGATGACCATGGCTGATGAACCTACCTACGTGAAACTAAAAGGAACGGACTTTAAGGATGGAACAATTGAAGTAAGTGTGCTTAGCAGATTGTTACCAACTGCACCTGAGACCGCACGAGGTTTTATTGGTATTGCCTTTCGTGCCAATGGCGACAACTCCAAATTTGAATGTATTTATGTCCGGCCAACAAACGGAAGGGCTAATGACCAGGTTCGAAGAAATCACTCCATTCAGTATTTCTCTTATCCCGATTTCAAATTTGACCGGCTCAGGAAAGAGGCTCCCGAACGTTACGAGTCTTATGCAGACATGGGACTGAATGAATGGATCAAAATGAAGATCGTGGTGAAGGGCACAGAGGCGAAATTATTCCTCAACAACAACAAGGAGCCTGCACTTATTGTGAACGACCTTAAGCATGGTGCAGATTTATCCGGCGCCATTGCGTTGTATGTTGATAATGGGACCGAGGGTTATTTTGCGGATGTGAAGATCTCTAAATAAGACTCGCTATAGAAACATGATCAATACATCAAGAGCGCTACTAATTGCATGACCTGCTCTTCCGCTTTAGTCAACTCCTTTTTCATATTCCAAAGAACATGACACATCCCACCGTCGTTATGCCAAAAACTTAGGACAGACGATTCGTCATTCGAGCAAATGATAACAGAGGTTTACGGTGAAACACCGTAAAAAAAAGTGGACTAAATTCAGTTGGAATTAATTCGTTAGATTACGGTATAGATACACCATGAAAGAACATCTCTTCAATCGCAGAAAATTCATAGCAGCGGCTGGACTTACCGCTGCTTCTGGAATGAACCTTGGATTTACCAGTATCGGCCTCGAAAGTAAAAATGCAAAATCCTCAAATCGCAAGTTTGTTCCCGTCAATGTATCACCCGGCCGTGTTATCAGGAGCATCGTTGGGCTGCGGCCGTATCGTCCGTCGGGGTTTGTAGTACGATCTGAAAAGGTAAATAATAAGACCATCATTCATAATTACGGACATGGAGGAGCAGGAATCACGCTTTCATGGGGAACAGCAAAATTGGCCGTTGATCTGGCTAAGCTGACGAACCAGAAACGTTTCGCAGTAATGGGATGCGGTGTCATTGGCTTGTCAACCGCAAGGGAACTTCAGCGAAATGGATTTCAAGCAATTATCTACGCTAAAGATCTTCCTCCCCAAACTACCTCGAACATCGCTGGTGGTTTGTGGTTACCAACATCAGTATATAACAAGAGCAAGGCAGAAAGTAATTTTTTGACACAATTTGATTCTGCTTGCCGGATTTCTCATCGCATGTTTCAAAACTTTGTTGGTAGCGATTATGGCGTTAGTTGGATCGACGAGTTTTCTCTCGGAATACGTGCCAACTTGCCTCCGAGTACTGATATTTATCCAGATATCAAGGAACATCGGGACCCGAAAACCTATTTCGGATTTGACTATGCACATCAGTTTAGTACTATGTTGATTGAACCTGCGATTTATCTCAATGCCATGCTTAGAGATTTCTTTCTGGCCGGAGGAAAAGTGGTAGTAAGATCGTTTGAATCAATAAAAGATGTTAACGCGTTGTCAGAAAAGGTTGTGATGAATTGTACAGGATTGGGTGCAGGTAAGCTTTTTAATGATACCGAGCTGACTCCTGTCAGAGGTCAGCTTAGCATTCTTTTGCCACAGACCGAAATAGATTATAGCTACTCGGCAGAAGTGAATGGCAACTTTATTTATATGATTCCAAGAAAAGATGGAGTTGTACTTGGTGGTACATTTCAGGAAGGCAACTGGTCAACGGATCCATCGAAAGAAGACAGTGAAATGATCCTGGACGGACACGGTGTAATCGCCAGGTCCCTTGAGCGATAGCCACTCCTAAGGACCGCTATCCTGAGCTGTGGTTCTTGTCTCTACTTAGTTATCTTTCAGTTACAATCACGCACCTCAAAGCAAAATGTATACGCTAAATTCTTACCTAATGAGGATCTCATTGCATGCATTCATTTTGATGGTTTTTCTTTCGACAATTTTGCCAGGAACTTCGGTGGGGCAGCAAGTACCTAAACGATATGTTGCCATCACATTCGATGACCTTCCTGTAGTTTGTCAGTGCGAAAATGACGCTGAGCGAATGGCAATGACAGAAAAATTGATTGCCACGCTTAAAAAATACAAGATGCCTATACTTGGCGTTGTAAACGAACAGAAGCTGGAATCTAATGGAATTGTTG
>Ga0111538_10005193_pt1 | contig 17850 bp, 9 predicted proteins | sample SoiMethybrSBSTD1_FD_79669 | JGI IMG/M metagenome (GOLD analysis project Ga0111538, IMG submission 79669) | Bulk soil microbial communities from a Populus tree surrounding site in Tennessee, USA - Soil MetaG P. TD hybrid SBSTD1 (version 2)... | ecosystem: Environmental > Terrestrial > Soil > Tree...
CCGCCGAACCGGACGAGTTCTCGCCAAGCGCGACATTGCCGAAGCTGCCGTTTGCGGAAATGATGTTTCGCGCCTCGGGCGTCGTGCCACCGATCAACGTGCCGGCGCCGGCGACGACACCTGTGGCTCCGTTACCCAACGGCAATGTCCCTGTGATGTCGGTGCCGATGAAGTTGCCCTGGACTTTGTTACCCGCGCCGCTGGAGAACACACCGTTGCCGGAGTTACCGGAAATGATGTTTCTCGCCGCCAGTGTTAGACCACCGATTTGTGTGTTCGTGCCGCTCGTCCAGACGCCGGGGCCGTTGTTCGGGAGTTTCTTCGTGCCGGTGACGTCGGTTCCGATCAAATTACCTTGAACTATCGCTCCCGGAGTATTGGTGACAACTCCCATTTGATTTCCCGAAATGAGATTACCGGCGCCCGGTGTTGTTCCTCCGATCAGGTTATTTGTATATGACAGGTCGGACATGCTCACGCCAGTGTTTCCGTTACCAATCGCCGCGGTTCCGGTGGCGTTTGTCCCGATGTAGTTGCCCTGAGTGACGTTGTTACCACCGATCATATTTATGCCATAAAGGCTGTTGCCGGAGATCACATTGCGCGCTGCGGCTGTGGTCCCGCCGATGAGGTTGTTGGATGAATGGGCCAACAGTAGCCCGGTACTATTCGGTCGCGCGGTATTGCCGGCCGCATCGACTCCGAGATAGTTACCCTGAAACACATTGTTGTCGCAGCTCTGGACAAATATTCCGGCGCCACTACTGAAGTTTCCGATCGCCAGTCCACGCACGGTCGTGCCGCCGGCCTTGATAAATAGGCCTTTCTCATTACTGATTCCCTGCCCGTTAATCTCGATGAGAGGAGAACCGGTGTATCCCGGTTGAGTGGTTGCGTCGATCACAACTGGATCCGTTATGTCCGGCAGTGCGTTCATGAGGTTGAGTGTCTTTATCCCCGGTCCCGGAATATTGAAGACAATCGTGTCAGTGCCGAACGTGGCGTTCGCATTGTTAATCGCCTCGCGCAACGATCCGGTACCGTGGTTGTTGGCGTTCGTTACGACGAAATTCTGGCGCGTGGCCGCGAAGTTCGCGACCTGCGGCGCACTCAGGTTGTTGAAGGTCTGGTTAATGGGGCCAAACGTGAAACCGAGTATCGAAGGAGTAACGGTATAGTTGCCGCCAGCCGGCAGCTCGAAGGAATAGTTTCCGAGAGCGTCAGTAGTCCTTAGACCAGACTGAGAGCCGCTTAACGTCACCGTCACACCGCGCAATACGTTGAGGCCGATCCCAATCTGGCCACTGATCGTATGGAACGCCGCGTTCGTGGCGATGGCAGTGAAGTTCAACGTCTGATCGCTGTTCAGATTGTTGAAGGTTTGGCTCGGCGGCGTCATCGTGAAGTGCGCTTTGGAAGCAGTTACCGTGTAAGTCCCACCTTCACGCAGATGCGAGAACTCGTAAGAGCCGTCGCCTTCAGTCAGTACCTGAGTGAGCGACGTCCCATTGTTTAAAACAACTTCGACTCCACTCACCGGCGCGTTACTGCCGTCAAGCACGTGCCCACTGATGATGTGCGACATCGTCAGTTTGGAGATGAATGTGTCGGCCATACCGCGGATCAATGGCTGGAAGGAATTCGCAGTGGTTGGAAAAGTCGACGAGAGGACGAGGCCGGTAACGTACGCGTTGCCGCCGCTGTCGAGTGCTATCGCAAACCCCTGGGCGTTCGCATTGAAGAATTGGCCGGAAACGATAACTCCGCCCAGGAACGTGGAGTACGTCAACGCCTGACCATTCGGACTCAACTTTGCAACAAAGGCATCATCACCACCGAGCGGATTCGTTCCAGCATAGAGAGTTGACGTGTTAACAGGATCGATCGCCAGCACCTCTTCGACAATTCCGTTAAGTCCTTTATCAATTGGGACGAAGGTCGCGCCGTTGTCAGTGCTCCTGAGAATGCCGCCGAGGATCGATACTGAGTAAATTGTGGATGGACTCACGGGATCGAAAAAGACCTTTCCACCCGTGTCTGCGATCTTGGACCAGTTATCCCCGCCGTCGACACTCTTGAAGAGTCCGTTAAGTCGGGCGTAGACCAAATTCGGCGTGTGCGGACTCACCGCAACAAAAGTACCGAATGCACCTGTTTGATCGAAGCCAATCGGGTTCCAGGTGTCGCCGGCGTCGACACTCTTGTAGAGCCCGCCGTTGATCGATGGTTCGGCGCCATAGAGCGTCGTATGGTTGTGCGGGTCGACCGCAATCGACTCGAACGAGGTGGGCGGAGGATTTCCAACCTGCACCCAGTTATCGCCGCCGTCGGTGGTCTTGAAAAGTTTTCCGCCGAGGCCGCCACTGTTAGATCCGGCGTAAAGCGTATTCGGCGACACGGGATCGATTGCCAGGCTGATGACGTTGCTGCTGCCCATTCCATTCTTGCGCAAGTTCCAGGTGTTTCCGCCGTCAGTGCTCTTATAGACCCCGTTCTCAGCAATTCCGAAATTTCTGGTAGCGACGTAGATCGTCGAAGGCGTCGAAGGATCGATCAGCAGTTGAAATACGCGCACGTCATTCAGGCCGTTATTGATCGACGACCAGGTTCTTCCGCCGTTGGTACTCCTGAAAACGCCCGAGAGTGTGCCGGCGTAGATGGTTGACGTCTGCACTGGATGAACGGCGAGACTCGTGACTTCCGAGTTCACACCTAAATTGAAACCGTAGTTGTCGTTGGACCATGTCGCGCCGCCGTCGAGGGTTTTGAACATCGCGCTCCGAGTGCGTAACGCGCCGGGCACAATCGGAAAACCCGTCGAGTTCGTAAACCCGACGACGTAAGCACTGCCCGTCGAATCGACGGCAATGCCACGTGCGAAGTCGCTACTCTCGCCGCCTAAATAAGTTGAATAGACAAGAGACGAACCCGTGCTGTTGAGCTTCGTTACAAAAGCGTCCTCCGCAAAACCACCATTGAAGCCGTGGAGGGGATTCAACGTCGGGAAATTGGCTGAAGTCGTGGAGCCTGCGATGTATGCATTCCCCGAAACATCGACGGCAATCGCGCGTCCGATATCAGTGCCGTTGCCACCGAGAAACGTCGAGTAAGCGAGCGATCCGTTGGTGGTTAGCTTCGTCACGAACGCATCGCCGCTAAACGTCTCCGCAATGGTCGGCTGAAATGCATTCGCGACCGGAAAGTCGCTCGAGTGAGTTTTTCCGGTGACGTAAACACTGCCGGCGCTGTCAATGGCAACGGCGTGCGCGATGTCGCAACGACTGCCGCCGAGATACGTCGAGAAGGCGTAAGCCGGAATTGACGGATTGATCTTCGTTACAAATCCAGTCGAACAGTTTTCCGTCGCGCTCGGAGCAGATTGAATCGCATTAACCGCAGGAAAGTTTATCGATCTCGTCTCGCCGACGACGTAGATGTTGCCCGCCGCGTCGACTGCGATGCCGTTGCCAATGTCGCCGAAACTCCCGCCGAGATAAGTCGAAAAAAGCACGCCGGAACCCGACGAATTCAACTTGGTGATGAAGGCATCCTCGGAATTTGGTCCGAGTCCGATTGCTCCGGCAAACATGATCGTCGAATTAGCAGCATGCGCTACGAGGGTCACGACGTGCGCATTCCACAGCCCATTGTTGGCGCTGGTCCAGCTAGTTCCACCGTTGATGGTCTTCACAATGCCGCGTCCCGCTGTCGACGCGTAAAGTGTGGCGGGCGTCGTACGGTCTGCGACGATCGCGGTAACCACGGCGTCGGGCGGCACACCGTTGTTTATAGGCGCCCACAAGCCGCCGCCATTCGTGGTCTTGTTGATGATCCCGGGACCACCCGACGAACCGTGCGCTGAATAGATGGTCGCAGCGTTGAACGGATCGATCGCGAGAGCGTTGACGAAGTTGTTTTCATTACCGGTAAGACCGTTGTTTATCGGTGACCAGTTGGCGCCGCCATTCGTCGTTTTAAACAGACCGTTGCCGAAGGTGCCGGTGTAGATCGTCGAAGGCGTTGTGGGATCGATGGCGATTGCGCGAACGTTCGGAGGAAATCCGAGACCGAAGTTGTTCAACGGCGTCCACGTGCTGCCACTATCTGCACTCTTGAAGATGCCATTTCCTGTACCAACGTACATCGTGGATGACGTTGCCGGATCGAAGACAATCGTAAACACGGTCAGGCCCGGAACCGGCAGGGACACCGTCGTCCAGGTGTTTCCGCCGTCTAGGGATCTGAACAGACCACCGTTGCTCATTCCGGCGTAAACAACCGCAGAATTGACCGGACTGACACCCAACGAAATAGCAGTCTGAAACACCGGCAACCCTGTCGTCGGCAGCTTGGTCCATGTCGCTCCGCCGTCGTTACTTCGATGCGGACCGGTCGAAGTTCCCGCGTAGAGTATCTGAAGGCCATTCGGAGCGACGGCGATCGAACGCACGTCACCCGAAATGCCGGTATTGTTGTTGCTCCAACTAGACGCGCTGTCGGCGGTCGTGAAGAAGTTTCCGGTTTTCTTCAACGCGTTGACGACCGGAAAATCGTCCGCGCTCGTGACGCCGGTGACGTGGGCGTTGCCGGAAGCATCGACGGCGATTGCTGATCCTTGCGTCGCGCCGCTGCCGCTGAGGTACGTCGAGTAGACCAGGCTGCTGCCGGTCGGATCCAACTTCGTAACGAACGCGCTGCCGAAAGTAACTGTCGTCTTGAAAGCTCCGGCTGTGGTCGGAAACGCAGTCGAGTCGGTGGAACCGGTGACGTACGCACTTCCTTGCGAGTCGACTGCGATGCCGAGCGCGACGTCGTTGCCGCTGGATCCTAAGAACGTGGAATACGAGAGCACCGGATCGATGACGAGCTGCTTGCGCGAATCAAACCCACGCACTTTGAAACTGATCTCGTTTCCTTTGATCGCGTATGCGCCTTTGATTTCGTTTCGACTGCCGTTCTCGCTGACTTGATAAATGAATGGCTTGTTTAGCCGGACCTCACCTTCTTTCAAAGCGAGCAACAAACTGCCGCTGTCGTCGACACGGATTCGCTCCGCGCCTTCGACGCGAAACTTGATCGCGTTCGGATTCGCGTTGGGCGCGATGACAAAGTCGTACTCCAGTTCGCGTTGATTGCCGTAGTAGACGACGTCGATGCCGGGATAGAGATCTTTGTAATAGACCTTTTGATAGGTGGAAACGTTGCGCCGCCATTTTTCCGGATCGTTGCCGGTGAAGTAATTGATCTTGCCGGGCAGCTCGTCCTGACCAGCGACTTGCGCGTCAGTGTTTGCGCCGAGCATTTTCAGACGCAGCACTGTTCCTTCACGCACTTGGGAGTCTTTTGACTGTTTGCGAAGAAGAAGTACAGCTTCGGTGTTTGTTAGAAACAGCTCGTAGCCCGATCCGCGAGACAGAAACTTGACGGATCGATCGAGCTGCCCTTCGTTGACCTCAAAACTCAGAGGCAATCTGCCAAGCTGCTCGGCGATCTTCGTTTTGGTGGAACGGTCGAGAGGCGCTGACTGCGGAGTCTGAAGCAAATGTTCTTCGCCACCGCCGCTGCGCGCGGCGACAAAGACTGTAGCTACAAGAGTTGTTAATAAACAAACAATTGAGATTAGGAACAGAGCCCGATTAACGCGGGGGAAGCGAGTAAAAGGCATCGTTTTTAATTAGGAGACTACTGAGACTTTCTTAAATATTCCGCTTTGAGATTCTGGGCGACAATTGGCAGGCGAACCATGGGGAGACTGTTCGGTAGTATGCCGCGGCACCTGCAGCCTAACGGTTGTCATCGTTAAACCGCGACTGTTTTAGTATTAACAGCCGAAGATGTCAATTGCGGATTTGGGAAATTGATAAGAGGATTGGAGTGCGAGAGAGGCGGGTAACTCCCACTGTCCCCGCCCGTTATGGTTCACGTGCCTTCACCCCACGCGAAACTCGAGTGCTTCGCTCACTCTAGTGGGCGACGAACCACAATCACTTGACCCGCGCGCGGCTTGCTACAGCGGGCTTCCAATGATCTCGCACCTCGCCGCGAATTCTAGTGCTGCACTATACAGGGCGATATCAGGGTTTTCCCCTAAGAATGTAAAGGTCATGTAAAGATTGAGCTATAATTGCCGGACCCGATCCAGCGTAACTCGAATCGCCATGTCGATGCAGCAAGCAGCCTCCTTGTATCCGAAACTGGTTACTTCCCTCGACGGCATCGTGTGGGAGGCGGACGGCGAAACTTTTCAGTTCACTTTCGTCAGCCCGCAAGCCGAACGGATCCTTGGCTATCCACTCCGTGAATGGCTCGAGCCCAACTTCTGGCGCGATCACACTCACCCGGACGACACTGACTGGTGCGCGGCGTTTTGTTTCGACTGCACCAAACGCCGGCAGGACCATGAGTTTGAGTATCGAATGATCGCGGCCGATGGACGGATCGTGTGGTTGCACGACATCGTCTCGGTGAAGGTCGAGCCGAGTGGCGCAGTTTACCTAAGCGGCATCATGCTCGACGTCACGAAGCGAAAACAGGCGGAAGAGGAACTGCAGCAGAAGACTGAGATTCTGCAAAAGATTTTCGACAACGTCCCGCTGATGGTTACGTTCCGCGGCACCGATGGACGCGTGAAACTTGTCAATCGGGAATGGGAACGCATCTTCGGCTGGACCTTAACAGAGCTACAGGAACTTAATGGGGATATTTTGACTGAAGTCTATCCCGATCCAATCAATCGCCGTCGTGCCCGCGACTTTATTGCTGCCGCCGACTCGCATTGGAGCAACTTCAGGGCGAAAGTGCGCGATGGACGAATGATCGATACATCGTGGGCCGTGGCCCGGCTCTCGGACGGCTCGAGCGTGGGCATCGGTCAGGACATCAGCGAGCGAAAACGGGCCGAGGAAGAACGCCGGCGTTTGCTGCAGCGGCTGATCACCGCGCAGGAGGACGAGCGACGCCATCTCTCGCGCGAGTTGCACGACAATCTGGGCCAGTATCTCTCGGCGCTGTTGCTCGGACTCGAATCGTTGGCGCGCGTTGCCGATCTTCCTGCCGCAGCCGTGAATCAATTGTCTTACCTGAAGGAGACGACGAAGCAGTTCGAGTTGGACGTGCATAGTTTGGCGTTAGAGCTGAGGCCAACGACGCTTGACGATCTTGGGTTGGAAGCGGCGTTGTCGAGTTTTGCGCGCGAGTGGGAACGCAGACACGATGGGCGCATCAAGGTCGTTTTCAATAGCAGTGGGTTCGCGGATCCCGACAAGCGACTTCCGTTCGACGTTGAAGTTGCGATCTATCGCGTGGTCCAGGAGGCGCTCACCAACGCCTCGCGACACTCGAACGCGCAGATCGTCAGCATCATTCTCGAGCGAGACAACACGCAGGTGCGCGTGACGATCGAAGACGATGGAGTGGGGTTTGATGCCGAGAAGATGATGAGCAGTCCGGTTGAGAATCGACGATTGGGACTGATGAGCATGCAGGAGCGCATGCAGATGGTCGGCGGTGAGTTCAAGATCGACTCAGGCGCCGGAACGACGATCGTCGTCACCATTCCTCTCGCCACACCTTGAGGTCGTGAGATGGACAAACTCAAAATCCTGCTCGCCGAGGATCATCGGATACTGCGCGAAGGACTGAAGCGACTTATTGACGAACAGCCGAACATGGAAGTGATCGGCGAAGCTGATAACGGAATCGACGCGTGGCAACATGCCAAAGAGCTCGAGCCGGACATCGTTTTGATGGACATCACAATGCCGAAGCTCAATGGCGCCGAGGCCACTGAGAAGATCCGAGAGTTGTGTCCGCAGGTGAAAGTGATCGCCTTGACCGGACATCGGGCGAGTGCTTATTTGAATGAAGTCTTAAAAGCTGGCGCGTCGGGTTACGTTCTCAAACAGGCTGCGATCGATGAATTGATCGATGCGATTCACACGGTCGCCAAGGGTGGGACGTACATCGATAGTGCTTCACGCGAATCGCTGGTCCACTCGCCGCTCGACGACAGGATTTACAAAGGCGAGTCGCAGGGGAAGCCGTTGTCGCAGCGGGAGATTCAGGTGCTGTCGTTGGTCGCGAACGGCTACACCAACAAAGAGATCGCCAACGAGCTTTCCATCAGCGTCAAGACGGTCGAGACTCACAAAGCCAACTCCATGCAGAAACTCGACCTCAAGAGCCGCGCCGAAGTCGTCGACTACGCCCGCTTCCGCGGCTGGACGTGAAATCCGCCTTATTCCTGCTTTCCATCTAAACACCGATTTCCCTGAACCTAATTGCACCGAAACTTCGCGTTATTAAACAGGTTAGCTCATGACGGCTGGCCAAAAGGAGTCCTTCGATGCAGGTTAAGGTTAACGCCAAATACGTTGTTTTTACCGCTATCACGCTCGCTACTCTTTATGTTCTGTGGAATAACGAACGGTTTGTAGTCCAGCCAGATCACCCGGCGTGGCTACGCTACGAGTCGTTCAAATGGGTACTGCTGCCACACGCCATCTTCGGCAGCATCGTACTTTTATCCGCGCCATTTCAGTTTTCGGATCGGCTTCGCGCTCGATTCCCGAAGGTGCACCGAATCATGGGACGGCTTTACATTCTCGGCGTTTACGTGCTCGCGCCGACCGGTGCGTACATTCAATACTTTCAGGAACGCATGGGGGCACCGCGTTCCTTTACGATTCTCGCAATAGTTGACGCAGCGCTGATCATCGGCACCACTACGCTGGCTGGCTACTTCGCTTTTAAACGCAAGCTCGGTGTGCATCGTCAATGGGCCACGCGCAGTTACGCAGTTGCGCTGGTGTTCATTTTCGCTCGAGTTTTCATCGGTCTGACTGGTGCGGGAGCGATGGGTGTGGAGATGGTGCAGGCTGTGATTTGGTCGTGTCTCGTTGCGGCCGTACCGCTCGCGGATGTGTCGCTGCATTGGAAAGACCTTCGTTCTTCGGCGTCGAAACCGAAACGCGTGGTCCCGCCGCAGCCCAGTGTGGAACTGCCGCGCGCCGCGTAATCACGGAGTCAACAGTCGATTTGCTGCTCTAGATCCTTGCCATAAACAAAGCGCCGCCGCCAGACAGGCGATCGGACACACCAACATGGAAAATCGCATGTTCAGCGGTGTGGCGGCGGCGCCCAACCAATCACTAAGCTGGCCAATCACAAGTGAACCAATCCCGTAAGCGATGATCACGGCGAAGAAGTAAACACCAATGCCGAGACCACGCAGTTGCGGCCCGGCAATGTCGTGAATGTCAGCGGCGGCTGGTCCGAGCCATACCAGCGAGAGAGCAAGCAAGACGAGATTGGCGATCAGCAAGACCAGCAGATTGCCGGAGAAGATAAACAGCAACCAGAACGGCACCGCGATCAGCGCGGCGAGTGCGCCAAAGAACATTCGCCCGCCACGTCCAAACCGCCGAAACTTGTCCGCCAAATAGCCGCCGAGAATCGTCCCTGGGACGCCTGCGATCAAAGTCAGCACACCGCCGTAGAAGCCAATCGTCAACAGGTCTAGTTTGTAAACGCGCGTGAGAAACGTGGGTCCCCAGAACGACAGGTTGTTCGCGGCCAGACCGAAGAACCCATACCCGAGGTAGTGATATCGCAGCGGAACGGATTTGAAGAGGATCTTCCAGTCACTGGCTGTGTATCTCGTGGTCGCCGTTTCCGTCTGACCGCGTGGCTGTTCGCGCAGCAGGTAGACCAGCACGGCGATGACGATTCCCGGAAAACCCAGCGCATAAAAGGCAACGCGCCAGCCGTAGTTTTGGCCCAACCATCCGCCGAGAAAGAAGGCGAGACCCGCACCGACAGCGATGCCTGAAGAATAGATCGCTTGCACCGTCGCGCGAACGCGCGGCGGGAAATAGTCGCTCAGCAACGACAACGCTGCTGGTCCAAGCGTGGCTTCGCCCACGCCAACCATTACACGACAGATCAGCAGCGACCAGAAACCAGTGGCGAATCCCGTCAGACCAGAAAACACACTCCAAACCGCCAGACCCGCCGCGATCATGTTCTTCCGTACTGCGCGATCCGCAAGACGTCCGAACGGGATGCCGAGGACGGTGAAGAAAATGACGAACGACATGCTGCCCAGGACTGCGAGCTGGAGGTCGGTGAATGACGTCTCCTTTTTAATTAGCGGCAGCAGGATGTAGATGATCGTGCGGTCGAGATAATTGAAGACGTAGACGAGCGTCAACAGTCCGAGCGCGTACCACGAGTAGCTGCTGACGCGACTTTCATGATTCGCCATATTGTTCTGGAATTCGTGTTGCTAAGTGTTGGGAAGAAGCACGGTTGCTTCGCCGCGGATGACAGTCTCGCCGCGCTGGTTTACACAGATCGTTTCGAGTTTCACAACGGGCTTCTCTTCGCGAACCGCTTTCACAGTGACGCGTGCTGTTACTTCATCGCCCGGAAACACCGGCGCTACGAACTGGAGCGTCTGGCCCAGGTAGACGCTGCCTGCGCCCGGTAGTTTGTTCGCCAGCACTGACGAAATGAGCGAAGCAGTCAACATCCCGTGAGCAATGCGGCGACCAAACCGAGTCTGTTGCGCAAACGCTTCGTCGACGTGAACAGGATTGTGATCGCCCGTGACGTCTGCAAACGCCTGAATATCGTGCTGCTCGATCGTTTTCGTTATTTCGGCACTGTCGCCGACCTTGAACTTCATTTCTCACCAAGGTATTTGAGCACCGCGGCGTTGAACTCCGTCGCCTTTTCGATATTCGGCACGTGACCGCACTGATCGAAGACGACCAACGTCGAACCGGCGATGTCTTTGTTGAATCGCTGGCCTTCCGCGAGTGCCACCAGACCATCTTCGCGTCCCCACACGATCAGGGTCGGCCGCCTGATGTTCTTGACCGCATCGTCAAGAAAATCTTCGCCGCGAATGATCGATTCGGTGATGCTTTTGATCGTGTAACCGTCGCCGGCCGCGAGACGAGCAGCAACTGATTGCTTGATCGCGAGGTCAGTTTGCAGCGCTTTGCTGTAGAAGACTTTCGCGAGGAGGACTTTGGTTTCCTCTTTCGTCGTCGGGTTCAAGCTAAACAACAGTCGCGTGTCGAGATCTTTGGGCGGCGTGTAGCCCGCTGCGTCAACCAGCACCAACTTGTCGACGCGATCGGGAAACGCGGCTGTGAACATTGCCGCGATCCAGCCGCCCATCGAATTGCCTACCAGCGTTGCGCGCTCGATCTTGAGCTCCTTACAGAACTCGTCCAGGAAGTCGACGTAAGTTCGAATGCGATAATTCACCAGCGGCTTGTCAGATTTTCCGAAGCCGATCTGATCCGGAACGATCACGCGATACTTTTCTGCCAGCGGAGCGATGTTGAAGTGCCATGACTGCCACGATCCGCCGAGCCCGTGCAACAGGATCACCGTCGGTCCCGAACCCGCCTCGGCGTAATTGATCTTTTGACCAAAGACGAGAACCTCTTTAGTGACCGGCGCGCCTGCTTGTGAAGCGTTTGCTTGGGCGGCAACCGCGATCGTACTCGCGCCGACCAGCAGCAACGCTGTGAAGAACACTCGAACGGCATTAGGCATAGAGTTCATCGATTACCTCTCGAAAACGGTTTGTAATTACGTCTCGTTTCAGTTTCCCGGTAGGCGTGATCTCGTCGCGCTCGATCTCGAAATCACGGTCGAGGACCGCAAAGCGCTTAATCGATTCGGTCGACGATACGCGTCGATTCACGCCGTCGATTATCGATTGAATCGTTTCACGGGGAATGGCAGCGTTGACCGTGATCAACGCAACGAGATAACTGCGGCCCTCACCGTAGACCATCGCCTGGCTGATCGCAGGATGCTCCTTGAGCATGTTCTCCAACAGCGCGGGCGAGACTTTCTTTCCGGTCGAGGTAACGATCAGCTCCTTCTTACGGCCAATGATTTTCAGAAAACCATCCTCGTCAAACTCGCCGAGATCGCCGGTAAGCAACCAGCCATCGGAAAACACTTTCGCGGTCTCGTCGGGCGCTTTGTAGTACCCGCTGAACATCATCTCGCTGCGCACCAGGATCTCTTTGTCCGCGGCAATCCGCACTTCACAGCCCGGCATCGGTGGTCCAACAGTGCCGAACTTGTACTCGTAGGGCCGATTGAATGCGACACAAACGTTCTCCGTCAGCCCGTACGCCTGCAAGATCGGCAGACCTGCGGCGGCTAAGAACTCAGCGACTTCGAGCGGCAACGGCGCGCCTCCCGACGTCGCCAGACGAATGCGACCGCCAAAGTAGTTCTTAACCTTCGTTGCCAGGAAATCAGCGTGCTCGGCTTGCGGCAGGCGGTCCATGTCCGCAGCCGCCCGGGCGTGAATCTTTTCGAAGAAACGCGGCAGGCTCGCGAATACCGTGGGCTTGACCTCGAGCATGTACTCGCCGAGCCGCGCGAGATCGTCGACGAAGTAAGCCGACGCGCCGGCGTAAAGACGGTTGTAAAGTCCGGAGATTCTTTCCGCGACATGACAGAACGGCAGATAAGAAAACGAGACATCGGTGTCGTAGATTGGGATCGTCTGCCGCAATGACTCCACGCTGTTGATGATGTAACGATGACTCAGGCACGCGCCTTTCGGTGCGCCGGTCGTACCTGACGTGTAGACCATGATCGCTACGTCGTCAGGCTTCGCACCTTCAGCACGTTCTTTCAACAACGGCGCTAGTCGTGAGCGTTCCGCTCGGCCGCGTTCAACGAAATCGCGATAAGCGACAACGTCTTCGCCGCTTGGAGCGTCTGGATCGAGCGCGATGATGTGTCGGACTTTCGACAGTTGATCGCGAACACTCAAGACTCTTTGTAGTTGTGCGCGCGAGTCGACCAGCACGAACTCCGCATCGGAATGGTCGATGATGTAAGCGATCTGTTCTGCCGAGCTCGTCGGATAAAGTCCGACGCCAACGCCACCCGCGATGATCGTCCCGACGTCGCTGATGGGCCACTCGGGAACATTCCCCATCAAGATACAAACCGATCCACCACGCTTCAGCCCGTACGACAACAACGCCGTCGCAAAGTCGAACGTCTCCTGCTCGAAGCGTTGCCACGAGATCCCCTGCCATCGATCGCCGGAACGAAAGTAAAAGACATCTTTCGGTTCCTTCGCCTCTGAGGCGTATTTCCTGATTCGATCCGCGAATAGCGAATAGACGGTCGGATACTTCATCGATTAACACCAGCGAAATGCAACACACGCCATGTTCAACCCGCCACCCGACGCACACATGATCAAGTTGTCGCCCGGATTCAACTTGCCTGACTGCACGGCATCGTGCAGGACCATCGGAATACATGCTGAACCCGTGTAACCCCACTTCTTCATGATCGTGTGCGTACGTTCCATTGGCACGTCGAGCTTGACCATCACTTCTTTGATTGTGCTCAGGTTGACCTGCGTGAACAGAAACAGCTTTACGTCAGCGAGCGTGAGCTTCGACTTCGCCAGTACCTCTTTGATTATTGCGGGCCAACCTTCAGTGTTTACTTCCGGTGGATATTTCTTCGCGAAGCGCACCTTCGTCCATATTCCTTCGTCGAGCACTTCCTGCGTGACGGGCAAGTGAGTTCCGCCGGCGTAGATTCCCATGTGATCGTGAAAACTACCGTCCGCGCGCAGCTTGCCCGCGAGATAACCCGGTCCATCGCCCAGTCCATCATTAGCAGCTTGAAGAACAATCGCGCCCGCGCCGTCCGCAAAGATCGTCGCGGTCTTCTTGTCGTGCCAGTCGAGAAACTTACTGATCGCATAGGCGCCGATCACCAGCACGTTTCGATAAGCATCGTCGGCGATGATGAATTTCGAGGCGGTGTCGAGGGCCGTCACAAAACCGGCACAGGCACAATTGATGTCAAACGTTCCGGCATTCATCGCGTCGAGACGATGTTGCACGACCACTGAAGTCGCCGGCGAAAGTTGCTCGGGAGTGTCCGTTGCAAGGATGATGAGGTCTAACTCGCTTGCGTCGATTCGAGCTGCCTCGAGTGCCTGGCGCCCCGCGTTCGTAGCGAGATCGGCGGTACTTTCACCGGCGGCACAGACGTGGCGTGCCTCGATTCCGAGCACCTGCGTGACAAACTCGTCGATGTCCTCGCCGAGTATTCGGCTGAGGTCATCGTTGGTAACGATCTTTTCGGGAACGTAGATGCCGGTGCCGGCGATCTTTGCGAACGACAACTCAATTACCTCTCGAAAGAAAATGACCCACCAGCGAATTGAATTCGCTCGCTTGTTCGATGAAAAACGTGTGACTGCCGCCGGCGACAATGCGCAACTCCGCGCCGGGAATCTTCGCCGCAAGGTTGCGCGAGTTTTGCACCGGCACGATTACGTCCGCATCGCCACTCAACACCAACGTCGGACGATCGATCTGCTCGACCCGCGACTCGGCATTGAAATTCATCGCTGCCTGCCACTGGCTCAAGTAGATGTGCTCCGGAACTTCGTTGGCCGCTCGCAGTTGCACGACCTCGTCAACCTCAGCGGTCTGCGTCCGCACGTACTCGGGCGAGAACGCCAGCAGCAGATTTGCCCGCATCCGCTCTTCGCCGTTGAGTCCCTTCGTCGACGCCAGCGCCAGCAATGTTTCCGGTGCGGGCACGACGTGGTTTGGACCACCGAAGCTCGTGCAACACAGCACGAGCTTCCGCGTCATCGTCGGATACTTCAGCGCAAACTCCTGCGCCACAAACCCTCCGAACGACGCCCCGACGACGTGTGCGCTCTCGACGCCGATCGCTTGCAACAAGTGACCAACGTCATCCGCGAGCAGGCTGATTGTCTGCGGACCCTCCGGTTTATCTGACGCAGACACACCGCGCGGATCGAAGCTGATGACGCGAAAGCTGCGCGCCAGATCGCCGGTTTGCTTGAACCAAATCCAGCGACCCGCCGCAAACCCCGGAATCAAAACAACCGGCTCGCCATCGCCTTCGATCTCGTAGTAAACCTTCAGACCGTTAACCGAAATCCTGGGCACTCTAGAAACTCACCTTGAACGCAAACTGGATCACGCGCGGCCCCGCGCTCGTTGCCGTAATCCGTCCAAACGTCGCCGGCACCGCGATGTTCGTGTTTGGATTCGCGAAGTTGGCCCAGTTGAAAATATTGAAAAACTCGGTGCGAAACTCGCCTTTCACCCTTTCCGTGATCGGAATGAACTTCACCACTGAGAAGTCCATGTTCTTCTGACCTGGACCGTAGAGAGAGTTGCGAGCGGTGTTTCCAAACGGGTTGTTGGGATCGAACGTCGGATTATTTGGCACGCCCAAATTCGTCCCCGCGAGAATCGGCCGCGACAGTGCAAACGCCGCGGTGTTGAAGAAACCGTTTAAGCGCGACTGCGTGCTGCCACTCGTCAGAATGCTGCCGCTGAAACCCGGCGCGGAGTTCGCACGCTGAATGATGTTGTTGCCGACGATGTCGACTACCGAGAACGGCGTTCCGGTCTGCAACGTCAGGATGCCGTTCAATTGCCAGTTGTTGAGCACCACTCTCGCCGAGTTTGATTCATCGACCAGGTGCGGCAGATCGTAAACGAAGCTGGTGACGAACCGGTGTCGCCGATCGAAATCGGATGGGCCATAGTTTGTCTTCCAGTTGAACTGGTCGCCGGCGACGGCAAACAGTTCGTTGATCGTACCGCCCGAATAGTAATCGTTCGACTTGGCCAACGTGTAAGCGCTAAGAAACTGTAACCCGCGGCTGAACCTCTTCGTCACGCTGATTTGCAGCGAGTTGTAGTTGGAATTCGAGCTCGACTGCACCTGCTGAATGCCACCGGCCACGTTCTTCTGGGTCGACAATGCGGTGCCGAATGGTGCTGTGAACACGTTAGTCGCGCGATTGTAAACCGGCTGATTCAGTGTGATCACCTGCAACAGTTTCGTTCCTTTTGAACCGACGTAACCGGCTTCCAGCAGGAAGTTATTCGCAAACTCCCACTGCACGTTCGCGTTGTATTGATGAATGTACGGTGTGCGCAGTTCGGGATCGATGAAGATGCCGCTGATCGGCACGCCAACGATCGGCGACAGCGGCGACAACGGTGATGGAATCGTCGGATTCACCGGAAACTGACCCGGCTGCGGCACCGGAATAAACGGATCGGACATCGTTCGGAGGATTCCGGGCAGGCCCACCGCCAGCGCGAGATACGGATAGTTCAGCAACTGCGTGTTGGCGTAGCGAGTCGAAAACCGATCGTGGTAGATACCGTACCCGCCGCGAGCGACGAGCGTGCCGGAGTCGTTCAAACGGTAAGCGAACCCGATGCGCGGCGCGAAGTTGTTTTTGTCGTTCGGAACGAGCGTGTCTTCAACTGTGGGCACACCCGCGAGTGTCCCATTGCCGGCCTGCACGAAGCCGTTCGGTGGACCAGCCGGTGCCGCGTTCGTTCCCTGGCGAAACTGATCAGGCAGGAAGTTGACGAGACGTCCACGAGTGTCGACCGGATAACCGTAGAAGTCGTAACGCACGCCGAGGTTCAGCGTCAGACGCGAATTGACGTGCCAGTCGTCCTGCACAAAACCGCTCCAATCGTTCACTCGCAGCGCTCGATCGAAAACACCCGAGCCGATGATCGAAACGCCGTTGCCGATCAGAAAATTGTTGAAGGTTGAGAAGATCACCTGACCGCGCGAGAAGGCGTTGAAGTAGAAGTTGACCTGCGAACGCCGGTACTCGCCACCGAAGCGCAACCGATGATTGCCCGCGACCACCGATAACGTGTCGCCGTAAGTGAACGCGTTGATGCGCGACGACTGGTCCGCAAACGGCGATGAGCCGAGCGTGAACAAGCCGGTCACTGTCAACGTCGGCATTCCGGGGAACAGATTTCGCAGCGGACTGTTGATGCCAAACTGCGCTGCCGTGAAAGGTTCTTCCGCCGTTGACGTTACGCGCAACCGGCTGAAACCAAAACGCGCCTGGTTAACTACGTTCGGCGACACGACCCAGGTATGCGTAAGCGAGTTGAGATCCTGGATGATGTCGAGCGAACCGCCAGTGCCGGGCAATTGAGTAACACCGTTTCCGAGACCGGCGAAGTTGTAGTTCGCCTGAAACGTCGGGTTGCTGGCGAAGAAGTTTTTCGAGCTGATCGTGTGTCGATCGTTCAAGCGCCAGTCAAGGTTTGCGTTGAACTGGTTTTCGCGGAAGCGCGACAAGCCGGAGATTGGAGTCAATCCGGTCGCCGTCGCCGCGGAGGGAATCGCCAACTGGCCGTTCGGCAACTTCGCGTTGAGCACGTTGACAATCACGGGATTGATCGCCGCAACCGGCAGATTGAACGCCGCGGCCAGGCCTGCTGCGGTGCGATTGTCGTCATGCAACTGCGGCGGAATCGTCGGAAACATCAGACTGTTATTTAAGGAAGCGCCGTTTGTTTCGCGTGTGCCCTGGTACGAGCCAAAGAAGAACAGTCGATCCTTGATGATTGGACCGCCAAGCGTCCCGCCAAACTGGTGCCGGCTCAACTCCGGTCGGGGACGACCAGCAGCGTTGAGAAAGAAATCGTTCGCGTTCAGCGACTTGTTTCGCAGGAAGTAATAAGCATTGCCATGGAAACTGTTTTCGCCGGATTTCGTGATCGCTTCGACGTTGCCACCCGCGTTACGTCCCTGCGAAGCATCGTACAGACTTGTTTGCACGATGAATTCCTGGAGCGAGTCAGTGGCTGGGACCGCGATGTTGGGTGTCGAGTTGGTACCGATCGAGTTGGCGTCGATGCCGTTGATGCGCACGTTGTTGCTGGTGGTGCGCTGTCCATTCACGGTGATGATCGCATCGCCGCGTCCCAGCTCGGTGTTGTTGGAGACCGACGACGA
>Ga0111538_10005195_pt1 | contig 17848 bp, 16 predicted proteins | sample SoiMethybrSBSTD1_FD_79669 | JGI IMG/M metagenome (GOLD analysis project Ga0111538, IMG submission 79669) | Bulk soil microbial communities from a Populus tree surrounding site in Tennessee, USA - Soil MetaG P. TD hybrid SBSTD1 (version 2)... | ecosystem: Environmental > Terrestrial > Soil >...
AGAGCAGCGAGATGCGCTGGCTGGCCCAGTCGGCGCTGATCTGCGTGCAGGGGATGCCCCAGGCCTTGCGCGTGTAGGTGCCGAAGAACAGGTCGTAGAGCGTGCGCCCGAAGCGCTTGATGACCCAGTTCTCGAAGTTGTCGTCCGGGATCGGCCGCACCATGTTGCGCAGCCGCACGGCGAGGTAGTCGAAGAAGGACTTGGCCAGCAGCCAGGGCGGCAGGCTGCGCACGACGTTGCCGGCCTTGAGCGGGTAGTCGAAGAACTTGCGCCGCATGTAGATGCGCGAGAGGCGCTCGCGATAGTCCCAGTTGCCATCGAGCACGAACTTGAAGTGGTCGTTCAGCTCCTCGAGGCTGCTGTACAGGCGGTGGGGGCCGTGGTCGTAGGTGAAGCCCTCCTGCTTGAAGGAGGAGGCCAGCCCGCCGACGTGGTCCTCGCGCTCGACCACCGTGACCGCCCAGCCCTGCTCGACGAAGCGCTGCGCCGCCGACAGGCCGGCCAGGCCGCCGCCGAGGATGGTGACGCTCCGTGGGCTGTCGTTCATGGGGCGCTCGCGCCGGACCGGGGGGAGGGGGATTCTAGCCGCGTCGCGAGGAGGATGAGTCTAGCGGGGCGGCCGGTTCCGCGCCTGCTTCGGCGCGGGCCCCAGCCGCCGCCGCAGGGCCAGCAGCTCGGAGAAGGACCGGATCACGTCGCGCAGCACGCGCACGCGGGTGTCGTCGACGTGCCTCCAGGTCACCGGCACCTCGCGGATCACGAGGCCGCGCCGCGCGGCGCGCGCGAGGAACTCGACGTCGAAGACCCAGCGGTCCGTCTGCATCTCCGCGAACACGGCGCGCCCGGGTTCGCCGCGGAAGAGCTTGAAGCCGCAGGTATAGTCGCTGACCGACATGCCGGTCAGCGCATTCGACAGCCGCGAGAAGCCCAGGCCCAGCCAGGTGCGCAGCGGCGGCTGCCAGCGCTCGATGTGCGCCTCGCCGCTCTTGCGGTTGCCGACGACGACGTCCGCGCCGGCCTTCAGCACGTCGAGGAATTCGCGCAGCGTCTCCGGCGGCGTGGACATGTCCGCGTCGCAGAAGAGCACCTCGTCGCCGCGCGTCGCGAGCACGCCCGTGCGCACCGCCGCGCCCTTGCCGCGGTTGACGGCGTGCGAGCAGCCCTTGACGTGCCGGTCGGCGGCCGCGAGGCCCGCGATCTCGGGACCCGTGCCGTCGCTGCTGCCGTCGTCGACGAGCACGATCTCCCAGGCGTCGCCCGCGAGATCGGTGAGCAGCGGCCGCAGAGCATCGACGTGCTCCCGCAGGCAGCCGGCCTCGTTGTAGACCGGGATGACGACACTGATCATGTCGCGGCTTGCTGTTCCGGCTGAGGCGGCCCGCGCGGCCGGGCGATCGTAGCGGGGGTCTCGTGGCGCTTTCAACCGATCGCTGGAGGAGCGCGGGCGCGCTGGCCCTGTACCTGCTGCTGGCGGCCTGGATGCTGCGCGACGGATTCGACCGCGGTGCGGTCATGGTCTCGGGGGAGTCGCTGCGCGCCTCGCTGCCCTGGTCCGAGGTCCTGCCCCCGCGCGAGCCGCACAACCGCTTCCTGGGCGACGAGACGCGGATCTACTACCCCTACCTGCTCGAAGCCGCGGCGGTCTACCGCGGCGAGGCCGACCCGGTGTGGACCCACCACGCGGGCGGGGGCCTGCCCTTCCTCGGGGACATGACGAGCTCGCTGCTGCATCCGCTCACGCTGCTCGCGGCGTGGTTCCCGGTGCCCCTGGTGCCGCTGCTGCAGGCGCTGGTGGTGCTCTCGCTGTCGTCCTGGTTCACCTTCCTCTTCCTGCGCCGGCTGCGGCTGGGCTGGCCCTCCGCGCTGCTCGGCGGGCTGGCCTTCGGCTTCGGCGGCCACCAGGTCCTGTGGCTGCAGTACGCGCTCTCGCACACGCTCCTGGGGCTGCCCTTCTGCCTGTGGGCCGTCGAGCGCATCGTCGAGGACCGCAGCCGCCGGCGGCTGGCGCTGCTCGCGATCGGGCTCGCGCTCATCGTCTGCGGCGGGCACCCCGAGACGGCCTTCGTGAGCGCGATCGTGGTCCTGCTCTGGTCGCTGTGGCGGATGTGGGACGCGCAGGGACGCTTCCAGGTCGCGGCCGCCGCGCTGCTCGCGGCCGCGCTCGCGGCCGTGCAGTGGCTGCCCTTCCTCGAGTACGCCCACGCCAGCCACGGCCGCTGGCTGCGCGAGATCGAGGCCGCGCGCGGCGGCGGCGGCCGCGGCCTCGGCGCCTCGATCATCTTCCTCGGCTTCGGCATCGCGGCGCTGGCGCTGCTGCGCAGCAGCATCGAGCGCAGCTTCTTCAAGCGCGCGGCCGCGATCGGCGCGGGCGTCGCGGTGCTCGTCATGGCGCGGCGCATGGGCATGGCCGTGTCGGCGGGCGTCTCGGTGCTGCCCGGGATGTACGGCTCGCCGCTGGGCGGCGGCGAGTTCAGCGGCGCGCAGGACTTCCCCGGGCTCGACGCGGGCTACGCCGGGGTGCTGCCCGTGCTGCTGCTCGCGATCGGCGCGATCATCGGCGTGGGCGGCGGCTTCGTGCGCTTCTTCGCCGCCGGCAGCCTGATCCTGTGGGGCGCGGCCTTCCACATGCCGGGCGTCGAGGCCGGGCTGCGGCTGCTGCCCGGCTTCGCGCAGCTCGGCCCGACGCGGCTGCTCGGGCCGGTGGGCTTCATGACCGCCTGCGGCGGCGCGATGGTGCTCGACCGACTGTGCGGCGTGGCGGTCAAGCCGGGGCTGCTCACGGCGGTGGGGCGCGTGGGCGTCACGCTGCTGATCGTCGTGGGGGGCACGCTGCTGGCCCTGCGCATCCCGGCCGATCCGCAGGGCGGGCGGCCGCTCATCCCCGGGCTGATCAGTCCCGCGCCGGACGAGGAGTACCCCGGGACGGCGCCCGTGCCCATCGTGTTCACGCTGCCCGAGGCGGTCGACGACCTGCGCGTGCTCGTCGACGGCCGGCTGCTGCGCTCGGGACGCGCGGCGGCCGCGCCGGCCGACGCGCCGGTCACGGTGCTCTACGACGCCCAGCGCGCCGAGGAGGGGCGGCACGCGCTGCGCGTCGAGGCCGACCGCGGCGGCGCCACCACCGCGCTGGCCGACCAGCCGCTCGCCATCTCGCGACCGCGGCGGATCGCGCCGCGCGACGCGCTCATGGTGCTGCTCGCGGTGGGGCTGCTCGGCGTACTGGCGACGGGACGGCGCTCGTGGGCGCCCTGGGCGGGGGCCGCGCTCGTCGGGCTCGACGTGCTCTCCTTCGGGCGCGACTACAACGCGGCCTGCCCGCAGGCCGAGCTCTACCCGCCGACGCGCACGGTCGAGTTCCTGCGCGCGCAGCCCGGCCCCTTCCGCATCTTCACCGAGGGCACGATCCTGCCGCCCGACACGCCCTTCGCGGAGGGGCTCGAGCACCTGCTCGGCTACGACAACCTCGGCTACCACACCCACTACCTCTGGCTGCTCGCCGCGGGCGTCGACATGGACGCCTTCGCGACCTTCCGCTTCTCGCGCGAGTCGGTGAAGTACGGGGCCCCGCGCTTCGACGCGCTCGACGTGCGCTACGTGATCACCGACCGCGCCACGGACCTCTCGGACGTGCCGGGCTTCCGGCTGGCGCACGAGAGCGAGACGCGCGTGTGGGAGAACACCGAGAACCTGGGCCGCGCCTGGATCGTGGGCGGCAGCCTGAACATCCTGCGCGAGCAGCCGGCGCGGCTCGACGCGGCCGACCTCGGGCAGGTCGCGCTGCTCGAGACCGACCTCGACCGTCCGCTCGGCGGGCGGGGGACGGCGCACGTGCGCTCGTCGCGCGGCGGGCGCATCGAGGTCGACGTCGACTGCGACGGCGACGCCCTGCTCGTGCTCGCGGTCAACCGGGGGCCGGGCTGGCTGGCGTCGGTCGACGGCGGGCCCGAGCAGCCCACGCTGGCCTGCGACGTGGCCTGGCAGGCCTGCCTGGTCCCCGCGGGCAGGCACGTCGTGACGCTGCGCGTCGACTCGCCCGCCGTGCGGCGGGGGCTGGTCATCTCGCTCGCGGCCGCGGCGATCGTGCTACTCATGGTGCTCCTGCCGCGACAGCTCTCCTGAACGACTTGTTCTAAAGCGCGGACCGAGGGCGTCTCGATAGGAGATCAGCCGACTCTCCCCTCCACGGCACCCGCCATGCACGACCTCCCGCCGGACCCTCTCCCCACGCCCCGGGAGCTCAGCGCGCGCGAGGAGGACGGTCCCGGCCGCTACATCCGGATCGTGCGCGCGGTCGACGAGCGCAAGGCCTGGGCCGACCTGAACTGGACCGGCCCGCTGGCCGACTACCTCGATCTCGTGCGCGGCGACCCGCGCCTGGCGCGCAGCTCGTGGCAGCGGCTCTACGACATGCTCGTGAGCTGGGGCACCGACCCGGCGCCCGAGGGCAGCGGCCGCCCGGTGCACCACCGCTTCTTCGACGACCCGCTCGACGCGGGACGCGACGCGATCTTCGGGCTCGAGGCGCCGCTCGCGCAGCTCGTCTGCCACCTCAAGGCGGCCGCGCACGGCCTGGGCGCCGAGCGCCGCGTGCTCCTGCTCCACGGACCGGTGGGCTCCTCGAAGAGCACGATCGCGCGCCTGCTCAAGCGCGGGCTCGAGGCCGTCTCGCGCCAGCCCGAGGGCGCGATCTACAGCTACCGCTGGCACGTCGACGGCGGCGTCCACGACTGCCCGATGCGCGAGGACCCGCTGCACCTGCTGCCGCCCTCCGCGCGCGACGACGTCTACGCCGATCTCAACCGCCACTTCGACGGCGAGTACCGCCTCGCGCCGACCGGCAAGCTCTGCCCCGTCTGCCGCTTCTACTACGACCGGCTCATGCGCGAGAGCGGCGGCGACTTCGGCGCCGTCGAGCGCGCGATCGAGTGCTACCGCTTCGTGTTCTCCGAGCAGGACCGGGTCGGCATCGGCACCTTCCAGCCCAAGGACGAGAAGAACCAGGACAGCACCGAGCTGACCGGCGACATCAACTACCGGCTCATCGCCGAGTACGGCAGCGACAGCGATCCGCGAGCCTTCAACTTCGACGGCGAGTTCCACGTCGCGAACCGCGGCCTGGTCGAGTTCATCGAGATCCTCAAGCTCGACGTGGCCTTCCTCTACGACCTGCTCGGCGCCACGCAGGAGCACGCGGTCAAGCCCAAGAAGTTCGCGCAGACCGACATCGACGAGGTCATCCTCGGCCACACGAACTCGCCCGAGTTCCGGCGGCTGCAGAACAACGAGCTCATGGAGGCCTTCCGCGACCGCACGACGCGCATCGACGTGCCCTACAACATCCGGCTCTCGGACGAGGTGCGCATCTACCGCAAGACCTTCGGCGGCGGCGGGGCCTGCGCGGGCCGGCACCTCGCGCCGCACGCGCTCGAGGCGGCGGCGATGTGGGCCGTGCTCACGCGTCTCGAGGAGCCCAAGAACCACGCGCTGACGCTGGCGCAGAAGATGTACCTGTACGACGGCCGGCCGGTGAAGGGCTTCACGCCCGCCGCGCTGGCCGAGCTGCGCGCCGAGGCGCCCGCCGAGGGCATGACCGGCGTGTCCCCGCGCTTCATCCAGGACCGCGTGGCCGCGGCGCTCGTGGCCGACGGCGCGCCGCCCTGCCTGACCGGCTTCGACGTGCTCGACTCGCTCGACAAGGGCCTGCTCCAGCACCCGCTCATCGACAGCGAGGAGCAGCGCCGCCGCTACTCCGACCTGGTCGGTGTCGTGCGCGAGGAGCTCGAGGAGACGCTCAAGGACGAGGTGCGCGCCTCCGTCGCAGCCGACGTCGAGGCCGTGCAGCGCCTGTGCTGCAACTACGTCGACGCGGTGACCGCGGCCGTGAGCGGCCAGGGCTCGCCCGACGAGCGCCTCATGCGCGGCATCGAGGAGAAGATCGGCGTCACCGAGGCCCGCAAGGGCGACTTCCGCCGGGAGATCGTGAACTACATCGACGCGCTGTCCGCGCGCGGCGAGGCCTTCACCTACCTGTCCAACCCGCGGCTGCGCAGCGCCCTCGAGCTCAAGCTCTTCGAGGACTGCCGCGACACCTTCAAGCTCACCGCCGGCAGCAGCACGGTCATCGACCGTGACGTCCAGGAGAAGGTGGCCGTCGTCGCCGGCCGCCTCGTGCGGGACAAGGGCTACTGCGAGCGCTGCGCGGCGCGCGTCCTCGAGCGCGTGGCCGGACTCTTCGCCCGCGGCGACAGCAAGGCGCCCGCCGAAGAGGCGGCTTGAGCGCCGAGGGCGGCAGCAGCCGGCGCATCGAGCGGGACAAGACCCGCTTCGACGACATCGTCCGCGGCCACATCAAGCACGACCTCAAGCGCTACATCACGGGCGGGGAGATGATCGGGCGCAAGGGGCGCCAGCTCGTCTCGATCCCCGTCCCGCGCATCGAGCTGCCGCGCCTGCGCTTCGGGCGCAACGGGCGCGGCCGCGGCGCCGGGCAGGGCGAGGGCGGGGGCGACGGCAGCGCCGGCGAGGGCGCGGGCAGCGGCGCGGCGGGCAGCCAGGCCGGCCAGCACATCCTCGAGGTCGAGCTCTCGCTCGAGGAGATGGCGGCCATCCTGGGCGAGGAGCTCGAGCTGCCGAACATCCAGCCGCGCGGCCGCTCGCGCATGACCTCGCCGAGCCGCCGCTTCACCTCGCTGCGGCACACCGGCCCGCGCTCGCTGCGGCACATGCGCCGCACCTGGAAGCAGGCCCTGCGGCGCCAGATCTCGGAGGGCAGCTTCGACCCGGCGCGCCCGCGGATCGTGCCGAACTCCGACGACGTCCGCTACCGCTCGTGGAAGGAGACGACGCGGCCCGACCACGCCGCGATGATCCTGTACATGATGGACGTCTCGGGCTCGATGGGCCGCGAGCAGAAGGAGATCGTGCGCCTGGTCTCGTTCTGGATCGACACCTGGCTGCGCAGCCAGTACCAGAGCCTCGAGACGCGCTACGTCGTGCACGACGCGGTGGCCAAGGAGGTCGACCAGGAGACCTTCTACCGGCTGCGCGAGTCGGGCGGCACCAAGATCTCGTCCGCCTACGCGCTGGCGGCCGACCTCGTCGGCCAGCACTTCCCGGCCGCCGAGTGGAACATCTACCTGTTCCACTTCTCGGACGGCGACAACTGGAGCGGCCGCGACACCGAGAAGTGCCTGTCGCTGCTCAAGGAGAAGCTGCTGCCGGACGCGAACCTCTTCTGCTACGGGCAGGTCAAGAGCGCCTACGGCTCGGGGCAGTTCAAGAAGGACCTCGACCAGGCGCTGGCCACCGACACGCGCGTGATCTCGGCCGAGATCCTCGACCGCGAGGGCATCCTGCCGGCGATCAAGGCCTTCCTCGGCAAGGGCCTGTAGCCCGTGGCGCGACCCGACGCGTCCCTGCTGGCGCTGCAGCACGCGGTCGAGGCCCAGGCGCGCGAGGAGGGCCTGGACGTGCCCGAGGTCGTCTACGAGCTCGTCGACCACCGCGAGCTCAACGAGATCGCAGCCTACGGCGGCTTCCCCGTGCGCTACCCGCACTGGCGCTTCGGCATGGAGTACGACCGCCTCCTCAAGGGGCACTCGTACGGCCTGCAGCGCATCTACGAGCTCGTTGTGAACACGCAGCCCGTCGTGGCCTACCTGCTGCGCCAGAACTCGCCGCTCGAGCAGAAGCTCGTCATGGCGCACGTGTGCGGCCACGCGGACTTCTTCCGGCACAACGCCTGGTTCGCGCACACCGACCTCAACATGCTGGACGTCATGGCCGGGCACGCCGCGCGGGTGCGCTCGCTGGCCGACCAGCGCGGCATGGAGCTCGTCGAAGGCTTCATCGACGTCGTCCAGTCGATCGACAACCTGATCGACGTCTCGGCCCTGGCCCGCGCGCGCGGCAGGCCGGGCAACGCGCCGCCGCTCGACCGCGCGCCGCCCGACGGCGACGTGCTCGGGCACCTGCTCCTGCGCGCGCCCCTGGCCGAGTGGCAGCAGGAGATCCTGGGCCTGCTGCGCGACGAGGCCTACTACTTCGCGCCGCAGATGCTGACCAAGATCATGAACGAGGGCTGGGCCAGCTTCTGGCACAGCCGGCTGATGACCGGCTCGCTGCTGCGGGACGCCGAGGTCGTCGACTACGCCTGCCAGCACGCCGGCGCGATGGGCGGCGACGACGGGCCGATGAATCCGTACAAGCTGGGGCTCGAGCTCTACCGCCACCTGCTCGCGGCCGGCCCGGCGGGGTCGGCGGGGGCTTTCGGGCGCGGCCGGGGGCTCGACCGGCTCTTCGAGGCGCGCGCGGTGCACAACGACCTCACCTTCGTCGACAGCGTCCTCGACGAGGACTTCTGCCGGTCCCGCGGCCTGGGCCAGGACGCCGCCGAGTGCGCGGCGGTCCGCGAGAGCCTGCTCGCCTCGCTGACCAACGGCGGTCAGCCGGTCGTGCGCGTGGTCGACTCGTCCGGGGACCTCGAGCTCGAGCACATCTGGAGCGGATCCGAGCTGCAGCTCGACCAGGCCGAGGAGACCCTGCGCAACCTGCACGCGCTGTGGCGCCGCCCGGTGCGCCTGCGCACGCGCCTCGAGAACCGCGCGGTCCTGCTCACCGGCACGGGCGACGGCGTCGTGCGCGAGTACGGCGAGGTCCTGCCCGGCCGCCCGTGAGCATCGACGCGGTCCTCTTCGACATGGACGGCGTGCTCGTCGACAGCGAGCCGCTGCACTACGCGACCACGAACGCCGTGCTCGGGCGCCGCGGCCGGCGGCTCGACGAGCGCGAGTACGAGGGCCTCAAGGGCCTGACGGACGTGGCGCTCTTCGAGCGGCTCAGCGAGCGCTTCGGGCTGTCCGAGGCCCCTCTGGCCCTGGCCGCGGAGCGCGTGGGGGAGGTGCTCGTGGCCATGGCCGAGGGCGTGCTGCTGCCCACCGACGGCGCGCTGGAATGCCTGCTCACGCTCCACGCCGACGGGTTGCGGCTGGCGCTGGCCTCGTCCGCCACGCGCTCGCAGGTGCGGCTCGTCGTCGAGAAGCTGGGGATCGGCCGGCTGCTCGGCGCGGTCGTCAGCGCCGACGACGTGACCCGGGGCAAGCCGGCGCCCGACGTGTTCCTCGCGGCGGCCTCGCGCCTCGGCGTGGCGCCGGCCGACTGCCTCGTCGTCGAGGACGCGGTGCTCGGCATCGTGGCGGCGCGGGTGGCGGGCATGTCCGCCGTGGCGCTCGTGCCGGAAGGCCAGGATCCCTCGGCCCACTTGCAGGCCGGCGCGCTGGCCGCGCTGCCTTCGTTGCGCGAGCTGACGCCGTCGTCGCTCGAGCGCTGGTCGGCCCAGAAAGACTGACGGGCGCCCCCGAGGGGGCGCCCATCGTTGAAGTCGTCTGTCGAAGGCCGAACTACTTGCGGCGGCGGGCCTTCTTCGTGGCCTTCTTCGTCGCCTTCTTGCGGGCCTTCTTACGCTTCGCCATGACTGAGTACTCCAGTTTGGAAACCTAGGTACGGGAGCTCGGTGCCCCGTTACCGCCACTATCGGTGTCACCGCGGCGGAATGAAGTGCGATGTGCGCGCGGCGGCGCCGGCGGCGCGCCGGCGCGAGCGCGCGCTGCATCGCGCGCCGCGCGTCGCGAGTCGCTCGTTGCACACGCGCGGTGCGCGACGCGGGAGTGACGAGCATCCAGAAAATGCAGGATGCCCCGTTGATTTCGCACATTCGTCGCGCTGGCTCGCCGGCGCGGCCTCGTGTCGTCCGCGGCTCCGCGCGCGCGCGGCTCCGCGCGTGCGGCGTGCATCCGTCCGCGCAAAAAAATCTTTCGCGCCGGGCCGGTTTTCGCGGATGCGGCCCGATGTCGAGGGGTCGCCGACCGCACCGACGCGCAGGGCGTTGACAGCATGGGGCGCGTCGTGCTCTCTTGGCGCACGGTCGACGCATGCACCCATAGCTCAATTGGATAGAGCGTCGGTCTACGGAACCGAAGGTTGGAGGTTCAAGTCCTCCTGGGTGTACCAAGCCTCCCGGTGCGAGCCGTCGCCGACGAGCCGACGGGCTGTTCCCACCGGTTGTCCACATCTCCACCGATGACCGACGCCGACGTCCCGCCCGCCGACTCGCTGCTCGAACGAGCGATGCTCCTGGCTCTCGAGCAGGCCCGCGCGGCCGCCGCGCTCGACGAGGTGCCGGTCGGCGCCGTGGTGCTGGGTCCCGACGGTGAGCTGCTCGCGGCCGACCACAACCGCATCGAGACGCGCCACGACCCCACGGCGCACGCCGAGCGCCTCGTGCTGTCGGCCGCCTGCGCCGCCGCCGGCGCGACTCGCCTCCCCGCCGGCAGCCTGCTCGCGGTGACGCTCGAGCCCTGCGCGATGTGCGCCGGCGCGATCGTGCTCGCGCGGCCGACCTGGCTGCTCTTCGGCGCGCTCGACCCCAAGGCCGGCGCCTGCGGATCGCTGCGCGACATCGTGCGCGACCCGCGCCTCAACCACCGCGTCGGGCTGCTGCCGCGCCGCCGCGAGGACGAGTGCGGGGCGCTGCTCACCGACTTCTTCCGCGCGCGCCGGCCGGCCGCCGCGCGCGAGGGGCCGGGCCCTGCGCATCCCTATAATGCCGGCCAGACCGCGCCGGACCCGGCGAGGCTCGCGGAGAGATGACAGAGTGGCCGATTGTGCTCGCTTGGAAAGCGAGTGAACGGGAAACCGTTCCGAGGGTTCGAATCCCTCTCTCTCCGCCACCGACGTCGATGGAGAGGTGACAGAGTGGTCGATTGTGGCAGTCTCGAAAACTGTTGAACGGGCAACCGTTCCGTGGGTTCGAATCCCACCCTCTCCGCCATGCTCCCGGCCGTGCGACGCGGCGACGGTGGGGCCGGCGGCAAGCAGAGCGCGTGAACCGGGTCAGGCCCTGACGGGAGCAGCCCTAAGCGATGTCTCGGTTGTGCCGCCGGCTCCTCCGACGCCGCGCGGGCGCGGTCCGTCGGGCCGGGCCGCCTGGTCGCGGCTCGACGGCCCGCCGCCCGCTGGCTAGGCTCGCGCCATGAGCGCCTACTCCGTCCTGGCCACGCGCTACCGTCCGCGGACCTTCGAGGACGTGGTCGGCCAGCAGGACGCCGCCACCGTCCTGCGCGCCGCCGTCGAGGGCAGCCGGTCGGCGCACGCCTACCTGTTCTCCGGGCCGCGCGGCGTGGGCAAGACCTCGATGGCCCGCATCCTGGCCAAGGCCTGGAATTGCCTGAAGGGCGAGGGCGGCCAGCCCTGCGGCACCTGCGGCGTGTGCCGCTCGATCGACGAGAGCGGCGACAGCCTCGACGTGGTCGAGATCGACGGCGCCAGCCACAACCGCGTGGAGAACGTGCGCGAGCTCATCGAGAAGCTGCGCTTCCGGCCGGTCGAGGCGCGCTACCGCGTCACGATCGTGGACGAGGTCCACATGCTCTCGACCTCGGCCTTCAACGCGCTGCTCAAGACACTCGAGGAGCCGCCGGCCCACGTGCGCTTCATCCTCGCCACGACCGAGCCGCTCAAGGTGCCCGACACGATCCGCTCGCGCTGCCAGCAGATCGATTTCCGGCGGCTCGAGTCGGGCACGATCGCGGCGCGGCTGGCCGACATCTGCCGGCGCGAGTCGGTCGAGGCGCCGGCGGGGCTGCTCGAGGGGATCGCGCGCCACGCGCGGGGCGGTCTGCGCGACGCGCTCTCGCTGCTCGACCAGCTGATCACCTTCGGCCGCGGCCGTCCGAGCCTGGAGGACTTCGAGCGCCTGACGGGCCGGCTGCCGCCCGAGCTGCTCGCGGCGCTGCTGCGCGCCACGCTGGCGGGGGACAGCGCCGCCGCGCTGGCCGCCGCCGACGAGGCGCTGGGCCGCGGCGCACGCGCGGCCGACCTCGTCGACCAGCTCACCGAGCTGGCGCAGGGGCTGCTCGTCACGGCCGCGGGCGGCCAGCCCGCCGATCGCACGGCGGAAGAGCGCGCCCAGCTCGCCGAGCTCGCGCGCGGCTGCGACGTCGACCAGCTCATGGCGATGCTCGACGTGCTCGTCGAGGCCTCGCGCCGGCTGCGCCAGCGAGCCGACGGGCGCCTCGTCGTGGAGTTGGCCGTCGTGAACCTGGCGCGGCTGCCGCGGCTCGTCGAGGTGAGCGCCCTGCTCGGCGCGCCGCCCGCGCCGCCGCCGGCGCCCGCCGCGACCGCGCCCCGCCCGCCGGGTGCCCGCGCGAGCGCGCCGGCCGCGGCGCGCGCTCCCGCCGCAGCGGCCGCCGCCGCCTCGGCCGCCGCGCCGGGTGGCGCGCCCGCCGCGGCGCCGGCGCCACAGGCCGCGCCGCTCGACGACTTCGCCACCCGCTTCGTGGCGGAGGCCGGGCAGGGCAGCCGCTCGCTCCGCGCCGAGCTCCAGCGCTACCGCTCGATCCGCGTCGAGGGCGACGAGCTCGTCGTGCTGCCGCCCTCGCCCGCGGCCTTCGATCTCACCGATCCCGAGCTGCGCGCACGCCTCGAGGCCGCCGCACGCACCGTCTCGGGCCGCACGCTGCGGCTGCGGGTCGCCGACGGACCCTCGGCGACCGGCCGGGCCGGCCCGCCCGCCGGCGACCTCGAGGCGCGCATCCGCGCCGAGTGGCCGGGCGCCGAACGCGTCGACTCCTGAGCCGGTCGACAAGCGCGTGCCGGTGGGTGAAGATTGCGGCCGAGCCCCTTGACGCCGCGGGATTCCGGAGCGCCTGACATGGACATGCGACACCTGCTCGAGCAGGCCAAGAACCTCGAGCGCGCGCTGGCCGAGACCGACGAGCGCCTCAAGAAGCACGAGAGCACGGGCACGGCGGGTGGCGGCGCCGTCGAGGTCCGCGTCAACGGCGCGGGCGACGTGACGGCGCTCAAGATCGCCCCGGAGCTCGTCGCGGGCGGCGACGCCAACCTCGTCGGGCAGACGGTGCTCGCCGCGCTCCGCCAGGCCACCGAGTCCAGCCGGCGCTACCGCGAGCAGCAGCGCGCCGCGCTCACGGGAGGGCTGAAGCTGCCGGAATTCTGATGGCCCTGCCGCCGACCCTCACCCGCCTCATCGCGGCCTTCAAGACGCTCCCCGGCGTCGGCACGCGCACGGCCGAGCGGCTCGCCTTCCACCTCCTCCGCGCGCCGGACGTCGAGGCCCGCGAGCTGGCGGAGGCCCTGGTGGCGTTGCGCGAAACGGTCGTCGCCTGCAGCCAGTGCCACAACGTGGCCGAGCAGGATCCCTGCCCGATCTGCGCCGACCCCCAGCGTGACGCCGGCCGGTTGCTCGTGGTCGAGCAGCCGCGCGACGTGGCCGCGTTCGAGGAGGCCGGCTGGGGCGGCCGCTACCACGTCCTGCTCGGACACATCAACGCGCTGGAGGGGATCGAGGCCGGCCACCTGACGATCGACGGGCTGCTCGAGCGCCTGCGCCTCACCCCGGAGGTGCGCGAGGTGGTGATCGCCACGAACCCGGACTATGAAGGGGACGCCACCGCGCTGCACATCCGGCGCCGGCTGGCCGATCTCGATCTGGCGGTCACGCGCATCGCGCGCGGGATCGCCAGCGGCAGCGCGATCGAGTACAGCAACGCGGCCATGCTGTCGGACGCGCTGTCCGGCCGCACCAGCCTGGACGACTCGGCATGAAGCTCTCGATGCAGCAGACCGCGCGACCCGAGCTGCAGCTGCGGCTCTCGCCGCAGATGCTCCAGCGCATCGAGGTGCTGCAGCTCCCGGCGCTCGACCTGACCGAGATGATCGAGCAGGAGCTGCAGGAGAACGAGGCGCTCGAGCTCGTGCAGGACGGCCCGCCCGAGACGACCGGCGAGGCGCCCGAGCCCGGCGAGGACTCGGGTGACGACTGGGACGACGCCGAGTGGGAGCGGCGCGAGCCGGGCTCGGGGCCGACGCGCATGGAGGTCATGGCCGCGACCGCCGTGGCGCCGGTCACGCTGGCCGAGCACCTCGGACGGCAGCTCGATCTGCTCGACCTGGACCCGCGCGAGCGCGTGCTGGGCCGCGCGATCCTGGCCGCCCTGACCGACCGCGGCTGGCTGGCCGTGCCGCTCGCCGACGTGCCCGTCGACCTCGAGCCGCGGCCCACGGCCGAGGAGCTCGAGCACGTCCTGCACCTCGTGCAGAGCCTCGAGCCGCCGGGCATCGGCGCGCGCGACCTGACCGAGTGCCTGCTCCTGCAGCTGCGGCCCGACCAGCCCGACTACGAGCTGCTCGTGACGCTCGTGGTCCAGCACCTCGACGACATCGCGCACAACCGCATCCCACGCATCGCGCGCGAGACGGGGGCGGGCGTGGAGAAGGTCCTCGACGCGATCGAGACGATCCAGCACCTCGACCCGATCCCCGGGCGGCGCTTCGGCGGCGTGCCGGCGCCGCACGTGCGGCCCGACGTGACCGTGCGCCGCGTCGGCGAGGACTTCGAGATCTCGATCGAGAGCGACTGGATCCCCGACGTCGTCGTGTCGCGCAGCTACCGGCAGATGGCCGCCGACCGGCGCATCGACCCCGAGCTGCGCAAGCACATCCGCGGCAAGATCGAGGGCGCGCAGTCGCTCGTCGAGGCCATCGAGCAGCGCAAGAACACGCTCTTCCGCGTGGCGAGCGAGCTCGTGAACCGTCAGGCCGACTTCCTCGAGCACGGCCCGGCGGGGCTGCGGCCCCTGCGCATGCAGGAGGTCGCCGACGCGCTCGGCGTGCACGTCTCGACGATCAGCCGCGCGATCAGCGGCAAGTACATGCAGACGCCGCGCGGCATCGTCCCGATGAAGCTGCTCTTCACGGGCGAGGTGCCGGCCCGGGCCACGGCCGACGGCGGGGCGCCCACCGGCGAGGACCCGGCCTCGCGCGCGGGCGTGCGCGAGCTCGTGCGCTCGATCGTGGCGGGCGAGGACGGCCACCAGCCGCTCTCCGACGAGGCCATCGTCGAGATCCTCAAGCAGCAGCACGGGCTCGACATCGCCCGGCGCACGGTCACCAAGTACCGCAAGGCGCTGGGCATCGGCAGCTCGCGCGACCGCCGGGTCTACCGGGCCGACTGACGGGGGCCATGGCAGCGCTCCGCCGCCGGCGGTTGACGGTGGCCTACGACGGCACGGACTTCTCCGGCTGGCAGGTGCAGCCCGGGCGGCGCACCGTGCAGGGCAGCCTCGAGGAGGCCCTCGAGCGCACGCTGGGGTCGCCGGTGCGCGTCTTCGGGGCGGGGCGGACCGACGCCGGGGTCCACGCGCTGGGGCAGGTGGCCCACTTCGACGCCGAGGACGAGCTGCCCGAGGCGCGTCTGCTCGCCGCGCTGAACTCGCGGCTGCCGCCCGACGTGCGCGTGCGCGAGCTCCGCGAGGCCGCACCCGGCTTCCACGCCCTGCGCAGCGCGCGCGACAAGACCTACGTCTACCAGCTCCATCTCGCCGCGGGCGGCTGCGGCCGGCGCGCCGTCGAGGCCCAGCTGCCGCCGCTGCGGCGGCGCACCTTCCACGCCATCCCCGGCGCGGCGGACGTCGCCGCGATGCGCGCCGCCGCGCGCCTGCTCGTCGGGAAGCGCGACTTCACCGCGCTGAGCAAGGTCATGGAGGCCGGCCGCAGCCCGGTCAAGACCCTCCACGCGGTGCGCGTGCTGCGCATCCCGCACGGGCTGCGCGTGGTCGCCACGGCCGACGGCTTCCTCTACGGGATGATGCGCCTGCTCTGCGGGCTGCTCGTGCAGGTCGGCACGGGCCGCCGCCGGCCCGAGGACGTGCCCGCGCTGCTCGCGGCCGCCGACCGCTCGCGCGGCCCGCCCGCGCTCCCCGCCCAGGGCCTGCTCCTGCTGCGCGTGCGTTACGGAACGGGGCCGCGCGGCCTGATATCCTGGCCGCCATGACCCTGCGCATCGACTTCACGGACCGTCACGAGCACCACCCCGCGACCGTCCGCGCCTACGCCGTCGAGAAGGCCGAGAAGCTGGCCCACTTCTTCGACGGCGTGAACCACATCACGATCGTCCTCGACCGCGAGCACGGCCAGCACACGACCGAGATGATCGTGACCGCCACGCCGAACAAGCGCTTCGTCGGCCACTCGGCGGCGTCGTCCGTGCTGGCCGCGATCGACGCCGCCGCCGAGAAGCTCGAGCGGCAGGTGGTCAAGGCCAAGGAGCGGCTGCGTGATCACCACAAGCGCCCGCACGGGCGCGACGGCGACGCATGACGCCGCCCGAGTCGCTGCTCGACATGTTCTCGCTCGAGGCGATCGTCGCCGAGCTCGAGGGCCAGACCAAGGGCGCGGTGCTGTCGGAGATGGTCGACGCGGCGGTCGAGAGCGGCCTGCTCCCGCGCGCGCGCAAGGCGCAGGTGCTGGCCGCCCTCGAGGCGCGCGAGGAGCGCGGCTCGACGGGGCTGGGGCGCGGCATCGCCATCCCGCACGCCAAGATCCCGGGGCTGCGGCGGCACGCGGGCGTCGTGGCGCGCTCGACGGCCGGGGTCGACTACCGCGCCATCGACGGCGAGCGCGTGCACGTGCTCGTCATGCTCATCTCGCCGGAGTCGCGGCCGGAGGATCACCTCCGGGCGCTGAAGTGGATCTCGGGCCTGGCGCGGGATCAGGACTTCACCAGCTTCATCCGGCAGGCGCGCACGGCTCAGGACATCCTCGACGTGCTCCACGAACGGGCGGGCTGAGCCGGAGGGCCCGATGCCCGAGCGGGCCGTCGTGCGCATCGTGAATCCGCAGGGCCTGCACGCCCGGCCGATCAGCCGCTTCGTGCAGACCGCCGGCCGCTTCGAGGCTTCGGTCTCGGTGCGCGGGCCCGACGGCACGAACGCCGACGGGCGCAGCATCTTCTCGATGATGACGCTCGCGGCGGGCCAGGGCGCCGAGCTCGTCGTCGAGGCCGACGGCCGGCAGGCCGCCGAGGTGCTCGAGGCGCTCGCTCAGCTCGTGGCGGGCGGCTTCGGCGAGACCTGACCGCCCGGCGCCGCGCCGGCCAGATTGGCGGTGGGCGGTTGTCCGGCCCGGCGGCCCTGTCTAGGATGGCGTCGAGCATGGCCGCCGCTCCGGAACGCTTCCCCATGGCCGTCTGCCTGTCCAAGGACGGGGATACGCGTTTCCTCGGGCATCTCGACTTCGCCCGCCTGGTGGAGCGCTCGCTCCGCCGCAGCGGCCTGCCGATCGTGAACACACAAGGATTCAACCCGCGACAGAAGGTGTCCTTCACCGACGCGCTCCCCGTGGGAGTGGCCTCGGAGGGGGAATGGTTCACCCTGTCGCTTTACGAGGATCGGACACCGGAGGCCCTCCGGGAGCGCCTGGAGCCCGCACTGCCCGAGTGCGTGCGGCTCGTGGAGGTCCGCCGAGGCTCGGCCCCGGCACCCTCCCGCGTGCGCTACCGGCTGGCGGTCACCGCGCACCCCCGATCCGCAGAAGACGCGCTCTCCGTACTGCTGCAACGTGAACACTTCGTGCTCGACGACGCCCGCGGCCGCCCGATCGATGTGCGGGCCGCCCTGTCGGCCGGCCTCGCCGGCGCCGGCTTCATCGAGGTCGAGCTCTCTGCCGACCCGGGGTCCGCCCCGCGGCCGGCGCTCGTGGCCGGGGCGCTCGCCGCCCTGGCTCGCGAGTCGGGAGCTCCGCCCCCGGTCTTCGGGGTCTTCACGAAGCTGCAGTCCGAGCCGGAGCGCCGTCGGAAAGAGATCGCATGGGACGACGTCGTCGCGGCGGAGGCGCTCAGCGCGTCATCGGCCGAAAGCTGCTCATCAACGCCCGAGAGAGCGAAGAGAGCCGGATAGCGGTCCTCGAGGCCGGGCGGCTCGAGGAGTACTACATCGAGCGCGGGTCGCTGGGCAGCACGCTCGGCAACATCTACAAGGCCCGCGTCACGAAC
>Ga0111538_10005197_pt1 | contig 17845 bp, 15 predicted proteins | sample SoiMethybrSBSTD1_FD_79669 | JGI IMG/M metagenome (GOLD analysis project Ga0111538, IMG submission 79669) | Bulk soil microbial communities from a Populus tree surrounding site in Tennessee, USA - Soil MetaG P. TD hybrid SBSTD1 (version 2)... | ecosystem: Environmental > Terrestrial > Soil >...
CCTTCTCTTCCTGCGGCAGCTGCTCCAGTTGCCGCGCGTAATCCTTCGCGTCCTCCGGCAACACCTTGATGCCTTCGGGCACGTGGATCAGGTCACGGTCGAGGAGGTTGCGCTCGCGCCGCAACAGCAGCCACTTGTAGCCGATGATCAGCATCGCCCACAGGAAGTGGATGATCTCGGCCTCCTGCGCGTAGCCGTTCACCACCAGCAGGAACGTGCGGTCCGGCACGAAGTTCGGATCGGCGTGCATGCGCGCCTGCTCCGCTGCGACGATCGCGTCGCCCTTCGGCGTGATCCACGCGACATAGGTCGCGTGAACGACGAGCACAGTGAAGATGAGCGCGATCAGCGTGACGAAGAACTCGCTCGGGTAGGAGATGCGACGCGGAACCGGTGCAACGGCAGTAACCATGGGATGCTCTTTGCGTCAGATGTCGATCGGAAATGAGACGTCGAAGTCGGCGCGAACCTGCTCGCTCGGCACGAAGCGCTGCGGCGACGGACCTTTCGGCGCGCTGCCGCCAGGCGGCATCTGCGTGTCGTCCTTGGCGGCGTCCGGGTCGGGCTTGGACGCCACTTTGGGATCGGCCTCGTACGCGGCCTTGAGCGCCGCTTCGGCCTGTTCGGCGATCGAGGGCTTGGAGGCTGCCGAGCCGGACTCTTTGTTGCCGGCCTTGCTTGCCTCCTTGGTGTCGGTCTTGGCGTCGTCGGTCTTGGTAGCGTCGGTCTTGGCGGCATCCGGCTTGGCGGCATCCGCCTTGACGGCCTCCGGCGCTTTCGCAGCAGCTGCCGGCTTGGTTGTAGACGTCGACGGCGACTCTGCGGCGAGCAGAAGCGAGCCCGCCACCCAGAAGACGGTGAGCAGAACCAGCATGCGCATTTGCGGATTCATGATTTCCCCGCTCACTCGGCGTAGCGCGCGATGCGGAAGCCGACGTCGTTGCGCGCGCCATCACCGAAGTCGCGCGCGGAGAGCCGCAGATCGGTCACACCGGAGTGCTTCCAGCTCGCGCCGCGAATGACGTGCTGCTTGCCATCCGTCGGGCCGAGCGGATCGACCAGCGTCTGGCCCGTGTCCGCGGTCACAATATAGTAGTCGTGCACCCACTCGGCGACATTGCCGCCGAGATCCTGCAGGCCCAGCGAATTCGCCGGAAACTTGCCGACGGGCGCGGACGCGGCAAAGCCGTCGTCATAATCCGGAATGACATCCTGCACGATCAATCGTGCGGTCGCGTCCGCGTAATTTCCGGAGCGCGGCGTGACCGGCAGCGCGTCGCCCCACGGATAGCGCCGCAGCTTGCCGCCGCCCTCGTTGCGCGCAGCCCATTCCCATTCCGCGTCGGACGGCAGCCGGTAGCCCTTGGTCATGGGATTCACGGCCACCAGCCCTTCGCCCTTCTTCTCGTACGCGGGCGGCAGGCCGTCCTGCTCCGACAGCCAGTTGCAGTACAGCGCCGCCTCCGCCCACGTGATGGCGACCACCGGCTGGTTGTCGAGATCGAGCGTGTGATTGCCGACGATGCCGGAGCGATGCTCGGGCTTGAAGCGCCGGAACTGCGCGTTGCTCACTTCCGTCACGCTGATATAGAAGCCGCGCTTGAACTCCACGTCGCGCTGCTGCTCGTTGGCGCGGCGGCCCGGCTCGCGACGTGGGCTGCCCATCGTGAAGTGGCCGATCGGCATCAGACGCAGCTGCTGGTCGAACTTCGTTTTCACGACCGCGGGCGTCGCCGCGATGCGCGATTGCTCAGGCGTCAGCAACGTCGCATCGACGCGCTGCTGCACGCCCGGACGCGGCGTGACGCTGGTCTTGAAGTCGACGAAGCCGGCTTTGCGAATCTCGATGTCGTGCGTAGTCGCGACCAGCCGCAGAGTCTGGTTGGCAGCGCCGCTAAGCTTGCCGTCGACATACAACTGCGCGTCGGCTGGCAACGCGCGCACGGCGACTTCGCCGAACACACCGCCGAGCGCAATCGAGAGCGTGCGCTGCTCGCCTGCACCCATCGACACCTGGCGAGTGGCGGCTTCGTAGCCGGGCCGCGTCAGGACGATGCTGTGATCGATATCCGGCCGCAGCTCCAGATCGATCGGCGTCTGGCCGCGATACACGCCGGCCACCGACACGCTCGCGCCGGGCGGATCCGAGCGCACGGCGAGTCGACCGTCCGGCAAACCGAGCTTGACCGGACCGAGCGACAGCGGCTCGTTCGCCTTGACCAGAATGTCAGTCGTCCAGGGCTTGAACCCTTCGAGACGCAATTCCACCGGATGCGCGCCTGCCATGATCTCGGCCTTCAGGGGCGTGGCGCCGCGCGGCTCGCCATTGACGAGCAGCTGTGCGCCCGCCGGTTCCGACGTCACCGTGACAACGCCCCAGCCCGGCACGAGTTGCGGCTTGAACGTCTGCGTCTTACCGAGACCTTCGACAGTCACGTCGGCAGTGAATGGTTGATAGCGCTCAGCCGCGATGGCCACGCTGTGACGGCCAGCGGCGAGCTCGAACTCGCCGGGCGCGGTGCCGGCTTCCTTGCCGTCGAGCGTCACACGCGCAGCGGCGGGGACCTCGACGCGCAAGCGACCGGGCAGCTTCGCCAGCGTCAGCGTGAACGACTGGTTCGGCGCCTTGGTGACCTTGATCGGCAGCTCGGCGGGCTTGTAGCCCGGCAGCTCTGCGCGAACGTGGTAATTGCCTGATTGCAACAGCACGCGATCTCCGAGACGCACAGCGGGCAGGCCGCCGGTGATGCGCACGCTCGCCTTTGCCGGGACCGTGAGCAGGCTGACGGACATCGCCGTGAAGATGAACCACAGCACCACAGCAGCGATGACTGCCATCACGCCCAGCACGAGGCGCAGCGGCGTCACCGAGATGCGACGGACCGGCTTCGCGGCTTCGGAAGCGCGAAAACGAATCGCTTCGATTCGCTCGGCGTCGCCCTCGCTCAATCCGTGCAAACGCGCGCTCTCAGGAATGATGGGCGGCGCGGTGATGTTGCCGCCGCTGCCATCATCGACTTCGACCACGCGCTCGTCGTCATTGGCAGCTATACGCAGGCGCGCCGCGCCGAGATTCACGACATCGCCGGCGCGCAGCCACGTCGAGCGCTGTACGCGCACGCCGTTGTGCAGGATTTCCGCGCCGTCGGCGGGCTGCACGAACAGCTGATCCTCGTGCATGCCGATATACGCTTCGGGGCCCGGCGGTCGCCCGGCCATCACGATTGCGCTGCCCGTGCCTCCGACTGCGATCGGAAAGTCCGTCGCCGCAAAGCGGCGCTCACCCAGGGATTCGCGAACGACCAGCGCGCTCAAATGCGATCCTCGCAGCGAATCACGACGGGCTCGGTCGCTGCGCCCGGACGTACGTTGATCTCGCGCCGCACGTCGCGATAGCCGGGCCGAGTACCGACCACGGTGTAGCTGCCCGGCACGAGGTCGAGCGAGCGCTCGGCGAACGTGCCCAGCGGCCCGACGCGATAAATGGTCACTTGCGTGACGTTGTCCGATTGCAGCGCGACCGACACCGGCACGTCGGCGCGCGCGATCCAATCCTTCAAGGTCACCATCTGCTTCTGCAATAGCGGACCGGGATTAGAGATGCTCGCGGCTCGCGCCAACGTGTCGCGCGCGGCTGCACGCACGGGCTGACTGAAGAGGCGCTCCGGTTGCGTCAAGTACAACTCCAGCTGCTCGTTGAGCGCAGCGCGCGGCGAAGTTCTCGCGATGCCTTCCTGAGCCGCGGCTACTGTCGAGTCGAGCTCGGCGACCGCACGATATCCCTTGAGCGCATCGGCCCAGCGTTCCTGCCCTTCGTCGCCTTGCGCGACGCTGAGCTTCGCCGAGATGTCGCCGGTGCGCTGCTCCTGCTCGATCTGTCGCAAGGCCTGCGGGATCTCCGGAGCGTTCGGGCGCACGCGGCGCGCTGCTTCGAATGCGGAGCGCGCACCCGCGTAATCGGCCTTGGCGAGCGCCGCGTAACCTCGCGCCATCGTGCTCGCGAAGGCGTCCGCAGCGAACTTCGCTTCGATGCGCGCAATGCCGTCGGCTGCGCGCGGCGCCTCGCCGTCGAGCGCGAGGGCCTTGCGAAACTGCTCGACCGCACCGACCGGATTCGATTCTTTCTCCATGCGCTCGGCGCCTGCGACGAGATTCAGCACCTCGTCGAGCGTGTTGGCGCGCTTCAGTCCGTGCTCGGCGACCTTGTTGCCGGGCTCGATTTTCACTGCGAGCACGAACGCGCTCTTGGCATCGGCGGAGCGTCCTTCCTGCAAAGCAGTGGCGCCGCCCTTCAGCTGCGCTGTCAGCACCTCGCCAGCGCGCTTCTCCAACGTCGTCAGCAAAGGCTCGATCGCCATGAAGTGCTCGAGCGCAGTGACGTACTCGCGCTTCTCGTAATCCTTGTCGCCTGCAGCGAGCTCGTCGTTCGCGCGCTTGAATTCCTCGCCGCCCCATTGCTCGGCGGCGCGCGCCGCAAGCTTCTTCAAGCGCTCCTCGATCGGTCCGCGACGATCGTCCGCATCCTGCTTGGCGCGCGCGAGCGCGGCGAAGTCGACTTCCTTCTTCGGCTCTTCCGCCGCGGCCGGTTTCGCCGGTATCGATGATGAAGCGGGCTGGTAGCGCGCCGGCTGCTCGCTGCCTACCCAGCGCGGCAACGCGAAGAATACGAAGACGATCGCGGCGATGCCGGCGACGATCGACGCCGCGCCGAGGCCGCGACGAAATCCCTGCCGCCGCAGCTCGTCCGCAGTCGTCCGCTGCGGCGCCGAGCGCTGCCATTCACCGCGCAGCGGCTCGCTCTGCGAGGTCGCGCGCATGTTGGGCGGCTCGACTCGAATCGGAGCGGGATTCGGCGTTGACGGGTTCACGGGTTCGACCGATGTGACAGGCGGCGCGGCCAGTATGGCAGCCAGCTCGCGCTCGATGCTTTGCATGTCGGCGGGTCTGTCGGCCGGAGATTCGGCGAGCAGCCGCGCGACGAGCCGCGCGAGCGGTGCAGGCACCGTTGCTGGCAATGCCGCGAGGGTTTGACCTGGACTGTCGAGCTTGCCATCGCCGTAGGCCGGCGGATAGCCCGACAGCAGCTCGTAGAGCATTGCCCCGAACCCGTAGATGTCATCCGCAGGGCTCGCCGCGGCTCCAGCCGCCTGCTGCGGGCTCATGCTGTAGGGTGAGCCGAGACCCGCGTTGGCAGCAGGCTTCGCGGCAGTGACCAAAGCCATCCCGAAGTCCGTGAGGCGCGGCGTGCCATCGGACGCGAGCAACACATTAGAAGGCTTCACGTCGCGATGGACGATGCCGGCGCGATGCGCATGCTCCAGCGCCGCCGTGATCGGCAGCGCTGCGTGCAGAAGGATCTCCCGGTATCCGCGACCGCGCAGCTGCGAAAGGTCGCCGCCGGACGCGTACTCCATCGCGATCCAGGTATGCCGGCCGGTGCGATGCACGCCGTCGACCCGCAATATGTTCGGGTGGTCGAGCGTCCGAATCTGCTCGGACTCGCGCTGCAGGGCTGCGATCGCAGCCACATCCTGCATCAGATCGTCGCGCAGGATCTTGAGAGCGACGAAGCAGCCGCGCTCGCGATCCTGCGCAAGCCAGACTTCGCCGCTACCGCCTGTCCCCAGACGTCGGACGAGAATGAATCTCGCAGACAGTTCCTGCCCGCTCTCCAGCATCATGCGATGTGTCGTGTCGAAAGAAATCGGTGGCGCTTTACCCGCCGCTGTTTGGGGCGGCGGGCGCAGCCGGCGGAGCCGCTGCAGGCGTCTGGACCGGAACACCGGTCTCGTTCTCGTAGAGTTCCTTCAACAGTCGCCGCCACTCGTGGTACTGCTCTTCGGCCGTGCCTTTGAGCTGCAGAGTGCGCCCTTCGACCTCGACGACCATCGGCTGGACTTCGGCCTGGAAGGATTCCCCGAGCTGCTTCAAAGAATCGGAGTGCATCTTCACTTCCGCGCCCTTGTCGAAGCCGCTCTTGATTGCATACGCGCCGCCAAAAATCGCGCCGGTGGCCGCAGCCTGCCCGGCATAAGTGTTCGCCTCGGAGCCGACCACCAGGCCGCCGACGATCGCCGCGGCGCCGAGGAGCTTGCGCGTCAGCGCCGAGCGCTTCGCTTCGTCCTCCGCTTCCAGCTCTGCATAGCTGTAGCGCCGCCAGTTGGTGTACGGCTCGGACATGTTTTCCGCGAACAGCGAATAGTGCTCGTTGACCGTGTCGATCAGCGCGTAGTCGCGCTCGCGGATGCGGTCCATGCGCACCAGCAGCGGATCGTCGTCCGCGGGCAAGCGCACGACCTGGTACGTAGCCTTCTTCTTGTCCTGAGTCAGGTACGACTCGAACGCATACGGCGCGAGATCCTGCGCGAAGCGCAGCTCGGAGACACGGCGGATGGTCTCGAGGTCCGCGACCTGCATCTGCTGGCGATAGGCGAGCAGATCGTTGGCGAAGGTGCTGTAGAGATTCTGGAACGGATCGCGCGGCTGCCCGCTCTGGTCCTTGTACGAGCGCGTATCGGCGGTCTGCTGGTACTCGCGCTTGAACCACAACCGACCGGTCGCGTCGACGACTGTCATGTCGATGCGCAGCAGCTGGCCGGTCGACTCCATGATCTTGCCGGAGACTTGCACGTCGAGTGCAGCGGCATCGGCTGGCACTACGCGCACCTGGCCCCAATGGCCGGTGCCTTCGAGCGTATTGCGGATCTGCATCGGGAAGTAGCGCGCCTCGGCCTTGCGCACTTCAGGAAAGATGTGCTCCTTCTCGAGCGTCTTCTCGTCCTTCGGCACGTTGTCGTCGAACAGCTTCACCGCGACGTCGAGCAGCTGATCCTGCGGGATTTCCTGCGAGGCCTGAATCGCTTTGATCTGCGCCTGCGGCCTGGTTTCGTGAGTGACGCAGCCTGCGGAGCCGAATGCGGCCGCGGCCAGGACGACGAGTGCGATAGAGCGATTCATGTGCGTATGACCTGAAACTGATTCCTCGAAACTCAACCCGTGTTCTTCTTGTAGTCGCGATATTCCTGCCACAGCTTCTCGCGCAGCTCCGGATCCGTCTCCTTCTGCGCGGCTTCGCGCAGCTGACGCGCGACGATGTCGTCGTCGCTGCCGTCCGGAATGTCGGCCGGCACGGTGTTCGGGCCCGCGCCTCCGCCTGCACCGCCGCCGACTCCACCGCCCCCGCCCTGCTTGCCGTCACCGCGGCCGTTGCCTTCACCTTCTCCCTGACCTTGACCCTGTCCGCTCGCGCCGCCACGACCGCCGGCTGCGCCGCCCTGGCCGTCGTTGCCGCCATTACCATTCTTGCCGGTGCTGTTGCCGCCATTGCCACCCGAGCCACCAGGCTCGTTCTCGTTGCCCGCGCCGCCGCCGGCCCCGGAGCCATTCCGTCCGCCGCGCTGACCGGCGATGGTCGCCTGCTCGTCGCGAATGCGTCCGTCGAAGACGCCAAGCGACGCGTCGAGCTCATGATCGATCTGAGCGGTGCGTTCGCCAGTGGTCATTCCACCGCCGCCACCACCGCCATTGCTACCGCCCGAAGACGGATAACCGCCCGCACCACCGCCAGAGGCGCCGCCACCGGCGTTAGGCATACCACCCGCTGCGCCGCCACCGGCCGCGCCACCGCCGCCCGCAGCTCCGCCACCACCCGCAGCTCCGCCGCCTCCAGCCGCGCCGCCGCCTGCGGCACCACCGCCGCCGGCCGAGCCACCACCCGCCGACCCGCCGCCGCCGGATGCACCACCGGCGCTCTGAGACTGCGCACCGCTGGCACCACCGCCGCCGCTCGAGCCGCGGAAAATGCTTTCCTGGGGCGTGCCGCCCGCCGAACCGCCGGGGCTCGCATCAGGAGAACTGCTCTGGTTCTGCGGGCTGCCTTGCTGCCCACCGCCGCCGCTCGGGCCACCGGTGCTGGGCATCGGAATGCCGACAGTCGGCAGCCCACCCGGCAGGTTCGCGCCGACGGTCACATTCGGACCGTTGCTCTGACCGCTTTGCCCGCTCTGGCCACTCTGCGAACCGGGGCTGCCGCCACCCTGGCTGCCGCCCTGACTACCGCCGCTGGACTGACTGCCTCCCTGTGATCCCTGCGATCCGCCCGAGCTGCCGCCGGACTGCTGCGGCATGCTCGAGCCGCTTTGCCCGCCGGACGAACCGCTGCGGCCCTGAGAAGACGATTGCGAGCCGCCCGGGCTCGGCATGGAGGAACCCGAGCGACCGCCGCCGCCCGATGAGCTGGACGGCATCGAGGACGACGAGGAGCCGCCGGATGAGCCACCCGACGGCATCGACGAGGAGGAGCCGCCGGAAGAGGACGATTGCTGCTGCTGGCTGGGGCAACCACCCATGAGGAATGCGCACACTGCACCGACTGCCGTTGCTTGCACGGCGACCACGGGCAGAGACCTGCGCGAGCGCTGAATTTGCATCGTTTCTCCTCGTTCCCCCGCCGCACACTTACCACGGCTGCCGCCGTTGCCGAATGTGCGACCCGCCAGCTGAACGCGGGCTGACCGCCCCCGCCCAACAAACATTCGATCCGCGCCACCGACCACAGGTTCAATGCGGTCCGGGGAAGGAGATTCGACTACTGCGGTCGCGAGACCACCGTGTTCTCCTCGGCGCTCGAGCCGAGCAGGAAAGCCTTGAGCTGCCCGGCGAGCCGATCGCAGGCCGTGCTCTGCACCGGCGCGATCAGCGGGATCGGTGCGATGGCGCCGATCATCACCGACGTGCCCTTCACGTCGGTCGTCAGGCTGCCTGCGCTCACACCCTGCTTCAGATCCCAGATCGTCGCCTCGTAATCGGAGGTTTTTTCCCACCAGCCCAGGCCCAGGCAACCAGCGCCGCCGGGACCGGCCGCGCAGGCGATGCTGCCGCCGCCATCGGTCTTCTGCGTCACACCATCGACCCACACGATGAAGCGCACGCCCATGGAGTTGACGCGCTCGGTGACTCCGGGGCGGGCCAGGAAAGTGCTGAAGCCCTGCGCGTTGGCGGGCGCAGTGCTCGGCTCCAGCCACGGATAAAGTGCGTCGACGAAATTGTGGTCCGCGTAGATCTGGAACGGCCCGTTCTTCAGGTTGCTGCGAGGCTCGAATTTCTTGCCGGCGCGTTGCCGGTCGGCAACGTCAGCGGAGACGCTCTCGCCGACCAGCTCGCGCTCCAGGCAATCGAGGAATTTGTCTTCGGTGCCCGTGCCTTCCAGATGCGGCTTCGCGAGCAGCACGATCGCTTCGTCGGCGGTGATTTGCGTCGGCGCCTCACGCATCTCTTCGATCTTGGCAGTCATGCAACCGGCGGCGCTGGAGCACAAAACGGCAGTCACGACCAAGCGCAGGCCGCGATGTCCTGAGACGGATTGCATGGTTCTCTCCAGGAGGCTCAAGCGAAATCCCCGGTGCGAAGCTCGGCGCAGGTCGGACGACTTGCGAATCGAGTATACGCCAACCATCCCGCAGTCAATGCCGGGAAGGTGCACAACGTTCCGCAGGCTTCAAATGTCAAATACTGCGAGAACGAAGTCGATTGGCCAGGCGTGCATTGTCCTAAAGCAGTGACAGTTGCGGTCCGAGCACGGGCGGCCGGAACAGCGTCGAATCGTGAGCGAAGCGCTCGCGCTCCTTGAGCCCGAGCCGCGCGCAGGCAGCGGCGAAGCGCTTCGCCAGCAGCGCAGCGTATTCGCCTTCGCCGCGTTGACGAATTCCGAAACGCGAATCGTTGTCCTTGCCGCCGCGCATCGCCTGCAAGCGCGACATCACGTGCTTCGCCTTCAGCGGTTCGTTGTGCTCGAGCCATTCGCGGAACAGATCCTTCAACTCGTAGGGCAATCTCACCAGAACGTACGCGGCCGACCGCGCGCCGGATGCGACCGCGGCCGCGAGGATGCGCTCGAGCTCGTGATCCGTGAGCACGGGAATGATCGGCGCGACCATCACGCCGACCGGGATACCCGCCTCGTGCAGATTGCGAATCGCGCGCAAGCGCGCTGCTGGCGAAGCAGTACGTGGCTCGAGCGTGCGCTTTAGTTCATTCGAGAGAGTCGTCACGCTGACCAGCGCGTACACGAGCCGGTCCGCCGCGAGCGGCGCGAGCAGGTCGATGTCGCGCTCGATCATCGCGCTCTTGGTGATGATGGAAAACGGATGCCGGTACTTCGCCAGCACTTCGATGATGCTGCGCGTGACGCGGTATTCGCGCTCGATCGGCTGATAAGGATCCGTGTTCGCACCGATCGTGATCGGCGAGCAGCGATAGTTCGGAGCAGCGAGCTCCTGCTCGAGCAAGCGCGCGGCGTCCTTCTTGTAGAAGAGTCGCGTTTCGAAATCGAGGCCGGGCGAAAGGTTGAGATAGGCGTGCGACGGACGGGCATAGCAGTACACACAGCCATGCTCGCAGCCGCGATACGGATTGATCGACTGATCGAATGAAATGTCCGGCGAGTCGTTGCGCGAGATGATCGAGCGCGCCGGCTCCGGCTGCACGATCGTCGCGAGCGGCGGCAGCTCCTCGTCGAGACTGCCCCAGCCGTCGTCGACCGCTTCGGCGCGGGTCGACTCGAAGCGCCCCTCGGGATTCGACACCGCGCCGCGCCCGGTGCGCGCAGTGGGTCGAGTGGGAGAAGTCATGGAGCGATGCTACTGGATATAAATCCAGTTTGCCAGCCCGCGAACTCTCCTCAGGACTCTGAGCTTGGGACCGGTGCGGCCGCCGCGGGCGAGTCGTGATCGAGGGGTGTCGCGGGTACCGGCCCCAGCGAAGGCGCAGTGCCCTCGCTCTGATTCTTCGCAGCAGCGGGGAACCGCACGACCAGCGAAGTGCCCGCATCGCCGGTGATCTCCAACTCGCCGCGCAGCTGCCTCACGAACGCCTCGATCAGCGAGCGGCCGAGCCCGGTGTTGTCCTCGCCGGCCGCCGGGTCGAACCCCACGCCGTCGTCGCGAACCGCCAGCTCCAGCGTTTCCGGCGACGGCCGGCGCACCTCTACATATATGTGTCCCCCGCTGCGCTCGTTGAACGCGTGCTTGTACGCGTTGGTGATCGCCTCGGTCACCAGCAGCCCGAGCGGCACGGCTATTTCCGGGCCGATCACTTCGCTCGGCGAATTCGTGATCAGCTCGACCGAGCGGCCCCGCGACAACCCGCCCCGACGCAGCTCGGCGCACAGGTCTTCGAGGAACCACTTCAGATCGATCTCCTGCAGGCTCTCGGACTCGTAGAGACGTCGGTGCAGTGTCGCGAGCGCGTTGATACGGCTGCGCGCCTCGGCGAAGGCCAGCTCCGCGCGCGGATCGCGAATGCGCCGCGCATGCAGGTTGAGCAGGCTCATCACCAATTGCAGGTTGTTTTTCACGCGGTGATGGATCTCGCGCACCAGCACTTCCTTCTGTGCGAGCGATTCGCGCAATTCCGATTCGCGCGCGGAGATCAGGTCGGCCATGCGCGAGAAGGTCTCGCCGAGCTTGCGAATCTCGGCGGGTGCGGCGGCCACGCGCTCCGGCCGCACGTTGTGCCGGCCCGCGGCGTACGCCGATGTGATGCGTTCGAGGTAAGTGATCCAGCGCACGACCAGATGCTCGATGCCGAACCAGACAACTGCGATCGCCAGTGCCCACATCAAGAGCGGTGTCAGCACGCCCCACGCGACTTGCAGAGCCAACGGTCCGATCGCAGTCAGCACGGGCGTGCCGCGGATCACGAAGATCCGGCCGCCGAGCAACGGACTGACCGCGTAGAGGCGCCAGATGCCATCGTGCCCGCGCGCGCGGAACGTGCGGGTCTGTCCCGCGGGCAGCTGGTCGCGCAGCTGTTCGTGAATGAGGCTATTGCGCGGCAGCGGCGACTTCGCCGGCGACCGGCTCGCATCGCGCGTGATGATCTCGCCGCGACTGTCGAGCAATGCGAATGCCGCGCTATCTTCCGACCGCGCGCCGCGCTGATAGCGCTGTGCGAGCCAGTCGAGACCGATGAACAGCGCGACCGAGCCCTGGATCAAACCCTGATCGTCCACCAGCGGCACTGCAGTGACGATGCCCCAGCTGCCGAGCCAGCGACTGACGATGAGATCGCTGACCACGAACCCGTCGCCCGCCATGATGTCGCGGAACCACACGCGGTCGTCGACCTTGACGACCTGCGGCATCGGCCCCGACGCACAGGTGAGGACTCCTTCCGCGTTTGCGACCATGGCGCCCTCGTATTGATCGAGGCCGCCCATCGCTCGCTGCAGCGCGCGGCGGCATGCGAGTCCGGTACCGGCGCGCACGTCGGGCTGCGCGGCGAGACTGGTGAGAATTTCGCGCGACGCCGCGATCACGTTGACCTCTTCGCTCGCAGCGAGCTGCGCCGCCTGCGCGAGGTTCTGCTCGATGATCCGCATGCTGCTGCCGTAGCTGGAGATCGCCTGCAGCACCGCGAGTGCACCCGGCGCGAGCATCGCGATGCCGACGATCACCACGAGCCGCGGACGCAGACCGGCGTTGCGTCCGAACCAGGAGCGCGGTGCCGATGCGGTCTTGAGAGTCTTCAAGTGAACCCCGCGGCGAGCATCTTGGGCCTCTTACCGGGAGCGGCGGTACCGGCGCCGAGCGCGTGATCCGCGGAGCAGGACTTCAGAGCCCGCCCGAACGCGGCTCCGTCGCGCCGTCCACATCCGCCAACGCACCGACAACCGGCGGTCCCGCGACCAGCGCAGCGTCATCGCCTAGCAGTTCGACCAACCGGTCGCGCGCGCGCGCAATTCGGCTCTTGATCGTGCCGACCGCCACCTGGCAGACATCCGCCGCTTCCTCGTATGACAGCCCCGTCGCACACACCAGGATCAGCGCCTCGCGCTGATCGACGGGTAGCTGCTGCAACGCGCGGCTGAGGTCGCGCAGATGCAGCTTCGCGTCGTGATCCGGCGCGATAGCGACCTGGCCGGCACAGACGCCATCCGGGTCCTCGATTTCGAACTTGCGATGGCGCAGCTCGGAGTAGTAGCAGTTGCGCAGGATCGTAAAGAGCCACGCCTTGAGGTTGCTGCCCGACTGGAACTGCTCGCGGTTCGTCCAGGCCTTGAGCACCGTGTCCTGTACGAGGTCGTCGGCGCGGGCCGGATCGCCGCACAGCGAGCGGCCGAAGGCGCGCAGCGCCGGCAATAGCGCAGTTACCTGTTCCAGGAAATGGTCGTGTCCTGTCATGAGCCGTCCAGGGTGTAGCTGAAGACTGAGCACCGGCCCCGTCAGGAGCCGCGCTCCTTGTCCTCGAGTTGCTTGAGCAGCGCCTTGAACTCGTCCGGCACCGGCTCGTCCATGACGTCGCTGAACATGCGGCGCAGCCGGCTGGTGAGCCAATCCGGCACCGGCTCGGAACTGCTCGTCGCCGCCGTTTCAGGCGGCTCGCCTGGTTTGATTTTCTCGCTCATGACCATGGATAGGCTCGAACCGGTGCGCCGCGCGCGCCGCGCGGAATTCGCATGTCGAGCCCGAACGCCTCACCATTGAAAAAGTTCCAAGTCAGAAGGAACCTTTCCCCCCTCTCGCACATACTACAACGCCCATTATCGGCGCGCGCAACGCAGCGCCCATAAAGAATCGAGAGGAGTGCCATATGGCTCTGGCTCACGCTATTGCCGAACACCTGCCCTATCTGCGCCGTTACGCCCGCGCCCTGTGCGGCACCCAGAAGAGCGGCGACGCCTATGTGCGCGCCTGTCTGGAGACAATCGTCGCCGATCCTTCGGTAGTCGGCAGCGACACTACCCCGCGGGTCGCGCTGTATCGGCTGTTCCACAAGCTGTGGGGCAGCGCCAACGTCGACCTGCGGACCGTGGCCAACTCCCGGCCGCAGCCGGCGGCCGGAGTCGAGAAGAAGCTGGGCGAGCTGACGCCGGCGCGGCGCCAGGCGCTGCTGCTGACTGCGATGGAAGGCTTCAATGTCAGCGATACCGCTCGCATCCTCGGAGTCGGCGAGGAAGAAGTGAAGCAGATGGTCGCGCAGGCAGTGCGCGAGATTTCCGACCAGCCGAGCACCAAGGTGCTGATCATCGAGGATGAGCCGATCATCTCGCTCGACCTGCAGAGCATCGTGCGCGAGATGGGTCACACCGTCGCCGCGATCGCGACCACGCGCGACGAAGCGGTGCGCGCCGCTCGCAAGACCGAGCCCGGACTCGTGCTCGCAGACATCAAGCTCGCGGACGGCAGCTCCGGTATCGACGCAGTGCGCCAGATCCTGAGCGAAGTGCAGGTGCCGATCGTGTTCATCACCGCCTATCCCGAGCGGCTGCTGACCGGCGAGCGGCCGGAGCCGACGTTCCTGGTGACCAAGCCGTTCGTGCCGGAAACGGTGCGCGTGGCGGTGAGCCAGGCGTTGTTGTTTACCTAGAAAAGTTGTCAGTTGCCGAAATGAAGCGGGGCCCCAGTGGGGCCCCGTTTGCATTCCGGTCTGTCGGTGCAGCCTGAGCTGCTCAGACAGGCGGACGTCCGCGCAATGCGCCTGCAACCAGTGCGACCAGCGTCAGCACGAGGAAGATGAAGAACAGGATCTTCGCGATCCCGGCTGCAGCACCCGCAATCGTGGTGAAGCCGAGCACTGCGGCGATGATCGCAACAATGAAAAACGTCAAAGCCCAAGACAGCATAAAAAACCTCCGAACCTCATAGCCGTTTTGTCGACCGGAAGCCCCGCGGCATCCGCGCTCCTGCCCCGACTCGAACCAGAAACGCGCGACCATTCATCGGGTTCCCCGCGCTCGCTGCAGGAGTCTGCGCCGCGCATGCTGGCAGTCGCTGCGGCGTGCATGTTTTACGGACGATCGAAGAAGCGTTCGAGCAGCGCGGCGGTTTCTTCGGGCCGCTCGTGGTGGATCATGTGGCCGGCGCCGCGGATCGTCTCCATGGTGAGATTCGCGAACAGGCTGCGCAGATGATCTGCGCCGAGCTCGCCCGCCATGCGCTTCGTCAGCTCGGATTCCTCCGCCAGGACCAGCAGCGTCGGTGCGACGATCGCGCGCCAGCACGCCTCGGCCTGGTCGCGCTGATACAGCACCGGATTGACGTGCTTGTGTTTCGGATCGGCCCACAGCTCGATGCGGCCGTCCGGGCCCGGGCGCGCCCATGAGCGTGCGACGAATTCCAGCCGATCGGGCGGCGTGCGCGGATTACGACGTGCGAGTACGCGCATGAACTGCTCATACGTGTCGTAGATCGCGAAGGTGTTGCCGCGCTTCACGTCGTCGAGCCACTCTGCATAGCGCGCAGGCGCCTGCTCCACGTTCGTGCGCGGCAATCCAAATGCTTCCAGGCTCGCGACGTTGCGCACGCGCTGCGGGCGCACGCCCGCGTAGAGCATCACGATGTTGCCGCCCATGCTGTGACCGACCAGATCGAGCGGCGCGTCGGGCGACAGGTGGTCGAGCAGCGCGTCGAGATCGGCGAGGTAATCGGGAAACCAGTAACCGTCGTCAGGCCGCTGCGTGCGACCAAAGCCGCGCATGTCCATTGCGACCACAGTGCGCGCCGGCGAGAGCTGATCGACGACGAACTGCCACGTCTCGCTGGTGTCGCCCCAGCCATGCACCAGCACGATCGGCTGCGGATCCTCGCCGGGCCAGCGATACAGCTGAAACTTCAGCCCGCGCAGCGCGAGTGTTTCCGTCTGCGGCACGCGGCGCGCTTGGTAGGACATTGCGATTGCTGATGTTTGCGAAGCAGTGCTGCCCGCGCGAGCGCAGGCAGCACCCGGACCTCACGCTACTGCGGGAGGCGCACGATGCGCGAACGAGCCGGACCGCGCTTCTTCGCCGATTTTTTCTTCTTAGCGGCCTTCTTCTTGCCAGCCTTTCTCTTCTTCGTCGCCATGAATGACTCCTACTGTTAGTCCCGTTTTCATTATTACACGTGAGGGCGTGGCTGATGCATGATTGCCGCCCATGAACCCGGCCCCCGACAACGCTGCGACGATCATCGAGCGCGCTCTCGCGCTCGGTCCGCGTGAGCGCTCGGAATACGTGCGCCATGCCTGCGGCGCCGACGAGACATTGTTGTCGCATGTGCTGCTCGGCATCGGCGAGGACGTTTCGCAGTCGGGTTTCTGGGACGAGGTCGCGGCCGGCGAGAGCGGCTCGCACGATCCAGGATCGCTCGAGGGTCAGCGGCTCGGTCCGTACCGGATCCTGCGCAAGCTGGGCAGCGGCGGCATGGGCGACGTCTATCTCGCCGAGCGCGCCGACGAGGAGTATCAGCAGCAGGTCGCGATCAAGCTGGTCCGCAGCGGCGTGTTCTCACGCCAGGTGCAAGGCCGGCTGCGCATGGAGCGGCAGATCCTGGCGACCCTGCAGCACCCGAACATCGCGCGACTGCTCGACGGCGGGCGCGCGCCGGACGGAACGCCGTACCTCGTGATGGAGTACATCGACGGCGAGCCGATCGATGCTTACTGCGATCGCCGGCGCCTCTCGCCCGCGGAGCGGCTCGCCCTGGTGCGCACGGTGTGCGCAGCGGTGCATTACGCACACCAGAACCTGATCGTGCATCGCGACCTCAAACCGAACAACATCCTGATCACGCCGCAAGGCGTGCCGAAGCTGCTCGATTTCGGCATCGCCAAGCTGCTCGACACGCGGCAGTCGGCCGCAACGCTCGCTGTGACGCATGCCGAGTACCGCGTCATGACGCCAGCGCACGCGAGCCCTGAGCAAGTGCGCGGCGATGTGATCACGACTGCCAGCGACATCTACGTGCTCGGCGTCTTGCTGTACGAGCTGCTGTGCGGACTCAAGCCGTTCCGCCTGCTCGGCTCGAGCCTGCTGGAAATGGAAAAGATCATCTGCGAGCAGGAAGCGCCGACGCCCAGCGAAAGAGTTGCGCGCACGGCGCGCGAGTCGCCCGAGATGCTCACGGACATCGTCGCGTGCCGCTCCACGACTGCCGCGCGCCTCGAGAAATTCCTGCGCGGCGAAGTCGACAGCATCATCGGCATGGCGATGCGCAAGGACCCGGAGCGACGCTACAGCTCCGCCGAGCAGCTCGCCGCGGATCTCGAGCGGCATCTCGATGGCAAACCCGTGCTCGCGTCGAAGGACACCTGGCTCTATCGCACGCGCAAGTTCGTCGGTCGGCACAAGCTCGCAGTCGCAGCCTCGACGGCGGCGATCATCACGCTCGCGGCCTTTGCCACGATCACTTTCGTTCAAGCGCAGCGCATCGCCTACGAGCGCGACCTCGCCAACGCCGAACGCACGCGCGCCGAGCAGGTGTCGTCATTCCTGGTCGAGCTGTTCGAGCTTTCCGATCCGTCGCGCAGCCGCGGCAACCAGGTCACGGCGCGGGAGCTGCTTGACATCGGCGCGCGACGCGTGAACCTCGGGCTCGCCGATCAGCCGGAGACGCGCGCGACGCTGCTCGGCACGATCGGCACGGTGTATCAAAGTCTCGGGCTGTACTCGGACTCCGTCGCGCTGCTCGAAGAAGGATTGAAATCGCGCATCCGCATCCACGGCCCGCGTGATCCTGCTGTCGCAGCGGCGCTGCGCGAGCTCGGCGACGCGCTGTGCGATCGCGGCGACCTCGCGCAATGCGAGACGCGTCTGACTGCCGCGCTCGACATGCAACGCGAGCTGCTCGGTGCGGATTCGCTCGAGATCGCCCCGACGATCATGGCGCAGGCGAAGCTCGCGCAGCTGCGCGGTGACTTCGATGCAGCGGAGCTGCTCTATAACCAGAGCCTCGAGATGTATCGCGCGCACGGCAAGGAGCGCACGACCGAGGCGACCTCGGTGATGAACGAGCTCGCCGGCCTGTACTCGTACCGCGGTCGGCACGACCGTGCCGAGACCCTGTATCGCGCGGCTCTGGACATCGAC
>Ga0111538_10005199_pt1 | contig 17845 bp, 19 predicted proteins | sample SoiMethybrSBSTD1_FD_79669 | JGI IMG/M metagenome (GOLD analysis project Ga0111538, IMG submission 79669) | Bulk soil microbial communities from a Populus tree surrounding site in Tennessee, USA - Soil MetaG P. TD hybrid SBSTD1 (version 2)... | ecosystem: Environmental > Terrestrial > Soil >...
GCTAATGATCGTGACCGAGCCGGCGTCCAGGCTTTGCCCCGGGCCTGCAATATCGTTGGCCAGCACATCGACTGAGACGGAAGTGTCGATGGCGCACGTACCAGCATCGTTCTGTGTGGTGGGATCCTGGTCGAGAAGCGTACTGTAGTAGGCGCCGAGTCCGTCGCCATCGACGATCAGCACATTTGGCTCTCCGTTCTCTACGAGTGTGCCGACGGCAATGGAACGTCCGTGCCGCTGTAAGCAGCGGCGGGAATGTCGACCGGCACGACATCCGCAAACGGATCGGGAGTGCCATTGTTGAGATAGATGGAGCCGACTGACGGATGCTCCGGAACGGGATCTGTATTCGGTGCTGGTGCCGCGCAAGAAAACAACAGGTCCGGCAGGGCGTCGCGGTTCATATCAGCGACCGCGACGCTGATGCAGCCGCCTCCCAGGTTGTCGCTCGTGATCAGCGGCTGGAAGTCAGCGAACGGCTGTGTCGACGAATCCGTATTCAGGAATACGAGAAGGTCTGGCGAGAGTGAGAGTGTCGGATCGGAGTTGACCGCGACCAGATCGGGTTCGCTGTCTTGATTCACGTCTTCAACTGCGATCGCAAACACTGACTGCTCGAGAAGCAGCCGCTGCGGCGTAACATTGTTGAACGGATCGCCCGTGCTGTTGTTCAAGTAAATCACGATACCCGATGGGTCCGTGCCGCCAACGATAAGAGCGAGGTACGTCAGGATGAGGTCTGCCTTGCCGTCACCATTGACGTCGGCGATCTTCGCATCCTGTCCGTATCCCAGATCAGTGCCGATCTGCACGGTCGAGTAGCTGCCGCTCGTCAGCGGGGCGTTCTGGGTCAGGTAGAGCTGGCTTGCAATGTGGTTGGTATTGGCGATCACCATGTCCAAGAAGCCATCCCCGTTGACATCGCCAAACGCTGGCGCGTAGCCGATATCCTGCGTGCCAATGGCAATGCCGGCAACGTTGTCGAAAGGCGTCGCGGTGCCATCGTTCAGATACACCAGGTTTGGCGCGTTAAAGCCGGCAATGGAAAGGTCAGGATGATCGTCTCCATTGACGTCCTGGAGCACGACGGCGCCCCAGCTGATGCCGGCCGTGTTCGGATCAGGCAGGGGCGAGACGAACGCACCCGAGACTCCTTCGAAAGGATGAGCAGTGCCATTGTTGAAATACACGGCGGGGTGCACACCGTTCATGCCGAGCGCGATGTCGGGCGCGCCATCGCCATTGAGGTCGCCAATCAGGCCGCTGACAGGGGTATAGGAAAGGTTCGCCGGAATATCGTCGATAGGACCAAGCTGCACGCGAGAAAAGACAATCAACGAGTAAGTAGGCGCGCTTCCGCTGGCGGCGGCGCACACTATGACCAGACAGAGCGCGTTTAGACCGCGCCGAAAGGCCGTACGTCTCATGAGGCAGCCCCTTTCTGAACGGCCACGCATTGTCTGATCGTGTTTTGCGTGGGCAGGGCAGTGTAACAAATGTGGTCGGGATGAATCCCTACCGCAGGACCTTACACGCCCGATAGGGGTCAGGGTGAGGTAACCCACGGGCCGTCGCGCCCCCTACTGAGGTGAGCCCCATGGGTAGTCTTGTGAAGTCCTATCGCAAATCGAAGCCCGCTATTTTAGGGCGCTCGACGAAGTTCTAAATCTACACCCGATCCTGATTCGAACTAAACCTCTGTAATAATCTTATGTAAGTCTCGATGCCAATTCGCACCAAATTGAAAATTCGATGGAGCGGTCCGTGACAGCGCCGAGCGAGCGCGCCGCGCGGCCCGCTCAACGCGAGCGTTAGGCAGCAACACGTGCAGAGGACAATTTTCGCACTCAGCTATTGGCTCGCGGTTAGTTGCTCTGCCGCTGCCTCCCCGGAGCAACACGGCTTCGACCGAGCGTTCTCGCAGGCAGCGCAACTCTGCGAGCATTACTTCCTGCCCAATTCGATGGCACGCGAACCCGGGTTCGACATTCACGCTTATCTCAATAGCCTGGATGGTCGGATCGAAGTCCTCGCCAAGACTTTCGCATCGAGCGATGGCGCGGCATTCGTGCGTGCGAAGGCTCGAGAAGCGGACGATGACGTCGCCAAAAGGTGCGCAGAGAAATTGCTTGAGGAATCCGGGACGGCCGATGCTCGAGACCGGCCTGGCGTGATCGTCGACGAGATGGAGTGCGGCAGGTTTCGAGCCACCGCTTTCGCAGACCACAAGGCTCGAGAGTTCGGGGTTCTGCTGCGAGAGTATGATCCTTTCGGAACGGAGCACCCGAAACTGTTGCGAAGTTATGTCTTTCCGGAAACTCAGGCCGAATTCGATTTCCGCGTCGCGCCCAGGAGCGTCTACTGCGAGCTTAGTGGGAATTCCCTGTCTATCTACGGCCGTGGCTACGACGAAGGCGGTGACGTGGTATTTCGAGTACGTCTGGATACGTCGTCCTGGAAATATGATTTCTCCAGGGTGCGGGTGAGTGAGAACCCGAATTAGGCGTGCGCCGGACGCAGCTGAGCGGTAAATGCAGCTGGATGGGAACAAAACCCCGCACCCCGCGTTTCGGTGGTTCGAATCCGCCCCTGGCTACCATCCTTTCATGCCGATTCTTTTAGCTCTCAGAATGCTGTCGGCTATTTGAAGAATTCTTCATTCATCCTCGCGATCAGCAGCGTCGCCGCGCTGGGTGGACTGCTTTTTGGGTTCGATACCGCTGTCATCTCGGGGGCGATTCCTTCGCTGCAAGCACTCTTCAGCCTGGACGAATACGCGCTGGGGTGGGCGGTTGGCTCAATTCTGATCGGCTGCGCACTGGGGGCGGTCGTAGCGGGGAAACTGGCCGACCAGTTTGGCCGGCGCTTGACGTTGCTGGCGTGTGCCATCCTTTTCGGCGTCTCAGGCGTGGGCGCAGGTTTGGCCAATACATTGCATTCATTCGTGTTCTTTCGCCTGGTCGGGGGCATCGGTGTAGGAGCGGCAGCGATCGTGTCGCCGCTCTATATCTCCGAGAACGCACCCGCCGCATGGCGCGGTAGACTTGTGTCGCTCTATCAGCTCGCGATCGTCTTTGGAATTCTGCTGGCCTATTTCTGTAACTACGCTTTCGCGAACATTGCTAACGGTTGGCGCTGGATGTTTGCAGCGCAGACCTTGCCGGCACTGATCTTCGGTATGTCCTTACTGGCGGTGCCGGAGACTCCACGGTGGCTGGTTGGCCGTAAGCGGATGTCCTCGGCGCGGACGATTCTCGAGAAGACCCTGGGCACGGACGGCGCGCGAGCGGAGCTGGCGCTGATCGAAAGAAGCTTCAATGCTTCCACGGGCTCGTCCCTCCGCGAAGTCTTCGACCGCAATCATCGTCCGGTGCTTGTGATGGGAATCCTCGTCGCCGTCTTCCAGCAAGTCACCGGAATCAATGCGATCCTGTATTACGCACCGACCATATTCGCGAAGACCGGCCTCGATACGGCGTCATCGCTGCTTCAGACCCTTGCGCTCGGCGGCGTGAACTTGGTGGCAACATTCGGTGCAATAGCGCTGGTGGACAAGCTCGGTCGCAGGAGTCTCTTGCTTTCGGGGAGCGCCGTCATGGGAGCTGCGCTCGCCGCCGTCGCACTGTGTTTTCACTATGGCTACTTCGAAGGCTACATCGTGCTGGCGCTGATGCTGCTGTACGTGGCGGTATTTGCGTGCACGCTGGGCGCGGTGACTTGGGTATACCTGGCGGAAATATTTCCGAACCGCATTCGCGCAACAGCCATGTCGGTCGCGACCCTGGCTTTGTGGCTAGCCGATTTTTTGGTCGCCTATACCTTCCCGATGATGAACGAACACCTGAGCACTGCGGCGACTCTGGCCTGCTATGCGGTCTTTTGCGCCCTGGCTCTTGTCTATGTCCGCGCGAAGGTGCCTGAAACCAAGGGGCGGCGGCTGGAAGAGCTCGAGGCGCTGTTCGTCAAGGAAGGATCGGCATGAGAACTCTGCAAGCGGATTTCTACCGCGAGAATGGCTATCTGGTCGTGCCGGATCTATTCACCGCGGCGGAAATGCAGGAACTGAAGATGGAGACCGCTCGCATCTTTCGGGGGGAGCGCGGACCTGTCGAAGGTCTGCTGGAGGTCGCCCCGCAAATGACCGACGCCGAAGTGTTGCGCAAATACCTGGCCATCCATTTTCCACACAAGCTCTCACCGGTGATCGAACGCAGCCTGTCGCATCCGGGCATCGTCGAGGTCCTGACGCACATCATCGGGCAAAATGTGAAATGCATGCAGTCCATGCTGTTCGTCAAAGGTCCCGGAAAGCCGGGGCAGTCCTGGCATCAGGACGAGTACTACATTCCCACCCGCGATCGGTCGTTGGGGGCGGCGTGGATTGCAATTGATGACGCCTCAATCGAAAACGGCTGTCTATGGATCATCCCGGGATCGCATCAAAGCGGCGTCATCATGCGACGCATACCGGGGCGCAATGCGGAATTCGCGGAGGCCGATACGCTGGATATCTCGTGTTATGGCGAGGATCGATGCGTTCCGGCGGAAGTGAAAGCCGGCTCCGTCGTGTTCTTCCACGGATACGTCCTGCACAGTTCGCGGCGCAACAAGACGGCCGATTGTTTCCGCATGGCGCTGGTCAACCATTACATGAGCGCGGAGTCCCTGCTGCCGTGGGACCAGGATGGAAAGCTGCCGCCGACTGACGACCTGCGAGACATCGTGATGGTGGCGGGTACCGATCCCTACGCCTGGAAGGGCATTGTCAATGCCAACAGGCCTTACCTCCGCGCAGAAGCGCCCAATTCGCGGATCGATGGCTAAACACAAAGGGCAAGCAGGGCTAGCCCTCAGGTGAGTTCAAAGACGCCGCTGCTGAAGAAGCCAGGAATAGATTTCGTCGTTCGCGTAAGTTTCCGTCCAGGAGTCGTGACCCGATTGCGGATATATGGTGAAGCGAGGATTCCCGCCCGCGGCCTTGATGGCGGCAATCATGTCCTGTGAGCCGCTAAGCGGGACCACATCGTCCTTGGCGCCATGGAATGCCCAGACCGGAAGTTCGCGCAGGCGGTCAGCACGTGAAGGATCGCCGGCACCGCAAATGGGAATGATGGCGGCATAGCGCTCCGGATGGCGCAAGGCGAGCTCCCAGGTGGCGTAACCGCCCAGGCTGAGGCCGGTGACGTAGATGCGCTCCGAGTCGATACGGTACTTGCGCCGAATCGATTCGATGAGCGCCTCGAGGGCCAGCGGCACCCAACCGCTCTCTAGTGGACACTGCGGTGAGATCACGACGAACGGGAACTGCTTGCCGGCTTCGATGAGTTTCGGCGGCCCGTGGATCTTCACGAGTTCCAGGTCCGAGCCTCGCTCGCCGGCGCCGTGAAGGAACAAGAGCAGAGGCCATTTACGGGACAAATCCAGCCCGTAGTCATCCGGCACGTAGGAGAGATAGTGGAACTCATAGGAGATATCTAGCTGCACACGCTCCGCCGTTTGCGGAGATTCCGCGAGCGAGATGCGCCCGGCAGTGGCCAGCATGGCCGCGCCACCCGCAAGCACCGTACGTCGAGTGCAGGTGCTGTTAACTGTGCGAGGCGGGCGCGAACTCATATCGTCAAGTCGTTCTCTGACTTCATTTCCACGGCTCTCTGCAAAGCTCGTTCGAGGATGGTCATCGCGGTCGCAACCACGATCGAGGCGAATGCGATGAGGATGCCGATAAAAACACCACCCGCGCGATCATCGCTGTCATTCGACATGATGAAGATTTCGGCACCCACGACAAACCCGAAAAGCGCAATCGCGCAATTCTTTATGGTTCGGACGGACTTAACGGCGGAAAGTGAGAACTCATTGTTTCGACCGGCAAACCCCAATACCTTGAATGCGTGAAACAGCCCCACGAAAAATGGTATGGACGCGACATACGCATACGCCAGGAAAGGGTCATTGAAATAGATCGCAAAGACCGTGGCATGCGCATTTCTGCCCTCGATGTGCGGTTCCCAAAGCAGGAGAGCAACAGCGCCAATGCCGATGAGCAGAACCACTGCCCTCAGAAACAAAGTCGCACCTGATTTCATGATCGCCTTTCGCTCGTGTATCGACGAACGGTACGCTATCGCAAGAATTTGTCGTTTTTCAATATGTATTTTTTCTTCTTCAGTTCAAGAGGCCACGGATTAATGGGATTGTGCACAAGAGTGAAACTTCGGCCCGTCAGTGACACGCCGGCCCTCGACTTCGCTACGTGCCGTCGCCCTCGTCGGACCTGCGGTTCGGCTCGGCGGAACCAGGTGGGGCGGCGGCGACCGGCGGCGTTTCTACATCCAAGTCGAACGGTCGCTCGCGCGGCGGCACAAAGTCCTTGGGAAACCAGACGAACGAAAGTCGCATGATGCGCGCGACGTCCGGGATGTCGTCGATGCGCGTCAGGTAGATTCCGAAGCGGTTTCCGCTCGGCAGCAACGTATTGTCAGAGAACGGGAACGAGTAGGGCGAGAGCGTGAACTCGATTGGCGGCGTGTGCGTCTGCGATTCGCCTTTTGGCCCGAGCAGCACCGAGTAGATGCCGACCGTCTGTGCGGCCCAGTTCACGGCGCGCACGTTGACCTGGAGCCTGTCCCGGCCGTCCGGCGAGACGATCTGCAGCGGTACGCCCATTGCCATGCTCGAGCATTGAAGCGCAAGCGAGCCTGACTCCGGAGCGGCGGAGTCTTCAGGCAACGCGCAGGAGATGGCCTTGTCGGCGGGTTCGGTGGCGTCCGAGTTCAGCGATAGCTCAAGAAATGCCGGGTGCGTTCGGCTCGTTGAAGTCGCGGAAGACAGGAGCGGTGCGAGCTGTCGAGAGATCACCCGCCGGGAGGTGCTGCGCAGGCGCTGTCGCGCGTCTTCGGTCTGTCCGGGCAGCGTGTCGACATAGCGCAGCAGTGGGCCCAGCTCGAAGTGTTCGTGAAAATTCAGTGCAAGAAGTTCGGCCAGCAGCGCGAGCCGTTGAGCACGAGGCAGGTCGGCCTGGTCGCCCTTCGCAAGAGTCTCGGTCTCGCTTTGCAGCAGCGGGCCCACGAGCTCACGGAACATCGCCGAGCGCAGGTTCGTCTCGGATTCCTCACGCTGGTTGCGCAGCGCCTGGGCATTGTTTTCGGTCGCGATCTCGATTTCGCGTTCCTTGAGGGTGTTGGTTGCGTAGATGCCGACGGCTGTCGCGGCGATCGTCAAGAGCGGGATCGCGAGGCTGTTGACGACGCTCGCGATGAACCTGATGTTTTCGCGCCAGTCGCGGTGCGCCCTTTGCGGCGCATCGGTCGGGTGCGGCGACGTAGGGCCGGACACATTGGCCCGCGGATCGTCGGTGGGATTCAAGCTTTGTCCGTTCGATCAGCCGCAGTCGAGGTTGAAAGTGACGGGCTCGGACAGCACGAGAACGTCCTGCTCCTTGGCCTTCGGCGCTTCACATCTGGCCTTGTACTTGCCGACCGGCAGCTGCAATTGGTACGCGCCAGGCTTGAGCTCGGCCACGACCTCGCCCTTGGCGTTGACAAGGCTCGCCTTGGCGGACGCCGGTTTGAGCGTGCCAGTGACAATATCGGCGACGGCAACGTGCGACGCGACCATCGCGATCGAAGTGACGGCCAGGATCGCGGCGCAGCGACGGAACGAGCGAGTGGCATGATTGGTGTGCATTTGGAACTCTTCTCAAGCGGAATGTGGACTTGACGTTACCGGTCGGTCCGGGGTCGTGGCAACAGGCATCCGTAATTCTGCTAATCCGTCCTTAGCCACCACCTCGCACTGCGATTGCCTGGCTAGTGACTCTTCCCGCGGGAGATTCATACAGTTTGAAATTTGGTCTTTCGCAGTGACGCGGCGAAGCCATACATCACTTCGTTTACCTTCGGCCAGCTCGGAAGGTTCTTCATCCGACCGAGCCAATTCTGGACGTTCGGGTAGCCTTCAAAAGTACAACCGATCATTTCTCCCGCCGTGACCAGGCACGCGCCGAAGTAGTCGGCGATGGAGATCCGGTTATTTGCAACGAAGTCGTTCTGGCCCAGCATGTTCCGGTCGAGAATCTCCAGCCAGTTCATTGCCTTCTTCTTTCCCCATTCAATCGTGCCCTGTTGCTGTTCGTCAGTCGGGCGCCTGTGGTGGGGGAAAACTTGGGGATACAGGAACCCGTAACCGAAATCCCGATAGAACTGGGTATTAAACCAATCCATGGCCTCATCCACCTTCGCGCGTTGCTTGACGTCCTCGGGGTACTCGGGCACTTCGAACTCGGACGCCAGGTATTTGAGGATCGCGGAGCTCTCGGCCATGCGAAAATCGCCGTCTTCAAATACGGGCACCAGGCAACACGGATTGAGCGCCGCGAAGGCGGACCCGCGCTGTTCGCCTGCCGCCAGGTCCACGAACTGCTCGGTGACGGGCAGTTTCTTCTCGGCAATGAGTAGACTGACGGGACGACACGCCGTCGACACGGGATTCATGTAGAGCGTTGCAGCCATGAGTTTTCCTTGTATCTAGGTCAGGCGATTGTCGGCCAGCTTGCCAGCTATATCAATCGTGCAGGTGTTTCGACTCCGCCGACCTGAGGAGTAAGCTATTTCGGTTCGCAGCCAAGGCTGAGGAGCTTTGCGTCTGTGGTGCGCTTCTCACTCTCCATGGTGATCGCATTTGTGGCGGCGTCGACATTGTCGGCCGTCAAAGCAGCTGACGACCCACCGGCGCCGCCTCCAGATTTTGAATTCAAGCTGGAACTCAAGCCTGGTGATCTCGACGACATCAATATGATCGTCTTGCAGCGTTTTCCGATTCTTGCTGCGAGTCCGGGAATCAAGTATGCACGCGGAGAGCGTGGCTATCCGTCGGGTGAGTCGGCCCACGTAGTCTTCATGCCGCATTCCGAGACTCGTGGTGTAAGAAATGCACTTCAGGCCCACTGTCTACGCGGTGCACCGGATAGCCGCTGGTCATGTCCCATTGTTGAAGAGCGGCGCTACGTCAAGCTCGATACACAGAACTATGAAGTCCGCGTATTGGCTGACATTGATCTCAACGGCGTCCTCGCCCTCAAGGAAGCCACTGGACCCTTGGTGCTGGCGGCGCGTCCCAATTCGAGTGTGGATACGCTAATGGTGATCTTCACGGCCGAAGATGGCTACAGGGTAGGCTGGGGATCGGAGGCGGCGCGCGAGACAGTGACCTTGGAGGCCCACCTGCGCGACGGCGGAAATGCGGCGAATGCCGCGGATTGGAATGCCGTCGTTCTTGAGGCCGATTAACTAAGGCTCGGCGCCTTCTTCCGATACTTTCATTGACCACCTGACTCGAGCTGCGGCATGCAACACAATGCGTTGAATGATTCCGCTTTGGGCCCGTACAAGGTCAACTCGCTGCGGATTGATCCCCTGGCCAATCCGATGTCAGGCATTGTGACTTGGGATCCTTGGCGCTCGTTGTGGAATGGCGGCATGCTGATTTGCCGACGGCACCGAGACGACCTAGCGTTGTTTGACGGCCTGACTCGCCAGGTGCTTTAGTAAGGAGCGCGCAGGAGACGACGCAACCCTACGAGGAGATGCACGATGCCCACGCTATCGCAAAGGCCCGATACGATCGTCCTGGTTCATGGTTTCTGGGTGACTCCACGAAGCTGGGAGCACTGGATTACACGCTATGAAGCCCAGGGCTACCGCGTGCTGGCGCCGGCGTATCCTGGGTTCGAAGTCGAGGTCGAGGCCCTCAACCGCGATCCTTCGCCCGTCGAGCGCCTCACGGTACCCGCGATCATGGCGCACCTCGAAGGCGTGGTCGAAGGACTCGAGGCGCCACCGATCCTCATCGGTCATTCGGCGGGTGGCGCGTTTGTGCAGCTGTTGCTCGATCGTGGCCATGGGGCAGTGGGAGTGGCGATCAACTCCGCCCCGACGGAAGGCGTGCGCGTCACGCCGCTGTCGCAGCTCAAAGCGACGTTCCCGGTGCTGAAGAATCCCGCGAATCGCCACAAGGCAGTGCCGTTCACGTACGAACAATGGCGCTATGTTTTCACGAACACGTTTGACGAAGCGGACGCGCGCGCTGCGTACGACCGCTATCACGTCCCGGCATCAGGGGGCATTTTCTGGGACAGCGTGCTGGCGAATTTCATCCCCGGCCCGCAGGAAATCGCGGTCGACTACCATAACGACGCCCGCGCGCCGCTTCTCTTCATTTCGGGGGGTGAAGATCACTTGATGCCGCCCGCCGTCCAACGCTCGAACGCGAAGCATTACATGTCGAACACGATCACGGAGATCAGGGAATTTCCGGGACGCTCGCATCTCATGCCTGCCGAGCATGGTTGGGAGGAGATCGCCGACTTTGCGTTGGCGTGGGCCGAGAAGCACGCGACGCATCAGCCGGAGGCCGCTGCGACATCTTGACGAGGCGGAACCGCCATGAATGACCATCGTTGCTTGCGCCACGCAACTATTGCATGACTGCTAAAGCGATGACGGGCGGCGCGATTCATCGGCTCCCGTCTGACTTCCGCCGGGCCATCGAATCGGACGCCGCGGCCAAAAGCCTCTGGGCTGCTATCACCCCACTGGCGCGAAACGAGTGGATTTGTTGGGTCACTTCGGCCAAGAAGGAAGAGACCAGGAAGCGCCGCATCGAGGTTGGCCTCGATAAGATGCGTGGAGGTATGCGCAGGCCGTGCTGCTGGCCCGGGTGCCCGCACCGCTGACTACAGAGCGCGCAATCCTATGGACGTCGTTACCATCAATCGGGCTCCGGTGTTGACGTTGTGGGCGTCAGTCGTTGCGGAATGTCTCGGGTTTGACCACGACGAGGCTCTCACGCTCGGTAAGGCCGTTGCAGGGCTCACCGCGCAGTCGAAGGGGCAACGCCTCGGCATATTTACACCTTCACCTGAAGCCGTACGCAAGGAGCGGGCGAAGAAAGCAAAAGCGGCGGGAATATTGCGGGTCGCGCTCCTAGGTCGGGCGGTGCCCGTTCTTCGCACCGATTTCGGCTTGCGGGCGGTGGACAAAGACCAGAGCCCGATGGCACCAACGAGCGTTGATAAATACCTTCGCTCGAAGTTCGGCGAAAGACTGCCCGAGGTGCGGGGCGCGATGGAGAAGCTCGCACGGTCCCGGGGGGCTGAGGCCTTGGCGAAAGAAGCGTTCCAGCTCTACGAAGCGTTTCGGCCGGAGATTCCAACGGGAGAGTCGGGGTGGGGTGCGAAAGGAAAATTGAGCCTCAAGAAGTTCCAGGAATTGGCCGCACAGTCATAGAGAGCAGCGGACAGGATGGAACGGGTTGTCCTCTACGGACAACGTCAAGGGTGCCTTGAGTCAAGTCGCGAAAGAGCGCGGTTGGGACCTGTCGAACATAGATACCAATGCACTCAAGGCCGAGATCGGAAAGCTCAGCTGATTTCGATAAGTGATCTGATTTAGGCGATCAACCGCCTCGCTTCGCCCAGGTCCATTTCCGCTCAGTGCCCTTTTCCGGCCGCGAGTTCCTTGACCGCTTCCAGTGACTTCGTGACATGGTCCGCCGGCGAGATCTTGTCGTCCGCCGACGAGTAGACGGCCACGATCCTGGAATCAGGCGCGATGACGAACGTGGTGCGCTCCGTGAACGCGTGATCGATCTCCACCCCGCGCGTGTCCTTCGCGCCAGCTTTCTTCTCCGTAACCTTCAGATCGTATGATTTCGCGATCTTGCCGTCTGGATCGGAGGCCACGGGGAACTTGCCCGCACAGAACTCCGGATCGGCCGAGAAATCGTTGAGTCTCGCGATGCTGTCATGCGATACGCCCAGTATCGAGGCTCCGGCCGCGTCGAACTTCTCTTGGTTGATCGCGAAGGTGTGGGCTTCGATATTGCAACCGCCGGTATACGCCGACGGATAGAAGTAGACGACGACCGGGCCCTTCTTCAGTGCTTCCGCGAGTGAGAACTTGAAATCCTTTCCCGCCACCGAGGCCTGGGTGGAGAAGTCCGGCGCGCTCGTACCCGGCTTCAATGCCGCCAGGGCTGGCGCAGCCAGTGCGCTCGACAGGATCAATCCGAATACGATGTTTTTCACGACGAGCCCTCCTTGATTCGCTTTTCGACTACAACTGAGAAGCGGATTCTAGAACAAAGTTCAACCCACCCGGTTGCGCGGACGGGGCTGCGCTCAGCCGGGCTCCTGCACGATTGGCTGCGAGAGAATCCAGAGGCTGGTACTCGTGAATGCCACCATCAGAACCAGCATCGGCAGCTGGCTCAACAACGCGGCCCGGCGCGTCGGGAACAGCCGGAGCGCTTCGATGTGGGCCAGCGTCACTGAAACGACGTGGCCGGTGACGATCGCCACCACCGCGATGTACCAGACGGTCTTCATGCTGATCACACCGAGATCGATGGTGCGGCCGCGCGTTCCGAAAAGATCCCAGCCCCATCCGAACGGATCGGAGGCGAGCGGTATTGCCAGCTGGCCCGCAAGAAGCAGGTAGGAGAGATAGTGAGCGGCGTGATATGCGATGGCGATCGGCAGGAAAGAGAGCGCGAAGGCGCGCATCGCCTGGCTGCCGCTGACGCCCCCACCGATGAGCGCGCTCAATCGGCAGACGGCCGCGAATACCGCAAAGAAAACAAGCCCGGTCGAGAGCAGGCCCAGCGTGTTGGCAGTCATCAGAACGTCGATACCCGCATCGCCCAGCGACAAGAGGACAGGGCGCAGCGAAGGGCTGTGTGCGAGCCAGTCGATCGCAGAAGACCAGGGCGGTGTCTCCGAAATGCCGTCGAAGGTCACCGTTGCCAGAACCAGCAGCACGAACGCAATTTCGCCGAGTGCTCGTGGATGGTTACCCAGTAGCCCGGCGCCGGGCAGGCGCAGCGTGAGCCGGCCAATGGGATTGCGGCTGAATGGTGCGAAACGCCCAAAGAGACCGAAGACCCGGCTGAAGGGATCAGCGCCTGCCCGCCAGCGATTCTCGCCGAAGAGCGCCATCGCCATCCATGCGCCGACCGAGTAGGACAGTACGAGCAGTGCCAGGTCGCGCGGCACCTCGCCGAAGTCACTTGCGAGCTCCAGCCACGCATAGACGAAGTACATCGCCACGGCCGGCCAGGCCCCCCACGGCGGGCAGCCTTCGACGGGCGCCTGAGATGGCCGGCCCAACCAGCTGCGGGCGCGGCGCCAGATCGTGCTCCACGGATCCAGATGAGGCCAGATGTTGCCTATCAAGGCGGTCACCAGCATCAGGCCGATCCACCAGAGCACCCAGACCAGCACGGTCGCGATGTTTTCGCTGGATTCCTGGTTGCCGAAGTAGCCCGCGATCAACACCAGCAGGAAGAGAAAGACGCCCAGCGCCGCGATGGTGCTTTCGGCGGCGGCTCGAAGCCATCGCGGCACTGGCGGCAGTACCCGCTGCCAGGCGTGGTCGCTTGCCGACCGCAATATCACGACGGCGACGACGAAGGAGAGGAGCACGACAGCAGCGCCGCCCGCGAGGAAGAATTCGAGCGGCAGCGGCAAGTCGTAACGCTGACCGAAGGCATGTGCTGCAGCCGGCTGGCTGGCGCCGCCCGCGAGCACGGCAAGCGCAGTCGACGCTGCCGCCACCCTGCGCATCGCTAGTCGGGGTGAACTTCGAGGTAGAGCAACGTCGCGTGGCCGTGCGCACCGCCGTGCTCGTGCACCGCCAGCGGGAAACGGCCGCTGGACGGGACGGCGAAGCGCCAGACAGCAGGCACGCCGGCAGCGAGCGCAAAGGTCAGGGAGTAGCCGTGCAGGTGCAGCTCGAGGTCGCGGTCGCTTTTGAGCTCGAGCACGACCTCGTCGCCCTGCGACACTTTGAAGGTCGGCGCTGGCTCGGCCAGCCGTCCGTTTTGGATATCTAACTCAAAATGCCGCTCGGCCCCGCGAGCGGTTGCCGACAACAGCAGTGCCGCCGACATCACGGTCAATGGCAGGATCGAGGCAGCTGCCCGAGTAGTCCCCACTTCCCCTCGGTTTCTAATCCGCTCGCGAAGTGCGCATGGTACCTAATTAGTGGCTCGTCGGGCGCCCGCGCGATTGACTCTCCGCGATTTGCGACTCCACCTCTTCCAGCGCGTCGTTTCGGGCCTGACTCGGCGCTGCAGCAGGCACAGACGCATCGGCGTCGACTTCAGCTTTCGGAATCTGGCCGCGCATTGCGCGCAAGGCATCGCGACCCTCGAGTCCGAACAGGCTGCGGACATTGAGATCGGTGGTCGGGAACGGAATGCCGATGCCGTGGCGGCGCAGCGCGTTGTCCAACGCCCAGGTGTACGCCGCCTTGACCGCGCCCGGTCGCTTGGTCGCCTCTGCAGTCAGCCATACCACCAGCTCGAAATTCAGGCTGCTTTCCGCGAACTCCACCAGCCATACCTGCGGCTTGCGTCTCTCCTGGCCGGTCAGGGTAAACGGAACTTCCGCGGCAGCTTCCAGCGCTGCCTTCTTTACCAGGTCCTTGTCGACGCCGTAGTCGACGCCGAACGGCACGTGCAACCTGATCATGTTGTCACCGAGAGTCCAATTGACTACGCGGCCGGTGACGAACTCTGCGTTGGGCACCAGGACATCGATATTGTCATTGGTCATGATGCGAGTGGCACGGATGCCGATGTCGGTCACTTCTCCGCGGACGCCGGATTCCAGTTCGACGAAATCGCCGACCTTGAGGCTGCGGTCGAACAACAGCATCAGCCCGGAAACGAAATTGCTGAAGATTGCCTGCAGGCCGAAGCCAAGTCCGACGCCGATGGCGCCGGCAAGCACGGCAAACTGCGTCAGCGGAACTCCCATCATTCCCGCCGCGACCAGGACACCGATCACGACCAGGATGTACTTGGCCAAGCGCGACACGGTGTAGATCGCCGGCCGGAGCGCTGCCTGGCGACCCATTGCGTAACGCGTGAAGCCTTTTTGCATCAGGCGCGAGAGCGCCCACACGAGCAACAGCGTGAGGGCCGCCGCAAGGACGCCGGCTATGTTCAATTCGAGCTTGCCGACATGGAAGCTGTAGCCGAAGAGAGTCCTGGCCAACTCGCTGATTTTGTCCATATATTGATCGACAGCGTGTAGCGCCGGAAGTTGCTAACCGGGCGTCACCAATGCTCAGAACGAGCCCATATGCTCATTAAGCAGCGCGATCTCTTCGGCCGTTGAAGTCCGGCCGAGCGTCGCATTGCGGTGTGGAAATCGGCCAAACCGATCGATGATGGCCTTGTGCGCCCTGGCGTAGGGCGTCCAATCCTCGTTGCCAAGATTCTCGAACAGGCGAAGCGACAGCGCCTGGTCCTCGCGATCCTCGCTGTGCTGGAAAGGGAGGTAGAGGAAATTCCGTTCTTCTTCCGTCATGCCGGCGTCGAAACCGTTCTCGATTGCCATCTTTGAGAGTCGACGCGCGATCGCATCGCAGGCATATGCACGTGGTGTGCCCCTGAACATGTTCCTTGAGAACTGATCCAGGACGATGATCGCGGCGAGCAATGAGCGCGGCGTCGAGACTCCGGCAGCATCGCTTGCAACGAGCCGTTCTTGAAGCGTGAGGAAGCGGAGACGTATCTGCGCATCAAGGATGTCGCTTCGCGCGAACCATTGATCTTTGGTCAGCTCCTCGAACCAGAAACGGAGGACTTCGCCGACCCAAGTCGGTTCGCGGTCCATCGCTATTCCGGCAGGCCGGCCAGGCGGAGCGACTCGGCCAGATGCGTGGCATCGGCTTCGAATTTGAACGGTTCCTTGGACACGAAATGCCTGATCGAGAAATCCGGCTCCTTGGCCAGACATTCGGCCGCGACGGCCCTTGCGCGATCGAAGTCATTCAAGCGCGCATGACAGCCGGCCGCGAGCGCCAGGATCCGGACAGGAGGAGCTTGTACGTGGTCGAATGCTTCCAGAGCTTCTTCGTATCGTTTGAGGATCATGTAAGCCAGGCCCAAAAAACGCCAATACCACGACTGGTCGAAGTACGGATCAATCTCTTTCGTCAGCCTGAATGCGGCGAGGGCATCTTCTGCACGGCCTACGTAGATGAAAATGCCTCCGATATCAGCCCTGTTCCACGGATTGGTCGGATTGAGCTCGATGGCGCGCCGCCCGTACTGCAAGGCCTGATCAAAGGAACGCCGGCGAAGACATACATGGCCCAGAATTGCGAAGCAGGTGCTCTCGCTCTGATCCAGTTCGACGGCACGCTTTGCCAGGGCATAGGCTTCCTGCAGTCCCGCATCGGAACCACTCCGGTCCTGGTACCAACTGTCCCAGCGCAGGGCGGCGAGCACGGCATGAGCGAGACCGTAGCCGGGGTCCAGCTTGATGGCCGCCTCGAGGAGTCGCGTGGCTTCGGCAGCGCCTTCCGGCTCGTCCCAGGGCAATGCGTTGGCTTTCAGGACATATTCGTAAGCCGCCAGGCTGGTTGGAGGCTTGCGGCTTGCCCGCTCGACGTCGGCGGCCTGTACGCGACCGACGAGCGTGCTGACGATCTTCTGTACGAGCTGGTCCTGGACGGAAAAAACGTCGGCCAGGTTTCGGTCGTATTTTTCGCCCCAGATATGGCTGCCGGAATCGGCATCGATCAATTGGGCGGTTATGCGGATGCGGTCACCGATGCGCCTGACGCTTCCTTCGACGATATAGCGGACATTCAATTCGCGTGCGACCTGCTTCATGTCGACGGCAGCGCCCCGATAGCGGAATGAGGCGGAGCGGGAGCGTACCGAGAGAAGGCGCCAACGGGACAGCTCGGTGATGATGTCCTCGGTGATTCCGTCGCTGAAATGCTCCTGCTCCGGATCGCCGCTCATATTGGTGAAAGGCAGGACGCAAATGGCGACGCGAGCGGTACCCCCGGCGGCCGGCAACGACACCTCCGGGACCTTGGCAGGGCTGGTTGGATCCCCCGGTTGACGGGCGAGAATGCTGCTCAGGGCGCGCAACACCTCCTGGCACTGCGGGCTCTGTGGGTCCCCGTCCCAGCCATCCAGGTCTGTCGTGTGAAGCGCGCGTACGTCGATCGGCAGGCTTGCGCCATCGAAGCGCACGGGAACGAGGACGCCGCGATCAGCGCCTTCCCGCGCCTCGCCACGTACCCAGCGCGATTCCACCGAAACTGGCGTCCAGACCACCAGCACGGCGGCGGTCGCCTTGAGTTCCGCCGCGATCTGGCGGTCGAACTCCTGGCCTGGATCAATCGCCGGGTCCCACCATACCGACCAACCCTTGGCCTGGATTGCGGCGACCAGCGGCGCGACGCGCGGCTTGTCGCTACGGGCGTAGGAAACAAAGACATCGGCCATGATCGATAATTGTTGCAGAAACCAGTACACGGAGCACGGCATGCGACCCCTTCGCTATTCCATCAATGTCACCCTGGACGGGTGCTGCGATCATCGCGCGATGATCCCGGACGAGGACATGCACCGTCATGCAGCCGAGAGCATTGCCGAAGCCGATGCGCTTCTCTTCGGTCGCGTGACTTACGAATTGATGGAAGCGGGCTGGCGTCCGTTCGCGCACACGGGCGCGAAGCCTGATTGGATGCAGCCCTGGATGGAACCTTTCGCCCGGACGATTGACGCGGCGAAGAAATACGTCGTATCGAGTGCCCTGGATCGCGTCGATTGGAACGCAGAGCTTCTGCGCGGGGATCTGGCGCAGGCCGTCCAGCGGCTCAAGCAGGAGCCGGGCAGGGGACTGTTCACGGGAGGCGTGAAACTACCGCAGTTGCTGGCGGAGCTGGGGTTGATCGATGAGTACGAATTCGTCGTTCATCCGAGGCTGGCAGGCCATGGGCCCACCTTGTTCTCGGGCCTATCGAGACACATCGAC
>Ga0111538_10005200_pt1 | contig 17844 bp, 10 predicted proteins | sample SoiMethybrSBSTD1_FD_79669 | JGI IMG/M metagenome (GOLD analysis project Ga0111538, IMG submission 79669) | Bulk soil microbial communities from a Populus tree surrounding site in Tennessee, USA - Soil MetaG P. TD hybrid SBSTD1 (version 2)... | ecosystem: Environmental > Terrestrial > Soil >...
ACGGGGCCGAGGCTCGTCTGCCGGCCCCACGAATCCTGCCCCATCGCCCCTGGCAGGCTCGCTGCGAGCCCAACGAGAACGCCGAGAACACCGAGAACGCCGCGCCCGAGGCAAGCTCGCCGCGCGCCCACAGCCCCAGCCCGTCGGCGCGCACCCTCCACCGCATTGACGCGAGGTCGAAGATCTCGAGGGCTCAGCAGCTCAGGCTCCATTCGCAGACGGCTCAACATCCAAGGAGCAAACCCCACGGCTTGCTCTTTGACTCTACCCGGGAGGCCCAGGGCATCGCCAACAGCTGGCAATGCTTCTTGTCATACTATTGAAGACGTTGAATGGCAACAGTTTAGAGCTAAAGCGGTGCTCTGAAACGGCCCAGAAACCCCGGTCAGGAAGCTTCCGGGATGGTGGGGCGCGATCTCAAGGGCTCCTTACGGGCACGAAAGCCGAGATCAGCTCCCGGGAAGTCAAGAACACCATCCCTCCCTCCACCGTCACCCGTCCCGGGTACGTTCCCGCGTCCAACTTCCGGTAGGGTCGCTGGGTCACTGGCTTCGGGCCGCGGAGGTCGAAGCTGACGAGCTGCAGCCCCTCTTCGTCCGCAAAGAGAACCCCCTGCGAGGTCAGCGCCCCGGGGCCGGGAATGGTTCCCTGGACCCGGCAAACCCGCGGATGCTCCTGCTCCGTGGGCCGGCCCTCTTCCCGCGGCGCACCGAGCGGCAAATCGAGCGGCGGCACCTCGAGGGCGCTGACCGCGCTCGAGCCGGTGAAATAGAGCCTACGGCCTTCCCGGCTGCCGAGCAGATCCCTCATCTCGAGAGGGCCCGTCTCGTTGCGGTACCGCCAGAGGACTCTGCCGCCATCCACGCTCCTGCCCGGGCCTTGCCCGGTATCGAAGATGTACAGGTAATCCGAGTCCCGCGGCGTGACGACGAGGGTGCGACCAAGGAGGAGCATGGGGTTCGGCCCCCAGACAAGCGACCGCCGCTCGGCCTGCCGCTGAAAAGTCGCGCGGATCGGCAGCGTCTCGTAAGTCGACAGCCAGAGGAGGCGCCCCGTCACCGCATCGACTGCGGCCACGGCCCCGACCTGGCTGGCGTAGTAGACGATGCCGCCGTCCTCGAGAATCGCGCCGGCGAACGGCTCCCTTGCCGTCTCACCGAAGAGCGTGCTCTCCATGTTCCCGCAAGCGATGAGCGTCTCCCAGAGCAGATCGCCGGTCGCCAGATCGTGGCATCGCAGGGCGTTGTTGACGTTGCCGCGCTGGATCCACCCGCCCGCGATCACCCGGCCGTCCCGGACTACCGCGGGCGTGATGTAGCTGAAGTCACGCGGGCGGAAGTTCTCGTCGTCGTCGAGCCCGCCCAGCCGCCCTCCCCGGCCCCGGGGAAATCCAGGCGCATCATTGCTCTCGTCATCTTGGGCGTCAGCCCAGTCGTCATCATCTCCCTCCGGGTGCTCCTGGGCGCGCCGGACGATCTGCCGAGCGTTCTTCGCGACGATGCCTCCGGCCCCAGCCCCCGCGGCGCCTCCCCCGGCAGTCTTCGTCCCCGCCGTCGTCCAGAGCATTTTGCCGTTGGCCGGGTCGAGCGCCAGGAGGGATCGAATGGGAATCTCGACATGAATGTCGTAGCCCATGTAGGTGCCGGGCTTGACTCGGTCGCTCACGAACGGCGTGATGATGATCTGCTCCGGCAAGGCTAGACCCGGCGTGCTCGGATCGAGCGCGCGCGTCCACAGCGTCGTCGTGTAGAGAGCCGAGTCGTTCTCCTCCCGCTCCCGATACTTGAGCAGATCGCTCGCCAGGAGCGGCTTGCGGTACTCACGCGTCAGGGCGCCTCCCCCCGGCCGGGCGTCGAGCTCGAAAAGGGACCGAGGCGCCGACACCAGCACGCGGCCCTGATCGACGAGGAGAGCGAAAGGGAAATAAGGAGGAGTGTCCGACTCTCCGCCGGGCCATCCTCGCTGGACGCTGCGTTCGCGCTCGAGCGACCGCCAGCCCCCCCACTCGATCCCGTCGCGGGACCAGCCCCAGCTGTCCCACGAAAGCTCGAGGGGCGCGTCGGCTAGCTCGGGCAAGGTTTCGGAGAGCTCTCCGCCCCAGCGCGACGCCCCGCGGTAGGCCGGGAGGCGCGTCGCAGCGGCCTTCGGGTCGGAGGCCGACGAGCCGTGCGGAGCGAGAGCGCCGAGGAATGCGAGCGCAGCGCGCAGCTTCGCGCTGACTCGTTCTTTGGGGACATCCGTTCCAGGGCAGTCCTCTATCACGGTGCGCCACCAGCCGGCGGCGCCGCGAGGGTCGCCGCTTTCCAGGGCGAGGTCGCCCATGGCTTCAGCCACCTCGTCGCCGACGCTCGACAGGAGGAATTCGCGCGCGGCCCGCTCCAGACTCTGGCGGTCACCGCGCTTCTGGTAACTCTCGAGGAGCGACTTGGCGATCCCGTCGTGGAGCGAACGGTACATGCTGATGGCCTCGGCGGGCAGCGAGAAGAGGGCTGCCTGCGCCAGAACGCGGCGCGCGACGAGCCTGCGCTCGGGAGTCGCAACGGGCTTCCTCCGCGCTACCCCGGGAGCGCGCGGGCGTCCTCCGAGAATGCGCGGAGCCGGCGGCACGATCTCGGGCGGCGGCTGCACTGCGGCCGGCTCTTCCGTTGCGTCCGACTTGGGCGCGAACGCCTCGAGCGCTTTCCTGAGCTCCACCGCTCGGCGCGGGAGCACGTCGGGCACCTCGAGCAGAGGCTCGCTTTTCGCATCGCCCAGCGCTTGTAGGGTGAGGCACGCTTGCAAGCCATCGATCCCTTCGCGGAGCCGTCCCTCCTCCACGGCACGAAGCGCGGTGAGCACTTCGTTCGTCTCCGACTCGAGCGGCAGCAGGACTTTCTCCTGCGCCGAAAGCTGCTGCGCGCGCAGCAGCGTTCCGACGGCCAGGAGCAGGATGGTGCGTAGGTGCTTCGTCAAGCGGGGCGCCTCCTCACAGCAGATTGCCCACTTTGCGCAAGACCCACTCGACGCAGAGAAGGAGCGTGAAAGCCACGACGAGCCAGACATCATCCCACAGCGGGTCGTCCTCCACGTCGCCTCGCCGCGCCATCGGCTCTTTGGCCAGCCTGTCCACGACCTGAAGCACGTCTTGCATCTCGAGCGAAGCTCCGCCCGACAAGCGGGCGATGTCCTCGAGGACCGCCTTGTTGCGCTTCGGCTCGCGGAGCTCGAGCGCGGGCACGGAGACCTCGAACGATCGGAACGCGAATCGTTCGGTCTCGGTGCCGATCCAGAGGTCGTGATTTCCCAGGCGATTCGCGACGACGCCTCCGCGGTACGTCCCCTGCCCCTGAATCGGGTCGAGGTCCAGCTCGAGAGCTTCGGGGCCTTTGGCGTCTCCACTACGGGCTTCATGGAAGACTTTGAGCGTCTTCTCGGTCGAGGGCTTCATGTTGGCGTCGAACACGCGGCACTCGATGCTCACGTTCTCCCCGAGCGAGTAGGCGACCTTGTCGGTCGTGATGCTGTAGCGAGGTGTCTTCCCGAGGAGCCGTCCCGTGGCGCTGAAGCGGATCACCTGGCCCCAGAAGCGATAGAAGTACTGGTTGTCGACGCCGGCCCTCCAGCGCCAAACATCATCGACCGCGCTAAAGAAAGTCCTCCCCTTTCCGTAGTTCATGAACGCGAAGACCACGAGACCGCTCTGATCGATCGGATTCGTCCGCGTGGGGTGACGCGCCAGGACGACCGCGCCTTTTTTCGCTCGCCCCACTTCCTGGAAGGCGATGAAGCCGGGAAGGTGCTCGAGGAACTGCCCGTCCCGGTTCTCCCAGAGCTTCAAGTTCGCGGCAGGATCGTTGTCGAGGCGGAGCACCGTGTGCTCTTTGCCCGCCTGGGTCAGCTCGACGTTGAAAGGCCGCGTCTTGGCGGCCTGCGCCTCCGCTGCGCCGAGCCCTCCGCGCTCCGTGACTTCCACGGGCAGGACGCTGTAGAGCTCGGTGTGGAGGTACGTCCAGGGGTTGGCATTCTCGCCCGATATGAAAATCAGGCCGCCGCCGGCGTCGTAGACGAACTCCTTCAGCAGCGCGAGCCTTTCGGAGCCGAGACGGGCAGCGTCGAGGTCCCCCAGCAGAATCACGTGGTACGAGAAGAGCTCTTCGCGTGTGCGGGGAAAGTCCCGCAGGTCGGGGAGGCCTGGAGACGATTCCTGAATGAACGATGGGTCGGCCGAGAAGAGGAACACCTGGGCCTGCATTGTCGTGTCGCGGATGAGCGCGTTCTTCAGGTAGCGGTATTCCCAGCGCGGCAGGCCTTCCGCGTAAAGGACTTTGATTTTCTGGTCGAGGACTTTGAGCGACCGCGTGATGGAGTTGTTCTCGACGAAGAGCTCGCCGGGCCGGTGCTCCACCTCCACGGTGACCTGAAAGTCTCCGGGCTGCGGAGGGCGATACTCGAGGCGAATTGGCTGCCGCTGGCCGCCGTCGACCAGCTCGATGTCTTTTCCTGCAACTGTCTGGCCATCGAACTTCAAATCGACCCGAACGCGCTCCCCCGGGAACCCATCCGACACGACGACGGCGTCGAGCGGCACGAGGTCCCCCGCGAGCACGACATCGCTCACGTCCAAGCTCGCCATCACAATGTCTTTCGGCGGGTCCGGATTGCCGACGCCCACCGTGTAGACGGGGATATGCTGCTGTCCCAAACGCCTCGCAGCGTCCTCCACGGGGCGGGCCCCCGGCGTCTGCTGCCCGTCCGAAAGGAGCAGAATGGCGGCGATCCGGCTGCCTCCGAAGGGATTCTGTGATGCATCTCGAGATTTCTCGCCAGCCACCGCGTCGAGCAGGGCGTCCGCGATGCGCGTCTCGCGGACGCGCTCTTCACCACGGATTCCATCGTAGTCTGGGAAAATCGCCGGAGCTTCCTCTTCGGGCTGGGAAGCGTCGTTTTTTCGCCGCGGCAGCTCGATCAGCCGGCGCGCCGAAGCCGCGAAGGAGTAGACGACCAGGCGAGCTCGCTCTCGCAGCTTCTCGACGAGGTGGAGCTCGCGGTCATTGAAGAGCCGACGGACGAGGTCGTACCGCTTCGACGACTCGATGGTGTCGGGAGAAGCTCGAAAGAAATCGGCAATCTTCCCCAGGAGCTCCCGGTCCGAGTACTTGTCCGCAATATCCATGCTGAGGGAGTCGTCGGCCAGCACGAGGATGCTCGAGTCGACATCCTCGTAACGCGTCGTCCGCAAAACGGGCTGCGCCAGAAGCGCAATGGCCGCCAGGATGGCCAGCACCCGGAGCGCTACCAGCGTTCGGCGGAGCACGGTGGAGCCGCCGCCCGCCCCACCCGCGTCCTGCGGCGGCTTCTCGCGGCGGTAGACGAACGCTGCGAACGCCACTGCGGCCGGCACGATCGCGAGCAGCCAGACCCAGGCAGGGATCGGGCTCAGCCAGGTCACCTCGGTGGACCGGCCGTCCGCAGCCTGGAGTAGCATTTCCAAGGGAAGGATCACTTGACGCTCCTTCCGAAGAGCCATGCGAGAACGGTCTCGGCGAGGAGCAGGAGGAGCACGCCTCCCGCGAGCCAGCGCCAGTACTCCTTGCCCCGCGCGATGTCGCTCTTCTCTTTCAGGTCGCGGATACGCGCGGACGCGTCGAACCGCTCGTAGCGGAGGAGCTCGAATGCCGACTTGAGGTCTTCGTCGGTGAGCGGGCGAAGGTCGCTCTCCGAAGTGTCGAGGTTGACGGCGAACTGCTCGACCGAGTTCCCGGAAGTTTCCTGTGTGCGCTGGAAATCCCAGCGGTAGAGGCCCGGTACATCGGTATCGTCGTGCGTTAGCTCGAACTCCGTGTCCGCGGCGGCAGCTCCCGTGCTGCCCGGGGAAGCCAGGCTCTTCATGGCTTTCCGGACGCTGCGCGGGCCTTCGAGAGTCTCGGACGGCCGCGCGGGGGCGGTGAGCAGAATGTCGGCGGCGTACTGCGTGGCTGGATAGGTCTTTCGGAACGGGTCACCGACGCCCAGATTCGAGCTGCTCATGCCGAACTTGACCAGGTAGGAGATCGATTCGTAGAGGAAGACCACGAAATCGGGCCAGTTGGCGAACTCGTTCCACTGGCCATCCGCGCTCGACGTGATCCAGAGGACGCGCCCAGCGCCGTACGCGTTGTCGAAAACGGCAGGCGACTTCTGCGCGTCGTTGAAGCGGAAAGCAACGCGGACTCCGCGTAGGTCGGGGGCGATCGGCGCGACCTGGTAATACTCATAGAACGAGATAACGGGCCGCTCGATGTGCGTCACCTCTTTCCGCTCCGAAAAGTACTGGACGAGCGGATGGCCCAGGTCGGAGATCTGCAAGTTCACCGGGTAGCGCTTATCGCCGTGCACTTCCCGCAGCGTCGTGGGAAGCAGATGAGGACCTTCCCCTTCTCCGTGCATGCGTTGGTTGTAGAATTCGGGCCGGACGTTCGGGCCCAAGAAGACGACCAGCGCGCCTCCACGGCGGACGTAGCTTTCGAGCGACGCGAGCGCGTTGGCGTCGAGCTCCGCCACGCCCGCGAGAATCACGACGGCGTGCTCCTTCAGGTCCACACCCGCGATCTGGTCCGGCGTGACGTATTGCGTCTCGAAGGGCGTGAACCGCCCCTGAACCTTGGCGAGGGAGTCGTCGTCGGGCTCGAGCGCCACTTGCAAATTGAAAGTGGCGCGCTCGGTCGGATCGCCGGACGGATTGCCGTCGACCAAGAGGACTTTCACGCTGTCTTCGACGCGGATCGCGAGGTAGCGCAGATTGTCCACGGCAAGGTCATCGGAGCGGATCTCGGCCACCGCCGTGTGGTACCCGGCAGTGTCGAACCGGATGGGCAGCGAGCGCGTGATGGCCTCGCCCGGAGGCACGCGGATCACCTGGCCAACTTGCGGCTCGGCGGCCGCATCGCCCGGCGCCTGGTCGACGCGGACGGAGAGGTCGACGTTCGATAACTCCTCGTCGCCGAAGTTCCGAATCGTCGCGCGGAGCTCGACCCAGAGATCTTTCGCGAGGAGGGCAGGGCTCACGGAAAGGTCGGTCACGGCGAGGTTCGATCGGCGATCGTGCACGCCGAGTTGGGCGAACGCAAAAGTCCCCCCCTCTTTCTGGATCTTCTCCATGAACTGCGGCAGGCCGGGACTCTTCGGCCCCTCCTCGCCGATCCAGTCTTTTCTCTGCAAGTCGCTGAAAAAGACGATGCGCTTGGGCTCCGGCTCGCCCAGCGAGCTGACGAATTTCCCGCACAGCTCGTCCAGGACGGCAAACGATGCGCCCAGGTCCACGGAGTTGTTCGACAGGCGCAGGGCCTCCATTTCGCGACGGAGCGACTTTCGCCCTTCTTCGTCGAGCCGCGTCGGCGCGAGGATGGTGCGCGGGTGCTGGTCGATGGCCAGGACCGCGACTTGGTCCCCGGACCGCAACAGGTCATCGATCATCGAAAAGACGGTTTCGCGGGCCTGCTCGAAGAGCGTCCGGGACGATTCGACGTATCCCATGCTGTAGGACGTGTCGAGCACGAGGATCCAGTTCTGGCTCTTGTCCGGGCTGAGATTGAGGACGCTGAGGCGGCTCACGGGCCGCGCCGCGAGGAGCACGATCAAAAGCACGATCAGGCAGCGAACAATGAGGAGCAGCAGGTTTTGCACCTGCAGCCGGCGCCGGTTGCGCTTCAGGGCTCGGAGCAGGAACTCCATGGCAGCCCAGCGCCGCCGCTGAAACCGCCGCCGGTTGAGCAGGTAGATGATGATGGGCAAGGCGACGAGCGTCGTCCCCAGCAGCATCGCGGGGTTGAGGAAAAACTGGCTCAGGAACTGGCCCATTTCACGTCCTCTGCGTGCCCGCGCGCTTGGCGAGGTACGCGGACAGGGCCACGTCGAGCGCGTCCGCCGTCGAGAGCTTCACGTAGTCGACGCGCAAGTCCCGGCAGATGCGCCGGACGTCCGCGAGGAACCCATGGAACTCCTCGAGATAGGCCTCCCGCAGCGACTGCGGATTGACGAGGAGCTCGGGGTAGCCCTCGAGGCCTTCGAACAGGGTCATCCTCTGGAAAGGGAACGAGAGCTCGTCGTCGTCGAGCACGTGGAGGACGATCACTTCGTGCCCCTTGTAGCGCAGGTGCTTGAGTCCGCGCTTCAAGTGCTCCAGTGAGTCGAAGAGGTCGGAGACGATGATGATCATTCCGCGCTTCTTGATCCTGTCGGCGATTTCGTGAAAGATCGCCCCGACGTTCGTCTTCTGGCGGAGCGGAGCTCGCTCGATCTCGCTGAGGAGGATGCTCAGGTGGGAGGGGTTCGAGCTCGGCGTGACGTACGTGCGAACTTTCTCGTCGAAGAGCGTGAGGCCCACGGCGTCCTGCTGCCGCAGGAGCAGGTGGGTCAGGCCCGCCGCGACAAAAGTCCCATACTCGAATTTGGACGGCCGGGCGTCATCGCCGGCTCGCGAAGCGTTGCCGATCCCGGCGTGCGGATAGGCCATGGACTCCGACACGTCGAGCAGCACGTACGCCTTGAGGTTCGTCTCCTCCTCGTACTGCTTGATGTAGAAGCGGTCCGAGCGACCGAAAACTTTCCAGTCGATGTGCCGGATGTCGTCTCCGGGCACGTACTCGCGGTGCTCGGCGAACTCGACGCTGAAGCCGTGGTACGGGCTGCGGTGGAGCCCGGAGATGAACCCCTCGACGATGAGCCTCGCCTTCACTTCCAGCCGGGCGATCTTCGAGAGGAACTTGGGGTCGAGGTATTTTCTAGGATCCGAGGACTTTGGAGGCTCTTGCATCCTTCAAGCTCGCGGCTGCATGGACCGGCGTATCGGCAAGGAGGCGGTCGATGATGGAGCGCGGCGTCACGCCCTCGGCTTCGGCGCTGAAGTTCGTCAGAATCCTATGCCGCAGCACTGGGTAGGCCACGGCCTTGATGTCATCCGCCGAGACGTAGCTTCGGCCGTGCAGGATCGCCCGCGCCTTGCCGCCCAGGATGAGGAACTGCGACGCACGGGGGCCGGCGCCCCAGGCCAACCAGTCCTTCATATACTTGGGGGCCTCATCTTTCGTGATGCGGGTCGAGCGCGTGAGGCGGAGGACGTACCGAATGATCTCGTCCGTCACGGGCACCTTGCGGACGATCTCCTGGAGCCGCAGGATCTCCTCGCCGGTCAGCACGGGCTGAATCTCCGCAGATTGCGGGACCGTCGTGCGCTTCATGATCTCGATCTCCTCCTCCTCGGAGGGGTAGTCGACCTGAATATTGAACATGAAGCGGTCGAGTTGAGCTTCGGGCAGTGGGTACGTCCCCTCCTGCTCGATCGGGTTCTGCGTCGCCAGCACGAAAAAAGGATCTACGAGGACGTGCTTCGTGCCTCCCGCCGTCACCTGGCGCTCCTGCATGGCCTCGAGTAGCGCCGCCTGAGTTTTCGGCGGGGTGCGGTTGATCTCGTCGGCCAGAATGACGTTCGCGAAAATCGGCCCCTTCAGGAATCGGAACTTCCTCTCGCCGGTCGCTCGGTCCTCCTGGATGACCTCCGTCCCCGTAATATCGGAAGGCATGAGGTCCGGAGTGAACTGAATCCTGGAAAACGAGAGCGAGAGGCAGCGCGCGAGAGTGCTGATCATGAGAGTCTTCGCGAGGCCCGGCACGCCGACCAGGAGGCAGTGGCCCCGAGCGAAGATCGAAACCAGTATCTGCTCGAGCACTTCGTCCTGCCCCACGATGATCTTGGCGAGTTCCGCCCGCACCGCCTTGTACTTGTCGCGAAGGAGCTCGACAAGCGCCGCATCCTGCTCCATGCCCCCCGCGCCCTGGTCTGCGTTCGGAGGGGACGTCTCCTTCGATTCGAAGCTGCTCATGTGTTTGGTTTCCTCCCTGATTGCGCGTCCCCCGGGCTAGGCCGGGGAGGTGGCTTTCCCCGCCTTCGCACCCGGGATCCCGGGGGGTTGCGCCCCGGATCGCTCGCGGCCGGAAGACGTCCTAAATGTAAATGCCGTAAGGATTTTCAAACCGCGAAAATCATAGGGGGAGGCTTCTTTATTTTCAAATACATTGTCCGGGGAAATCGGACGTCCACCCCCTTGATTTCCCGCGGCTCATTCCTATGCTTAGCAGATTCTATTTGGACGACCCCTGGTGCTTCCGGGCCGGATTCACCGGTTCCGGGGAGGCGCCAGACCCCACTCGAGACCTCACGGGGGAGGGAGGAGATCCATGCAGCCGGACGGGCGAAGTGCTGCCGAGCTCTTCGGCGAGAAAGAGGGGCTGACCTATCAGGATTTCATCATCCTTCCCGGCCATATCGATTTCGACGCCGCGGAAGTAGACCTCTCCACGCGAATCACGCGTCGCGTCCCCCTCAAGATCCCGCTCGCCAGCTCGCCGATGGACACGGTCACCGAGGGGAAGATGGCCATCAGCCTGGCTCTCCTCGGGGGCATTGGCATCATCCACTACAACAATACGATCGATGCGCAGGTGGACCACGTCCGCAAGGTGAAGCGCTTCGAGAATGGCTTCATCACGGATCCGATCGTGTTGAGCCCGCAGCACCGGATCGCCGACATCGACCGCATCCGCGAGAAAGAAGGCTTCTCGGGGATTCCGATCACCGAGGACGGCACGCTCAAGACCCGGCTCGTCGGGATCGTTACGAACCGTGACATCGACTTCGAGCCGGACCGGACGCGCCTCTTGAAAGAGGTCATGGTGCGCGACCTGAACACGGCGCCCGTCGGCATCTCCCTGGCCGAGGCCAATCAGCGGCTGCGCGAATCGAAGCGGGGCAAGTTGCCCATTGTCGATGAGCAAGGCAGACTGGTAAGCCTCGTCTCGCGCACCGACTTGAAAAAGAACCGGGACTACCCGGACGCCTGCAAAGACAAGCGGAAGCAGCTGCGCGTCGGGGCCGCCGTCTCGACGCGCGACGTGGACCGGGAGCGCATCGCGGGCCTGGTCGAGGCTGGCGCGGATCTGCTCGTGGTCGACAGCGCGCAGGGAGATTCGATCTACCAGATCCGCACTCTGGAGCACCTCAAGTCGAGCTATCCTCAGATCGACATCTTGGCGGGCAACGTGGTCACGATGCGGCAATGCGAGCACCTGATCGCCGCGGGCGCCGACGGCATCCGCGTCGGCATGGGCCCGGGCTCCATCTGCACGACGCAGGAGACTATGGCCTGCGGCCGGCCTCAGGCGACCGCCGTGTATCGTTGCGCCACCTACTGCAGGGATCATGACATCCCCGTCGTCGCGGATGGCGGCATCAGCAACACGGGCGCGCTCGCGAGAGCGCTCGCCTGCGGAGCCTGGACGGGCATGATGGGAGCTCTTTTCGCGGGCACCCAAGAGGCGCCTGGAGAGTATTTCTACAAGGACGGCGTCCGCGTAAAGAAGTACCGCGGCATGGGGTCGGTGGAAGCCATGGAGAAAGGCGGCGCCAAGCGCTACCTCTACGGCGAGAAGGGCCCGAAAGTCGCGCAGGGAGTCTCGGGGCTCGTCGTCGACAAGGGCTCGATGCTCGACCTCGTGCCCTATATCGTCCAGAGCCTTCGGCAGAGCTTGCAGGACTTCGGGACGAGGAGCCTGGTCGATCTGCACCAGAGCATGCAGAACGGCGACCTCCGTTTCGAGCGCCGAACGCACTCGGCGCAGCGGGAAGGCGGGGTCCACAGCCTCGTGGCCTACGAAGAGCCCTTGCTCGGCGTGCGGCACGAGCCGCGGTAAGCACGCACTGCCTCCCGACGAAGGGCGGCGCATCCCAAAAGGCATCTCATGGCCGAGTTCATCGCAATTCTCGATTTCGGCTCACAGTACACACAGCTCATCGCGCGCCGTGTGCGCGAAAACCGCGTCTACTGCGAGATCCTCCCTCACAACACGCCGGCGTCGAGACTCCGGACGCATCCGCTGAAAGGCGTCATCCTCTCGGGAGGGCCCGCAGGGGTCTACGAGCACGACGCGCCGCGGTGCGACCCAGAGATTCTTCACCTGGGTGTGCCGGTGTTAGGCATCTGCTACGGGATGCAGCTCGGCTGCGAGATCCTGGGGGCCAAAGTGACATCACACCCGACCAAGGAGTTCGGCTCCAGGTCGCTCGAGATCACCGGTTCGGATCCGATCTTCCAGGGCATCGACCGGCGCACGAACGTGTGGATGAGCCACGGGGACCAGGTGAGCGATCTGAAAGCTCCTTTCGTCAACCTCGCGTCGACGACGACCTGCCCCCACGCCGCCGTGCGGCATGCTCCGAGCGGATTCTGGGGCCTCCAGTTCCACCCCGAAGTCACGCACACTCCCGAAGGGCGGACCATCCTCAACAACTTCCTCTACCTCATCTGCAACTGCAAAGGCGACTGGTCACTCTCGAAGTTCGTCGAGGAACAAGTCGAATCGATCCGCGACACGGTGAAAAACGGCAGAGTCGCCTGCGCCCTATCGGGCGGCGTCGACTCTTCGGTCGTAGCGCTGCTCCTCCAGCGAAGCATCGGTCCTCAGTTGAGCTGCTACTTCGTCGACAACGGCCTCCTGCGCAATGGGGAGCGTGAGTCGGTCGTCGCCACGTTCGAGAAGCATTTCAAGATGGACTTCCATCTCTTGGATGCCGTGGACCGGTTCCTCGCGCGGCTCGAGGGCGTCACGGACCCCGAGGAGAAAAGGAAGAGGATTGGCCGGGAGTTCATCGAGGTGTTCAAAGCAGCCGTGGGCGGCCGTCCCGAAGGCGAGCGATTCGACTTTCTGGCCCAGGGGACGTTGTATCCCGACGTCATCGAGAGCATCTCCCCCACCGGCGGGCCATCGGCCACGATCAAGAGCCACCACAACGTGGGCGGCCTGCCGGAGGACCTGGGATTCCGTCTGGTCGAACCGCTCCGCTATCTTTTCAAGGACGAGGTCCGAGCGATCGGCCGGGAGCTTGGGCTGCCCGACCAGATCCTTTATCGCCAGCCGTTCCCTGGCCCTGGCCTCGCCATTCGTGTGGTCGGCGAAGTCACGCGGGACCGGCTGCGCATTCTCCGCAACGCGGACCGCATCGTGCAAGAGGAGATGGAGCGCCTCGACTCCTACCGGAACATCTGGCAGTCGTTCGCGGTTCTGCTCCCCGTACACACCGTCGGCGTGATGGGCGACCGGAGGACCTACGATCACGTGATCGCGCTGCGTGTTGTAGAATCGACCGACGGTATGACGGCCAACTGGGTGTCCCTGCCCCGGGACGTCCTGAGCACGATCTCAAGCCGCATCTCGAACGAAGTGGCCGGCGTGAATCGAGTCGTACTGGACATAACGAGCAAGCCGCCTTCCACCATCGAGTGGGAGTGACGGAAGCCCCCTCGGAAGATCTCAACGGCGCATGAAGCAGATGGAAGGCAGCCTGAAAGCGGAAGGCAAGCGATTCGCGATCGTCGCTGCACGCTTCAACGATCTCATCGTCGAGCAGCTGGTTCGGGGCGCCGTCGGCACACTTGAGAAGCTCGGCGCAAGAGAGAACGACATCACCGTGACCTGGGTGCCGGGAGCTTTCGAGATCCCCGGCGTGGCGCGCCGTCTCGCGTTGTCGGGAAAGTTCGACGCCGTGATCTGCCTGGGCTGCGTCATTCGCGGCGCGACGCCTCATTTCGATTTCGTCGCCGGAGAGGCCGCGCGCGGCATTGCACTGGCGGCGCGTGAAGCCCCCGTCCCCGTCATCTTCGGAGTGCTGACCACGGAGACGATCGAACAGGCGATCGAGCGCGCCGGGACGAAAGCAGGGAACAAAGGCGCCGACGCGGCCATGGCTGCAGTCCAGATGGCCAATCTGCGCTCGCTCCTCGACGCAGAGCTTGGCAAATAGAGGAGCCGCCGGCTAAAACCCTGCATGCGCAAGCGCACCCTGGCGCGAGAGATCGCCCTCCAGGCCCTGTACCAGCACGACCTCCATCAACGGATGGAGGAAAGCGGTCCAGGTCCATCGCTCGAGGAGCTCGAGCCTTTCATCCAGGAAGCCACCGACGATCCCGAGGTGAGGCAGTTCACGCGCACGCTCCTCGACGGCACGCTCGCCCTCCGCGCTCAGATCGACGAGAAAATCGTTGCGGCAGCGCGCAACTGGAAGTTGAGCCGCATCGCTCCGGTGGACCGCTCGGTGCTCCGATTGGCGATCTTTGAGCTCATGAGCGAGCAGGACGTGCCGCCCAAAGTGGCCATCAACGAGGCCATCGAGCTGGCGAAAAAGTACTCGACCGAGCAGTCCGGCGCCTTCGTCAACGGCATCCTCGACCGAATCTACAACGACATCCGCGGCCAGCAGTCAACCTGAACGAATGTTTCGCAAGTGGTTCGGAAAGAAAGAGGCGCCTGAAGAGGTTTCGCCCGCTCTCCCGGAGGTCCCGGAGGCAGAGGCGCCGCCCGAGGCCGACAGTTCATCGCTGCCGCGCGATGCGACCACGACGGACGCCGCTAGGGCCGCGCAGGATGAACTTTCGGAGAGCTCGAGCGAGGTCTCCTTGGACGATGGCCTGGCGACCGAAGCCAAGAAGCCACGCTGGTCCCTGTTCGGAAAGGCCCTGGCCAAGACGCGGCAAGGGCTGAAGAGCCTATTCGTGTTCCGGCGGCCGCTCGACGAGGCGCTCCTCGACGAGATCGAAGCCGATCTCTTCTCCGCCGATTTTGGCCCCGAGACCGTGAATACCCTGTTGAACGGCCCCGACGGAGTGAAAGCCGCCTGGAAGGCCAAAGAGATCTCGGAGGCCGAAGAGGTGCGCACTTTCCTCAAACGGCGCCTGAAAGAAATGCTCCAGCGAAGGGACGTCTGGCTCGCGCGGGCCGACCATCCCCCCACCGTGATCCTGGTTTCCGGAGTCAATGGCACAGGGAAGACGACCTCGGTCGCGAAGCTCGCGAAAAAGCTCCGGGACTCCGGCGCCAGCGTGATCCTCGCAGCCTGCGACACGTTCCGCGCGGCCGCCGTAGAGCAACTGACGGTCTGGAGTCAGCGCCTCGGCGTCGAGATCGTCACGGGCAAGCCGCAGGCCGACCCCGCCTCCGTCGCTTTCCAAGGCGCCGATGTGGCCTTGGCGAAAAACGCCGACTACCTCATCGTCGACACCGCGGGCAGACTCCACACGCAGAAAAACCTCATGCGGGAGCTCGGCAAGATCCGCGCCGTGCTCGCGAAGAAAATCCCCGGCAGCCCGCACGAGTGCCTGCTCGTGCTCGACGCCACGACCGGCCAAAACGCGCTCGTCCAGGCGAAGCTTTTCCAGGAGGAGATCCCACTCAGCGGAATCGTCCTGGCAAAGCTCGACGGCACCGCCAAGGGCGGCATCGTCGTGAGCATCAATAACCGGCTTGAGATCCCCGTGAAGTTCGTCGGCCTCGGAGAAAAAATCGACGACCTCGAGCCGTTCGACGTCGACCGATTCGTCGACGCCGTGTTCGAGTAGAATCCTGAGTCCAGCGACCGTTTACGGCGCCGGCAAGCTCAGCTCGAAGGGTAGCTCGATCATCTGGATCGCCTGCGCCTCCTTCGTCTGCGAGTTCGAGAGGAACGGGACGACGAAGCGCACGAACTCATGGTCCCGGAGGGATCGTGAGTCCTGGATGCCGAGGATTCCCTGACTGCCCGGCAGCGTGCTGAACGCTTCGGCGCCGCCGTGCTGGTCGAGGCTTTCCCGGGCGGCTTGCCACAATACTGCCGAGTCCGTTCCGTTGGGCAGGCCGAACTCGAAGTAAGTGATCTGGGAGGCGTCGATCATGATGCTGTGGGAGGACGCCGCGAGGCCCGGCCCGACGCCGATGCGCAGCGTCTTCGAGACGCCCGTGCTGAGCTGCGTGTCGAGGAGGAAGGGCCCTGCCGACAGGCTCGGGTTGACGCCGGTCTGGCTGGCAGCGGATCCCGCTGCAGCTTCGATCCGGATGCGCCCCGCCGCTCCGTCACCGCCGACGCCGCCGTTGATCTCGACCGTATTGCCGGCGGGGTGCTCGTTGCCTGGGTACTCCACGCGATCCTCTCCCGGCAGAATCGGCACGGGCCGATTCGCCAGGCCGCCCGAGACATCAATGAAAGAGCCCGGCTCGAAGGAGAGGGCGTTAGTTACCTGGATCAGCACCACTCCACCGGCGCCGCCGCCGCCGTTACCACCGAGGTCGATCGACTGGACGGCGTCGCCGCCGCGAGCCCGGATCCGGGCCGTGCTGCGCAGCGTCAAGTTCTGAGCGGCTAGCCGCAAGCCGCCCCCACCGCCGCCGCCGCCGGTGCCCGGCGCATGGAGCGCCGAATTGCGGAAGTTGAATTGCGCGCTCGTCCCGTAGCCCTGCTGGTAGGTTCCCGAGACGTGCGGATTGCCGCCGCCCCCGGCGCCGCCGGTCCCGCCAAGGAACCAATATGTCCCGTCAAAGCGGAAGTCGGCGATGCCGAAGATGCTGCCGCCGGCGCCCGGATATGTCCTCGGCTCCGGAAACGCGTTGCCGTCCTTACCCTCTTCGAGGTTGCCGCCGCCGCCCCCGCCGCCGGCCGACTGGATGCAGACACCAACGTTCTCGCAGCCCTGGCCGCGGATCGTGGCGCCTCCGGTGGCGCGAGTGAAGCTTCCAGGGGGAACCGGATCATCCTCGGGGTTCACGGGCCCGTACTGGACCGGCGTGCGGTCCCAGCCCGCGGGAGTGTCGCGCGGGGCGAGACCCGCACCGCCGTGGACGGGAATCGTGTTGGCCGGATCCTTGTTGTTCAGATTGCCGTCGGCAAAGTTGACCACTCCTCCTGGGCCGCCCGAACCGCCTCCAGGGCCGCCGGGGCCGCCCGTGCCGGGTTGCGGGTTGGTGCTCGAGTCGGTCGAGAACTGCAGCACGCCGCCGTCGAAGCCCGAGACGTCGATCTGCCCGGCGATCTCCGCCTGGCCCGTCACGACGATCTCGAGGGGGTGCGACCCAACGCCTCGCAGCACGGTATTGGGCTCGATGAGGAGGCGGCTGCACTCGAGACGCCCCGGAGCCGTATCCGAGGAGGCCGCCTCGAAGACGACCGCTCCGGACGGCCTGCGCAAGACGCTGGCGTCCGTGTCAAATACCCATCGGGAAATCGGCTCTCCCGTCTCCTCGTCGAGGAGCGGCTGACCGGTGGCGAGATCGACACTCGGCTCGAACGCGAGGTGCACTTCGCCGTCGCGGCCTCGGCCCAGATCGATGGTTCCCGAGGCGGGAACGATCCCGCCTCCCGAGAGCACGGGCGTGTTGTACGGCACGATGTTCCCCTTCAGCACGACGCGGGAGCCGCTCGGGAGTTTGACCGGCGTCGCCGCTCGGAAGAGGCTGTTCAGACTCGTCGGAGTCTTCGAAAGGTACATGATCTCCTCGAGCGTTGCGCCGGTGCCTGTGTCCTGCACGATGACGGTTCCCGAGGACGGGAACGTCCCCGTGTCCGTCACCTGCATGGCGGCGACTTCCTTGACGGAGACTTCTGCGGTCAGTTGACTTTCCGCGCTGAGCGCCGCGCACGTGGGAACGCCGCCAGCAGCGCTTTCGACCCGGATCCAGCCTTCACCGCCGGTGCCGGAGCCTGGCAGCAAGTTCTGTTTGGCCTGGCTCGTGCCGCCCGTGCCTCCGCTCGCCAGCAGGCTTTCGCAGCTCACGTCGACGGTCCCCTGTGCCTCAAGCAGGATGCAGCCTCCGCTTCCTCCGCCGCCCGGCGAGCCGAACGAGATGCCTTCCGTGCCAGCCGGAGCCGTGGGCTTCACACCCGCGCCGCCGCTGCCGCCCATCGCTACGATCGAGGCGCTGTCCTCGACCACGATCTTGCCGCTCGCGACGATTTTCAGCGCCCCGCCGCCGCCGCCGCCACCGGCGCCGGCGTTGGCCGCGCCCACGTTGTTCGTAACGCCGAGCGAAGAG
>Ga0111538_10005201_pt1 | contig 17842 bp, 15 predicted proteins | sample SoiMethybrSBSTD1_FD_79669 | JGI IMG/M metagenome (GOLD analysis project Ga0111538, IMG submission 79669) | Bulk soil microbial communities from a Populus tree surrounding site in Tennessee, USA - Soil MetaG P. TD hybrid SBSTD1 (version 2)... | ecosystem: Environmental > Terrestrial > Soil >...
CCGCCGCCACCACCGCCGCCGCCACCGCCGAACTCGTCGCAGACCCAGATTCCGCCTGTGACGCTGAATGACGGCCCAACGACGATCCAGAACAAGCTGATCAACGGCTTGACTGGAGTGATGGGCGAGAACGCCACGTCGGTGACGACGTTGACGATGACCAACGTCACCATCAACTCCACCAACTATGGCGTCTACCTGGGCGATTGCGACGCGGCGAACTTCAGTGACGTCGACATCACCTGCGACCCCAACGGTCCAGATTCGTACTCGGTGCGCGGCTACATACGGAACTTCGTGAGCAGCGACTCGACGTATCGTTCGGGCATCAAGGCGTTCCGCATCTATGGCCTGACCAGCGGTTCATCGACGCGCGATATCTATCGCGGCGACCGCTTGATGCTCGGTGGCGGACCGGCCAATGAATGGGGCACGCCGCTGTCGTTCGCCAACTTCACGTTCAGCGATGGCGAAATCCGTGTGAACAGCGTCGAGATGTACAACGCGACGCATCACGTGACGTTCAATCACATGGATTTTGCCACCACCGGCCACATCTCCATTCAATACTCTGCGCACCACATCACGTTCAACCAATGCGCAAACGTGCCGGAGATCAAGTTCTACAACTCGTCCGGCGTCCGCTACTACCCGTCAGCGTCCGAACTCGCCAGCCGCAACATCGCGTTCAACAACTGACGCCGGCGGTGTGCACTATGCATACTGATTGAACATGACTCTCGAATCGAGGGTCATGTTCCTTTTTCGCCCGGTTAATTCGCACGTATGACGATGAATCCAGAGCGCTGCACCTGACCCGGTCATGAACTCGCCGACGCCGTCACCAACTGTCTCCGTCATCGTGCCGACGTTTCGCGAGGCGGAGAACCTCGGAGAATTGCTGGCGCGAATGCGTCGCGTGCGCGACACGTCGCTGCCGGGACTTGAACTGATCATCGTCGATGACGACAGCCGCGACGGGATCGAGCGGATCATCGAGGAGCGCGCCCTGCCCTGGGTTCGCCTGCTGGTGCGGCGCGGGCAGCGCGGTTTGAGCACGGCAGCACTGGCGGGATTCGGCGAGGCGCGCGGCGAGATCCTTGTGTGCATGGATGCGGACCTGTCGCATCCGCCTGAGACGATTCCTGAACTCGTCACGCGCCTGCAGGACGGCGCCGACTTCGCGCTTGGATCGCGCTATGTTGCCGGAGGCGCCACCGATGCGCGATGGAGTGTGTGGCGCTGGCTCAACAGCAAGGCCGCGACGCTGCTGGCCCGGCCGCTAACGCGCGTGCGCGATCCGATGAGCGGCTTCTTCGCGCTGCGACGCACGACCTTCGAACGAGCCGCGCCTCTCAATCCGCTTGGCTACAAGATCGGACTGGAACTGATGATCAAATGCGGCTGTGGACGGATCGACGAGGTGCCTATGCGTTTCGTCGAGCGCACGCGCGGCGAGAGCAAACTCACCCTACGCCAGCAGGGGCTGTACCTGCGCCATGTACTGCGATTGATGCGCTACAAGTGGTTCAATTGACGCGCTGTGCCGCTCGAAGCACTCGCGCGTATGCTTGTTATTCGTCATTGCGAATCGTCATTCGCCGCCGCTGCTGTGCCGATAAACCCTGTTCCAATGACCGCCGACACCGTCAGCGCGACCGCGGCGATCCCGCCGGCGATGACGCCCGATGAAATCGCAGCAGCGCTGCCGGCCGTCGCCGACGAATCCGGCTCGCTGGCGCCGCCGCGCGAGATTCAGGCGCTGTCTCTGAAGATGCGGGCGCTCATCGGTTCGGCGTGGACCATGGGCGACTATGTCCTCAGCCGGGGACTCGCGCTGGCCAGCAACGTCATCCTCGCGTGGATGTTGATGCCCGAGGAGGCGTTCGGGCTCATGGCCACCGTGAGCGTGTTCCTGATGGGCCTGGCGATGTTCTCCGACATCGGCATCGGGCCCAACATCATCTTCTCCAAACGCGGCGAGGATTCCGAGTACCTCAACACGGCGTGGACCATCCAGGTGATGCGCGGCGGCGCGCTGTTCTTCTGCTCGTGCATACTGGCATGGCCGGTCTCGCTTTTCTACCAGGCGCCGCCATTGGCGGTGCTCTTGCCGGTGTGCGGATTCACCGCGGTGATCCAGGGCTTCACCTCGACATCGCTGGTCATGCTCAACCGGCGCATGCGGCTGGGCATGATCACCGTGCTCGACATGATCGGGCAGATCCTGCAGATCCTGACGATGATCGCCTGGGCGAAGTTCATCTCGCTCGATGTCTGGTCGCTGGTGTTCGGCTCGTACGTGTCGTCAGGCTTCCGCGTGCTGTACAGCCACCTGTTGGTGCGCGAGCACAAGACACGCTTCGCATGGAACAAAGCGGATGCGCGCTCGATGTTCCACTTCGGCCGCTGGATCTTCATGAGCACGGTGCTCACGTTCCTTGCCGGGCAATTGGACCGCCTGATGTTCGCAAAGATGCTCGGCATGGCGATGATGGGCATCTACAACATCGCGGTGCAATTCTCCATCGTGCCGCAGCAACTGATCAAGAAGATGGGATCGGTCGTGGCGTTTCCCGTGCTGGCCGAGGTGGCGCGCGAGCGGCCCGAGGAACTGCCGCGCCAATTCAGGCGCGTGCGAACGCCGCTGGTCGTGCTCAGCCTCTCGGTGATCGTCACGCTGATTCTCATCGCAAAGCCGTTGATCGTGCTCCTGTACAAGGGGAACTACGAGAACGCCGGCCCGATCCTGCAGGTGCTCTCGGTCGGCGCGCTCGGCGGCGTCCTCAACACCACCTACGGTAGCGTGCTGCTGGCCATGAAGAAGACCTTCGAGATCATGGCCCTGCTTGTGACGTACATCATCTTCCTGATCGTTGGCACGCAACTGGGCTTCCACTGGTATGGCGAGGTCGGGTTCATCTGGGGCGTCGCGCTCGTCGAATGGCTGAACTATCCGTTCAACGCGGCGGTCCTGGCGCGGCACGGCATGTGGCAGGCACGACTCGACGCGGCCGTCATCGCCGTCAGCGCCGCGACGATCTTCCTGGCATTCTGGGTGCTTCCGTAGTGCCGCCTGCGATTTCCGTCATCCTGCCCGTCTACAACGCCGAGCGCTATCTCACGACCGCGCTGCAATCGGTGCTCGATCAGACGCTTCGCGACTTCGAAGTCATTGCCATCGATGACGGTTCGACCGACGGCTCACTGGCGATACTGAACAGCCTGGCGGCGGGCGACGAGCGCGTGCGCGTGATCAGCCGCCCGAACAAGGGACTGGTCGCCACGCTCAACGAAGGCATCGAGGCGGCGCGAGGCGCCTGCATCGCGCGAATGGATGCTGACGACATCTGCATGCCCCAGCGATTCGAGCGGCAATGGCAGCGCCTGCAGGCCGAGCCCGGACTGGTCGCCGTCGGCTCGCGCGTGCTCGCGATCGATCCGGATGACCAGGTACTGGGCATCGAACCGCTGCCTCTGACGCACGAGAAGATCGACCGCGCACACCTCGATGGCCAGTCGACGATCTGCCATCCAGCCGTGATGATGCGTGCCGAGGCGGTGCGCGCTGTCGGCGGCTATCGCGAACTGGTGCCGGTCGAGGATTTTGATCTCTGGCTTCGACTGGCGGAGGTTGGCCGGTTGGCGAACCTGGATGAGCCGCTGCTGAAGTATCGCCGCTCGACGACGGGGATGATCGCACGCCATCGTCACCGGCGCACAGGGGCGATCGAACGAGCGCTGCACGACACATGGCGGCGCCGCCATCTCCCCGGCGAGCCGCGGATCCCCAGGGAGCGATTGCACTCGGCGGGCGATCTCTATCGCCAATGGGGCTGGATGGCGTACGAGTTCGGCACGCCAGGCACCACACGCAAGTACGCATGGCGCGCCCTTCGCGCCAAGCCGCTTGATCCGGGCGCGTGGAAACTCGCGCTGTTTGCGATGGCCAGGCGTCGATGAGACGGGCAGCGGTCGAGGCCATGTCGCAAGGGCTAAACTGCGACGGTGGATTTGGACGATTTTGACCCACACGATGGTCCCGCACGCACGCGAGGAACGATCCGGCCGCACCGCCGCCATGCCAGCCGAACCGATGCGCATCACCTTTCTGCTTCCGTATGCCGGCATTTCAGGCGGCGTGCGCGTCGTTGCCATCTACGCGCAGCGCCTGCAGGAGCGCGGGCACAAGGTGGTGATCCTGTCCACTCCCTACCGGCTGTCAGGAATGCGCGACCGGCTGGAGAACCTCTGGCATCGCCTTGGGCTGTGGATGCGTGGCGAGCACGATCCATCGCACCTTCACGGCGTGCCTGTCACGCACGTTCGACTTCCCTCGATCGACGTCCTGGACGCCTCGAGCATTCCTGAGAGCGACATCATCATCGCGACGTGGTGGGAGACCGCCGAGTTTGTCGCGAAACTGCCGCCATCGCGCGGTGCGAAGGCGTATTTCGTTCAGCATTACGAGGTACACGACGGCCAGCCGGTGGAGCGCGTGCGCGCCACCTGGCGGTTGCCCATGCAGAAGATCGTCGTCGCTCAATGGCTGGCTGATGTGGCGCGGTGCGAGTTCGGCGACCCATCGACGATCGTCGTGCCCAATGCTGTCGACCTCAAGCAGTTCTCGGTGCCGCCCCGTGGCAAGCACGCAAAGCCGACGGTTGGACTCATGTATTCCAACGCGCGCTATAAGGGATGCGACATCGCGATCAAGGCGATCGAGATCGCGCGGCGGAGCGTGCCGGACCTGCAGATCGCGGCGTTCGGCATGGCCGAGTTCCCGAGCGAGACCAACAACCTGCCAGCCGACACGCGCTACGCCTGCAATCCCGCGCAGGACCGGATCAAGGACATCTACGCATCGTGCGATGCATGGCTGTTCGCCAGCAGGTCGGAGGGTTTCGGCCTGCCGATTCTGGAGGCGATGGCTTGCCGCACGCCTGTCATCGCGACACCCGCCGGTGCGGCCCCGGAACTGGTCGCCGCCGGCGGGGGCATCATGGTCGAGCCAGAGAACCCTGAGAACATGGCGGCGGCCATTGTGCGGATGGCGCGCATGAGCGAGCACGAGTGGCGCACAATCTCTGACGCAGCGCATGACATCGCAGGCCGTTACACGTGGGATGACGCAACCGATCATTTCGAGGCCGCGCTGCGAGCCGCACTCCAGCAGCCGACGCGCGGCGAAGTGGCGGCCGCATGATCTGGATGTTCTGGATTGCCGTGACGCTCGTGGCTGTTGCGGGGTTGCTGATCATCGCGACACTGGCGCCGGCGGCGCTGATCAAGCGGCGCATGCGGCATGAACTCGCGCTCAAATCGCGCGGCCGGCTCGCGCTGACCTACGACGACGGACCAGGCCCGCTGCTGGCGCCGCCGCTGCTCCGCCTGCTTGCGGAGCGTAGCGCGAAGGCGTCGTTCTTCCTCCTGGGGTTTCGAGCCGAACGTTTTCCGGAGACAGCCGACGCGATCCGGGCCGCCGGACACGAACTCGGCAACCACACGCACTGGCATCGCCATGCGTGGCGGACATGGCCATGGCTGGCTGTGCGCGATGTGCATCAAGGCTACGGAACGATGAGCCGATGGATGGCCGGCAGTGCGCCGTTCCGCCCGCCGTTCGGCAAGCTGATCACGTGGACCTATTTCACCGCTCGACGGCGCGGTGCGCCGCTCAGCTTCTGGACGCACGATGGCGGCGACACATGGCCGGAACTGCCCGACCCGAAGACGATCGCGCAGTCGGTCGAACGCGACGGCGGCGGCGTGGTGCTTCTGCACAGCCACGATCGCGGAGAGGATCGACAGCGTTTCGTCCTCGCCGTGACCGACTGCCTGCTCGAGACCGCGCGGCAGCGCGGCTGGCACGTGTGCACGATGACGGAGATCCTCAATGCTCCGATCGCTGAGCTAGCATCGTCATCGTCGACGGCGGCCCTCGCCGGTGGAGCCGCGTAACGCATGGCGCTCGGCGGTCCGATCTCCATCAGAGAAGTCGATCCAGCATCGCCGGAATGGGATGGTCTGATCACGCGATTTGCTGATCACACGATCTTCCACAGCAGCGTGTGGCTGTCGATCGTGCAGGCGGCGCACGGGGTCAGGCCGGTGTGCGTCGAGGCCGAGCAGGCCGGGCACTGCATCGGCGTCTGGCCATACCTGGAGAAGCGCAAGGGGCCGTTCCGCGCGATCGGCTCGCCGCTGCCGGGATGGAGCACGGCATACATGGGCCCGTTGATCGCCGAGGACGCCGACGTGCCAGCAACTCTGCGCGCCTTCCTCGATCATAAATCCTTCAAGCGATATGCCTACTTTGCGTGCCGCACGCTGATTCATCGCCACGATGTCGATCTCGCCCCGTTCGGATTCGACCTGTTGACGAAGTTCGAGACGTACTGGATCGATCTGCTCGAGACTGAGGAAGCGTTGTGGGGGAATCTCAAGAGCGAATGCCGCAGCCGCGTGCGCAAGGCTGAGAAGGAAGGCGTGGAGATTCGCCGCGAGACCGATGACTCCTTTCTCGATGACTTCTGGGGCATGTCGGAGGAGACGTTCGCCAAGTCGCACATCCAGCCGACGCACACGCGCGAGTTCTGCATTCAGGTCTGGAGGAAGTTGTCGCCGCTGAATCGCGTGTACGTGCTGTCGGCGTTTGTGTCCGGCCGGCGAGCCGCGATTCTCATCCTGCCCTTTGATTCACAGACGATGTACTACTGGGGCGGCGCGAGTTATCAGGAGTTCCGCGAGGTGCCTGTGAACAATCTCCTGCATTGGCGCGCCATCCGTGACGCCAAGGCGCTCGGCCTGAAGCGCTACGATTTCGTGTCGTCCGAAGGCGGGCCCGGTCGCTTCAAGAAGACCTTCGGCCCGAAGCCCGTTGACCTCGCGCGGCATTGGGAACGCAGCCCATCCTGGCTCTTGCGCACCCTCAAGAACAGATATCAGGCGTATCTCATGAAGAAACGAAGGGTCGAGAACGAGTGATGGCCGATTTCTGACTCTGGATTCCGGATACCTGACTTGAGTTGGACTCGATCCTCTGTTCCTTTGCCGTCGTACGACCGCACTGAGCCCACGTGACCATCCTTGTTCCCATCACGCTCTACGGCTGGGTGATCGCAGCCATCAGCCTTTTCGCGCTGCTGCCACCGCGCCGTGCCGCGTTGACTGCATACATCGTCGCGTGGCTTTTCCTGCCTCAGGCGGGGATTCCGCTGCCGGGCATGCCCGATCTTGACAAGGTCACTGCCTCGGGCATGGGCGTGCTGCTGGGTGTGCTGATGTTCGACGCCGGACGATTGATGACGCTGCGATTCAGCTGGGTTGATCTTCCCATGGTTGCATGGTGCATCTCATCCGTGATCTCGGCCGTGACCAATGGCCTGGGCCTGTACGACGGCCTCTCCGGCGTGCTGCGCGACATCTTCACGTGGGGAATCCCGTATTTCGTCGGTCGGCTGTACTTCAACGATCTGCAGTCGCTGCGCGAACTGGCGATTGGAATCTTCATCGGCGGTCTGGTGTACGTGCCACTGTGCCTGATCGAGATTCGACTGAGCCCGCAGTTGCACCGGATCCTGTACGGCTTCCATCCCGCGCACTTCGCGATGGCGATTCGCTTCGGCGGCTACCGGCCGATGGTCTTCATGCAGCACGGCCTGGCAGTCGGCATGTGGATGACCAGCGCGACACTCGTTGGCGCGTGGTTGTGGATGAGCGGCGCCCTGACGCGCGTCCGCAGCCTGCCGATGTGGCTGCTCGTTGCCGCGCTGGCCGTGACCACCGTTCTGTGCAAGAGCATGGGGGCGCTGGCACTTCTTGGACTTGGAATCTCGTTTCTCCTGACCGCCAGAATCGTGCGCGTCAACATCCTGCTGGCGCTGATCATGTTCATCGCGCCGGTGTACATGATCGCACGCATCGAAGGCTGGTGGAACGGGGCAGAACTGGTGAACATCGCCACGAGCATCGATGAGGAACGCGCCCAGTCGCTGCAGGATCGGCTGAACGAGGAGGACTTGCTGATGGCGCGGGCCTCGGAGCGGCCGCTTTGGGGCTGGGGCGGCTGGGGACGATGGCGCATCAAGGATGAATGGACGGGCGAGGACCTGACATCGTCCGATGGCATGTGGGTGATCGTCCGCGGCGAGCGTGGCAACTTCGGGTTGATCGCCAACACGCTGCTTGTGCTGCTGCCGTTCGCGCTGTTTGTGGTGCGCGTGCCGGCGCGCGAGTGGGCCAGGCCGGCGTTCGCAGCACCCGCAGCGCTGGCGGTGCTCCTGCTGATGTGGTCGATCGACAACCTCTTCAATGCGATGCACAACCCGATCTACATCATCGCCGCGGGCGGGCTCGTGGGGCTGTACCTCGCCTATCCTCGACTGATCGCCCGTCAGCGCGCGATGCAGCAGCAATTCGCCATGATGGTCATGGCCCAGCAGCAGGCCTACATGCAGGAGCAGCAGCGCCTCGCAGGCCCAGCAGGCGGATCACGATGAATCGCCCCGGCGAGATCACCACCATCTCTCTCCCCTGATCATGATCGCGCCCACGTCAACCTCGCGCACCAGTCTGGAGCATGCGGCGGCGGATCGAACGCGCGATGCCCGGCCGCGCCTGGCCATCTGCACAGCCCTTGAGGCGACGAGCGGGAAGCGCGATGGGTCGTTCGTACTGACGCGCAAGTTCCTGGAGGGGGTGCGCGAGTACGGCCGGTACTGGCCGGGCTCGATTGTCGTGTGGGTGCAGCGCCTGACGCAGGCCGATGGGAACCTTGATCACGTCGAGGTCCATCCATCGGAACTGCCGTTCGACCTGCAATGGATCGAGGGTGACGAACGCGATGGCGATCGATTCCTGCCGGCTATCCGGTCCGCCGACCTCGTGCTGGCGGCACTAGTCGATCGCCACGTCGCCCTGGCCGAGTTGTGTCAGCGGCAGGGCGTGCCGCTTGTCTATGTCTCCGAGTACTCGATCAAGACGCGACAGCAGATCGTGCGGGCCGAGACGCGCAACCCGATCGTGCGCTGGCGCCGGCATGTCTGGACGACACGGCTCGAAGACGCCTATTGCGATGCGGTGCGCCGAGCCGCGGGCGTGCAGTGCAACGGCCTGCCGACGCACAACGCCTACAAGTCGCTCAATCCTCGCGCGCTGTTGTACTTCGATACGCGCGTCCGGGCCGAGCAACTCGTCTCGAAGGCGACGCTGACGCATCGGCTGGATGAGCTGCGGCAAGGCGGTGCGATTCGGCTCGCTTTCTCCGGCAGACTGACTGCCATGAAGGGCCCTGACCACTTGCCGCTCGTCGCGCGGGAACTCAAGCGGCTCGGCGTGGCATTCACCTTCGATGTCTGCGGCGGCGGTGAACTGGAAGGCAGGATGCGCAGTGACATTGCGCGTTTCGGCCTTGCAGACTGCCTGCGCCTGCGCGGCGTGCTGGATTTCGAACGCGAACTGCTGCCGTTCGTTGCGCGTGAGGTCGACGTGTTCGTCTGTTGCCATCGCCAGGGCGATCCCTCGTGCACATACCTCGAGACATACTCTTGCGGCGTGCCGATCGTCGGCTATGACAACGAGGCGTTTGCCGGCCTCGCGGCGGCCTCCAATGTGGGGGGCCCCGGCTGGGTGACGCCCATGGACGATCCCATCACGCTCGCGCGGCGTATTGCCGATCTAGCCAATCGCCGGGAGGAGATTGCGGCGGCGTCCCATAATGCCCTCGCCTTCGCCGCCCGCCACACCTTCGAACACACGATGGAGAATCGCGTGCAGCACATGCTCGAATGCATGCGTGCTCGATCGAATCAGCCGGCCCCAGCATGAAGCGCCTCGCCGTGGTCATCCTGAACTATCGCCGAGCGGCGCTGACGATCGACTGTCTGCGCTCCCTCGAAAGCGAGATCGCGACGTATGGCGATCGGCACGTAGTGGTGATCGAGCAGAACTCTGACGACGGCTCGGGCGACGCCATCGCTGCAGCCATCGCGCAGCACGGCTGGGACCGATGGATCACATTCGTTCGCTCACCTGTGAATCTTGGCTTTGCGGGCGGCAACAATCTCGGGTTCAAGACGATCGAGGCGCGAAACTACCTGCTGTTCAACAGCGATGCCCGCGCGACGTCGGGGTGCATTGGTCAACTGCTGGATGCGCTTGAGGCACAGCCCGATGTGGGCGCGATCGGCCCGCGCCTGCAGGATCCCGACGGCACACCGCAGGTCAGTTGCTTCAGGTATCGCACGCCGCTGACGGAGTTTCTCGACGCCGCTGGCACCGGGCCGCTCGACCGATTCTTCGCGAAGCGCGTGATCCCGATGGGTGTATTCAACGAGCCGATGGAGCCGCAGTGGGAGAGTTTCGCGTGCATCATGCTTCGGCGCGAGGTCATCGAGCGGATCGGCCCGATGGATGACGGCTACTTCATGTACTTCGAGGACATCGACTATTCGCGCCACATCCGCAAGGCCGGTTGGCGGATCCTGCACTGGCCCGCTGCGAAAGTGATGCACCTGCGCGGCGGAACGTCGAGCGTCAAGAGCGCGATGAAGGCTCGCAAGCGCGTGCCGAAGTACTACTACGAGGCCCGGAGCCGGTACTACGCCAAGTTCTACGGCGGGGTGCCGGGGTTGTGGTTCACCAACGGGCTGTGGCTGCTCGGGCGCACGATCGCGATTGTGCGCGAGACGCTCGGCCGCAAGACCCCGGATGTGTGCGAGCGCGAAGGCCTGGACAACTGGACGAACTGGCTCTCGCCCATGCGTCCGCCGCAGGCGCAGACGGGAGGCGAACTGTGAGCGCCTCGGCGTCTGAAGGCGGCCGCCTGCCCGACTTCATCATCATCGGCGCGATGAAGTGCGCCACGAGCACGCTGCACGAGCAACTGGCCCGCCAGTCGGACATCTTCATGTCCGATCCGAAGGAGCCCAACTTCTTCAGCGATGATGAGCAGTGGGCCCGCGGCACGTCGTGGTATCGCGGGCTCTTCGCGGGCGCCAAGCCGGGCGATCTGCGCGGCGAATCGAGCACGCACTACACCAAGTTGCCGACGTATCCGCTGACCATCGACCGGATGCGCCGACATCTGACGCATGGCGCGAAACTCGTCTACATCATGCGGCATCCGATTGATCGGCTGATCTCGCAGTACATTCACGAATGGACGCAGGGCGTCGTCAGCGGCACGATCGACGAGGCGCTCGACAGCCATCCGGAGATGATCGAGTACAGCCGCTATGCAATGCAGTTGAAACCGTTCATCGACGCGTGGGGCGAGGCGAGCATCCTGCCGCTGTTCTTCGAGCGATTCACGGCGCATGAGCAGGAATCGCTCGAGCGAGTCTGTCGATTCATCGGATACGCGCGGCAGCCGAAATGGAGTGAGTCGCTCGGCGAGCAGAACGTCTCGAGCGAGCGCATGCGCCGCAGCGCGTGGCGAGACGCCATCGCCAAGTTCCCCGGCATGACCGCCCTGCGCCGAGCGTTCGTGCCGCAGTCGGTGCGCGACCGCATCAAGGGCGCGTGGATGATCAAAGAGCGCCCGGCGCTTTCGAACGCGAGTATGGCCCGTCTCAAGAGCCTCTTCGACGAGGACCTGGCGACTCTCGGCGCGTGGCTCGGGCTTGATGGCCTGTGTTGCGACAACTTCAAGTCGATGGCAGCGAACGGGCATCCGACGTGGCGCGCCCAGGCGAAGGTGACGGCCGCATGACCGATCAATCGCCGCCAACTGACGTCAGGTCGGTGATCGGCGTGGTCGCGATCGGCCGCAACGAAGGCGAGCGCCTTCGCCGCTGCCTGGAATCGGTCAAGGGCCTGGTGGCGGCAACCGTCTACGTCGATTCCGGCTCGTCAGATGGCAGCGTCGATCTGGCGCGATCACTTGGCGTCGAAGTCGTTTCGCTGGACATGTCGATTCCATTCACCGCTGCGCGCTCGCGCAACGCCGGTGCCCGGCGGCTGTTCGAACTGCTTCCCAACATTGAGTTCCTGCAGATGGTCGATGGCGACTGCGAAATCGTCAGCGGCTGGCTCGAACGCGCGCTGCAGGAAATGCACGCTCCAGTGAACGCGAACGTCGCCATCGTCTGCGGCCGGCGGCGCGAGCGGCATCCGGAGGCGTCCGTCTACAACCGCCTGATCGACATGGAGTGGAACACGCCCGTCGGCGAGGCCGATGCATGCGGCGGCGATGCGCTCATTCGTGCCGCAGCGTTCCGACAGGTCGGCGGCTACGACGAAACCGTCATTGCGGGGGAGGAACCGGAAATGTGCTGGCGGATGCGCCAGGCCGGGGGTGGGAACTGGCGCATCGTGCGAATCGACGCGGAGATGACGCTGCACGATGCCCAGTTGACGCGCTTCACGCAATGGTGGAAGCGCAATGTGCGCAGCGGCCACGCCTATGCCGAAGGTCATGCGATGCACGGCCACGTGGATGGCTATTGCGGTCATGCCCTGCGCTCCATCGTGCAATGGGCGCTCGTACTGCCGCTGGTCATGCTCGGCCTGGCGTGGTTCACGTGGGGCGCGAGTTTCCTGCTGCTGGGCCTGTACATTGTGCTGTGGGCCCGCATTCGCGCGTATCGCATGAATCAGCACAACGATTCGAGCGCCGATGCCTCGCTGTACGCCAACTACTGCATCGCCGGCAAGTTCGCGCACCTGCAGGGGGTTATCACGTACTGGTGGAACAGGCTGCTGGGGCGGAAATCGAAACTGATCGAGTACAAGAGCGCCGAGACGGCTCGCGTCGCGGACCCGGCAGTGGCGAACGGAGGTGGCGCATGAGCGTGGCGGCGATCGAGCAGCCTTCGCCGACGGCCGCCCGCCCGATGAACGGGATGCCGAAATCCGCGATGCGCATCGCCTACCTGACGACGGAATACCCCAAGGTCAGTCACACCTTCATCCGTCGCGAGATCCTCGAACTCGAGCGGCGCGGCCACCGCGTGCTGCGCCTGGCCATCCGCGGCGCCGGGAGTGCGATCGCCGACGTAGCGGATCGTGATGAGGCGCAGCGCACGATCGTGTGCCTGAATCTGCCGAAACTGTCGATGCTTGCCACCATCATTGCGGTGAAAGTGACGCGGCCCTTGAAATGGCTCAGGGCCCTGGCGATGACGTGGCGCATGACTCGGGTGAGCGACCGCGGGATGCTGCGGCACTTCGCATACCTGTGGGAGGCCGCGGTGCTGCTGCGTATCTGCCAGCGCGAGTCGATCCAGCACGTGCACGTGCACTTCGGCACCAATGCGGCAGCGGTGGCGCGGCTCATGCGATGTCTGGGAGGACCAACCTACAGCATGACCGTGCACGGCCCGGATGAGTTCGACTCGCCGCGGACGTTCAGCCTTGGCGACAAGGTGGCTGATGCATCGTTCGTCTGCGCCATCAGCGACTTCTGCTCGGCCCAGATCAGGCGCTGGTGCGAACCGCAGCATTGGAACAAGATCCATGTCGTGCGCTGCACCGTGGGAACCGAGTTCTTCGAGCGCGCCAGGCCAGTGCCGGCGCAATCACAGACGCTCTTGAGCGTCGGCCGGCTCTCGGCACAAAAAGGCCAATTGCTGCTGATCGAGGCGATGCGCCGGTTGCGCGATGAGGGGATCGACGCGAAACTGATTGTGGCAGGCGATGGCGAAATGCGCAGTGAGATCGAACGCGCGATCGCACAGGCTCGACTCACAGATCGCGTCATGATCACCGGATGGGTCGATGAAGCCGCCGTGCGCGAGCATCTTCTGAATGCTCGCGCGCTGGTGCAGCCGAGTTTCGCCGAGGGCCTGCCGGTCGTGATGATGGAGGCGCTGGCGATGCAGCGGCCGGTCATCGCCACCATGATCGCAGGAGTGCCGGAACTGGTGCGGCATGGCGAGAACGGCTGGCTCATTGCCGCCGGGAGCGTCGAGGAACTCGTGACGGCCATGCGGGCGGCCTTGGAATCTCCGGTCGAGCAACTCAATCGCATGGGTGCAGCAGGCGCGCGGCGCGTGCGCGAGCGGCATTACACGCCGTCCGAGGTGGACAGGATCGAAGCCCTGCTGCTGGCGGTGAAGGGAGCAGGCTGATGTGCGGCATCGCCGGCGCGATCGGTCGAATCGAGCCCGACATCGTTCGGGCCGTGCAGGCCGCCAGCGAGTGTCAGCGCCACCGCGGGCCGGATGACGACGGCCTCTGGCAGTCGGGAGATGCCGGCAGCGAAGGCGCGATCCTCGCGTTCCGGCGCCTGGCGATCATCGACCTCTCGCCCGAAGGCCACCAGCCGATGCGCGATGACGCCACTGGCAACGTCATTATCTTCAACGGCGAGATCTACAACTTTCAGGAATTGCGCAAGGAACTGGCTGCTTTGGGCGATTCGTTCCGCTCGCGAAGCGACACCGAAGTCATTCTCAAGGCCTACGCGCGCTGGGGGCCATCCGCCATCGTGCGGCTGCGCGGCATGTTCGCGATGGCGATCTGGGATGCGCGCGAGAAACGCGTGCTGCTGGCCCGCGATCGCGTCGGCATCAAGCCGATGTACCTGATCACCCTCGACCGGCCGGGCGATCGGCAGACCATTCTCTTCGCATCGGAACTTCGCTCGCTGCTGGCGACAGGTCTGGTCGCGCGGCGGCTGAATCCATCGGCCGTCGGTAGTTACATCTGGAACGGTTTTGTCGTCGGACCCGAGACGATCATCGAAGGCGTGAGGCTGCTGCCGGCCGGCACGATGGCGCTGGTTGATCCGACGAAAGGCTCGTGCGAACTGCACCGGTACTGGGATCTGCCCGAGGAGCGGGTGGCAGTCGGGCGAGACAGCATCGAGCGGCTGCAGCACGCACTGCGCGTGGCGACGCGCCAGCACCTGGTCAGCGATGTTCCGCTGGGAGTGTTCCTTTCCGGAGGCATCGATTCGAGCGCGGTCACGGCCCTCGCGGCTGCGGAGGCGGGCGGTGATCGGGTCAGGACGTTCAACATCTCCTTCGATGAAGCGGAGTACGACGAATCGAGGCATGCGAAGTCCGTCGCCGAGGCGCTGGGGACCGAGCACACTGATGTGCGTCTGACGCAGCGGCATTTTCATGACCAACTCGATGATGCGCTTCAATCGATCGATCAACCCACGTTCGATGCGATCAACTCCTATTTCGTGAGCCGGGCCGTGCGCGAAGCGGGCATCACGGTTGCACTCGCGGGCACGGGTGGCGATGAACTCTTCGGCGGATACAGGAGTTTCGTGGACATTCCGCGTGCGGCCCGCATCAGCAGGAGGCTGCGGGCCGTGCCGCAGGTGGCGCTGCGCGGCGCGGCACGTGGCGTAACGCGATGGAAGGTCGGCCGGGCCGGCGAGGTCCCGCCGCAGACGCGCTGGGGCAAGCTGGGGGATGTGCTGGCTGCACGCGGCCGCCTGCTCGATCTCTATCAGACGTCGTATGCGTTGTTCACCGCCGACTTCGCGCGGCAGCTGCTGCTGATGAACCTCAACGGCGAGTTGCGGCGCGGCCTGCCCAAACTTCGCGCGCATGAACTTGCTGCGCTCGCGGGCGACGAGCCGACGCTGCACGCCATTTCGACGCTTGAGCTCGCGAACTTCATCGGCGAGCGCCTGCTGCGCGACACCGACAGCGCGAGCATGGCCGTCTCGCTCGAGGCTCGCGTGCCGCTGCTGGATCACCTCGTCATCGAGGCCGCGGCCGCCGTCCCGGAACATTCGCGATTCGAACCGCTTGGCAAGAAGGCGTTGCTGCGCCGAATTGCCATGAACGGACTTGATCCCGCCATGTTCGATCGGCCCAAGTCCGGATTCGTGCTGCCCATCGAGGTCTGGGCGCGACAGGAACTCAAATCGGAAGTCGAACGGACGCTGCTCGATCAAGCGCGCTGCGAATCGTGCGGCTTGAACGTGGACGCGGTCGGACGGTTGTGGCGATCGTTTGTCGCAGGCGCGCCGGGCCTGTACTGGTCGCGCATCTGGGCCGTGTACGTATTGCTGTGGTGGGCCAGGCAGCATCGCGCGTCGATTTGAACGGCGATTGTGCCGATAATCTGACCTCGGAGCCCATGTCCCGCCGTTACTGTCTCATCACGCCCTGCCGCGACGAAGCGGCGTACCTGCAGACGACGATCGACACCGTCGCGGCGCAGAGCGTTCCGCCGGCGAGGTGGGTGATCGTGGATGACGGCTCGACGGACGACACGCCGAGCATTCTGGCAAGGGCGACGGCGAAGCATCCGTACATCCAGGTGATTCGTCGTCAGGATCGGGGCCAGCGCGCGGTCGGCCCGGGCGTGATCGAGGCGTTCTACGACGGCCTGAATGCGATTGAGGTGAACGACTTCGACTACATCTGCAAGTTCGATGGCGACCTGGAGATGCCGCCGCGCTATTTCGAGCGCGTCATGGAGCACTTTGAGAGCGATCCGTGGATGGGCACGCTCTCGGGCAAGTTGTACCTGCGCTACGGCGACAAGACGGTGGAAGAACGCTGCGGCGATGAGAACAGCGTCGGCCCGGCCAAGTTCTACCGCGTGCAGTGCTTCAAGGACATCGGTGGCTTCGTGCGGCAGGTCAGTTGGGACGGCATCGACGGCCACATGTGCCGACTCAAGGGCTGGGTCGCGCGCTCGATGCACGATCCCGAGATGCAGATCATTCACCTCCGACGGATGGGCTCGAGCCAGAAGAGTTTCTGGACCGGCCGCACGCGCTGGGGCCGCGGCAAGTACTTCATGGGCTCGGCCCCGTACTACGTCGCGGCGGTGAGCGTGTACCGCATGTTCGAGCGGCCGTTCATCGTCAGCGGCATCGGCATCTTCTGGGGCTACATCAAGGCGTGGTTGCAGCGCCTGCCGCGATTCGACAATCGCGAGTACCTGCGGTTCTTCCGGCGCTACGAACTGGAATCGCTGCTGCTGGGCAAGCGGCGGACCATGAACAAGTATCACGATCGCGTGCGGCGTGAATTCGCGCCGCCGGTGGAGCGTGCGCGGGCTTCGCGGCAAGCGCCTGCGGCCGTCGCCGTGTGATGGATGGACCATGAGTCACACGCGACCACGAGTGCTGGCTGTATCGAGCGGCGGCGGCCACTGGGTGGAACTCATGCGTCTGCGCCCGGCGTTCGAAGGAGCCGACGTCGCCTACGTCACCGTCAATCGCGATTACCGGCGCGATGTGCCCGGCGCGCGGTTTCATGTCGTGAACGATGCGACGCGCTGGAGCAAGATCGCCGCGCTGTGGCAGGCGTTTCGCATCCTGCTCATCGTGCTGCGTGAGCGGCCGGATGTCATCATCACCACTGGGGCCGCGCCGGGGTATTTCGCGCTGCGCTTCGGCAAATGGGGACGTCGGGGGGCCCGCACGATCTGGCTCGACTCGATCGCCAACGTCGAGGAACTGTCGATGGCGGGGCAGATGTCGGGCCGTTTCGCCGACCTCTGGCTGACACAGTGGCCGCACCTCGCAAAGCCAGACGGCCGACCGGAATGTGGGGGGGCTGTGCTGTGATCTTCGTCACCGTCGGCCATCAGATGCCGTTCGACCGGCTGATCCGCGCGATGGATGAGTGGGCCGGCGCGCAGTCGCGCAGCGATGTGTTCGCGCAGATCGGCCGCAGCGACTATCAGCCGAAGTCGATGCGTACGACGGCGTTTCTCTCGCCCGGCGAGTTCGAGCAGCGGATGGATGAAGCCGGCGCGGTCGTGGCGCATGCTGGCACTGGGACGATCATCGCGGCGCTGCAGCGCGGCACGCCCTTGCTAGTGCTGCCGCGGCTTTCGAGATTCGGCGAAACGCGCAATGACCACCAGGTGCCGACGGCGAAGCATTTTGCCGATGCGGGTTATGTGCTGGCGGCGA
>Ga0111538_10005202_pt1 | contig 17841 bp, 15 predicted proteins | sample SoiMethybrSBSTD1_FD_79669 | JGI IMG/M metagenome (GOLD analysis project Ga0111538, IMG submission 79669) | Bulk soil microbial communities from a Populus tree surrounding site in Tennessee, USA - Soil MetaG P. TD hybrid SBSTD1 (version 2)... | ecosystem: Environmental > Terrestrial > Soil >...
GAGGTGCCGGAGATCGAGCTCGCCGGAGTGGGCGCCTACACGTGGCAGACAGGTTCGGGCTATGTCGGGCTCACGGTCATGTTTTGGGCCAACCAGACCAAAGAGTTTCTTTCCTGGGCGTATGCGCGCCCGGAGATTCAACGTGCCGATGCGCGCCAGCGTTTCTATGGCGATGGACCATGGGAAGGGACGCAGAGCCCGCAACAAGTTGCTGCTTCGAGTCTCAAGCTTCGACATGCACGTCGCACAGCCGGTGGTAGACTCTCCGGATCGACAAAGACCACCGCGCTCGTGCTGTCGCCGATTGCGCCCGAAACGCTGGATTTTGGAGATCGGCTGTTCACCTCGTGGGGAAACTTGCAGCGGTATGTTGCCGGCATTCAGCCTCTTGGACTTCGTGAGCCGAACCCCTTGGCTCAAATTGTTGTGGTCCAGCCTTGGCACTTTGGTGAGCGAAGATTTGATCCGCTCAGTCAGACGTTTTACTGGGAGGTTTACGATCAGTTTGACCAGTCGCTTACCCTCGCACTTCCGTTTCGAGATTGGACTAAAGAATCGATCAAGACGTTGGAGCAGTTGTCTCCGCCGAAAGATTGCACGTGGAAGTTTGTCGTGCGACTTGGTTATGAGAACGAGGTTCTGTTTGTGGAGCCGATTTCGATACTTCGCGCTGAAGACCAGAAGCACCCGGTGTTTCAACTTGCGTTCGATTCGCATGAGCAACAAGCCGGACAGATGAACGCGTCGTTGGACGACGACACGATCGAGCTGCCCGAAGATGAACTTGTGGAAGACAGACTTCCGACGAGTGGTTCCTTGTACGCAGTGTTAACCGAAATGAACCGCCGTTTGGAGGCAGTTGCCGAGTCGGGTATTCAAACCGGCATACCAGCGCACCGCGATTGGTTTAAGAAGTCGCGGCAGGAAGTCCACACTTTTGGTCTAACCGCCCTCGCGCCGGTGCTGGATTCACTGTCAAAGGGAATGTCACCCCACGCCATCGTAAGAGCCCGCTATCTAACCCATCTCTACAGCCAGGCCACCACACATCTTCCCTGAGCGCGCATTGAACGTACTGTAGGGGCGGCCCTCCGTGGCCGCCCGTGGTTTTAGCAACGGTTTCAAGAAGCGATGGCCTCGGACTCGGCGAACACGATCAAAACCACGGGCGGCCACGGAGGGCCGCCCCTACAGTACGTTCCGCAATAGCTAACTAATTCTTGACATACTCCTCATCATCGCTTTCAATCGCACTGAGGCATGGTAGCTCCCGCCGAAAATCACAGCGCAACACTTCTAATAGTTGACGACGACGCGGCCGCTCGCGACAGGCTCCGCGAAATCTTCGAGACTGCTCAGTATCGTGTTGTGACTGCAACTGAAGCCGCATCGGCCTTGCGCGTGCTGAAAGGCGTGCGTTGCGACCTCGTCGCACTCGACCTCGAGATGCCCGGCGTCGATGGGCTCGCCCTTTGCAAATTGCTCCGCGCCCAGCCAACCACGAGCAAGTTGCCAATCATCGCGCTTTCGGAAAGTGACGATGAAGCACGCAAAGTACAGGCATTCACAGCCGGCGCCGACGACTACATCACCAAACCTTCAACGCCCGGCGAACTGTTGTCGCGCGTCAGCCTGCACGTTCGCACCTCGCAACGCGAGTGGGCGCTGATCGGCAGTAATCGCGAGCTCAGATTCCTGTCGGATATCGGTCGCGGACTGCTGCGTGCACTCGAACCCGAACAGCTCGTCCGTCGCGTCGCCGGCGCAACCTTCGAAGCGATTGATGCTTCGATGTGTGCAGCGTACGTAACTGTCGGACGCGACAAGCATGCGATGTGCGTGTTTGATCGAGAAGGGAGTGCCGATGATTCGACTCTGCTCGACGACGACGCGATGCAACTGTGGTTACGCTCGGCAGAGGCGGCAAATTCGTTACTGATCACCGAAAAGAGTTCGTTTCTGCTGCGCGACGATCTTCATGCTGTCGAGTATGTATCGCCGTTTCGTTTTGCGGGACGATCGAAAGGAGCCCTGATCGTCGCGTTCGATCGCCGCGAGGAATGCGGCGACATCGAGCGACGCTTGATCGAAGCAGCCGCGCAACAGACTTCGCTGGCGGCACACATCTGCTCGCTCTACCAGGCGGCCCGCGACACCTCTGTAAGTCTTGCGAGGGAAGTCGAGCGACGAACGGCGGAGAGTGAAGCGCAAAAGAGATTCATCGAAGCGATCGTCGATAGCTTGCCGTTGTCGCTGTATGCGATCGATCGCGAGTATCGGGTGGTGGCGTGGAATCGAAATCGCGAACTCGGCGAGTTGGGTATTCCACGTGGTTCTGTGCTGGGCAAGAATGTTTTTGAAGTACTCACGCGACAGCCACGCGACGTACTGGAGGAAGAGTTCGCCCGTGTGTTTGAAAGCGGTGAGATTGAGCGCATCGAGCAGGAAACACCATCGCCCAAGGGCGACATCCGTCACTGGGTTATCAGTAAGATTCCGATGTGGGCCGACAACACCGGGAAGGTAAGCCACGTCATCACGGTGGGCGAGGAAGTCACGGATCAGGTGGAGGCAAATCGCGCCATCGCGCGAGCCGAGAAACTCGCTGCGGTTGGGCGACTGGCTGCGGGCGTGGTCCATGAAATCAACAATCCACTTGCGACGATCTCCGCGTGTGCTGAATCGCTCGAAGCGCGTGTGAATGACGGCGAGTTCGACGGTTCGCCGGGGCTCGAAGATCTGCGCGAATACCTGGGGCTGATTCGCAGTGAAGCATTCCGTTGTAAGAGCATCACGATGGGACTGCTCGATTTCAGTCGCACACGCACGTCAGACCACGTCACGATCAATCTTTCGGACGTGATTCAATCGGCGGTGAGGTTGTTATCACACCAGAAACGCGATGCTCAAATTGAGTTCAAAGTCGACGTCGCGGCTGACTTGCTGCCGGTTTCGGGCGACCCCGGTCAGTTGCAGCAAGCCATCATTGCGTTAGCGACGAACGCGCTCGATGCCATGGGTGAGAGCGGTATGCTAACCATCGCAGGGCGCAACGAGGACCAGAAGGTAGTGGTCGAAGTGAGCGACACCGGCGTCGGCATAGCGCTGGAAAACCTCCCGAAGATCTTCGAGCCATTCTTTACGACCAAGGAAATTGGCCGTGGAACTGGTCTCGGACTGGCCGTGTGTTATGGTATCTTAACCGAGCATGGCGGCACTCTTGACGTGCAATCAACCGTGGGAGCAGGCACCACTTTCACGATTACCCTTTCCGCAGTCAAGCTAAGCGAGGAACATACAGGTTGAGCGAGCAGCAACAGCAGGCACGAATTCTGATCGCAGAAGACGAGGCCAACCTCCGACTTGTTTTGCAGAAGGAATTGGAGCGGCTGGGTTACCGTGTTCAAGCGGCGCCGGATGGCGAGGCCGCATTACGTAAGCTCGAGGAGAGCAACGTCGACGTGTTGTTGTGTGACATCAACATGCCGCGCATCGATGGTATGGAATTGCTGCGACGCGTTCATCAGCGACCAAATCCGCCTGAAGTGATCATGTTGACGGGCCAGGCGACTGTCGAGACCGCCGTCGAGGCGATGAAGCTCGGCGCCTACGATTACCTCACGAAACCCTACAGCATCACTGAGCTCGATGTTCGCGTGAAGCAGGCTGCTGACAAACGCAGGCTGCGTGTCGACAATACGCGATTGCGTGAACAACTCGCGCGGCAGTCGGCGCTGCCGGAGATCGTTTCGGTGTCTGAGGTGATGAAGGAAGCGATCCGCTTGATCGAGCGTGTGGCGCCTTCGGAAGCGTCGGTGCTCATCACCGGCGAATCCGGAACGGGAAAAGAACTTGTGGCCCATGCGATTCACCGGCTCTCGAATCGCGCCGATGCTTCGTTTGTAGATTTGAACTGCGCTGCGTTTCAGGAGTCGTTGCTCGAGTCGGAATTGTTTGGTTACGAGGCGGGCGCGTTCTCGGGAGCCAAGGGCAGAAAGCTTGGTTTAATCGAGCTTGCTGACGGCGGAACGCTGTTTCTCGACGAGGTCACGGAGCTGCCGGCGCAGTTGCAGGCAAAACTGCTGCGCGCGATTGAGACGCGCACGTTCTTCCGTGTTGGCGGCGTCCGCAAAGTCGAAGTCAATGTGCGAATTGTCGCGGCGACTAACCGCAACCTCGACACGGTGGTTAACGATGGCGTGTTCAGATCGGATTTGCTGTATCGAATCAACGGCTTTCAGATTAGTCTCGCGCCGTTGCGTGAGCGTCCGGAAGATATTGATCCGTTGGCGCGTCACCTGCTCAAGCAGGTTGCCGGCACACATCCACCGGAACTGACCGAGGACGCATTCACGGCGTTGCGTTTGTATCACTGGCCGGGCAACGTGAGGCAGTTGAAGAACTGTCTCGAACGCGCGGTGATTCTTTCGAACAATGGCCGCATTACACTTTCGGAGTTGCCGCCGGAAGTTACACGTCCGGCGGTACCGGCGCCGGCGATGACGCCGGCCACGCCTCCTGTCAGCGGTGAAGTGCCTGTTGCAGCTCAGCAGGCCGCATCAACACCAGGTTCGCTGAGAGAAGTCGAGCGCCAGCAGATCCTCGCAGCTTTGGAACAGACGGGTTGGCACAGAGGCAAGACCGCCGAGATCCTCGGTATTTCTCCTTCCACACTCTATCGCCGCTTGCGCGACTACGACCTCGAGAGACGCAGATAAACGCGGATTGGGTACGGATTAGGTCTTAAGCTTTTTGCGATCGATCTTGCCGCGATCGTTTTTTGGAAGGGAGTCGACGAATTCCACCCAGCGTGGGTATTTATAGATTGCGATGTTGGTCTTCACGAACTGCTTGATGTCTTCCGCTATCTGATCCCCCGCTTCGAAGCCTTCACGCAACACCACAAACGCCTTTGGTTTCACGAGGCCGTCTGCTTCACGGCCCACAACTGCACATTCCAACACCGCCTCGTGTTGCAGCAAACAATTTTCAATTTCAGCCGGGGCGACGAATACGCCTGAAACCTTGAGCATGTCGTCGGTGCGGCCGTGATACCAGTAGTAACCATCCTCATCGACGTGAAACTGATCTCCGCTGGTGCACCAGTCGCCGGCGAATGTCTCTTTCGACTTCTCATGCGCGTTCCAGTAACAGAGCGCGGCCGAGTCGCCTTTGATCTTCAGCGTCCCCATCTCACCGGTCGCGACTTCTTTGCCGTCTGCATCGACGATCTTGGCTTCGTAACCATCCACGATGCGGCCAAGACTTCCGGGCTTGATGTCGCCGGGACGGTTTGTGATGTAGATGTGAAACATCTCCGCCGAGCCGATGCCGTCGCAGATGTCCACGCCGAACGCACTCATCCAACGTTCGTACAGTTCCTTAGGCAATGCTTCACCGGCGGAGTAACAGAAACGAAGACTCGCCAGATCGTCTGCTGAAGCTCCCGGCACGTTCAGCATCGAATTGATCATCGTGGGAACGGTAGTCAGGATTGTGGGCCGGTAGCGTTTGATGACTTCAAACATTTTCTCCGCCGTCGAGCGTTCTGCAAACAATGCAGTTGCGCCACCGACCGCAAACGGGAAAAGCAGATTGGTGCCGGTGGCGTATCCGAAAAAGAGTTTTGGAACTGAGACGGTAAGATCGTCAGCGCTGACGCCCATAGTCGCTTTAGCAAACACCTCGGTGTTGTAAGGCAGATCGTGCTGAAGATGGACCGCGCCTTTGGGATGGCCGGTCGAACCGGAAGTGAATAACCAGATCGCGATATCGTCACGGCGCGTGTCGGCCGGCGTACATTCTTCCCGAGCGTCGTTTACGGTCGTCTCGAATGAGGTCCATCTGATGGTCGAACTTTCAGGCAGCTCCGAGCCGCCCACAACCAATACGCTTCGCAGGTAGCGCGCACTTGCAGCCGCTTCAGCGAAGGTCTTCAGCACCGAGTGGTGAACAATCGCGACCTTTGCTCGGGTGTAGTCGAGGTAATACTCGTAATCCGCGGCGGGCAGCAACGGATTGACCATTGTTATCACTGCTCCGATGCGTGCTGCTCCAAACCACGTCCAAACAAACTCGGGACAGTCAGGCAGGACCATCAAAACACGGTCTTCAATGTTTGCGCCGAGTTCACGTAGTGCGTTGCCGGTGCGGTTTGAGAGGCGTGCTACGTCGCCGTAGGTCCACTTTTCATCTTCGAAGAAAAGACAGGCTTTATTCTCTCGACCTTCCTCCAGGTTGTGGTAGAGGAAATAGTCGGCCATGTTGAAACGTTCGGGGAAGTGATTGCTCACGATTATTTGAACAGGATTTACAAGATGATTCAGGATGCACATGTAAATCCTGAATAATCCTGTAAATCCTGTCTAACTTGTCGTCTGACCTTGCGATTTGAAGATACCTTCTAAAAACTTCGCCAGCGCGGCTTCGTCTTCCGGACTGCTCGAATTGAACTTCAGCGCGAATCCTATTTCAGGGGCTTCATTCACAACTTCAGCCCAGAAGTGGAGCTTTTGATCATCGGTGATCTGAATCTCCAGCGAGACGAGTTCTTTCACCTCTATCTTACCGCCGCTAAGCACGAAGCACCCGCTACGACTGAGATCTGTAACAGTCGCACTTTCGCGCGAGTGCACACCTTCCCAGCGAGCCGGCAATTTGACTCTCGCACGCGGTGCCGATCGTCTATCTTTCTCCATAGCTTTTCTTTTTTTGGAGTGCGGCGGCCTGGCGCCGCTTTGTTATCGTTAACGCGCGTTCGGGTAGCGCCAGGCCGCCGCACTCCAAAAAGTGCTCAATGTGCAAAGGGACAACCGCCCTCACCGTGACCGACGTCGAGATAGGTGCGTGCTTCCCAAAGTTCTGGAAAGAATTTCTTGTCGAGAGTGGTTTTAAGATAACCGATGCCTTCGGAGCCGCCAGTGCCACGCTTTGCCCCGACCATTCGCTCAACCATCTTGATGTGATGCGAGCGCCAGAGCGCGAAGTATTCATCGTGTTCGAGCAATGCTTCGGCCAGTTGAAACTCTTCGTAACGATCTTCGAAGTGAGTCAACACTTCGAGCACCGCTCGCGTGCGTTCTTCATAATCCTTTGCGGGCAGGCCGCGACGTTGCAACACGCGAAAGAAACATTCAGCCAACGACCGTCCCGCCATGCGTGCCTGCAAACGCTCGTGAGCAAACTGGTCATTCTCAAATTCGCGCAGAATAGTTTTGTCTTTCAACCCCGAAGAGAACTCGATCTCTCGAAACTGCATCGACTGAAAACCGCTGGCGGGATTGAGTTGATCGCGAAACGCGAGAAAGCTGATCGGCGTCATGCTCTCGAGAATGTGAATCTGGTTTACGAGCAGCTTTTCAATTTCGACCACGCGTTTCAACGCGCGTATAGCCCCGGGCAGACGATCTTCTTCGAGTAACTGTATGGTCGCGTCAAGCTCGTGCAGGATCTGTTTGAACCAAAGTTCGTACGCCTGGTGAACGGTTATGAACAGGAGTTCATCGTGATGAGCGGGCGCCGAAAGACAATCCTGAAGATTGATTAGATCCTGAACACGCAGATACTTGTTGTAAGAGAGAGGCGGATTGTCGCCGTAGTTGTTGGGCATTTAGAATGCTGCCCCCGCTGCTTCGTGTTCGCGATAACTCTCGCTCTCGCCGATCTTCTTCATCTCTTTGACAGCTAGCTCCAGCTCTTCGTCAGTCGTGTAGAAGTGTGGTGAGATGCGAATGCCGGCTCCCGGCCTGTAGTCGACAATAAACTCACGGCGAATAAGTTCCTTTGTCACTGCGCCGGCGTGCTCATGAGCTATCGTGATCGTACCTCCACGCTGGCTGATATCCTTCGGACTCGTGACTCTGAAACCGGCTTCTTCTGCGAGATTAATCAGATACTCCGTTTGACGCATGCTCTTTTCGCGGATTCTCTCCACACCGATCTCGTTGATGATTCGATAACCCGATTGAGCTGCGTAGAGCGCAGGGATTGCAGGCGAACCGTGCAGGAACCTCGTGATGTTCGGCGCGTAATGGAGCGACGTGTCAAAAGCAAAAGGCGCTTCATGGGCCATCCAGCCGGTAGTCTTCGGCTCGAGTTTGGTTTGCAGATCCGGCCTGACGTACAGATAACCCGCGCCTGGTCCACCGCAGAGCCACTTCACTGAACCGCCGGTGGCAAAATCCGCGTTCAGTTCTTTGACGCTGAACGGGACTGTGCCTGCCGATTGATACGTGTCGAGCACCACCATCGCGCCGACTTCATGTGCTCTGTCGATGATGGCCTTCGCGTTCTGGAGGAACGCGCTTTTGAAAAGCACGTGAGAGAAGGGAACGAGCAGAGTCGTCTCGTCAATTGCGGCGAGCAGCCGTTCGAGTGGAACAGTCATACCGTCATCGGATTTAACGACGTCGATCTTGAGACTCCCGTCACTTGCGTGAGCCTCGTAGACGTACATCACCGACGGAAAGTTGAGCTCGGAATAGACGATCTTATTTCGCTGTGGAGTCGGTTTCAGACATGAGAGAACGAGCGACTGGCAGATGGAAACGTTCTGATGCATCACGACAGTGCCGGGATCGGCCCCAATGATGCGCGCGACTTCGTCACCCACGGTCACGGGCATGTCCCACCAACCTTCTGCCCATGCACGCACACCGCGACTCGCCCAGATGTCGGCATATTCCTGTAGCCGTTCATATGTAGCTCGGGGCATCGCCCCGAGACTGTGCGAGATCAGGTAAACCGTGTTTTCGAGAATGGGAAACTCGCTACGCCACTTTAGTAAATCGTCAGACAAGCATCGACCTCCTACTTTGGCTAATTTAACAGATTTCATGCACTCTGCGCTCATCGGGTTAATTCGTAGGGGCGGCACTCCGTGGCCGCCCCTTGTGTGGGATCGAAGGACCGTCGAAAAAAATCGTCGCCTCTCGCGCGGCAAAGACCAACCTGGAAAAGCTTGGAATATCGGCAAGGGGCGGCCACGGAGTGCCGCCCCTACAAACGTGTTAAAGTGAATCGCGAAGCATGTGGAAATTTAAGAACCCGATCAAACACCCGATACTCGAGACAGTCTGGCCCACGGCGGAAGACGCCGCGCGCTCTCGACTGTTTAGCCCCGTCGCCATCGGCAATCTTGAAGCACGCAGCCGTACGTGGGTTCCGGCGATGGTCCCCTGGCGCGCGACTGAAGACGGCTTTGTCACGCAGCAAAACCTCGACTGGTACCAACGTTTTGCCGAAGGACGGCCCGGTGTGCTTGTGGTCGAAGCGACAGGCGTGCGCGACATACCAAGCGGTCCTCTACTCCGGATCGGGGACGATCGATTTATTCCGGGTTTGCGCAAGCTCGTCGATGTTGTGCGTGAAGCAAGTGATGGGCAGACGCTTCTCTTTATTCAGATCATCGATTTCCTTTCAGTCAAGCGACGTCCGGAGAAGACAAAATACTTTCAACGTTTTCTGGTAGTTGACGATCATCACCGGCGCGCTTTGGCAGAAGCTACTGAGCATACGGATTGGCTTACCGAATCGGATATAGAGGTACGCGACTATTTGCAGAACGCCGGCGACGAGATTGTTGAATTCGTGCTTCGCCCACGTGAACTGGAAGCGCTTCGTTTTGGATATCGCGAGCGCGTTACGGATACCCACTTGCGACACATTCGCGAGCTGCCGAACGAATTGCCTGGCATCTTTGCTGCGGCCGCGTTGCGAGCGCGCGAGGCTGGCTTCGATGGAGTTGAGCTTCACTACGCGCACGCTTACACGATGGCGGGATTCTTGAGCGCGCAGAATGATCGCGCCGATGGTTACGGCGGATCGCCCGAGAATCGTGTGCGTCTTCCGCTCGAAGTTTATCGTGAGGTGCGACATCGCGTTGGGGACGATTACACGATTGGTGTGCGTTTTCTCGCTGATGAAGTTATTGCCGGCGGAAGCCGGGTCGAGGATGCGATCTACTACGCGAAGGAGTTTGCGGCTGCGGGCTTTGATTTCCTGTCGCTTTCCAAGGGCGGGAAGTTTGAAGACGCACAGGAGCCGAAAGTGGGCCAGGCTGTCTATCCATACACTGGTCAGAGCGGATATGAGTGCATGCCGACGGTGCTTTCTGATGCGACTGGTCCATTTGGACGAAGTGTTCCGCTCGTTGCGGCAATCAAGAAGGCAGTGAACGGGGCCGGGTTTGCGCCACCGATTGTTGCCACTGGAGGAGTCTCGACGTTCGATCACGCCGAAGAGATTCTTCAATCCGGTCAGGCTGATGTTGTTGGGATGGCTCGTCAGGCGCTTGCCGATCCGGATTGGTTTCTCAAGGTGAAACTTGGTCGTGGCGATGAGGTGCGACGTTGTACGTACACAAATTATTGTGAGGCGCTGGACCAGGCGCACCGTCCGGTGACGTGCAAGCTTTGGGACCGTTTGGATCTTGATGAAGAGGGGATTGCGACGGTTGATGAGGGACGACGGCGCTTGGAGCCTCCGCCGTGGGTGAACGCGGATTAACGCGGATTTTCGTACTGATTTATGAACTCCGGTGCACGACGTTTTAGATCGTCGTAGGTCACACGGCCGCTGCGGGTCATTAACGCGTACGCGAGTTCGACGGGACTCAAGTGCATGTATGAAGCAGCGTTCTCGAACCAGCGCATGCTTTCAAAGGCGGCTGACTGGTAGTCTTCGATCGTAGGCCTGCGTGTTTGTGTGAAGCGGGCCAATGCCTCTGAGACGTTAGCTGTCTGCTGAAATGATTCGGCAAGACCGATCGCGTCTTCCATGGCCAGCTTTGTTCCTGAACCGATCGAGAAGTGCGCGGTGTGAAGTGCGTCTCCGATAAGCGCCACATTTTCGAAAAACCACTTCCGGTTCTTAACCAGCAGAAAGTTGATCCACTTCGAATTGTTCGAAAGCAGTTTGTGGCCGTTGAGGTCTTTCGCGAAAACTTTCCGAAGGTAGTCCAGAGTCTCGTCGCTACTCATTCGCCCGAAACCGGCCTTGTCCCACGTCTGCGGATCGCATTCGACGATAAACGTGCTGGTGGTGCGATTGAATTTGTAGGAGTGTGCGGCAAAGACGCCGGCATCATTCTCGCGAAACGTGAGGGTTAATCCGTGGAAGAGCTGGCCCGTGCCGTACCAGATGTAGCGATTAGCGCGAACATCGAGTTCCGGCTGAAATTGCTCCGCATAACGCAATCGAACCGTGCTGTTCACGCCGTCGGCGGCGAGCAAAAGATCGCACTCCTGCCGCAGTGATTGAACATCCTGAATCTCGCTGTGGAACTCGATCTCAACACCCAGTTCCTCAGCGCGCCGCTGGAGAATCTTGAGTAACTGAAGCCGTGCAATCCCCGAAAAGCTGTTGCCGTGAATAGAAACCTTCGCATCTCGATGAACAACATCGACATTGTCCCACGCTTCAAACTGTCTGGTTATCTCCCGATGTGAAACCTCATCCGCTGCGCGCAGATTAGCGAGTGTCTTACCGGAGAAAACAACCCCCCACCCAAACGTGTCATCCGGCCCATTACGCTCGAGAATCCTGATCTGATGGGTTGCATCTGCCTTCTTCATCAGTATCGCGAAATACAACCCCGCCGGCCCGCCACCAATGATGTTGATCTTCATCGTTGACTAGTCTTCTTTCACTTCTGTGAAAGCTCTTTGCAGCAGCTTCGGCAGATCCATTAGAGTTCAGTAACCCTCCGCTTTGGGATCGAAGCCATAGACGCGGATAACGTCCTGGCGAGAGAGAACACGGGCAATAAACCGTCGCCGGAGTTCTTCAGAGTCTGCGTCAGGATACCGGTGCTTTAGATCTGCCAGAACGAGTTGGCGAGTAGCGTCAGTGAGTGCAAACGCCATCGAAAGTCTTTGCTCAGGGGTTAACCGCTGCATCAATTCGAAATGTTTGCGCTGAGCATCCTCAGTTGTGTCTGGCGAAAGCGGTTTCATCGTTATTCCTTCAGCAATTGACCGGCGATGATGAGTTTTTGGATTTCGGAGGTGCCTTCGTAGATGCGGAGGGCGCGGACGTCGCGGTAGAGACGCTCGACGATGGTGCCGCTTACGAGGCCGGCGCCGCCGTGAATTTGGACGGCGCTGTCGATGACTCTTCCGGCGGCTTCCGTGGCAAACAGCTTTGCTTCACTGGTTTCGCGAGTCACCCGGTCGCTCGTAGTGTCGCGCGCATAGGCGGCGCGATAGACGAGGAGTCGTGCAGCGTCGAGCTCGGTGATCATGTCGGCGAGTTTGGCCTGGACCAGTTGGTGCTCGGCGAGTAGATGTCCAAATTGTTTGCGCGCCTGTGCATAGCGGACGGAGTGATCGAGTGCACGACGGGCCATGCCGCACGCTGCTGCTCCGACGCTGGCGCGAAACGTGTCGAGGGTTTCCATCGCCAGTTTGAAACCATCGCCTTCGTTCCCCACCATGTCTTCGGCAGGGACGCGGCACGCATCAAAAGCGATTTCCCCGATCGGATGCGGCGCTATCATCGACGTGCGTTCGACGACGCGAAATCCCTGCATCCTTGAACCTACTACAAAAGCAGAAAGCACGGGCCGGCCATCTTCGCGCGTTCCTGTTTTGGCGAACACGGTGTAGAAGTCTGCGATACCGGCGTTGGAGATGAAACGCTTGCGGCCGTCTATAACATACGTTTCGCCTTCACGACGGGCGGTGGTTTGAATCGCCGAAACGTCTGAACCTGCGTTTGGTTCGGTGAGTGCGAAGGCGGCGATTGCTTTTCCATTTGCAGCACGCGTGAGCCAGAAGTCGCGGACATGATCGGGTGCTGCGCGCGCAATCGCGTAGGTGCCAAGTCCCTGCATGACGAAGGCGAGATCGGCGAGAGAAGAAGAATAAGCCAGCGCTTCGCGGATCAAGCAAAGCGAGCGAACGTCGAGCTTCGACTCGGCAACCGCGTAGTTCAAGATTCCCGCTTGTGCCAGCAACTGGACGAACTGTCGAGCCAGGCCTTCAACGTCGTCTTCGTCCGAAGCACGCGGTTCAATCTCCCGGGTCACAAACTGCGTCACAGTCTGGACGAGATGGTGGTGCTCGGGTGTAAAGAAAGGAAGTTCGGAAATTAGTCGATCCATTGCGAATTCTTTGTAGGGGTGGCACTCCGTGGCCACCCCTCGGTATAAAGTAACGTGTTTGTGAAGAAGGGGTGGCCACAGAGTTCCACCCCAAACAAAGACTCAACGAAACTTAGCAACCCTCTTCGCTACAAACGCTTCGTAAGCTTCACGGTAATCGGGGTGCTGCATGCAGATAGCTTGGGCCTGCGCTTCGCTCTCGAGCGCAGTTTGCAAGTCCATGTCGAGCTCGCGGTTGAGCATCTCTTTTGTCTTGCCGAGCGCGAATGCCGGGCCACGAGCCAATTTTTCCGCAAACTCTCGCGTGGCCGCCACCAGTTCACCAGCCGGCACAACGCGATTGTATAAACCGATACGTTCCGCCTCGCTGGCGCTGACGAAATCTCCAGTGAAGAGCATCTCCGTGGCTTTTGAAAGTCCAACGATTCGCGGCAGCAGATACGACGCGGCCATATCGGTACCCGCAAGTCCCACCTTCACGAAAAGAAAAGCTATCTTTGCTTCCTCACTTGCGAAACGAATGTCGGAAGCAAGAGCGATGCACGCGCCGGCGCCCGCGGTAGTGCCATTCAAACTCGCAATCACAGGTTTCGGCAGTGCGCGAATATTTTGAATGAGCTCACACGTCTTGCGCGTAAACTCGAGCAGCCCTTCCATGTTCCTGCTAAACAGTTCGCCGATGATGTCGTGAACGTCGCCACCAGAACAGAACGCTCTTCCGGCACCCGTGATTATTACAACTCGTACCTCACGTTCATCGCGCAACGCAGCAAACAGATCCGTCAGCTCGCGATATACCTCAAAGGTCAACGCATTGAGCCGCTCAGGGCGGTTCAACGTGATCGTAGCGATGCCCTGTTCATCCTGTTCGTAAAGAAAAGTTGTTGGTTGCTTCATGCCGGAAGGACCGCCATGCCTTCGATTTCAACCTTCGCAGCGTCATCCAGTAAACCCGCTACCTGGACCAGCACCATCGCAGGAAAATGCTTGCCGAAGTGCTTTCGATAACGCTCGCCAACTTCTCTCGTTCGTTGGCGGTATTCAATTTTGTCCGTGACGTAGATAACGAGTCGCACGATGTGCTCCGGTTTTCCACCCGCAGCACTCAAAACCGTGACGACGTTTGCCAGCGCCCGATCGAACTGTTCGACAAAGTCGGCGCTAACGATCTTCTGCGTGTGGTCCCACGCGATTTGTCCGGCGATGAAAAGCAGTTTGCCGTGTGCATCAGCAACGACGCCATGCGAGTACCCACTCGGCGCACCGAGAGAATCGGGGTTGATAAGAGTGAAAGCCATTGTGAGGAGAGGTTATCAGATCCGCGTTGATCCGCGTAAATCTGTGGCTCAGGTTTAGAGAAGCTTATCGAGTCGGGAGGCAAGTTGCCCGGCGAGATTCCCGTTGGGATCGAGACCGCCGATTGGTCCACCAGACATATTTCCTTCTTTATCGAGAATCACGATCGACGGCAGTTGGTCCACGCCAAACTTTTTGGAAACTACACCGTCATGATCTCGCAGCACGGTAACTTTCAGACCGTACTTCTGCGAGAATCCGCGTAGCTGCTCGTCACTGGCAAAATTCTTCGACTTCGGATCGTCCGATTCGGTGCTTACCCAGTAAACCACCACGCCGCGGTTGCTGTAATCATCCGCGAGTTTTCTGACGCCCTGAAGCTGTGTTTTGGACAGCGGCAACCACGAGGCGCCAAACGCCAGCACCACGATTTCACCGCGAAGACTTTCAGTGGTAACGGTCTGCCCGTCGATAGAGCGCAGTGAGAAGTCCACCTTTTGGTTGGTTGGATTCTGCGCCCAGACCATGCAACTTGTCAGCAAGGTCATCAATCCGGCCAGAACTATTTTTCCGTTCTGTGTCTTTTGTGCTTTTTTGTGGCTCCGAACCATCTCTCTCCTTCGCCGAACGTTCCTGTTTACGTTCGACTTGCTGCCTTAGATGAATGCATCCAGAGTTACGTTGGTCTAGCTGCGCGGGGGTTCGGGCGCCGGTTTGCCCGTGGCCTCCAGGTGTAGGGTCCTGTAATCATCCCACGTATCCATGTCGCGAGCAACGAACGGCGAGTTGACGGCCAGGCGCCTGACGGTTTCCCGGTGCGATTCGAAGAGCGCTCTCAAACCGCCGCTTTCCGGCAAGTTCAACAGTTCAGGCTTGAGGCTGAGGTCGACAAGCACGGGATGGCCGCCACGGCCTTGCCAAGTCGGGATCACGATACGAGCGCCTTGAGTCCATTCCTCGATGATGGTTGACACGACTGCAGCGGGAACGGCAGGGTGGTCTGCGAGGGCGATCAAGGTTGCCTGTGCGTCGCCGGGGAGTTCGCGCATACCCGCAGCTATCGAGGCTCCCATCTCGCTGTCCGGATCGGGATTAACGGCGAATCTGACTCGTGTCAGTTTAGCGCGCAAATCGTCTGCACGATGGCCGAGCACCACGACGATTGATTCCACGCCGGCTTCGCGTAGTGAGTCGATGCAGCATTCGATGACGGTTTTGTTTCCGAAAGGAAGAAGTGGCTTGAACGCGCCCATGCGGCTGGAGCGTCCAGCGGCGAGGAGAATTGCTGCACAAGATTTCACATGATTATCTTGTGCAATCTTGTAAATCCTGTCTAGTTAACTCTGCAGGTCGCGTAACGCGCGCAGAGTATATTGACGGGCCATTTGCTTGCGCCACTGGTAAACGAAGTCAGTGTTGTCGAGTGGCCGTGCTTTTACGTATGCGGCTTCGGCGGCAGCGTGAATTGGCTCGTCGGTTAATGGCTTTCCAATTAATGCTGTTGCTGCTTCTTTGATCTCGACTGGAGATGGTGCGATGCCGCCGAGCACGATGCGCGCGTCCCTCACGGCGTCGCCTTCAATTGAGACCCATGAGGCCACGCCAAGGACTGGAAAGTCGAAAGCACCGCGCCGACGCAGCTTTTGATATGAAGCACGCCAGCCGTTGGTTGGCGGCAGTTGGATGTCGACAAGGAGCTCGTCCGGACGCTTGTGGAGATACTCGATACCGTCGTCGTTGTAGAGACCAGCAGCATCGATTACGCGCTCGCCCAGCGTCGAAGCGAAACGCAACTTCGCGCCGATCGCGACCATCACCGGAACCAGGTCCGACGACTGAACCGCCCAGCATTTTGAGCTTCCCGGCGCGACCCAGCAAATGTCGCCGTCTTTTTTGAGACAGAAGTTGATGCCTTTGCGCCACTCGTAATTCTGATCGTAGTAGTTGCAGCGAGTGTCGAGCAGCAGATTGCCGCCGATGGTTCCCATGTTGCGCAAGATAGGCGTGGAGATCGTGCGAGCGGCTTTGGTCACTACGGGATAATCGCGATTGATGATCGGGTTTTCACAGATCTCGGTGAGTGTTACGGAAGCGCCGATATGCAAGCCGCTGTCTCCATCTCCCGTAATCTGATTGAGCTCAGCGAGGCGCATTACCGAGATCACTGTCTTCGGCATCTGCTGGCGGCGCTTCATATTCGGATAAAGATCTGTGCCGCCGGCGACGAACTGACCCGCAGGTCCGGCATCGACCATAATTCTCACCGCCTCCGCGATGTTCTGCGGAACGTGATAGTCAAATTTGGGCAGTCGCATCATAGTTTTACAGGTTTGGTTGGACAGGATTTACAGGATTTTTCAAGATTGACAGGATTTAATCCTGTACATCCTGAACAATCATGTAAATCCTGTCTAACTATCACTCTCGCATCACGAATGCACAGCAACTCTCGGCATCTCGCTACCGTCTCCACCCTCAGCCGGCGTTAATACTCTCAACGGCTCGGGCCACGCGACTGCCGGAACCGAGTCGGGGCCGTAGCGACCGTCACGCCCGCGTGCTTTGTCTTTTAAGGCGCGCAGGACTTTCTCCGGTGTAATTGGTACTTCGTCGATGCGGACGCCAACCGCGTTGTAGACAGCATTAGCGACGGCTGGTGGGACGGGCAGTAGCGGTCCTTGCCCGACTTCTTTCGCACCGTACGGTCCATTCGGATCCGGATCTTCGACGAGGTATGTCTTTACGTCGCACATCTCCATCGTCGTGGGACTCTTGTACTCCAGCATCGACGGAAATTTGTGCACGACGTTGCGATTGTCGCGATAGACCATCTCTTCCATCAGGATCTCGCCGAGACCCATGTACACGCTGCCCTCGACCTGGCCCATGACGAGCATTGGGTTGATCGAGCGACCAATGTCGTGCGCGATCCAAACACGTTCGACAACGACAATACCCGTGTCAGGATTCACATCGACTTCAGCAACCGCGGCTGAATAACTGTATGCCGGTGATGGACCAACTCCCGATCCTTTGAACTTGCCTGGCGAACGCGGCGGCGTGTAGGACCCAACCGTACCAATCGTCCCAAACTTCGATTCAGCAAGTACAATCGCTTCTGCAAACGACACACCAACGTCAGGATTCTCGACATCAAACACACGCCGCTCGGCGAGCGAAAGGTTCTCGATCGGCACGCCAAGCTTTTCCGCAACAGCCATCACTAGCAACTCACGCGCACGCTCAGCCGCCTGAATCGCGGCGTTACCAGTCATCAACGTCACGCGACTCGAATAACTTCCGAGATCGACCGGCGTCAAATCCGTGTCAGCCGTAACGATACGAATGTCAAATGGATCGATCCCGAGAACTTCCGCGACGATGTAAGCAAGGATCGAATCCGATCCCTGTCCGATGTCAGTCGAGCCGCACATTACGCAGAC
>Ga0111538_10005203_pt1 | contig 17840 bp, 18 predicted proteins | sample SoiMethybrSBSTD1_FD_79669 | JGI IMG/M metagenome (GOLD analysis project Ga0111538, IMG submission 79669) | Bulk soil microbial communities from a Populus tree surrounding site in Tennessee, USA - Soil MetaG P. TD hybrid SBSTD1 (version 2)... | ecosystem: Environmental > Terrestrial > Soil >...
AGGTGCCAAACCCGGCGAGCTCCCGGTCGAGCAGCCCACCGAGTTCGAGCTCGTCGTCAACATGAAGACCGCGCGGGCGCTGGGGCTCAGGCTGCCGCCTGCGTTGCTGGCGGGCGCCGATGCGATTCTCGAATAGCCGTGCGTGAGCGGTCGTCTCGACCACTCTTTGCCGGCATCGTCGCCGCGTACGGCCTGGGCTTGCTCGCCTGGCTGCTCTGGCCTGCGTTCCGGGACTCCTGGATCGGAAGTTTCGTGGCGATTCCAGGGTTCTCGATCTACGTCCTCGAGCATCTGGGAGTCCCTGGTCTGACGGATCGCAGCCGTTGCGACTGGATGTGGTGCACCCCGACCGCGCTGGGAATCGTGGTGGCGGCCGTCGTGTGGCTTGCGGTGGCGTGGCTGGTCTCGATCGGCATCATGCGCCTGCGACGCTCCGCGCCGTCGACAGAAAGACCATGAACGCGGCGACCGAGGCTCCGACGCGAGTCGTTCAGCCGACCCAGTCGGCGAGGAAGACGTTGATCTCGCGCGCGGTGGCGTTGCGAGTGCTGCAGAAGACGAGCTGGCGGCCGTTGCGCGAGAACATCGGGAACGAGGCGAAGGACTCCGCCCACGTCACGCGCTCGACCCCCGCGCCGTCGAGGTTGACCAGGTAGAGTGCGAAGGCGCGACCGGTCGGATCCTCGAAGTTCGACGAGAAGATGATCTGCTGGTTGTTCGGATGCATGAACGGCGCGAAGCTCGCCCCGCCCGCCCGTGTGACCTGGCGCACACCGGTCCCGTCCGGACGCATCACGTAGACCTCGAGCCGGCGCGGCCGTACCAGCCCCTGCCGGAGTAACGCCAGGTATTCGTCGCGCTCGGCCGGCGTCTCCGGATAGGCCGCGCGGTAGACGATGGAGCGCCCGTCCCACGAGAAGAAGGCGCCGCCGTCGTAGCCGAGCCGGTCGGTGAGGCGGGTCACGCCGCTGCCGTCGGCGTTCATCACGTAGAGATCCAGATCGCCCTCGCGGAGCGACGTGAAGACGATCCGCCGGCCGTCGGGCGACACGGCCCCCTCGGCGTCGTAGCCCTCGTGATTGGTGAGGCGGCGGAGATTGCCTCCGTCGGCGTCGGCCGAGACGATCTCGTAGCTTGGATAGATCGGCCACACGTAGCCGCTCGACCGATCGGGCGGGGGCGGGCAGGCGTCGCCCGCGAAATGCGTCGACGCGTAGATCAGCCGGCGCCCGTCGGGAAAGAAGAAGCCGCACGTGGTGCGGCCGCGCCCGGTGGAGACCAGCCGCACGTCGGTGCCGTCGGTCTTCATCGTGAAGATCTGGTCGCATCCGTACGGCGGCCGCGTCGACTGGAAGACCAGCCGCGTTCCCGTCCAGTCGAAGTACGCTTCCGCGTTCTGGCCGCTTGTCGTCAACTGGCGGAGGTTGGCCAGACGCCGCTCACGCGGATCGACGGCCACGGGCAAGGCGCGAGGCGTGGGGGTGGTCGACTCGCTGCCACTGCGACTCTGGGTGGTGCAGCCGGCCAGCACCCCGGCGGCACCGAGCCCGAGGAAGCCCCGACGCGAAATCCTGGATGACATCAGCGTCGCTCCTCGAGCACGGCTTGAAGGGGCTGCTCGCTGCCGTCGCGCCGCACGACGACCTGGACCTGATCGCCCGGGCGGCGGCCGCGCAGCGCGAACGTGAGATCTTCCAGCGTGCGCACGTTCACGCCGGCGAAGCGCACGATGACGTCGCCGCCCTTGAGTCCGGCCTTGTCCGCCGGACTGCCGGGCCGCACGCCGCTGATCCTCACGCCGGCTGGAGCCCCATCGCCTGCACCTCCCCCGAAGTCCGGGACCACGCCGAAGTAGGCGCCATACCCGCTCCCACGCGCGCCCGCCGTCGCGGGCGGCGCGTCGACCTTCACCCACGCCGGTGGTGTCGCGGCGCCGGCGACGGCATCGACCACGCGGGCGGCGAGCGTGGCCACGCTGGCCAGCCCCGGCCCGTTGATCTTGTTCCACGTGTCGCTGGGCCGGTGGTAGTCGTCGTGAGGACCGGTGAACAGGAACAGGACCGGGCGACCCGCGGTGTAGAACGACGTGTGATCCGACGGCGCGAAGGGGCTGGGGCGTAGCTCGAGCGACAGGCCGAGGCCCTGCGCGGCATCGTTGACCACCGTGCGCAGGCCGGTGCCGCTGTCCACACCGCTCACATAGAGACGGTGCTCGCGCAGGCGACCCACCATGTCGGCGTTCACCATGAGCACCGTGCGGGCGAGCGGAAACGGCGGATGGGCCACGTAGTGGGCCGAGCCGAGGAGGCCCAGCTCCTCGCCGGAGAAGGTGACGAAGACGAGCGTGCGCGGGCGCGGCCCCGCGGCGGCGAACGCGCGGGCGAGCGCCAGCACGACGGTGGTGCCGGAGGCGTTGTCGTCGGCGCCTGGATGGGCCTGGCCGATCGATTCGGGGGCCAGCGAGCCCTCGCCGCCGTGACCGAGGTGGTCGTAGTGTGCGCCGATCACGATGGCCTCGTCACGCAGCCGTGCATCGTGGCCCGGGAGCATCCCGATGACGTTGGCGGTCGCGGCCCGCTCGCGCACCAGCGTGAGCTCGCAGCGCACACGCACACCGGCCAGGACGAACGATTGCGGCGCCAGCGCGCGATCGATGGCCGCGGCCAGCTCGGCCACGTTCCGGCCCGACGGCGCCAGCAGGGTGTCGGCGGTGGCGCGCATCACGAACGCGGCCAGGATGCCGTGGGCCTGCGACAGCCCGCGCAGGGCGGGCAGCGTCTCCCGCTCGCGGGGATGCGAGACGAGCAGGAGCGCGCGCGCGCCGTGCTCGCGGGCGTTGATGATCTTGTGCGTCCGCTGCGAGTAGTGATACGCCTCCGGACGGCGGAACGGGCTGGCCGGATCATCGGCGCGCGGATCACCCGTGATCACGATGACGATGCGGTCCCGTGCGTCGAGCCCGGCGTAGTCGTCGTACTGCAGATCGGGGGCGGTGATGCCGTAGCCGGCAAAGACGACCTCGCCCTCACCGGCGCCATCGGTCGAGACGGCCAAGGGCGTGAAGTCGGTGCCGAGCGTGAAGGTCCGAGCGGCGGGAGCGAGGAGCGCCAGCGTATTGACGGCGCCGAGGCGCGTGCCGGTCGGCACCGTGAACGCCTGGAGATAGCTCTGGCCGTCACCGCCGGGCCGCAGCCCGGCGGCGCGGAAGACGTCGGCGATGTGGTGGGCCGCCCGCTCGGCGCCTGGTGTGCCGGAGCCGCGACCGTCGGTCCCCGGAGCGGAGAGAAGCTTGATCTGTTCGAGCATCCACTCGGTTGACGGAAGCGTGGGCGCCGAGGCCTGAGCGACGCCGGCCGCGATGAGGAGCAGCGCGGCGATCAAGCGGATTCGCATCTCGTGCATAGTACAGGCAGCCCGCGAAGGGAGGAACCGGCATGCCGCCACCGTTTCGCGCCGAGCAGGTCGGCAGTCTGTTGCGCCCACCCGAGCTGCACGAGGCGCGCACCCGGGCGAAGGCCGGTGCCATCTCGGCGGCGCAGCTGCGCGAGGTGGAGGATCGGTGCATCCGCACGGCGGTGGCCAGGCAGGAGTCGCTCGGCCTGCCGGTCGTGACCGACGGCGAGTTCCGCCGTGACTTCTGGCATCTCGACTTCCTGCGCCAGCTCGAAGGGGTCGAGCTCGCGCCGGTGACCGGCATGGTGTTCCAGGCGGAGGACGTGCCACCCATGCCGACGGTCACCGGCCGGCTGCGCTGCGCCCGGCCCATCATGGTGGACCACTTCACGTTCCTGAAGTCCGTCGCGCACGCCGTGCCGAAGCTGACGATTCCGGCGCCCGCGATGCTGCATCTGCGCGGGGGCCGCCGAGCGATCTCGCGCGAGCACTATCCCGACCTCGCCGAGTTCTGGGCTGACGCCGCCGCGGCCTATCGCGTGGCCATCGGACACATCGCGGCGGCTGGCTGCACGTATCTGCAGCTCGACGACGTCAGCTTCGCGTACCTCTGCGATCCCAAGGTGCGGGAGGGGCTCCGCTCGGCGGGCGACGATCCCGTGACGCTGCCGCGCACCTACGCGGAGGCGATCAATCGCGCGCTGGCCGGTCGGCCGGCGGGGATGACCGTGGCCATGCACACCTGTCGCGGGAACTTCCGCAGCACCTGGCTGGCCGCCAGCCCCTACGAGGACGCCGTGCTGGAGGCGATGTTCTCGACCGACGTCTCCGCGTACTTCATGGAGTGGGACAGCGACCGCGCCGGTGGGCTCGAGCCGCTACGCCTCGTGCCCCGCGACAAGACGGTCGTGCTCGGTCTCGTGACCACCAAGTCCGGAGCCCTGGAATCCAAGGACACGCTGGCGCGCCGGATCGACGAGGCGACTCGCCACGTGCCGCTCGACCGTCTCTGCCTGTCACCGCAGTGCGGCTTCGCCAGCACCCACCACGGCAACACCCTCACGGTCGACGAACAGTGGCGCAAGCTGGAACGCGTCGTCGAAGTCGCGCGCCTCGTGTGGGGAGCGAAGTAAGCGCTGCAGTCGGCGGTAGACGGAGGTCACACCTCCCGTCCGCCGAGTAAAACAGAGGAGCGCCACGGCTTCGCCGGGGCGCTCCGAACAGCCGGGGGGCTTGGGGGGCCGCTCGGGGCCCCCCATCCAATCAGTATCGATAATGCTCGGCCTTGTACGGGCCTTCTTTCGACACGCCCACGTACTTCGCCTGCTCGTCCGTCAGCACGGTCAGCATCGCGCCGAGCTTGCTCAGCTGCAGGCGCGCGACCTTCTCGTCGAGCTGCTTGGGCAGGATGTAGACGCCGACCGGATAGCTCTTGGTGTTGGTGAAGAGCTCGATCTGCGCCAGCACCTGGTTGGCAAACGACGAGCTCATGACGTAGCTCGGGTGGCCGGTCCCGCAGCCCAGGTTCACCAGCCGACCTTCGGCCAGCAGGATGATCCGCTTGCCGTCGGGAAAGATGATGTGATCGACCTGCGGCTTGATGTTGTCCCACTTGTACTGCTTGAGCGAGGCCACGTCGATCTCGTTGTCGAAGTGACCGATGTTGCACACGATGGCGTTGTTCTTCATGCGCTTCATGTGCTCGTGGGTGATGACCTTGTAGTTGCCCGTCGCCGTGACGAAGATGTCGGCGTGCTCGGCCGCGTAGTCCAGCGTCACCACGCGGTAGCCCTCCATCGCCGCCTGCAGCGCACAGATCGGATCGATCTCGGTCACCCACACCTGCGCCTGGAGCCCGCGCAGCGCCTGGGCCGAGCCCTTGCCGACTTCGCCGTAGCCGGCGACGAGCGCGATCTTGCCGGCGATCATCACGTCGGTGGCGCGCTTGATGCCGTCCACCAGCGACTCGCGGCAGCCGTACACGTTGTCGAACTTGGACTTGGTCACCGAGTCGTTGACGTTGATGGCCGGGAAGAGCAGGCGCTTGTCCTTGGCCATCTGGTAGAGGCGATGGACGCCGGTGGTGGTCTCCTCGGTGACCCCCCGGATCTCCTTGCCGATCATCGAGTACCAGCCGGGCTTGGCCGCCAGCTGCTTCTTGATGGCGGCGTAGAGCACGGTCTCTTCCTCGCTGGTCGGATTGGCCAGCACCGAGGGGTCCTTCTCGGCGCGCGCGCCGAGGTGCACCAGCAGGGTGGCATCGCCACCGTCGTCGAGGATCATGTTCGGCCCGCGGTCGCCGAACTCGAAGATCCGGTGGGTGAAGTCCCAGTACTCCTCGAGCGACTCGCCCTTGCGCGCGAAGACGGGCGTGCCGCCGGAGGCGATGGCGGCCGCCGCGTGGTCCTGGGTCGAGAAGATGTTGCAGGAGGCCCAGCGCACCTCCGCCCCGAGCGCCTTCAGCGTCTCGATGAGGACAGCGGTCTGGATCGTCATGTGCAGCGAGCCCGTGACGCGGGCGCCCCTCAGCGGCTGCCGCGAGGCGTACTCGTCGCGAATGGCCATCAGCGCGGGCATCTCGCCCTCGGCGATGGCGATCTCCTTGCGGCCCCACTCGGCCAGGAGCAGGTCGGCGACGTGGAAATCGGTGGTGGACTGGCGGGTTGGTGCGGCGCTCATCGCGCCCTCCTTTCTATACTAGAAAAAGGTCGCGAGCGCCGTTGCGGAACGATCCCGAGCCTGGCGGGCACCGCGTGGCGCCCGTTGCAACGCTCCTCGGGGACGTCGACGATTATATCAAGCGTCATATCCCCCGCGCCAGAATCGCGCGGCCGCGATGACCACCACCACGAGCACGATCGCCACGGGCGGCAGCAGCGCCCCGCCGGGCACGACCCGCATCGCGCCGCCGGCCGCCATGGCCCCGAGCACATAGACCGCCCACGCGGTCGCGAGCACGCGCTTGCCGTGGCCCATCGCGGTTGGGCCGATCCCGTGACGGGCGATGAGGCTGACCAGGCTGGTGATCGTGCCGGTCATGAACGTCGTGGCGAGCCCGAAGACGTCGAGCCGTCGCGCGGCGGCGCTCTGGATCCCCATGGCCAGCGAGGCGAGTGCCACGCGGCCGATGAGCATCGAGGACCGATCCCCGGCGAGGGCGGCCAGCAGCACGCACTCGAAGCCCAGCGCGAGGGTCACGCCGCGCGGCCAGTGGGCCGGGGCTTCGTTCCGGTGCACCAACCATGCACCGATCGCGGTCCCGGCGATGAATGCGCCGAGCGCGAGCGCCGTCCGGACGACGGCGCCGCCGTCACCCTCCACGATGGCCAACCCGAAGAGCACGGTGTTGCCCGTCATGTTGGCGGTGAAGACGCGGCCGAGGGCGAGGTAGCTGACGGCGTCCACGTAGCCCGCGGCGCCGGTGAGCAGGAGCACGAGCGTCTGCTTGAGCGCGGCCGGCCTCAGGTCTTCTCGAAGTCGATCCGCTCGACCACTGGCAGCCCCTGCAGGTGGCGGCGCAGGCAATCGAGGCCCAGCTCGACCGCGCCCAGGCGCACCCACTCGCGGCCGCCGAGGATGCGGCTGCGGCGCGAGGCGACGTCGCCCTCGGTGGCGATGGCCAGGCAGATGGTCCCGCCGAGGTCGATCCGGTCCGCGCCTTCGTCCAGGTCGATCAGGACCGCCAGCGCGTGGGTGGCGCCGGTCTGACGGCGCGCGGCCTGCGCGACGGCTTCCGCCGTGGTCGGCGTGAGCTCGCCCTCCGGGACCGGCGCCAGGCCGACGCCGCCGCACACCTGAGCGAGATCACGCGACACGACGGCGCGGCGCACGATCTTCTCGGCGCCGGGCAGGTGGCCCAGGCGCGCGGCGATCTGGCCGCTGGTGAACGTCTCCACGATGGCGAGCGACCCCTGCCGCTCGGCCAGCGCGCCCAGCACCACGCCCTCGAGCGTCTGCTCGTCCTCGCCTAGGATGAAGTTGCCCAGGCGCTTGCGCACCTCGCGCTCGACCGGCGCCAGCTTGCGACGCACGTCGTCCATGTCGGTGCCGCGCACCGTCAGCTTGGTCTCCAGCTGCGGGTAGTGCGCACGGAAGCCGAGCTTCACGCTGCCGTCGGGCACGAGCGTGTCGACGCCGGTCAGCAGCGAGTCGACGTGCGATTCGCCGAGCCCGTACGAGTGGAACCGCTTCAGGAAGATCGCCGTCTGCAGCCCGCTGCGCTTCAGCAGACGGGGGATGACCTGCTCCTCGATCATCCGCTTCAGCTCCCGCGGCACGCCGGGGGTGAAGAAGAAGCGCGCGCGGCCGATGTCGAGCGCGAAGCCGCAGGCGGTGCCGACCGGGTTGTCGATGATCTCGGCGGTGGTCGGCAGCATGGCTTGCTTCTTGTTGTTGGGCGGCATCACGCGGCTGCGCCGGTGGAAGAACTCCTCCATGCGCACCAGCCACTCTTCGTTCAAGGCCAGCTCGACGCCGGCAGCCTTGGCCGCGATCTCTTGCGACAGATCGTCCACCGTGGGGCCGAGGCCCCCGTTGACGATGACGGCGTCGGCGCGCTCGGAGGCCAGCTGAAACGCCAGCAGCAGGCTCTCGCGGTCGTCACCGACCGTGGTCTCCCACGCGACGGAGAGGCCGACGTCCTCGAGCTTCTGGCTCATGTAGCCGAAGTTGGTGTTGGTGATCTTGCCGGTCAGGACCTCGTCACCGGTGCAGATGATCTCGATACGCATGGCCGATAGCCTAGCCGAGAAGGGCCCGGAATGCCTCCACCACCGTGGCCGGCCGCTCCCGGGGCATGAAGTGGCCCACGCCAGCCACGATCCACCGCTCGGTCCCCGACGGGAACTGCGCCAGCTCGCTCTCGGGCGGCGGGGGGCCGGAGACGCCGTCGTTGCCCCCGTGCAAGGCGATCGTTGGCACGGTGATCGGGGGACGGGTGGCGAGGCGCTTTTCGATCGCTTCCAGGCGCGGATCGCCGGGGGCGTTGCCGTGACGGTGCCGGTAGGAGTGGATCACGATCGGCACGAAGTCGGGATTGTGGAACGATGGCGCCGTGAGCTCGTAGCTGGCATCGTCGAAGCGCCAGCCCGGCGACCATTCCTCCCACAGCAGGCGGCAGATCTCGCGCCGGTTTTGCTCCAGCCCCAAGCGCCCGCGCTCGGTATTGAAGTACCACTGGTACCAGTAGCGGCGCTCGTGCAGCGCGGAGGCCGGCCGCGAGGGCGCCACGGTGTTCTGGACGTTGTAGCCGCCGATGGTCACCAGCGCCTTCACGCGCTCGGGCGCCAGGATCGCGGCGATGCACGCGGCCCGGCCGCCCCAGTCGTAGCCGCCCAGCGCCGCGAGCGGCACGCCGAGCGCGTCCATGAAGTCGATGAGGTCCTCGCCGATTGCGGCCTGCTGGGCCATCCGCGGTGTCGCGGCATCGAGGAAGCGCGTGGGCCCGTAGCCCCTCAGGTAGGGCGCGAGGACGCGGTAGCCGGCCTCGGCGAGGGGCGGCGCGACGGTGTCGAACGCGTGCGCATCATCCGGGAAGCCGTGCAGCAGGATGATCGGCAGCCCGTCGGCGGACCCGGCCGCCTCGTAGGCGATCTCGAGCGTCGGCGTGCGGACGGTGAGACGTTCGGCCATCGCCCGGCGCCTAGTGCGCGGAGAGGTCGACGGGGCGGGACACCGTCGCGTGGTAGCAGCCGCAGGTGGTCATCGGGAGGGGATCATACACGGATTGCGCCCCGCTCCCGCGGAGCCTATCATCGGCCCGCAGTCGCAGGAGGCGCGCATGAAGACGGTACGCGCGCGATGTGGGAAGTGTGGTGTGGTGTTCGATTCCAACCAGAACGTGTTGTTCCCGAGATCCGGCGGGGTTGAGCACCTCAAGTGCGCCCAGGTGCGGACGCCGCCGGCCCGTGTCAGTGACGATTCCACCGGCTGGCGTTGCATGGTCTGCGACCAGCCAATGTTGCGCGGCGATCAGGTCGTGCTGTTGGGGCACGACCTGCTGCATGCCCAGTGCCGCGACCGGCTGCGGGCTATCGGCGGCGGCAGCGGCCCATCGGCTCGACGCTTTGCCCGCGCGCTCATCGACGACCCGTTCGCGCGCACGGACCTGCTCGCGACCATTGCGGCAGTCCGCCTCGAAGCCGCCGACGTGTGCGCCATGAGCCGGTACATGCGCAACCAGCGCTCGCGCGGACGGCGGGGCAACCCTACCGCAGCCTGACGACTCGCGTCAGTCGGAGCCGCACGCGGTTCAAGAAGAGACTCCCGAGCCAGCGCAGCCGGGATCAGTTCACCCGCGCGCGGTCGGACGCGATGGTCTCCAGGGAGTCCTGCTCGAGCCTGAGCACGTGCTTCGCCACTGCGCGGTACGTCCACTGGCCGGGCGCGGTCTCCGCATTGAACTGCTCGTCAGTGAGGCCGACCAGGGATCCGATGAACCGCGCCCGCTCGGCCAGCCACTCAGCGAGGAGCCGCTGCATGGGCGACGACGTGATGCGTGATTCGTAGCGGCCCTCGAGCACTTGCGCGGTGTGGATCTTCTCGTGGTCGATGTCGTTCGTGATGAGCGTCCAGACGTCCTTGCCTTGCGCGCAGGCGTGCGACGAGGGCATCACGAGTTCCTCGTCGGACGCGGTCAGCAAGGCCTCCATCGTCACCATCGTCTGCTCCAGAAGCTCGCGGACGGCTTCACGCACGGTGGCTGCCATCTGACCCTCTCCCTTCTGTCCTCGAAGCGGACCGGGCCGAAGTCGAACTACGCTAGCTTCGGGTCAGGCCGGCGTCAACGCGTACGGCCCCTGGTGGAAGCACAGCGAAAGTCTGAAAATTGAGCGTTGCCCTCCTGGCCACGCGCCACGGTGTATTCTTTCCGCGCGGGGCGGCCGGGCCGGCGCCCAGAGCCAAGGAGGCTGGCATGTTCTTCGAGCTGCGGCAGTACCACATCCGTCCGGGGCAGCAGAAGGCGTGGGTGAAGTGCATGGAGGAGGAGATCATCCCCTTCCAGGTCAAGATGGGCATGGTCATCCTCGGCAGCTTCGTGGGCGAGGAAGACGAGAGCGTCTATGTGTGGATCCGCCGGTTCGAGAACGAGGGCGAGCGCAAGCGGCTCTACGACGCCGTTTACCAGAGCGACTACTGGAAGAACGAGATCGCGCCCAAGGTGCCGACGCTGATCGACCGCGAGCAGATCAAGGTCACCCGCATCGTCGCGACGCCGCGCTCGGTCATCCAGTAAGCGAGCGCCATGGGCTTTTCTCCCGACACGCTGCGCGACCGCGTGGCTCTGGTGACGGGCGCCAGCCAGGGCATCGGGCGCGCCATCGCGGTCGAGATGGCCAGGGTCGGCGCGCACGTCGCGGTCTGCAGCCGGCGCGCGGAGGCGCTGGAGGGCGTGGCCGCGGCGGTGCGCGCCGAGGGCCGCAAGGCGCTGGCCGTGGCCTGCGACGTGGGCGACGGCCAGCACGTCGAGGCCGCCGTGAAGCGTACGGTCGACACGTTCGGTCGCATCGACGTGCTGGTGAACAACGCCGGCTATCGCATCCGCGCGCGCCTGGAAGATCTGCCCCGGCACGAGTGGGACGCGATGATCGCCACCAACCTCACCGGCGTGTTCCTGTTCTCGCAGACGGTCGGCCGCGTGATGATCCAGCAGAAGAGCGGCACGATCGTCAACGTGAGCTCGGTGGCCGGCCGCTCCGGATCGCGCGGCATGGCCGCCTACGCCGCCGCCAAGGCCGGGGTGACGGCGCTCACCCAGAGCCTGGGCGCGGAGTGGGCCAAGTACGGCATCCGGGTCAACGCGGTGGCGCCGGGGCCGGTGGAGACGGAGGGCGTGCTGGAAGTGTGGAAGACGCCGGCCATGATCGCCAACGCCTCCCGCGAGGTCCCGCTCGGCCGCCTGGGCCGTCCGGAGGAGATCGCGTGGGCCGTGATCTTCGTGGCCTCCGACCAGGCGCAGTTCATGACCGGCGAGACGATGTACGTGAGCGGTGGCCCCCGCGTCGCCAACCGCGAGGACTAGAGGACGAGGAGGACGAGAGAACTCGATGGAACTGTCTCCGCTCGAAGCCGCCCGCAAGCTGGCGCCCCAGATCCGCTCCTGCGCTGACGAGATCGAGGCCCAGCGCGAGCTGCCGCGGCCCCTGTTCGAGGCGCTGGCCGACGCCGGCATCTTTCACATGGCGGTGCCCAGCTCCATCGGCGGCGGCGAGGTCGACCTGCCGACCTACACCCAGGTGATCGAGGAGCTCGGCAAGGCCGACGCCAGCACCGGCTGGTGCGTGAACCAGGGCGCGATCTACGCGACCTACGCCTCGCGCATGCCGCGCGAGATGGCGCGCCACATCTGGATCGACACGCCCCGTGCGGTCGTGGCCAACACGCCGGCGCCCACGGCCAAGGCGATCGTGGTCCCGGGCGGGTATCGCGTGACCGGGCGCCAGGGGTTCAGCACGGGCTGCCGGCACGCGTCGTGGGTGGCCGCCCACGCGCAGATCATCGAAAACGGCCAGGTGCGGATGGAGGGCAAGGCGCCGGAGACGCGCTACATGTTCGTGCCGGTCGCCGAGGCGCAGCTGCTCGACACCTGGCACGTGCGCGGCATGCGGGGCACCGGCACCCATCACTTCGCGGTCGACAACGTCTTCGTGCCGGCCGAGCGCACGGTGCTCTCGGCGACGGCGCCGTTGCTGGAGGACCGGCCGCTCTACCGCATCCCGCGCACGCTGCTGTTCGCCTCCGGCGACGCCTCCGTGGCCTTCGGCATGGCGCGCGCCTGCCTGAACACGTTCATGGACCTGGCCGGCGCCAAGGTCCCGCGCGCCATGCCCGCGCTGCTCCGCGATCAGTCGATGGTGCAGGTGATGATCGGCCAGTGCGAGGCGTGGCTCCGCACCGGCAAGGCCTTCCTCAACGAGGCGGTCCGTGAGATCTGGACCGCGGCGTGCGCGAACACGATCACGCTCGATCACCGGGCGAACCTGCGCCTGGCCACCACGCACGGCATCCGCCTGGCCGCGCAGATCGTCGACGCCGTCTACAGCGCGGCCGGCGCGACCGCCGTCTACGAGGACAACGTCCTGCAGCGCTACTTCCAGGACATCCACGTGATCACCCAGCACATGCAGAGCCGGCTCTCGCACTACGAGCTGATCGGGCAGTACTGGCTGGGGCTGCCGATCGACGAGAACCGGTTGTAGCGCGCAGCGCGTCTCACCAACCGCGATGCTCTTTCCGACCACGCTCGTCGGCAGCTATCCGCAGCCGGACTGGCTGATTGACCGGGCGAAGCTGGCCGGGCGCTTTCCCCCTCGGGTGCGCGCTCGCGAGCTGTGGCGCGTGCCCGAGCCCTGGCTGGCGAGCGCGCAGGACGATGCCACCGTGCTGGCGATCCGGGCTCAGGAAGCCGCCGGGCTCGACATCGTCACCGACGGCGAGATTCGCCGTGAGAGCTACTCCAACCGCTTCGCCACCGCGCTCGAGGGCGTGGACATCGACAATCCCGGCACCGCGCTCGATCGCTCCGGTCACCCCAACCCCGTGCCGCGCATCGTCGGTCCAGTGCGCCGCAAGCACGCGGTGGAGGTGGAGGACGTGCGCTTCCTGCGCGCCCACACGGATCGGCCGATCAAGATGACCGTACCCGGGCCCTTCACGATGGCGCAGCAGGCGCAGAACGACTACTACCCGACCGAGGAAGCCGCGGCGCTCGACTACGCCGTGGCGGTGAACGGAGAGATCCGCGATCTCTTCGCGGCCGGCGCCGACGTCGTGCAGGTGGACGAGCCGTACATGCAGGCGCGACCCGAGAAGGCGCGGCAGTTCGGCCTGAAGGCGCTGAACCGCGCACTCGACGGGATCACCGGGACGACGGCGGTGCACATCTGCTTCGGCTACGCCGCGATCATCCACCAGCGGCCGTCGGGGTATTCGTTCCTGCCGGAGCTGGCCGGGTGCCCAGTCCAGCAGGTGTCGATCGAGACGGCGCAAGCCGGGCTCGATTGCTCGGTGCTGGCCACGCTGGGTGGCAAGCAGGTGATGGTGGGTTGCCTCGATCTCAACGATCCGGCCGTCGAGACGCCGGAAACGGTCGTGCAGCGCATCAAGCGTGCGCTGATGTACGTGAAGCCCGAGCAGGTGATCCTCGCACCGGACTGTGGGATGAAGTACCTGCCGCGCGACGTCGCATTCGCCAAGATGAAGGCCATGGTCGAGGGCGCCAAGCTGCTACGGGCCGAGCACGGTGGCCGCTGAGCCCGCGCCGGCGATCGCCGGTGACCTGCTGACGCTCTCCGAGATCCAGGATCTTCGCCGCGTCTCCGCTGTTCGTAGCGCGATGCTCGTGCTGCACGCGTGGGCCACGATTGCCGGCGCGATGCTGCTCTATGCGCTCTGGCCGAGTGTCTTCACCCTGATTCTCGCCATGGCGCTCGTCGGCGCCCGTCAGCTCGGCCTCGCGGTCCTCGTCCACGAGGGCGTGCACTGGCGCCTGTTCGAGCACGCCAAGGTCAACAACGGGATCGCCCTCTGGCTCTGCGCCAATCCCATCTGGGGTGAGCTGCCGGCGTACCGCCGGCGTCATCATCTGCACCATCGGCACACGCTGGACGACGACGATCCCGATCTCGCGCTGTCCTCGCCATTCCCCGTACCGCGTGCCGTCCTGTGGCGCCGTGTTCTGTGTGATCTCGGCGGCATCACGGCGTGCTCACGCGTGCTCGGCTGGCCGGTCTGGCGCGACGGATTCGCCGCCGTATGGCGCCGGCTGCGCGGACCGCTCGTGGCCAACGCGGTCCTGCTCGGCGTGCTCACCGCACTCGGGCACTGGCCGCTCTACCTGCTCCTGTGGGTGTTGCCGCTGGCCACCTGGTATCAGCTGGCCTCGCGCGTGCGCGACACGGCCGAGCACGCGATGGTGGGGGACGCCGGCGATCCGCTGCGCAACACGCGCACGATCCCCGCGGGGTTGCTCGAGCGCGCGTTCCTGGCGCCGTACTGGGTGAGCTACCACCTCGAGCATCATCTCTTCGTGTTCGTGCCGTGCTGGCGCCTGCGTGCGGTGCACGCGCTCCTGCTCGCCAAGGGCTACGGGGCGCGGATGGAAATCGCTTCCGGCTATCTCGAGGTTCTCCGGCGCGTCAGCTCGGCGCGGTGAGGGACGCGGCGGGCGACGATCACGCCTCGCGGCGGGCGGGCCTGGCGGCCCTCCTCACGGTCATCGTGTGCTGGGGCCTGACGTGGCCGGTCAACAAGGTCCTGCTCGAGGATCTCTCGCCGGCCTGGATGATGGCGCTGCGGTCGGCGATTGCCACCGTCGGCCTGTTCGCCATCGCGCTCGCCCGCGGCCGCCTCGTCGTGCCCCCGCGCGCGGATCTGCCGGTCGTGCTGAGCATCACGCTGCTGCACATGGTGGGATTCGGAGTTCTGGCGGCCTGGGGGCTGCGGCTCGTGCCGACCGGGCGCTCCGTGGTGCTCGCGTACACGACGCCGCTGTGGGTAGTGCCCGGCGCCTGGCTCTTCCTGGGCGAACGGCTCACGGCGCGGCGGATCATCGGTGTGAGCGTGGGCCTGATCGGCCTGGTCACGCTCTTCAACCCCACGGCCTTCGACTGGACGAGCCGTAACGCGATCCTCGGCAACGGCGCGATCCTGATCGCCGCGCTGCTCTGGGCCGCCAGCATCCTGCACATCCGTGGTCATCGGTGGCGTGCGACGCCGCTGGATCTCGTGCCCTGGGAGATGCTGCTGGCGACCGCCATCGTGACCCCGCTGGCCTACGCACTGGACGGTGCGCCGGCCCCGACCTGGAGCGGCCGGCTCGTGGCGCTGCTGCTCTACGCGGGGATTCCGGGCACCGCGGTGGCCTACTGGGCGACGGCCCTCGCCAGTCGCAACTTGCCGGCCGTCACCACCGCGCTCGGCCTGCTCGCCACACCGGTTCTCAGCGTGGTCGTCGCCACGCTCTGGCTCGGCGAGCCGCCGACCGTGGCGCTGGTGGTCGCCATCGTCCTGATCCTGGGCGGCGTCGCCATCGGCGCTAGGAGCGAAACCCGCGAACCCAGATGAGGAGGACCCAGACGAAGATCCCGCCCTCGACCGCCACGGCCGCCAGCAGCGCGATCCGCGCGAAGCGATTCGGCGCGAACAAGGCCGCGAGCAGGAAGACCAGGGCGAACAGCGGAGCCACCAGGATCCTGATCGGAGAGAGGGCGAACCACCAGGGAAGGTCCGCGGCCCGAGCGGGGTTCTGCCAGGCGAGATAGCCGACGAGGGCGAGGAGGCCCGTCGTGGCAACCACGATCGCCACGATGGAGAGCGCACGCCAGAACGAGCGGCTGGGTCTCAGGAAGAAGAGCGCGGCGCCCGTCGAGGGGAGCCCGGCCATCACGAAGACCGCGAGGAAGAGCATGCTGTCGCCGAAGGCGTACATGCCGTCGGACCCTTGCCGGTCAGGCCCGCTCGTCAGGGCCACGTAGAGCATGACGACCAGGGAGGCGATCACGAAGGCGCCGACGTATCCGGCGGCAACCAGACCGACCTTGACGGAGGTTCTCAAGGATCGCGGCGAGGAGGGCGCGCCTCCGCGCGGCCCCAGAGCCGACGGGAAGCGATCTGCGCACCGTCGACCAGTGCCTGGAGCTTCGCCCAGGCCACGCTCGGATGGATCTCCGTCGAGCCGGCGAAGGTGGCGAAGCCGCAGTCGGCGCCGGCGATGACGTTCTCGCGGCCGGCGACCGAGGCAAAGCGCTCGATGCGGTCGGCCACCAGCTCCGGATGCTCGACGAGCACCGTCGACTGGGTGATGACGCCGGGGATGAGCAGCGCACCCTCGGGGAGCGTCGCGCCCTCCCACACCCGCCACTCGTGGTCGTGGCGCGGGTTGGCGGCCTCGAACGAGTAGGCGCCGGCGTTGACCTTCAGGATGACGTCGACGATGTCCTTCAGGGCCATGTCGTGCACGCGCGGACCCATGTTGATGCTGTAGCAGGTGTGGAAGCGCACGCGGTCGCGCGGGATGCCGCGCAGCGCGTGGTTGAGCGCCTCCACACGGGCCAGAGCCCACTGCCGGCACTCGGCGACCGTCGAGGTGGGGCTGGCGATGTAGTAGGTCACCAGCCGCGGATCGTCGATCTGCAGGAGGAAGCCGGCATCGACGATCGCCGTGTACTCCTCGTGCATCGCCTCGGCGATCGCAAACAGGTACTCCTCGTTCGTCTTGTAGTAGACGTTCTTCTGCCGGCCCTCGACGTTCGACGGCGAGATGGCCGGGATGAATGCCTCGGCCGCCGTGACGCCGGCCAGCGCGGCCTTGAGGTTGGCGATGTCAGTCTGCACCTGGGCCTGGCCGACGTAGGTGATGGGGCCGGTGCAGGCGAAGCGCGGCGCCGCGGCGTTGGGGCTCTCGCGCAGCATCGGCGCGTAGAACTCCGGAAACGCCGTGACCTCCTTGGAGCCGGCCCACGGCAGCGTCCCCGGCTCGGTGCTCGGCGCGAAGCCGCTCAGACGCTCGGTGACGTAGGTGATGAAGCTCGGCTTGCTCATCTCGCCGTCGTCGATCACGTCGAGGCCGTGCTGGACCTGCTCGCGGACGACGTCGGCCACTGCGCGCTTGACCCGCGCCGCGTAGGCGTCGCCGCGCTCGGGGCGTCGCGCCATCTCCAGGAGATCGGCCGGCCGGGGCAGGCTGCCGGCGTGCGTGGTGAGGATTCGCGCGGTGCTGCGCTGCATGGCGGTAGCGAGTATAGTCGGTGGCTGAGTCTCATCAACCGCCAGGAGGACCGCCCGTGCCGAGAGGATTGACTGCCGTCCTGAATCAACCGGGAAAGCCGCTGGAGCTGGAGACGTTGCCCACCCCCGAGGTCGAGCCGGGCGGCGTGCTCATCAAGAACACCGCCGCGGCCATCTGCGGCTCCGACCTGCACTACTGGCGCAACGACAACAACTACAAGGGCCCGGACATGCGTCGCGTGCCGGGGCACGAGTTCACCGGCGTCGTCCACACGCTGGGCAAGGGCGTCACCACCGATTCGCTCCGCCGGCCGCTGAAGGAAGGCGATCGCGTGGCGTTTCCGTTCTTCAACCCGTGCAACCGCTGCTACTGGTGCATGCGCGGCGAGCACCACGCCTGCCCGCACCGGCATCGCAAGAGCCAGCAGTTCACGCTGAACGAGTACCCGTACTGCGACGGCGGTTACGCCGAGTACTACTACCTGCCGCCCGGCCACTACGTCTTCCAGGTGCCCGACGTCCTGCCGGACGAGGCCATCCCGCCGGTGAACTGCGCGCTCTGCCAGGTGCTGCACGGCCTCGAATACTCCGACATGAAGTTCGGCGACACGGTTGTCATCCAGGGTGCCGGCGGCCTCGGCATCTACGCGGCGGCGGTTGCCGCCGAGAAGGGCGCCTCGAAGGTCATCTCGATCGACAAGCAGACGCCGCGGCTGGCCATG
>Ga0111538_10005205_pt1 | contig 17836 bp, 13 predicted proteins | sample SoiMethybrSBSTD1_FD_79669 | JGI IMG/M metagenome (GOLD analysis project Ga0111538, IMG submission 79669) | Bulk soil microbial communities from a Populus tree surrounding site in Tennessee, USA - Soil MetaG P. TD hybrid SBSTD1 (version 2)... | ecosystem: Environmental > Terrestrial > Soil >...
GCCGCAGTTGGCAACGCAAACGGTGTTCGTTCCTGGCGCCGCGCCGTCGCCGGTACAACTGACCCGCGACTACTCGCCCAAGTCGAGCGAGAACATGCGCGTCTCGATGACGTCGATTCCGGAGCAAGCCGTCGCCGGGATGCGTACACAGTTGCGCTTCACCATCGATCCGGTGGATGGGTTGGAAAAGTATCTCGGCGCGTGGGCGCACATGCTGGCTGCGAGCAACGACCTCATCGACATGATCCATCAGCACCCATTTCGGGTAGATGAGCAGCAGATGGTCGAGTTTGTGCTTGTGTTTCCGCGACCACAGGTCTACCGCGTTTGGGTACAGTTCCAGCGAAAAGGCATCGTAAACACCGTCCATTTCGACGTCCCCGTGCGCGAGCTCGAGTAGCTGGAAGACTTGTTGCATCTCCGGACGATGTGACACCTGTCTACGGACGAGTCGCTGCGATCCTCGTCATCAGCGCCGCCGGCGCCTGCGCAACGGTTGGCACGCACGCGTCATCATCGACGCGAAAAGACGAGCCCCGGACCGCCGTGATCGAACGGTCGCGCGTGTGGTCGCCGACCAACGTCGCGGCCATGGATCTCAAGATCGGGCCACGCGGGCCAGGCGCATTCGCCTTCCACGAGTCGGTGACCTGCAAATATCTCGATAAGAAGTTGACCGGCAAATCACCGAAGTTCGCCTGTCTGATCGGCGAAGACGACGAGGTGAAGGTCAAGTTCGGCGGCAACAACGGCGAGGTGTACGGCGAAGTGCTGGCGTCGAGGCTGCTCTGGGCGCTCGGCTTCCCCGCCGATCGCATGTATCCCGTGAACGTGATCTGCAAGGGCTGTCCGGACCAATTCCTGGGCATCATTCGCGGCAACGATGAGAGCCGTTTCGATCCGGCCGTGATCGAGCGCAAGGCGGACGGCACCGAATGGGGCAAGAAGGGGTGGTCGTGGAAGGAGCTCGATGAGGTCGATGGCGAGCGTGGCGGCGCGCCGCGCGCGCAGCGCGACGCCCTCAAGCTGCTCGCCGTCTTCATGCAGCACACCGACACCAAACCCGACCAACAGCGGATCGTCTGCGAGTCGAAAGCAAAGTGGCCGGACGCGGCGACGTGCACCGATCCGTTCCTCATGATCAGCGACCTTGGTCTCACTTTCGGCCGCGCGACGTTTACGAACGCCAACGAGCGTTCCGGCGTCAACCTCGAGGGGTGGCGGCAGACGCCGGTGTGGAAGGACGACACGAGTTGTGTCGGCAATCTGCCGAGGTCCTTCAGCGGCACGCTCAGCGAACCGGTCATCAGCGAGGCCGGCCGGCAGTTCCTGGCCAACCTGCTGATGCAGCTCTCCGATCAGCAGCTGCAGGATCTCTTCGATGTCGCGCGTGTGCGGTACCGGCTGCGCTCGCCGGGCAAGGTGGATTCCGGCTTCGCCACTGGCGCCGACTGGGTCGAGGCCTTCAAGGCCAAGCGGCAACAGATCGTCGAGCGTCAGTGCGCCTAAAGGGATTCTGATAGACAATACCCGCGTGATCCGACGCGTCCTCGCAGTCGGGCTGGCGTTCGCCGTCCAGTTCGGCGCCGTCTGTGCGCCGTTGCTGCACGCCCACGTAGACGCGGATCACGACGATCACCATTCGACATCGGTGCATGCGCACTTCTCTTCGCATGCGTCGGCGCGCGTCGCGCACGAGGGCGTCTCGGTCGAGGAAACGGATCGCGACCACGCGATCTATCTCCAGCTCTTCGTCGCCGTCGAAGCCTCCGCCTTCCAGCCGCCGTCACTGCCTCGCGCCGTCTTCGCACCGGTCCCGCTGATCGAGCGGGCGCCACGCACGTTCGTTATCGTCACGCACGGGCACGATCCGCCGCTCGTCCAGGCTCTCGACTCCCGCCCTCCACCCCTCTTCCTGTCGTAGTCCGACTGCACGCTCTAGGTGTGTCGTAGAGCGCACGCTTCAGCGTGCGCGTGACCGCGGAGGCTAAAGCCTCGGCTCTACTGCAACAAACGGTAGTCGTCCAATTGAGGGGTTCTATGCGCACGTGTATCGTGCGCGCCGCGATCGCCATGGCGTTGGTGCCGGCGGCCGCGGGCGCACAATCGTTGGTTCTCACCGAATCGCAGGCACTGGAGCGGCTGTCCATGGAGAGCCCGCGCGTTAGAGCCATTCGCGCGTCAGCTGATGTGGCGCGCGCCGACGCGCTCGCCGCGGGGCGATGGCCGAATCCACGTGTGACGGTCAACCGCGAGTCGGCGGTCGGCATCACCGAGTACATCTCGACTGTCGGCCAGGTCCTGCCGGTCACTGGAAAGCGCGGGCTCGCCATTCAGGCTGCCTCGGCCCACGCGGACGCCGCATCGAGCCGCGCCGACGATCAGGTGCGCCGGGTTCGCGCCGATCTGCGTCTGGCGTTCATCGACCTGGTGGCGGCCACGTTTCGCGAGCACGAGATGGTCATCGCAGCGAGTCGGGTTCAAACCCTGGCCCAGGTGATCGCGAAGCGAGAAGCCGCTGGCGATGCGGCCGGGTTCGACAAGCTGCGCGCCGAGCGCGCGGTGCTCGACCTCAACGCCGACGTCGTTGCCCTCAGAGAAGCGCGCACCAACGCCGAGGCGACTCTGTCGTCATTCTTCGCCAGTGCCCCGCCGGACTCGATCGCCGTTTCTCCGCCGAATCTCGCGGGATGGTCGCCCAACCCGCCGCCGATTCAAGGTGTGCCCACGCTGGAGGATCTCCTTGCCCTGGCCGAGCAGAGGCGCGGGGATCTCCGCGCGCTGCAGCAGGACGTCGCCAGCGCGGAGTTCGCCGAACGTGCCGCAATCCGCGGTCTCTATCCCGAGCCCGAAGTCGTCGCCGGAACCAAGTCCTCGAGCGCCGGCAGCGGCGACATCGGCGGCGTCTTCGCCGTGCATGCGACGATCCCGCTCTTCGATCGCGCGCATCCCGAACGCGCGAGCGCACGCGCACGCGCGGCCGAGGCCCGGGCGCGCGCCGAGGCATTTCGCACCAGTCTCCGGGCCCAGCTGCGCGCGTTGCATCGCAGCGTGACCGAGCGTCGCGAGCAAGCCTTTCAATACCGTGCCTTCGAAGCCGCCACTCGCGACCTCGATCGAATCGCGGAAGTCAGTTACGAAGCCGGCGAACGCGGAATTCAGGAAGTCCTCGAGGTGTACCGGACGACGGCCGCGGCGCGTCTGAGGCAGATCGATCTCGATCTCGCGGTACGCCAGGCGGAAATCGAGCTGGAATTTGCCAGCGGATGGGAGCTGCAGTGATGCGCGTTCCACTGATGACGCTGCTCGTGGTCACGCTGACCGCCGCCGGTTGCGAGAGGACGCGGCCGGCTTCACCGGGCAGCGAACTGCCGACGCTCGACGTGACGCACTGGACCGGCAAAACAGAGCTCTTCATGGAGTATCCGGTGCTCGTGAGCGGACGGAAGTCTCTCTTCGCCGTACATCTCACGCGGCTCGACGACTTCAAGCCGATGAACGACGGCCATGCGCGCGTCGAGTTCACACCCGAGTCCGGGGGCCAGCCCATCTCGCTCGCGGGTCCTCCACCGTCACGGCCCGGAGCGTTTCGCGTCGAGGAGGCCGCGCCTCCGGCCGGGCGCTATCGCTGGGCCCTGATCCTCGAATCGCCGAGCGTTCCTGATCGCCACGACCTCGGAACGATCACGGTCTTCGAGAGCGAGGCGAAAGCCCGGGACGATGCGGAATCGCATGGTGCCGGTGACGATCCGGCGGCGATCGCGTACCTCAAGGAACAGCAGTGGACCAATCCGTTTGCGACCGCGCAGGTGCAGGCAGCAGAGTTCCGCACTTCGGTTAGGGCACCGGCAACGATTCACCCACTGCCGGGCGGCGAAGCCATCGTTGCGGCACCGGCGGCGGGACGGTTCACCGCGGCGGAGCTGCTATCGATCGGCGATCGCGTCAAGGCCGGTCAACTGCTCGGGCGCCTCGAGCCACGACTCGCGGCGGGTGCCGACCGCGCAACGTTGGATGCAGAAGTCGCCGAAGCACGCGCCGCGCTCGACGGCGCACGGCTCGAGCAGACGCGCGCCGAACGTCTGCTGGCCGAACGTGCCGTGCCAGCCAGACGCGCCGAAGACGCCCGACGCGCCACCGTGATCGCTGAAGCGCGACTCCGCGCGGCCGAAGCACGGCTCGCGCAGCGAGACGAAACACTGCGCGCCGGCGGCGGCGCAGCTGCGGGCAACGCATTTGCGCTGCGCGCACCCATCAGCGGACGGCTCGCCGAAGTCAGCGCCACGCTGGGCGCGTCGTACGACGAAGGCGCCGCGCTCTTCCGCATCGTTCGCACCGATCGCGTCGAACTGGAAGTGCAGGTGCCGGCGGCCGACGCGGCCGCCGCGCGCCAGACCGCGGACCTCGTGCTCGAACTGCCTGGGTCGGCCACACCTGTCCCGCTCGACCCCCATCACGTGCATGACTCCGGCGTGATCGATCCGACGACGCGCGCGCTGGGGCTGCAGATGGAAGTCGCGAACCCCGGCGAGAAGCTGCTGATCGGCCAGGTCGGAACCGCCGTCCTCTTCACGCGCGGCAAACAGCAGCTCCTCGCCGTGCCGGAGGCAGCAGTTCTTACTGAAGCCGGCCGGCCATATGTTTTCGTGCAGGAGGGCGGCGAGCGTTTCATCCGCCGCTACGTCGAGATCGCGTCGCGCGACAACGACCTGGTGGGCATCAAGAGTGGCGTCATGCCCGGCGATCGCGTCGTCACGCGCGGCGCGTATGAAGTGCAGCTGGCGTCGGCAGCGAAGGGTCTGCCGGCTGAAGGACACGTGCATTGAGGGTCCGGCTGAAGCCGGACACTACGTAGTGTCCGCCTTCAGGCGGACGGGAAAACGATGAAAAGACTTGTTCAATGGTCGATCGCGCATCACCGTCTGGTGATCGCGCTGTCCCTCCTGCTCGCCGCGGCCGGAGTGTGGGTCGCACGCGACATGCCGGTGGACGTGTTTCCCGATCTCACCGCGCCGACGGTCACGATCCTGACCGAAGGCCACGGCATGGCACCCGACGAGCTCGAGACGCTGGTGACATTTCCCATCGAAGCCGCGATGAACGGTGCGTCAGGAGTTCGGCGCGTGCGATCGGCGACTGCAGTCGGGATAGCCGTCGTCTGGGTCGAGTTCGACTGGGGCACCGACATCTTTCAGGCGCGGCAGGTCGTCGCCGAGAAGCTGGCACTGGCCAGCGGCGGGTTGCCGCCCCAGGTCGAGCGTCCGATTCTGGCGCCGGTGTCGTCGATCATGGGCGAGATCCTGTTCTTCGCGATCTCCTCCGAGGTTGACGACCCGCTGACGCTGCGCACCGTCGCCGACACGATCGTCCGGCGTCGGCTGCTCGCTGTCGCGGGCGTGTCGCAGGTGACGCCGATCGGCGGCGCCGAGCGGCAGTTCCAGGTGGTCGCACACCCCGATCAACTGCGCGCGAACAACATTCGCGTTAACGAGCTGCTCGACGCGGTCAGGGGCGCGAGCCAGAACACGTCTGCAGGTGTGTACGTCGAGGGTCCGCAGGAGTTCGTGCTGCAGACCATCGGGCGCGTGCGGACCCCGCAGGAGATCGGCGACAGCGTGATTGCGCTTCGCGGGGACCGGTCCGTCTTGATCCGCGACATTGCCGACGTCCGTGAGGGCGCGGCGCTCAAGCGCGGCGAGGGCTCGCGCAACGGCAAGCCGGCGGTGATCGTCGGCGTGCAGAAACAACCCGGGGCGAACACTGTCGAGCTCACCTCACGGCTCGATGACCAGCTCGACGCACTGCAAAAAGAGCTGCCGCGCGGCATGACCATCGATCGCCGCATCTTCCGTCAGGCCGACTTCATCGAGGTCGCCGTCCGCAACGTCCGCAACGCGCTCCGCGACGGCGCCCTGCTCGTCGTCGCCGTCGTGATTCTGTTCCTCGCCAATTTCCGCGCGGCTGCGATCACGTTGACGGCCATGCCGCTCTCGATCGCGGCGGCCGTGCTGGTGATGCGCAGCTTCGGCGCAACCATCAACACGATGACGCTCGGCGGCCTGGCCATCGCCATTGGCGCGCTCGTGGACGATGCCATCATCGACGTCGAGAACGTCGTCCGCCGGTTGCGCGAGAACGCGAGGCGGCCCACCGACGAGCAGCTGCCCGCGGCGACCATCGTCGGCGACGCGACGATCGAGATCCGCACGTCGATCGTCTTTGCGACCATCATCATCGTGCTGGTGTTCCTGCCGGTCTTCGGCCTGACCGGTGTCGAAGGCCGGCTGCTCGCGCCGCTCGCCTCGGCCTACATCGTCGCCCTGCTCGCATCGCTCGTCGTCGCCATCGTCGTCACGCCGGCGCTCTGCTTTGCGTTCCTGCCTGGTGCACCGTCGATCATGAGCGGCCACGACGGGTGGCTGGCGCGCGTCGTCAAGAATCGGTTCGCGAAGGATCTTCCGCGCGCGCTCGATCGGCCGGAACTCGTGATGGCCTTATCGGCCGCGCTGCTCATCGCGGCGATCGCCGGACTCTCGCGGATGGGCACGTCTTTCCTTCCCGAGTTTCACGAAGGATCGCTGACGGTGCAGGCCAACACGCTGCCCGGCACGTCGCTGGCCAAGTCGGACGAGATCGGGCGGCGCGTCGAGCAGATCCTGCTGGCGCAGCCGGAGGTCGTGGCCACCGCGCGGCGGACCGGACGTGCGGAATTCGACGAGCACGTGCAGGGCGTCGAGGCGGCGGAGATTGACGTTGGCCTCCGCGAAACGGAACGGCCGCGTGACGTGCTGCTCGCCGAACTCCGCCGCGGCTTCGCGACTCTGCCGGGCACGAACGTCACAATCGGACAGCCGATCTCGCATCGCATCGATCACATGCTGTCCGGCACGCGGGCTAACATCGCTGTGAAGGTGTTCGGTGACGACCTGCCGACGCTGCGGCGGCTCGGTGAGCGAGTGCGCGAGGTCGTCGCCGGAGTTCCCGGCGCGGTGGACGTCTCGCTCGAGCAGCAGATGGAAGTGCCGTTCGTTCGCTTCGTGCTGAATCGGCCGGCCATCGCCCGTTACGGACTCCGCGCAGACGATGTGGCGGAGGCGGTCGAGACGAGCTTTGCAGGCACGACCGTCGGACGCATCTTCGATCGCTCGACGGCGTTCGACCTGGTCGTGAAGTTCGATCCCTCGTCTCAGGCGGATTTCGATCGGCTGGGCGATCTGCCGATCGACACGCCGAACGGCGGCCCGGTGCCCATCCGGCTGCTGGCCAACGTCCGGCGCGAGGAAGGACCGAACATGATCCTTCGTGAGAACGTCCAGCGGCGCATTGTGATCTCGAGCAACGTCGCCGGGCGCGATCTCGGCAGCGTCGTGGACGACATGCAGACCGCTGTCGCGCAGCAGGCGCCGATGCCGCAAGGCTACCGTGTCGAGTATGGCGGCCAGTTCGAAAGCGGGCGCAGCGCCACCGAGCGGCTGCTGTTTGCCGGCGCCGGCGTCATCGTCGGCCTGTTCATGCTGCTCGTGCTCGCCTTCGGCCGGCCGCGCGATGCGATGCTGATCATGCTCAACCTGCCGCTGGCGCTGATCGGTGGCGTGCTTGGCGTGTTCCTCGCCGGCGGCGTCCTGAGCGTCGCGTCGATGATCGGGTTCATCACGCTGTTTGGCATCGCCACGCGTAACGGCATCATGCTCGTCTCGCACATCCGCTACCTCGTCGAGGTCGAGGGCGTCACGAATCTGCGTGAGGCCGTGGAACGCGGCGCCCGTGAGCGCGTCGTGCCCATCCTGATGACCGCCGCGGCAGCGGGACTGGCGCTGATTCCGCTCGCGCTCGGCGGGGGCAAGTCGGGCAGCGAGATCCAGACGCCGATGGCGATCGTGATTCTCTGCGGGTTGATCACCTCAACGCTGCTGAACATGGTCGTCGTGCCGACCATGTATCTGCGCTATGGCCGCCGCTAACGGTCAGGCGTGATGCGATAACATCGAGAACACATGCGCACGGTGCATTGGCTTTTTCTCGTGAGCGCGGCCCTGTTCATCTCGGGCATCGGCTTCATCATTGCCAGCGGGCGGACGCCCCAAGTCGAGGCGGCCGCAGCGCCACCGGCAACGCTGCCGCCAGTCGCCAGCGTCAAGCAAATCATGGCCGGCATCGTGATGCCATCGGCCGCGAGTATCTGGGACTCCGTCAGTACGATCGTCGATGCCAAGGGCGTTCAGGAGAATCAGCCGAGGACCGACGAGGAATGGGCCCGCGTGGGCGCCAGCGCCGCGGCCCTCATCGAGTCGGCCAACCTGCTCCTCGTCGGCAATCGCCCCGTCGATCAAGGCGACTGGGTGAAGATGGCCAAGGCCATGGCGGACGCCGCACAGATTGCGCTGAAAGCCACCGTCGAAAAGAAGCCGGAAGGCATCCTCGAAGCCGGCGAGAAGATCAATCAGACATGCGACAACTGTCACCAAAAGTATCAGCGCTGACGCTTGCGCTGCTCGTCGCGTTGCTGTCGGCATCGCTCGAGGCGCATGGGGTGTCGGGCAAGGACGCCGTCTACCTGCAAGGCCTCCAGGGCCGCGCGATCGGCCCACTCATGTATCTCGGCGCCAAGCACATGGTCACCGGCTACGACCATCTGCTGTTCCTCGTCGGCGTCATCTTCTTCCTCTACCGGCTGAAGGACGTCCTGCTGTACGTGAGCCTGTTCACCGTCGGCCACAGCGTGACGCTGCTCGCCGGCGTGCTCAGCGGCATCCGCGCCAACCCGTTCCTCATCGACGCCATCATCGGCTTCTCGGTGGTCTACAAGGCGTTCGAAAACATGGACGGATTCAAGCGCCTCTTCGGCGTGCAGCCGAACACGCGCGTGGCCGTGCTCATCTTCGGCCTCTTTCACGGGTTCGGTCTGGCGACGAAGCTCCAGGAGTTCGAGCTGTCAGCCAACGGTCTGGTCGCGAATATCGTCAGTTTCAACGTGGGCGTCGAGATCGGACAAGGGCTCGCGCTGACGGGCATCCTGATTGCGCTGACCTGGTGGCGCACGCACCGCGCCTTCTTCGATCACGCCTTCGCGACCAACGCGCTGGTGATGGCGAGCGGCTTCCTGCTCGTCGGCTTTCAGCTCTCGGGGTATTTCCTGTCATGACGATGGCATCTGAGCCGGAAAAGGCGGAGGCGAAAAATCGTCTGGCGGTGGCAGCCGGGGCCGCGCTGCTCGGCGCCGGGTTGATTCTCGTGATGTTCGTGCTGCCCGCAGAGTACGGCGTCGATCCACTGGGCACCGGTGCCTGGGTTGGGCTGACCGAGTTGGGCGCCACCGGCAAGCAGATCGAAGCCCTCGAAGCGTCTGCGCCGAACGCCGCGCAGACCACGATCGTCGTCGGGCAGGCAGCGCCGTTCAAATCCGAAACAGTGGAGTTCGCCATCGCCCCGCGTCAGGGCATGGAATACAAGTACCGGCTCGACAAGGGGGAGGCGCTGCTCTATTCCTGGAAGGCGACCGGACCGGTGAACGTGGAGTTCCACGCCGAACCTGACGGCGCGCCTCGCGGATACGCGCAGTCCTATGAGAAAGCGGACCGGCAGACCGCGGCATCAGGCACACTGACCGCGCCATTCCCGGGGATCCATGGCTGGTACTGGGAAAACACCACCGATCAAACCATCACGGTCACCTTGACCTCGGCTGGCTACTACAACTTGTCACACGAGTTCCGGAGCGGCCAACCGACGAAGAACAAGACGTTTTAGGTACGGCCGGTCCGCTCGGGACCGGCCGGGCTCGAAAGGAGCATGGCGCGATGACACATCGCTGTGCCACCTGGTCTCTCCTTGTTGCGATCGTCCTCGCACCGCTGACCGCCACCGAAAGTGCGGCGCAGGAGTCGCTGGCCGTCGGATCCCAGAACGATCGCGATGGCACCGACGTGCTCGGCACGGTCGCCGATTCATTCAAGCTGCTGATGATCGAGCATGCCTGGCGCATCGGGCTCCAGGAGAAGACGCGAGCCGAGCTGGGCGGCAAATTCTGGCACGACTACCACCGCTCGGTGCGCGTTCCGCGCCAGTGGGGAGACACCGACTCGGCATTCGTGAACTACATCAACCATCCCATTCACGGCGCCGCTGCAGGCTACATCTGGCTCGATCACGAACCCAACGCGCCTTACACATTCAGCCCCACTCGCCGCTACTGGACGTCACGCGCGCGGGCCATGGCGTGGAGCGCGGCCTACAGCCTGCAGTTCGAGATCGGACCGCTGAGCGAGGCGTCGATCGGCAATGTCGGGATGCGGCCGGAAACCACCGGGTGGGTCGATCACGTGGTCACACCGCTCGGCGCGTTCGGGCTGCTCGTGGCTGAGGATGCACTCGACCGCTACGTGGTACCGTGGACCGAGCAGCGAGTCACGAATCCGTTCCTTCGGATGCTGATTCGAATGTCGGCGAGTCCAGGCCGTACGCTGTCGAACAGCGCCAGCGGGCGTGCGCCATGGCATCGTGACGGCCGGCCGATTGCAGGGCGGTAGACGTGCGGAGATCGCGGAGCCAACGAAACGCGGAGACCGCAGAGCTCGCAGGGGTCACGACCACAGTGACGGCTCGGACCGGCGGTGTCGCGCGTAGCGCGGTAGGGAGCGAGGCCTACGGCCGGCGCACCGCCGGCTCCGTGTCCTCCGCGTCTCCGCGCCTCCGTGTCGAAACCGTCACTGTGGAGATCGACTCATATGCGCACGACAATCCTTCTTCTCTTCCTGGCCGCCGCTCTCTCCGCACAACAACCGAATCCCCGTCAGCAGCCCGGCGCGCCGATCACCATCTTCGCGCCCGAGCAACACGATCTCTACGACGGACACTTCGTCATATCCGCCAACCGCGTCCACATGGTCGGTGGCCTCAACGATCCTCCAGGCTGGAACCATATGGACAACGACGCCAAGACCGTGAAGCCGGTATCGGGGACGGCGGAGATCGACGTGGATGAGATCAAGAACACCGGAAAGTTCGAAGCGCGTCTGAAGATTCCCGAAGGCGACCTCGTCCTCGCCATCGATCGCTTCAACGAGTTCGCGCCCTGCCAGAACGGCGGCATCGTCGCCTCCCTCCACGAGCACGGCACCGACTCCGGATGCGGCGACAACAACTGGCCGAAGACGTTCGTGTATCTGGCCGGCTGGGGCTTCGGTCACGCGACGCTCAACGGCAAGCCGCTCTATCAGGATTACGAGATGCACTTCATGGTCACGCAGGGGATTCGCGACCGGAAGACGCTCAAGGTGAGCTATCCGCTGCCCAACAAGAAGGGACCGGCTGGTGAGGTGAACCCGGCAACGCAGCAGCTCGATTTCTACATCCGCAGCCCGAAGCAGGACACTCGAAACACGCCCAATCGCGAGGTGTTCCTTCACTTCTTTGCGATGGAAATCACCTGGAAATAAGGCACAATTGCGCCCATGCGGCGCGCCTCGATGCTCGCGCTTCTGCTCCTGGGTTGGGGCGTCGCTACAGGTTCGGTCGTTTTCAGCTCTACCGGTCAGTCCGACCAGGGCGCGCCAGTCGCATCCACGGCCCCGGCTTCCGCACTCTCGCAGCTTCGCACCGTCGCACCTCTCATCGAGCAGTATTGCGTCACCTGTCATAACCAGAAACTCAAGACCGCAGGTCTTGCGCTCGATGCGCTCGACGCGACGAAGCCGCAGGCGGATGCCGAGACGTGGGAGCGCGTGATCGGCAAGCTTCGCGCGCGCTCGATGCCGCCGCCGGGACGACCGCGTCCCGACACGGCCACCTATCGCGCCGTTGCGACCGCGCTCGAGCACGAGATCGATCGCGCGTGGGCCGCGCGTCCCAATCCCGGCCGGATTGGCGCCGTGCATCGGCTGAATCGCACGGAGTACACCAACGCCGTTCGGGATCTGTTCGCGCTCGACTTCGACGCCAGACCGTTGCTGCCTGGCGATGAAACTGCCGACGGCAGCTTCGACAACCTCGCCGATGCGCTGTCGATCTCGACGGCACATCTCGAGCGCTACCTGTCGGTCGCGCGTCAGGTCAGCCGCCTGGCGATCGGGTTACCTCCGGCGAGCCCGCGTCTCGAGACCTTTGAGATTCCGATCCACGTGATTCAGGAGGATCGGCAGAGCGAGCAGCTGCCGTTCGGATCGCGCGGCGGTCTGGCAATTCCCTACACATTCCCGGTCGATGGCGAGTACCTCGTTCGAGTCCGCCTGCAGCGCCAGTATCAGGACTACTTGAAGGGCATGGGATGGCCACAGCAGCTGGACATCCGTCTCGACGGGAAACTGGTCAAGCGGTTTACCGTCGGAGGCAATGCCACAGGCCGGCCCGCCGCTCTGAGTTATGCCGGCGACGGCGAGCCCGGATTCGCTGGTGATCCCGAGTGGGAAAAGTACATGCAGGTCACTGGCGATGCCGGACTTGAAGTACGTATCCCGGTCCAGGCCGGCCCGCGTGTCGTTGGTGTCTCGTTCGTGAGAGAGCTGTGGGAGCCGGAAGGCCTTCCCCACCCTGTGCAGCGCGGACGCACGATCGCCAACGACAACACGTACATGGGGTACGCCAACGTGGGCTCGGTCCAGATTGGCGGCCCGTACACGAACGTCCGGCTAAAGCCAGACACTACGAACACACCGAGCCGGCGCGAAGTCATGATCTGTCGTCCGCAATCACGGGCGGACGAAACCGCGTGTGCGACGCGGGTCCTCGCGCGCATCGCCCGGCGCGCGTACCGGCGGCCGGCGACGAGCGCCGAGCTGAAGACGCTGCTCGAGTTCTTCCATCGCGGACGTCAATCGAGCGGCAACTTCGATGGCGGCATTCAGCTCGCGCTCGAGCGAGTGCTGATCGATCCAGGCTTCCTGCTCCGCGTGTATCGAGCCCCTGCCCTGAGCGAGCGCAGCGAGTCGAAGGGTGCCCTGAGCGAGCGCAGCGAGTCGAATGGGCGGCGCCTGAGCGATCTCGAAGTCGCCTCACGCCTCTCGTTCTTCCTGTGGAGCAGCATTCCCGACGACCGCCTGCTCACGCTCGCCGAGCGCAAGCAGCTCACGATTCCTGCCACGCTCGAGCAGGAAGTCCGCCGGATGCTCGCCGATCCACGGGCCACAACCGCGCTCGTCGATGGCTTCGCGGCGCAGTGGCTCAATCTTCGCCGCCTGACCGATGTGGTCGTCGATCCGGATCGGTATCCGACTTACGACGACAGCCTCCTTCAGGCCTTCGACCAGGAGACGAAGTTGTTCGTCGCCAGCACGCTTCGCGACGATCGCAGCGTCGTTGATCTGCTCGACGCCGACTACACGTTCGTCAACGAGCGTCTGGCCCGCCACTATGGCATTCCCGGTGTGTATGGCAGCCGCTTCCGCAGAGTCGCGCTACCGAATCACAATCAGCGTGGCGGCCTGCTCACCCACGGATCGATCCTGGCGACGACGTCGTATCCGGATCGGACGTCGCCGGTACTGCGCGGCAAGTTCTTGTTGAACAACATCCTCGGCCTGCCGACGCCGCCTCCGCCTCCTGGCGTCGATACCAACCTGGCTGAGGTCAAACCCGACGCGCCGCCGCAGACGATCCGCGAGCGTCTGGCGCAGCACCGCACGAACCCGAGCTGCGCGAGCTGCCACTCGGTCATCGATCCGCTCGGCTTCGCGCTCGAGCAGTTCGACGCGATCGGCGCCTGGCGCACGACCGACGAATCGGGCAAGCCCGTGGATGCGCGCGCCACGACGCTCGATGGCGCGACGCTCGACGGCGTGGCAGGCCTGCGCAAGCAGTTGCTCGACGAGCCGGAGCAATTCCCAAGAACCGTGACTGAGAAGCTGCTCGCCTACGCGCTGGGACGTCGTCTCGAGTACTACGATCGACCGGCCGTTCGCGCGATCGTGCGCGATGCCGCGTCCACTCACTACACCTGGTCGTCGCTGATTCTGGGAATCGTGAAGAGTCCCGCATTCCTGATGCGAGGAGAACCATGACCTTCCTTACCGGACGGGCATTGCCGCGTCGCACCGTGCTCCGCGGACTGGGCGTGACGATGGCGCTACCGCTGCTCGACGCGATGCTTCCAGCGTCGATCGCGCGGGCCAGAGCAGCAACGCGGCCGGCACACCGGTTCCTGGCTTTCTACGTGCCGAACGGCATGGCCATGGAGTACTGGGCGCCGAAAGGCGACGGACGAGCGTTCGAGTTGTCGCCGATTCTCGAGCCGATGGCACCGTTCAAGAACCAGATGCTGGTGCTGTCGGGCATCAACGCCAGCTGGAACTACATTCACGCCGGCGCGTCCGGCTCGTTCCTGACCGGCACCACGCGCGGCGGGCGAAACGAAGTGGAAATCCTCGCCGACGTGTCGATGGACCAGCTGCTCGCGCGGCACTTCGCCACTGACACGCAGGTGGCGTCGCTCGAACTGGCCATGGACGCGCCCGCGAATGCCGGCGCGTGCACCGGAATCCTCAGCTGCGCCTACACCCACACGATCTCCTGGCGCAGCCCGACGCAGCCGCTGCCAATGGAATACAACCCGCGCGCGGTGTTCGAGCGCCTGTTCGGCGATAGCGGCAGCACGGCCCGGAAGGCGCGCGAAGCACGGCTCGTCGAGCAGAAGAGCCTGCTCGACTCAGTGAACGAGTCGCTGGCGCGGCTCAAACGCGATCTTGGCGTGAATGACCGGACGAAAGTCGAGCAGTACACCGAGGCGGTGCGCGACGTCGAACTGCGGATTCAGAAGGCAGAGGAGCAGCGCGACATCGAGCTCCCGGCGCTCGATCAGCCGCAGGGCGTGCCGGCGGTGTTCGAGGATCATCTCGCGCTGATGCTGGACCTGCAGCTGCTGGCGTTCCAGTCCGACCTGACGCGCGTCATCACTTTCATGATCGGCAAGGAGCAGAGCGCCAGGCCGTACCCGCAGGTCGGCGTGCCCGAAGCGCACCATCCGCTGTCGCATCACAACGACGTGCCGGAGATCATCGCCCACATGTCGAAGATCAACCGGTATCACATGGAGCTCTTCGCGAAGTATCTGGCGAAGCTCCGTGCCACGCCGGACGGCGACGGCTCGCTGCTCGATCACCTGACGATCATGTACGGCTCGGGCATCTCGAACAGCACCAGGCACTCGGGTGTGAATCTGCCGCTGATGCTCGTCGGTGGCGGATCGGGAACGCTCAAGGGCGGCCAGTATCTGAAGTACACCGACAAGCCGACGATCGCCAACCTGCTCGTCACGCTGATGGACAAGCTTGGCGTGCCTGTCGAGAAGATCGGTGGCAGCACGGGCAAGCTGCCCATCGAGACGATCGCAGGCGTGTGATGTCAATGCGCGATGTGGGTCGGTCGGTTGCCGGTGTGGCGCTCGCGGCGCTCGTGATGGGAGCGGCGGCCGGTGAGCTGCCGCTCGTCGATGCGGCGAAGAATGCAGATGTCGAAACCGTTCGCCGCCTCTTGCAAGGCAAGATCGACGTAAACGCGGCCGAGCCCGACGGAACCACCGCGCTGCACTGGGCCAGCTATCGCGACGATGTGACCAGCGCGCAGTTGCTGTTGCGCGCCGGCGCCAATGCGAACGCCAAGAACGACCTCGGCGCGACGCCGATCTGGATGGCCAGCGTGAACGGCAGTTCGGCGATGGTTCGTGTGCTGCTCGAAGCCGGCGCCAACCCCAACGCCGCGCTCTTGCTTGGTGAGACGGCGGTCATGGCTGCGGCGCGCAGCGGCAACGCAGACGTGGCCGAGCAGTTGCTGTCACGCGGTGCCACACCAAACGCGCACGCGGCGCGCGGGCAGACGGCCCTCATGTGGGCGGTCGCGCAGCGCCATCCCGAGGTCGTCAAGGTCCTGCTCGCGCATGGCGCCGACGTGCACTCGCGATCGGAAACGTGGACGCAGGTGATGGCCGTCTCGCCGCACGGTCATCCGGAGTACAACCGCGCGATTCCGTTTGGCAGCAATACCCCGCTGATGTTCGCGGCGCGCGCCGGCGATCTCGAGTCGGCGAAGCTGCTCGTCGCGGCAGGCGCCCGGGTGAATGACGTCGATGCCTGGGGCGTCAGCGTCATGGCACTGGCGGCTCATTCCGGCTTCACCGATCTCGTCGAGTTCCTGCTCGATAAGGGCGCCGACGTGAACGCGTCAGGCGCCGGTTTCACGGCGCTTCACGCGGCGGTCATGCGTCGCGACGAGACGCTGGTCCGCGCGCTGCTCGCACACGGCGCCAATCCGAATCTGCCGCTCAAGGACTGGACGCCGACGCGGCGCCAGTCGAGCGACTTCCACTTCGAGCCTGAGCTGGTCGGGGCCACGCCGTTCTGGCTTGCGGCCCGCTACACCGAGCCCGCCGTGATGCGTCTGCTCGTCGAGCGGGGTGCCAATCCGCGTTTCGTACACAAGAGCGATCGCGTCGTGGACGGCCGCGGTGGAAAAGCCTACGAGCATCAATACCAAGCCACGACGGCTGTGATGGCGGCTGTCGGGATGGGCGGTGGCGGGCAGGCGTGGGTGCCGGTTGAGCGTACGCAGCGTGAGGCACTCATGCTCGAGACCGTCACGCTTGCGCTCAGCTACGGCATCGACGTCAACGCCGCGAACGTTGACGGTCGTACCGCGCTCGATGCCGCCAAGGCGCTCAAGTTCGAGCGCCTCGTCGCGTATCTCGTCGAAAAAGGCGCCAAGCCCGGAGCCACCAAGAAGGACGAGCCGCGGCCCTGAAGCCACCCTGACATCTCAGTCCCACGAGTGGGACTCAAATGTCGAGATCGACCGCGAACCGAATTCCGATCCGCGGCGTCTAACCCACACAAGCAACCGGTTGTGACTTGTGACTGGGGTCCACTTGCTTTCTCGCATCGAGCAAGCCCAGTCGCGTGGTGTGGTCCTGCAGGCACTCCTGCCTCCCAAATTGGGAGTGCCTGCAGACCCACCTTTTTCGGTCACAATGCTGCGCCATGCGCAGTACACCTATACAGGTAATCTCGCGACGCCGCATCCTGCAGAGCGCCGGCGGTGTCCTCGCCGCGGCCAGCCTTCCAGGCGCAGCGCAACCGACTCCGAGCGCTCAAGAGTCACACACCGCGTCCACCGATCTCACCGGCCGCGTCGCGCGTTACATGGCCGGGGCTCGCGAGCGCGCGCTGCCGCCTGACGTCGCCCGCGAAACCAGACACCGCATCCTCGACACGATCGCTGCGATGGTCTCCGGCGCGCGGCTCACGCCCGGCGAAGCGGCGATCCGATTCGCACGGGCGCAGGGCGGCGTCCCTGAAGCCTCGATCCTGACGACGACGATCAGGACGTCGGCGGTGAATGCAGCGCTGGTGAATGGGATGTTCGGGCACGCCGATGAGACCGACGACTTCGAGCCGGTCACCAAGGCGCACCCCGGTTGCGCGGTGGTGCCGGCGGCGCTGGCCATGGGCGAGCGGACGAAAGGATCGGGACAGGATCTGATTCGCGCGACCGCGCTTGGCTACGACCTGTGCTGCCGCTGGCTGATGGCGCTCGGCCCGAACCACGTGCGCGGCACGCATCGCAGCGCCGAGGGCGTCAGCGCGACGATGGGCGCGGCTGCGGCGGCGGCATCGATGGCCAGGCTCGATGAGAAAGGCATGCGCTACGCGCTGTCGTACGCGATTCAGCAGGTCTCGGGTGTATGGAGCTGGGAGCGCGACGTCGAGCACGTCGAAAAGGCGTTCGACTTTGCCGGCATGGGCGCGCGCAATGGCGTGACCGCGGCACTGATGGTGCAACTGGGTTTCACCGGCGTCGAGGACGTGCTCGAGGGCGAGCACAACGCGCTCGAGGCGCACTCTCGTGAGCCGAAGCC
>Ga0111538_10005206_pt1 | contig 17831 bp, 16 predicted proteins | sample SoiMethybrSBSTD1_FD_79669 | JGI IMG/M metagenome (GOLD analysis project Ga0111538, IMG submission 79669) | Bulk soil microbial communities from a Populus tree surrounding site in Tennessee, USA - Soil MetaG P. TD hybrid SBSTD1 (version 2)... | ecosystem: Environmental > Terrestrial > Soil >...
ACAGAAGGGACAAGCGATGAGGTCGCCCACGGCCGGTCCCGTGAGAATAGCGCGCCCAACGGCCCGGTCGGCGCCGGCACTTGTCAATGTGCGAAAAAGACAATAAAGGGGGGCCGGACGCGCGATTCCCGGCTTTTTTTCCGGGCGAGCACGACGGCCCAGCCGGACAATCCGAGACGCTCATGGACAAGACCACCGAAAGCGCGCGCGCCGCCCTCCTGTCGCGCCTCGGTCTCGAGCAGGCGCCGCGCCACTTCGACGAGGCCCTGACCCACTCGAGCTACGCCAACGAGCACCGGGCCCAGCGCATTCCCGACAACCAGCGCCTCGAGTTTCTCGGCGACGCGGTGCTTGATCTCTGCGTGAGCGAGCTGCTCCTCGAGAAGCTGCACGATTCCGACGAAGGAGTGCTCTCGCGCGCTTACGGCGCCCTCGTGAACGGCGAATCGCTCGCCCGCTGGGCTCGCGAAAACGGCGTGGGGCCCGCCCTCTTGGTGGGGCGCGGCGCGGCTTCGACCGGCATCAGCGAGCGGACCAACGTGCTCGCCGACACGGTCGAGGCGCTGGTCGCTGCCATCTACCTCGACGAGGGGCTCGTGGGGGCGCGGCGCGTCGCTTCGCTCATCGTCGAGGGGGGCCTCGGCGACATCGCCGAGCTCAGCCGGCGCGACGCCAAAACCGCGCTCCAGGAGTTGGTGCAGGCAGGGGGCGCCGCTGCCCCCGCGTACCGCCTCTTGGCCGTCGAGGGGCCGGACCACGATCGCCAATTTCTCGTGGCCGTCGAGATCGCGGGCAAGAAGCTCGGCGAAGGGCGCGGACGCACCAAGAAGCTCGCCGAGCAGGCCGCGGCCGCCGCGGCGTTCGCCATCGTTTCCAAGGGCGACGCTCCCACGCCGAGCGACGAAGGCGAGTGATCCCTCAGCGAAGCCCGGCGGGGGTCGCGGACGGGGCGGGGGGCTGCGCGGGTCGTCGCTTGGCGACCCCGGGACGTTTGCGCTGAGCGACGCTCCCGTCGGCGCTGACCTCGATGAGGTCGATCAAGTCGGGGTGCTCCTCGATCTTCTGGCCGCCGCGCAGCGAATCGGTGAGCGCTTTGACGGCGTCGGCGACTTTGTGGCGCGCGAGGACCTGGCGAATGGCGCCCGATTCTTCGTCGACCGTGCGATGAACGGCGGGGGTGCTCCCGCGCCGCCAGAGGACGGCGAAGTTCTTCCCCTCTTCGACGGGCTCGGGAACGAACTCGCCGTCTTTCACCTTGCTGGCGGCCACGAAGAGCGCGGGATCGGCGCGCACGCTCGCTTCGCTCGACGACCCATCTTGAGCCAAAAAGCCGAGCGCGCCGCCGCGCATCGACGTCGCCTTGTCGAGTGAGTGCTCGCGGGCGAGATCGTTCCAACGCTGCGGCGTGCCGTTCGATTTGGCATCGGCGAGCACCGTGGCCGCTTCGCTCTTGGTCGCACAAAGGATGCGCGTCACCGCAATCCGCTCGGGCGCGTCGAAGCGCGCCCGATTTTCGGCGTAGTAAGCGGCAACCTCGGCCGGCGTGACCTCGAGGTTCTCCCGCAGCAAGTTGATGCGCGCCGTGCGCAGCGCGTGGTCGATCCGCTCGCGCGCGCGCGTCGTCTGGTCGAGCTTTTTCGCCTCCGCGCCCTGGGCGAAGAGCTCGTCGCGCACGACCACCTGCTCGAGGAAGTTGCGTTTGATCTCGGCGGGGGACGAGCCGAACGTGGCCATTTGAAATTCCGGCACCGACGCGAGGCGCTTCACCAAGGCCCTCGCCGTCACGGTTTTCGTGCCGACTTTTGCGACCACGAGTGCGCCGCTCGTGTCCTGCTCGGCAACGACATTGGCCGGGACGGCAGCCGCGGCAGCCGCCACGAAAGCCGCCAAGAGGGCGCTCGGGCAGAGGCGCATCGAATCCCTAACCGTGCGAGACGGCTTCGCCGCTTTTGACGCGGGCCGCTTGGGCAGCGGCCGCAGCCTTGCGACGGCGCGCGCGCTGCGCATAACCCCAGCCGACGAGCAGCGAGCAAGCCAGAGGGGAGAAGGCCATCATGCTCGTGGCACCGGGGTGCGCGAGGAGCCAGTCGTACGTCCCGCGCAGGTACGGGTCGAGCGCATCGGCGTAGAGAACGCCGGCGAAGATCCCAACCGCGATGACCCCCGCGATGGCGTTGAGGACCAAGAAATAGCCCCAGCGCAAAACCCCCTTGGGATGCGACCCCGCGGGCAAAACGGTGTGGGACGTCTCCGGTTCGGCCATCGCGCGGGACTCTAGCACCACTTGGCCGGATTTCCCGCCTGTATCCGGACCTGGCTTCACTCGCCGGACGGGAGAGGGACGCATCGATCGCGACGCGGCGGGAAGCCCAGGGCCTCCAGCCGCGCTTGGCCGACGCGGATGGCCACTGGGCTTTCGTCGATGCCAACGGCGCGCCGCCCCAATCGGGCGGCCACCGCGAGCGTCGTGGCGCTGCCGGCGTAAGGATCGAGGACCAGATCGCCGGCCATGGTGCACGACTGGACGACACGTTCCAGCAGGGCTTCGGGCTTTTGCGTCGGGTAGCCCGTTCGTTCTTTGGACACGGGCGCGATGATGCCGATTTCCCAGACGTCCCCGAGCGGCGCGCCGGGCGACGGAACCGACGTCGTGCTCGACCGTTCGCGCCGCCCGTCGGTCCCCACCACGGCGCGCTGTTTGCCCGAACCCCAGGTCGATTGGGTCGACGGCGCGAGCGGCTCGAAGAGCTGCACGAAACGCGGCTTTTGGCCGGGGTCGCGCACGTAGCGCAAGAGGACGTCGTGCACGCGCTGAAAGTTCGGCGTTTTGCTCGGCCATCGCCGATAGCGCCAAACGATCTCGCTCGCGTACGCGGCAACGCCGAAGACCTCGTCGCACAAGACTTTGACGTAGTGACTCGTCCGCGGGTCGACGTGGACCACCACCGAGCCGTGCGGCGCCAGGCACTCGCGCACGAGCGCCAATCGGTCGCGCAAGCTGGCAAGGTAGGTCGACAGGTCCGACCAGCGGTCGTCGAAGGCGGGCGACCGGTCGCGCAGGATCTTCCCGGTGCGGTCGCGCTGGCGCGTGATCTTCTCGTGCACGCGCCCGGTGAAGAACGGCGGGTCGAGGTACGCGAGCGTCGCCTTTTCGCGGAGCTCGGGCAAGAGCGCCACGAGGGCGGTCAGATTGTCCCCCTGAACGAGGCGCACCATTGCCGAGCCGGGCCCAACGGGGGAGAGGCGGCCGCGGGGTCGCACGGGAGGGGCGTCCTTGCCTGACCACGCCAGGCGTACCGGGCCCCGCGCCGGCTCGTTGCTGGGTCGGGGGGACTTCGCCTCAGCTACGGCCGCTCGCGCTCTCGCTTTGTTCACACCGCGATCGTGCCTCGAGCGGACGAACGAGGGCTAGTTTCCGTACTTTTCTGACCGCTCCGCCGCGGCAGCCACTGACAAGGTCGGCTTCCGGTGTTAAGCCGGCGCCATGAAGGCGCGATGGTCGAGCGGGTTCGCGTCCGGGCTCGTCGCTGTGAGCCTCATAGCGGCCTGCCAGCGCAAGCCCCCGGACCTCACGCCAGAAGGCGCCGTCCGCGAGCTGCTCGACCGCTTGGACCGCGTGGAGACCGATCCCACCGAGGCGCGCGCCGTCTACGATTTGCTCTCAGCCCAAACGAAGCAAAATCTCATCGAACGCGCGCGTCGCGCGAGCACGACCAGCGGGCGCGACGTGCCCCCGCAAGACATGCTCGCGCCAGGGCGCTTCTCGCTTCGATTCGAGCCGCGAAGAATGCATACGCGCGTCAACGACGACCGCGCCGTCGTCGACGTGACCGGAATCGACCCCGAGACGGATCGCGCCGAGGTCCCCTGCGTGCTCGAGGACGGGCGTTGGCGTATCGAGATTCCGCTTCCCCCCCTGGCTCCGGTCGAAAAGCGCCCGGAGCCTGGTTAACCGAATCAGTTCGTGAGGAAGATCCCTTCGATCTCCGTCTTGACCTGATCTTCCGTCTGCTCGCGCGCAATGGCGATTTCTTTGACGATGAGCGAGCGCGCCGTGTCGAGCATGCGGCGCTCGCCGAAGGAGAGCTGCTTGTCCGTCTTGAGCCGGTAGAGGTCGCGCAGAACCTCGGCGACGTCGAAGATCGAACCGGTCTTGATCTTGTCCATGAACCCGCGGTAGCGGCGATTCCACGTCTGATTGTCGAACGCGACCGTGCGCTCGCGGAGGATGTCGAAGATCTCGCGGATTTCGATCTCAGAGATGACGCAGCGCAAGCCGACGGCGCTGGCGTTGGTCACGGGGACCATGATTTTGCGGTCCGTATCGAGAATCCGGAGCACGTAAAAGCGCTGGCGCGAGCCGGCGATGTCCTTCTCCTCAATGCTGATGACCTCGGCCACTCCCTGCGCGGGGTAAACAGCCTTATCGCCAACCTTGAATTTTACATCCGTTCGAGCCTGCATAATCTCTCCTTCCACCCGTCAAACACCGCCTGCGCGTCTTGCCCGTTCGTTCACCCGGGTAGCCCCCGGCCGTTCCAACCTCGAGCAGGCGGTTTCCATTCCGGTTGCTCCACTGGAGCGCCCCGCAGTTCAATGAGGGCGTCACCTGCGATTTCTGGCCTATTTTTAGAGGCCAGAATGCGCCAGGCGGGCGCACTCTAGTGAACGTTGTTACTTACGTCAAGCGATTATGAGCCGCGATCGACGTTCGTGCCACCTCACCCAAGCGAATCGCGCTCCGAATACCCCGGAAGACCACGATGCGTGCCAACGCCAGCCGACCTCATCGAGCCTTCGAATAAAAAAGCAGAATCGAAGGGGCCCGCTGACGCGGGACGAGCACGCATTGTGACGCGCGCGCGCGAGATCGCCCGTTCTTTGCTGCTTTCGCTCGAAGATTTTCACGCCGGAGCTCTGGCGGACAGCAACGTCGTGCGATCGCACGCGTCATCGCGCTGCCTACTGAGCAGAAGCGCGCTGCGCCGGTGATCAGTGCTCTTTCGACATCGTGGCGAGCTCGGCGCGCGAATCAGCCAAGCTGGGCGTGTTACGCGCCGCTTTTTCCTGCGCTGGTGAGCAGGGCCTTTGCCAATTGCAAAGCGACACCCCAACGCACGCCGCGATCGGAAACGACAATCTCTTCGGCGTTGGCCCACGTCACGATGGTCTCGAGGATGACGGCGCCGACCGGGATGACGTCGGCCCGCTTTTCTTCGAGGCCCGCCAATTGCTTTCGCGCTTCGATAGGCAGCTCGCAAAATCGCCGCGCGGTTTCGACGACCTCGCGATGCGACAAGCGCACTCCATGAATCTGCGCGGGATCGTAAGGCGCCACACCGCGCGCCACCGCTGCCACCGTGGTGACAGTCCCAGCCATACCAACCAGCGGTTGCCTGGATGGAGGCCGCGTTAGGGGCAAGAGTTGGTCCAAGACGAAAGTTCGCACGGCCGCCATTTCCGCGGCGCTCGGTGGATCGGTCCGCACGTGACGTTCGAAGAGCCGAACACTACCCATATCGAGGCTTTGTCGCTCTGCGATGTGCGCCACACCGCCGTCGAGAATGCCCCGGATGATCTCGGTGCTCCCGCCGCCGATGTCGAAAGCAGTCACTTCACCTGATAGACCGAGCCCCGCGAGCCCGCCGGAAAACGCGAGGGAGGCTTCTTCGTCCCCCGAGATGACGCGCGGCGGGGTCCCCAGAATGGCGCGCGCGCTGTCGATGAAGTTGGCGCCGGGCCCGCTGGCGGCGGCCGCGTCGCGCATGGCGCTCGTGCCGACCACGTCGAGGCGGGCTACGCCGTGCTTGGCGATTTCCGTCGCGTAATCGCGCAGGCAGGCGAGGGTTCGCTCGACCGCGGCGGGATCGAGTGAACGGGCCCGGTCGACTCCCTGTCCAAGGCGCGTAATCTCGGCGCGTTCGAGCACCGGCACGAGCCCCCCCTGCTCGTTGAGCTCCGCGACGAGCAGGAGAACGGTGTTCGTGCCGATGTCGATTGCGGCTACGCGCAAGCTATTTGGTGAGGCTCTTGAGGTCGAGCATCTCCTCGACGTTCGGCATCACAACCAGCTCGACGCGGCGGTTTTTCTGCATGTTCTCGGGCGAGTCGTTGGCCGCGACGGGATCGGTGTCGCCATAGCCGGCCGCGCTCCAATGATCGATGGGGAGACCGCCGCCGCCCGCCTTTTGATCGGTGGGCGTCACGAGGAAGTTCAAAACCTCGCGCGCGCGCATCACCGAGAGGCCCCAGTTGTCTTTGTACGGGCCGCCGGCGAGCGGCTTGTTGTCGGTGTGGCCCGCAACCTGGAAGGTGCGCGCGTTGAGATCCTTGTCGTTGCGAATGACTTCCGCGACCTTGAGAAGGATGTCCTTGCCGTCCTTCTTGAGATCGACGCGCCCCGAGTCGAAGAGGACGTCGCCCGGCAGCTGGATGGTCATCTTGTTCTTGCGCACGGTGACGTTCAAACCGAGCCTCGTGAGCGAGTCGAGCTTCTGCTTGAGCGCTTCGAAGCGCTTGCGGATTTGATCGAGCTGCTCCTTGTCTTTGCGCAGTTTGTCGAGCGCCGATTTCTGCTCCGCGAGATCGGCATTCAGGTTGGAGAGATCGACACCCGCCTTCTTGAGCTGACCTTTCAGCTGATCGACTTGGGCGGACGCAGAAGCGAGGTCCGACTCCGCCTTTTGATGGGCAGCCTTTTCGGCGTTCAGCTGGTTTTGTAGCTCTTGGTTCTCTTTGAGTTTCGCCTGCCACTCCTCTTCCGAGTGACCGCACGCTGAAAGAGCCGCGAGCGCGATAATGAAAGCCGCGAGCGACCGCCTATGCCGCCAAATCATGGGGAGCCTCCCTTGCAGTCTAATTAGGGTGCCAAACGACACCGGGGCCGGAACGTATCCGGCTCCCGAGGAGATCGTCAAGGCTGGTCGAGTTCACGCGCGCGACCGGACGCGTCGGTTGGGCGAAATGCAGGGCCGCGCGCACGCGGCGTTCGCGACGACCAGAGGTGCTATTTTCATCCTTGGGGCAATGTCATCCGTGAATGGCGTCGAATTTCATGACGTCGACGCCGAGCGTGCGCCGCACGGCGCGGCGAGGCGGGTTCCAAGACAAAGATCCCGCGAGTCAAGTTTTCTTTCACTTTTTTCGTTGACAACCAACACTGCGTTGCCATATACGTCGTGCAACATCATTGCTTCGCCATGCGAGGCAGGCCTATAGGAGGGCTCAGATGGCTACGAAACGAAAGACTGCAAAGAAGCCGGCGAAAAAGGCTGCGGGCAAGGTGGCGAAGAGGACCCCGAAGCGAAAGACCGCCAAGCGCGCCAAGAAGAGTGCCAAGAAAGCACCTGGGAAAGCGAAGGGTAAAAAGCCCGCACCACGCGGCGCGCGAAAAGCGGCACGTAAACCTGCCGCTCCGAAGCGTCGCGCCAGCTCTGCCGGTACCCCGAAAGCCGAGCCTCCGAAGGACGTCCCCCCGATGTTGGGCGGCGTAGCACCTTCGAGAATTGGGCTCGACGACGAGGGGGAAGAGGAATAGAGCCCGTTTCGTTCCTTGATCGATAAAGTCGAGCAGGCGGTTGATCGCAAGATCGTCCGCCTGTTCGCATTTTGTGGTCCTGGTTGAGCATGCGCATCCGAAACCCCTACTTGATCCTCGCGGTGCTCTCGGGGCTCAACCTCGTCAATTACCTCGATCGCTACATCGTCGCCGCCGTCGGCCCGAAGCTCGCCGAAGAGCTGGGACTCTCCGATTCCAAGTTCGGCTTCGTCGTCACGGCGTTCATGATCGGCTACTTCGCGACGAGCCCGCTCTTCGGCGCGCTCGGCGACCGGTTGCCGAGGCGCGGCCTCATCGCCCTCGGCGTCGTGGTGTGGAGCGTGGCCACGGCGGTATCGGGCCTCGCGCAGTCGTTTGCGGCCATGATCGCGGCACGTGTGGTCGTTGGCGTGGGGGAAGCGAGCTACGCGACGCTCGCGCCGACCGTCATCGACGACCTCGCCGCACCCGAGAAGAAGAACCGCTGGCTCGCCATCTTCTATGTAGCCATCCCGGTGGGCTCGGCCTTGGGGTACCTCGTGGGGGGGCAGCTCGAGCACGCTTTTGGGTGGCGCAGCGCTTTCTTCATTGCCGGCGGGCCTGGGCTCGCGCTGGCGCTCTTGGCGTTTGCCATCGAGGAGCCGGCGCGCGCCGTGCGCACCAAGCAAGAGAGCGCCGCGAACGGGTTCGGTCGAACGGCGCAGCGTCTCTTTCAGCTCCCGCTCTATCGCGACACGGTGATTGGCTACACGGCGCAGACGTTCGCACTGGGGGGTTTCGCGGCATGGGCGCCGAAGTATCTCTATCGAACGCTGGGGCTCGATTTGAAGACGGCGGATTATTGGTTCGGCCTCATCCTCGTCGTCACGGGGCTCTTCGCGACCTTCGTGGGGGGGCAGCTCGGCGACCGGTGGCCCGGGGGGGACCGCGCGCGCGCCAATCTGCGCGTTTGCGCCCTCTCGACGTTGGTGAGCGTGCCGTGCGCCGCGCTCTGCCTGCTCGCATCGACGCCGGTCGGCTTTTTCGCGGCCATTGCCGCGGCCGAGTTCGCCATCTTTCTTTCGACGTCGCCAATCAACGCCGTCATCTTGGGGAGCGTTCCGAGTGAGCTTCGCGCCAGCGCGATGGCGGCGTCGATCTTCGCCATTCACTTGCTCGGTGACATGATTTCGCCGCCGCTCATTGGAATGATTTCCGATGCTTCGTCGCTCCGCAGCGCGATGGCCGTGCTCCCCGTTGCGCTGGCAATTGCGACTTTGGTCTGGTGGCGGCAAAGCGCACAGCCACGCGCTGCCGAGAATCCGCAAAGCTAACGCCCGTGTACCGAATCATTCGGCTGCGAACTTTGGACGCGGGACCCTCGCCGACAACGTGACGAACGCGTCATGTGACTGGTGCTTGCGCGCGAGGACCGCCGAAGCTACGAGCCAATAGAGAGAGGCGCCCCTTAGCAAATCCTTACCGGCGCCCCGTCAAGGCCAAGAGCCAACGAGAGGAGGACCGTATGAATCTCGGTGGAAACACAGGGCGACGAAGTCGCGTGATGCTCCCGTTCGCCATCGCATTCGTTGCTTTCGCGGTGGGTTGCGGCGACGACAAGACCGATGGAACGGGCGGCGCTGGCGGCTCGGGGGGAGCAGGTGGCTCGGCGACGGGTGGCAGCGCGGGCTCGACGGGGGGCAGCGGCGGCGAGGGTGGCAGCGGAACCGCGGGTAGCGGCGGTGCCGCGGGGAGCGCGGGCGCTACGGGCACAGGTGGCGCCGCGGGTAGCGGCGCGACGGGTGGTTCTGCGGGAAGCGGTGCGACCGGTGGCGCCGCGGGTAGCGGCGCGACGGGTGGTTCTGCGGGAAGCGGTGCGACCGGCGGCGCCGCGGGCAGCGGTGGTTCGGCCGGGGGATCGGCCGGCAGCGGTGGTTCAGCGGGCAGCAGCGGTGGCAGCGTCGATGGCGGCGCGATCGATCCGCGCATGAACTTCTTCGTCACGAGCGAGACGAGCAAGACCGGCAATCTCGGCGGGATCAGCGGGGCCGACGCCCGCTGCCAGCGGCTCGCCATGGCGGCGGGATTCGGAAGCAAGACGTGGCACGCGTACCTCAGTGCGGAGGCGGGAGACGGCGGTCAGGCGGTCAACGCGAAGGACCGCATCGGCCCCGGCCCTTACTACAACGCCAAGGGGGTCATGCTGGCCGCCGATTCTGCGGCGCTGCATGCGCGAAACGGAGACGCCGAGGTGTTCATCACCGAAAAGGGAGCCAAGGTGAACGGACAGTGGTCGGGATCGCCGACCCCCAACGAACACGACGTTCTCACGGGCTCGATGGGGGATGGGACGGTGCTGGCCGGCCAGACTTGTAAGAACTGGACGTCGGAAGTGATGACCGACACCGCGCAGGTCGGGCATTGCGACGGGCTCGGGCCGTCGATGAACCCCGCGCCCCCTTACAATTCGTGGAACTCGTCGCACGTCAACGGCGGTTGCAACGACACGGCACCGAAGGGTGGTGCGGGGCGCATCTACTGCTTCGTCGCGCCTTAGTCGCGGAGATCAATCGCCCAAATAGAGCTTGAGGGAGGTCGCGGCGTTGCGACGGTCGAACGCGACCCCCTTGAGCTCGTCGCGCTTGGAGATGTCGTCGAACAGCGCGATGAGAAAATCGTAGAACGCGCGTGATTCGATGATGGCCTGCTCGATGCGGCGCGGATCGAGCAGGTCGGCGTCTTCGAGACCGCTCATCGCGGCCATGAAGGCGTCGACGCGCGGATAGTCGCTGGCGCGGAGCAGCGGGTATCCGAGCGCCTGAAAATACGAAAGAAACTCGCGCACGAAGGCGAAACCTGCCGCCGCTTCCCAGCGGTCTTCGCCACCCTTGGCGTGCTCGGCCTTGCTGGCAAAAGCGCGCACGATCTGCGCGAACATCCAAACGTCGCGACGCAGGCGCTCGCTCGTTTCGCGCTTGGCGGCGTCGCTGTCGAAAACGCCGCTCTCGTGCAGCCGCACACCGAGCGCTTTGCCGAGAAAGAGGATCTTGTTCTCGAGGGCCGGGCGAAGCTCGGTGGTCGCGCGGCGGAAACGAAGGCGTATCTCCTCGTCGCTGAAGCCCGTGTCGGGAGCCGGTAAATCGTGCTCGAAGCTGCGCCGCATCTCGAGGCGAATGCTGGCCGCGATCCCTTCGAGCGCGGCCTTGATGCCGATGAGGCGATGCCCGAGCGACAAGAGCGCGTCGTGGCGCGCTTCGAGATCGGGGGCGGCCGTCGCGAAAAGGTCTTCCTCGAAGCCCTCGGCCAAGAGTGCGCCGGTGCGCTTGCGCAGGTAGCCGGAAAGCGCCCGCGCGTCCGAGCGGAGCACGGCGAGCACGAGGTAGATGCGCCCCGCCGCTTGACGCTTGTTGTCGGTGGGGCGCTCGGCCAGCCCCGCGACGAGCCGCACGTAGCGAAGCATGCGAAAGAGCGACAGAAAGGTGAGCGCGACGAGGCGATGGGCGCCGCCGGGCACGTTGGCAATGAGCTCGAGCACGTCGGTGGACGCGATGCGATCGAACTCCGGGCGAAACTCGAGCGCGCTCAGCGGATTGAAGTACGCGTTGCGCTGAATCTCGCGCTGCGTCATCGACAAGAGTGCATAGAAGAGTCGATAGGGCACGCGCGGCGTGCGCAAAAGGCCGTCGGCGACTTCGAGCGACTGCGTGAGCGCGTGGCGCAGCGCAAAGAGGCTTTCTTCCGGCGTGTCTTGCGACATGCCTTCGCGCGCGAGCTTGGTGCGCGCGGCATCCTCGGGGAGCACCGTCTCGAGGTAGCGGTGAAAGACGAAGGACCGGTCGCGCTGGCCGAGGAGCAGGCGCGCGAGGTAGACCGCGCGCTGCACGCCATCGCGCCAGTAGGTGAGATGACTGCCGAAGTCGATGGCGACGACCGGCGCGCGCCGCGGGGGGCCGGGGTGGTTACGCGGGTTGGAAAATGTGGCCAGCCCTTTGAGAAGGATCTCGAGCTCGAAGAGCAGCTCTTCTTTGTGATCGAGGGGCAGCGACGCAAACCACGCTTCGCGCGCTTGCAGCTGCTCGCGGTGCAACCCGCGCGTTTGCAGCAGGAGATCGGCGTAGCCGTCGTCGCGACCGGCGCGCCCCGCCTCGCGCGGCGCCTGACCTGCGAGCGGTACGCTGAAACGTCCGTGGTGGCTCGCCATCCACCTTATGGAAATATCACGCGGCGATAGGTGTGGTCACCTCTGATGCCGGCTTTTTCTTCTGCTGTAGCCACACCAGCGCCGCCGGCATGACAAGCACCGCAGCTAGAAGGCACGCGACCTCCCCCGCCGCGGCCGCCAGGCCGAACGTCACGATGGCCTGGTTCATGGACATCGTGAGCGACGCATAGCCAAGCATCGTCGTGAGCGAGCAGAGGACGACGGCGCCCCCCGTCTCCACGATGATTCGGCGCATGTGCGCGGTCCCCTCCAGGCGGGCACGCTGCATCACGTTGACGGCGTAGTCCACGCCGATTCCGAACGTGATGGGCAGCGACACGAAGTTGAGGAAGTTCAGCTTGATTTGCTTCAGCGCCAGGAACGAGACCATGACCGCCACACCGAGGAAAAGCGTGAGAAGGACGGCCCACGATTCGCGGCGGGCTCGAAACGCGGCGAAAACGACGAGGCACGTCCCGGCCAGCGAAACCAGGATGGCGCGCGGCGCATCTTCGACGACGGCGAGGAGCATGTCCGCAAAGATGACCGCGCGCCCCGAGCCGAGAATCGTTTCGCCGTTGGGCAGGGCGATGGATCGGAAGCTGTCGGCCCAGAGCTCGAGGTAGCGGCCGTCCCACACGCTGCGACCTTCTTTGGGGGTGATGTAGACGATGCGGCCGCGCGTGCCGTCGTTTTCCGTGAACGGACGCGCGATCTGCTCGGGGATATCGGCAATGTCGAGCTGCGTGAGCGGCACCGTGGGGACGTAGGGAGAAAGCTCTTTCCAATCGTCGTCACCGATCATCCCGCGCGAGCGCGCCTGGACGAGCAGCGCGCGCGTGGCGTTGAGCATGGGGAGCTTTTTTGCCTGATCGGACGGCAAGAGGTCATAGATGGTGACCACTTCCTCGAACGGCTTGGCATCGGCGGGCGCGGCGTCGCGGCGGCGCTCGAGCTCCGCTTTGACCGGCAAAGCCTGGTCGAGGCGATCGACCATGATGGCCATCCCGTCTTGGCCCATGCGCCCGACGATGGCGTCGACGCGCCCCGAAAGCTCCCCCGCCGCAGACCGGCCGCGGTCCTCGTTGCGGAGCCGCGTCATGTCGTATTCCATTGGGTTGCTGACGAAGTATTGAACGGCGATGGCGGTGCTCCCGACGCCGATGGCGATGCCGGCGACGGTGATGGCGCGCGGAAAGCGTTCTACGAGCCACGCGAAACCGATGCCGTAGAGCTCGCGCGCGCGGGTGCGCAGGTGGGCGCGCGCCGGCACGAGCGGTCCCGTCTTTTCGGCGAGCACGAGGATGGACGGCAAAAACAGGTACGTCGCGGTCCAGCAGAGGATCATCCCCGCGCCGCCGATCACGCCGAAATGCTTGAAGCCCCGAAAATCAGTTGCGGCGAGCGATCCGTACGACAGCATGGCCGCCCCGGCGGCAGCCAGGGTGGCAAGCCACGTATCGTGGTGGGCCACCGCGACGGCGTCGGCCGGCGCCTTGCCCTGGAGACGGCGCGCCTCGAGGTAGCGGGCCATGTACATGATGCCGAAGTTGATGCCGTTGCCGGCGATGATGCTCACCAGAAATCCCGTCGAGGAATTGAGATACCCGATGAAGAGCTTGGCCGCGGCGAACGTCCAGAAGATGCCGATGCCGATGGTCAAGGTCATGGCGATGAGCGCGCGCAAGCTCAGGAAAAAGAGCATCACCGCGCCGAGGACGAGGAGCACGCCGTAGAAGCCGACGTGCCCGAGATCATTTTTCACCGATTCGTATTCCTCGACGCTGGTGATGAAATCGCCCGTGTAGCGAATCGACATGTTGGGGTCGAATTGGGAAGGCCCCACCGCGGCGACGATCTCGTCGATGCGCGCCCGCAGTCTGCGCGATGCTTCGATGCTGCCGGGCTCGACCGGCGTGCGGATGAGGATGGCGAGCAGCTTGCCGTCTTCGCCGAGGTAATAGGGGCTCGAGTGTGCGGCCAGCTTGTCCGCGGCCTTACCGAAGCGTTCGCGGATCGCGGCGGCCGTGAGCGGCGGAGGGGGATCGTCGAGCGCGAGGTCGCCCCCCGCCCGCTTCTGGACCTCGTAGTCGTAACGCTCGCGAACCTCGTTGTGGACCTTCTCGATCTCATCGAGCGGCGCGAAGAGCAGCTTGTTCTTGTCGAGAAACCGGCCGATCTCTCGGCGTCCCGAATCGACCGCCCCCACCCATTCCGGACCGAGCGCCTGGATGCGCGGAACGACCGCGTCCGCAAACTTCTCGAGCGCCTCGGGGTGGCTTCGCGGTACTTCCGCCACCATGGTCAGCGTCGACGCCGAGGTGAGCTTGGCGCCCACCCGTCGCATTTCCACCACACTCGGCTTGTTCTCAGGGAGAAGCTCGGAGAAGTCCGTTTTAAGGCCGAGGCGGCGGGTGGCGAGGATGGCAGGAATAAGGGTCAGCACCGCCAGGGCCGCCATGAGCCACGGCCGGTCGACCTGAACCTTCGACAGAAGATTGAAAAAGCGCCGAAAACTCAAAGAAACCTCGGTCATGGTTCAAATCGTCTCTGGATGGAATCGCCAATTCGAAGCGTGGAAGGCGGGGGGGCCCCTCGCGGGGCGTCTCCCTTGCTCATCCCCCTTAGCACCCGCCGTGCCGGTCAGATCTAGCCGACCTTCGCATCTTATGCCTTCCATCCGCGCCCCATATCGGCATAAGCGTTTCAACGAAAGCTCGGTCTTGCCATGAAGGGTCCGCTCAATACGGCATTTTCCCTGTCGTTCACGCTGGCCATGAGCGAAGCGGCCGTCGCTTCGAGCCTGCTCGATCCGTCCGGCGACACGACGCGCAGGCTGGCGCGGTTTTGGGGCAAGCGGCTCTGTCGCACGTGCGGCGTCGAGGTCGCTACGCACGGGGGAGAAAACATCGCTTGGAACGAACCGCTCATCGTGATGGCCAATCACCAGAGCTACCTCGACATTCCGGTGCTCTACGCCGCGCTCCCCGAGCCGTTCGGAATGCTCGCCAAGCACGAGCTCTTCCGGGTGCCCATCTTCAGCGCGGCCATGCGCGGGCTGCGCTGCATCCCCATCGACCGCGACAACGTGCGCCAGAGCTTGGCCTCGCTGCGCAAGGCCGCTGATCAAATTCGTTCCGGCAACTCGATCGTCGTGTTTCCCGAGGGCACGCGCAGCGCCGATGGCTCGTTGCAAGATCTGAAGACGGGACCGTTTTACTTGGCCGAGATGGCACGGGTGCCGATCGTGCCGATCGGCATCTGCGGAACGCGACGCGCGCTCGCCAAAACGAGCCTGCTCATCCATCCGGCGTGCATCGAGGTGCGGATCGGCGATCCGATTTTGCCAGGTAAGCGCGGCCCGGCCGAACGCGACCGCCTGCGCATCGCCGTGCGGTCGGCGCTCGAAGAGCTGTGCCGCGGCGTGACGGCGGACAGCACGCGCGATCGCGACCTGATGCTGCGATCGGGTCCGCGCGACGAATCGCGGGCTGCGAGCTGAGATCGACCGGCCTACGAGCGCGGTGCGCGCTGGGGTGCCCCGTTTGTCTGGTGCGCGAGTCGAGTGGCGTAGTGCCGCGTTACGGCGTCCCTTTGCCGGGTGCGCCCTGGGGCTTGAAGTTGAACGGGTAGCTGACGGCCGATTCCATCCCCTTTTTGCTGGGGGGAAACTTGAGGGTCTTCAGGGCTGCGACGGCACAGGTGTCCATCTCGGCCGCGTGGATTTCGGATTTCGTGGAATCGCCTTCGGCGCTCTTCACCGAGCCGTCGGGGTTCACGACGAACTTGAGCGTGTAGGTGCCCTTGATGCCGGGGTGCGCCTTGGCCGCCTTGTCATAACAAGCGCGGAACATGTCGCGGTTGTTCGTGACGATGGCTTGAATGTCGTTGAGGGTGCGATCGGGCCCTTCGGTCGTCTTTCCCGCCGACGCCGCGGGGGCCGGGGACGGCGCGGACGCCGGCGTGGGCGTCGCGGCGGGGCTCACCGGTTCGGGGGGAATGGGGGACGGATCATAGGTCGACATGGGAGCGGCCTGAGGAGGCGCGGAGGGCGGCGGCGCCGGTGGGGGCGATGATCCTCCGCATGCGCCGGAAGAGAGCAGCCCGAAGAGCAACGAAGCAGCAGCGGCGTTGAAATACGTGCAGGCTTCCATGGCGGGAAACTTTAACACAGAGACGAACCGCGACGGCACGGCTCGCGTGTGGGTCCGCAGGGTCCCCGGTGAGCTCGGGATGGCGATGCTCGGGAGATTCCATTGCATCAAAGTCGCAATCGCGACGCGCCCGGGCCGATGGGGCTCGCATGCGAAACCTCGCCTTGGGATGCGGTCTGGTTTTGGTGCTCTGGGCTTGCGGGCCCGCGACGCCAGAGCTCGATATCGGAACGAGCGTGACGGTCGATGGCCAAGACGGCGGCGATGAGCGGGACGGCGGCATCCGGATCTTGTCGGATGTCGCAGCGCCGGCAGTGCCCGACGCGGCCAGGGGGCGTGACGGAGCGGGCGGAGCGGAGGGGCACGACGCCGTCGTCACCTTGGACGCTCAGAGGGACGCGCTCGAAGAACGGCCCACCCCGGATGCTCCTTCGCCGGTCAACGACGCCTCGCCCGATCGCGGCGGAACGACGGACGCGCGGACGACCGACGCGCGGGCCACGGACGCGCTCGTGACCACGGATGCCTCTTCGGACGCGGCGCACGATGGGCGAGATGCGCGGAGCGACGGCGCATTTCTCGATGCCGACGGCCCCTGGGATGCTGACGGCGGCGCCGATGCGATGACGGCCCGCGATGCGACGCGCGATACGGTCGTCCCACGCGACGCTCCGGATCGGCTCGATGGAGCCGTCGATGCGATCGACGAAGCCGTCGATGCAGTCGATGCAGTCGATGCAGCGGTGGACGTCGTGCCCCCCGCGGGTCACTTGCTCCTCACGGAGTTGGTCACACGCCCGTCGGGTGCGGAATTCATCGAGATCATGAACCCGACGCCGTCACCGGTGGTGCTGTCCGATTACTGGCTCAGCGATAGCCACCTCTATTACGAAGTGGCGCTCGGAACCTTCGCGACGGCAAGCGGTTCGGACTTCGCCGCACGCTTCCCTGACGGCGCCGTGCTGGAACCGGGGGGCTACGCGGTCGTCGCGCTGGGCAACGCGTCGGGGGGCACGCTGAGCTTCGCGGCGACATATGGCCAAGCGCCGGACTACGAGCTCCGCCCCACGGCGAACCAAGCCACCGACGACCCCGCCGTGCCCAATATGGTTGCAATCGGATCGTCGATCGGAGCGGGCGCGTCGCTCACCGACGGCGGTGAACCTGTGGTGCTGTATTCGTACGTTGATGGGGACTTGGTGTCCGACGTCGACTATGTCTTCTACGGCACGCCGAGCACCTCGAATCCGATGGTTGACAAGACCGGCGTCGTCGTAGGCGCGTCGATGTACCTCGCCGATACTGCCCCCGCGCTGCAGCGCGCGACCGAGGCGCCGAGTGAAGCTGGCTCGGTCCACCGTTGCGGCTACGGCGAATCGAACGAGACGACCGCGCAGGGGAACGGAATCACCGGACACGACGAAACGAGCGAGGATCTCACGGCTGCGTTTCGGCTCGGCGCAAACGCCACCGAGCGCACGCCGGGTGGGCCTCCGCCGGCCGGAATGTGCAACCCTTGACCTGGATCCCCCGACGATGGCCGACGAAAGGTGTGCCCCTCGCGACGCGCGACGCGCGCATCATCGAAAAAGCCGATGCCATCGGGCTCGACGTGATCGAGGTGTAGCTCTGGAATCGCGCGTCGGCGCGACGCTCGGACCTACGCCGTGGTGCCGCGCACGCCGCGGCCGCCGCCGCTCATTACGTTGGCGATCATGGGGCGGTTCAAGAACAGCGTGCGCAGGCGCGCATCGTGGATGGCGTTGGCGACCGTTTGGATATGCTCGGCGGCACGCGAGCGCGCATACGCGGCGTGGGGAGAGCCGGCCCCCGCCAGGGCTTCGTAGCAACGAGCGCGTATAGCCGTGCCGAACTCCGACCCCTGGATGGTTTCGACGGTTTCGAGCGCTTGCGTCGCGAGGGCGACGGCGCTGTCGGGATCGCCGATGTCGAGGCGAGA
>Ga0111538_10005210_pt1 | contig 17816 bp, 16 predicted proteins | sample SoiMethybrSBSTD1_FD_79669 | JGI IMG/M metagenome (GOLD analysis project Ga0111538, IMG submission 79669) | Bulk soil microbial communities from a Populus tree surrounding site in Tennessee, USA - Soil MetaG P. TD hybrid SBSTD1 (version 2)... | ecosystem: Environmental > Terrestrial > Soil >...
CGCGCTAAGCGCCGGTGGACACGGGGACCTCGCGTGGCCGGCCGACGAGCGGGTGCAAGAACACGGCGGCAAGGATGATCGCCACGCCGACGTAGAACTGCGTCGTGAGCTCGCGCTGCTCGCCGAGTAGCACGGCGGCGAGCACGATCGCATACACGGGCTCTAAATTGACCGCGAGCTGCGCCGAGAAGGCGCTGATGTGCCGAAGCGCCACGAACGACAACGTGAACGGCAGCAGCGTGCAAGCGAACGCGAGCGCGAGGAGCAAGGCGCCGTCGCGAGGCGTCGGCCACTCGAGCAGCGGCCCCGCGAGCTCCGGCAGGACGGCGGGCAAGAGCGGCGCGAGCGCAGAAAGTACGACGAAGCCCGCCCCGAGCTCGAGCGCGGTCACCATGAGAGCCTCGCCGCGATGCGCGAGCCGTTTGTTCAATGCGCCGAACAGCGCGACGAGCAGCGCGGCTACAACCCCGACGACGACGCCGTCGCGCATGCCGGCCGGCACGCCGCCGACGACGAGCGCGACGCCGGGCAAGACCGCCAGCCCAAGCAATAGCTCGCGCGCCGCGAATCGCGTTCGCGTGACCCACGGCTCGACGACCGCCGTGAACGGCGCGGCGAGCGCGATGCACGTGGCGGCTACGGAGGCGTTCGCGAGCTTGATCGCGCCGTAGAACGTGAGCCAATGCAGCGCGACCAGCGCGCCGACGCCCGCGTACGCGAGCCAGAGTCGCCCCGGCAGCGCGCGCAGCGAGCGCAGCACGCTCGGAATGAGCGCGAGCGAGGCGACGACGATCAGCATGCGCCACCAGACGAGCGGCAGCGCAGCCAGCGAGATCAGCTTGCCCAAGATCGCCGTGAATCCCCACAGCAGCACGCAGAAGTGGATTTGCAGAGTCGCTGTAGTCGTGGCTTTCATGGCGTCCCGCGCGCTACGCCGAGCCGGCGAGCGCGGCTATTGTCCGCGGCGCCGTTCGCCGTTGCAAAAGTGCGATTGACGCTTCGTTGCCGCGCTATTTAGAGTGACTCGACGCAGTCACCGCGAGGACGGTCGAATGATTCGCGTGCATGCAACGAAAGCTTCGATCAACGGCTACAAGGTGCGGCTGCTGCTCTCGATGCTGCGGCAACCGTACGAGCTCGTCGAGCTCGACATGTACGCCGGCGAGCACAAGCGCGAGCCGTTTCTCACCCTGAATCCGTTCGGCCAAATGCCGGCGTTGACCGACGGCGAGTACACGATCGCGGACTCGCACGCGTGCTTGGTCTACATCGCGCGCAAATACGACAAGAGCAACGCTTGGTTGCCCGCGGATGCCGAAGGGGAAGCGAAGGTCGCCGAATGGCTGTCGAAGTCGGCGAACGAAGTCCATCAAGGCCCGTGGATGAAGCGCGCGAAGATCCGCCGGCCGGACGCCATCAAGCTGTCGAACGAGGAAATCGACGCGCGCTGCGATCACATCCTGAAGCTCATGGACGCGTGGCTCGCGAAGCGCGAGTGGCTCGCGTTGCAGAGGCCCACGATCGCCGACGTCTCCTGCTTCGGCCCCATCTCGATGCTCAAGGTGTCGGGCTACGACACCGACCGATGGCCGAACGTGACCCGTTGGCTCGAGCGGCTCAAGGCACTGCCCGGCGCGCACGATATCGACGGCAATCCCTTCTGAGGTGCCGGTGTTACGGTTTCGGTTCGCGCCGCTATCGGTCGCGCGCTGCTGCTGAGTGGCGCGAACCGAAACCGTAACACCGGCACCTCAGAACGAGCCCTTCGTCTCGACGACGAACTGCACGGAGTCGATCGACGGATCGCCGTTCAACGGGAACGCGAGATCGATATGGACGACGTTGCGCCCGCTCGCGCGCGGTGAGGTCAAGCGCAAGCCCGCGCCGACGTCGTAGAGCGTGCCCAAGGGTGCGGAGGCGCGCGGATCGCGGCCGCTGACTCGCCCTACATCGCCGAACACGGCCCACCCGATGCGGAACAGCCGCCACGGATAGAAATCGGTGAAGAATCGCTGCTCGACGCTGACGACGGCGCGGCTCTCGCCGGCCTGGTAACGAATCGGGTAGCCGCGCAGGCCGTTGTCGCCGCCAAGCAGCACTTGCTTCTCGGCGTCGAGCGCATCGGTCGCGAGCGCAGCCAAGCTCACCGAGAACAGGTGCCTGCCGAGATTGCGGCGATAGTAGTGGCCGTTGAAGTAGACCTGAGTATTCACGTTGCCCGAATCCTCGTGGCGCGTAGAGGCGCCGCCGTCGAGGAGGAGCAGGCTGCCTGGCGGTCCGGGCTCCCAGCCTTTCGCGGCGTTGAGCTCGAACAGCGTCGCGTCGCGATCCGACCCGAAGCGGCGCTCCGCGAAGCCGACGCTGGCAAACAAGTTGAATCCGAGCGACACGTCCTCGGTACGACCCATGTCGTTGAGCTCGGTCATCTCGCGGTAGTCGTCCACGAGCAGTTGCCAGCCGATCCACGGATACACGAGCTTGCGGTCCGGCGGCAGCAGCAGAGTGCCCGGGACTTCGAGCGTCGGCAGAAACTTGTGCTCTTCCTTGGCGTAGCCGAACAGCCAGCGCTGTGCTCGGTTGTCGACCGCGCCGGGCGACCAGCCGCCCTGAACGCCCGACGCATCGATCTCGTGGTGAAACTCGTCGACCTCTTCGCCGAGATCGTAGATCGTGTCGACGCGTTCCTCGTCGTGAAACTTGCCGCCGGCCGACCAGCGCGTATAGAGCGAGAAGAACGGCCGTTCGACGTTGACCTGGCGGCGATGGCCGTCGCTCGCGTTCGCGAACAGCGCGCTCAAGCGCACGCGGCTGCCGAACACGTTGGGATCGGAATAGCCGAGCAGCGACTGATCGCGGTCGATCTCGCTCTCGTAGCCGACCTGCAGAGTCTTGCCGGTGCCGAGGAGATTGTTGTCCGAGAGGCCGATGCCCCATTCGGTTTGGCCGCCTTTGCGATTCAGCTTCGCTTCGAGCGCGAGCGACCACGAGTCGCGCACCTTCACGTTGACGTCGACGCTGTTCGTCGCAGGGTCGTAATTGACGGGCTCGATGACGGCGTCGGCGATGAAGCCGCCCGCGCGCAGCGCGCGCGCCGACTCGTCGATGAGCCGCGCGTCGAATACGTCGCCCTGCGCGAACAGCAGCATGTCCTCGAGGACTTGCGGCCGAGTCAGGACGTGAACCTTGTTCGCCCAGCGATACAGCGCTTTGTTTTCGTCGGGATTGCTCGGGTCGAAGACGTTGTCGACGGTGATGTGGATCGCGCGAATCGTCGCGCGCGATTCCTGGAGCGCTTCGCGCGTCGGAACGGCTGGCGGGTTCGCGCTTGCATTCGCGCTCGGCTCCTGCGCCCAGGCAACCGGCGTGGCCGCGAGCAGCGCGCTGACGGTGCCGCAGCTAAGTAGTCGCGAGATAGCCCCCATCGCTCGGCAGCGTAGCGGCGCGGGCGCGAAATTAGTGTGCCCCGCCACCCAGTTACGCCGTCTTGTGGGCGACGAGTTGCGCCAGCGCCACGGAGCGGCCGTCCGGATCGACGACGAGTCCCTCGTACGAGTGGTCGATGTGCAAGCCGTGCGCGGAGCCGCGCAACTCGCCGGGCGCGAGCCGAAAGTCCGCGCTCGACGGTCCGGCGACGGTGGCGTCGCTTTTGAGGTGCTGTTCGCAGACGAGCACGCCACCCAGCCCGAGGCGCGCGACGAGGTGCAGCATGAGCGTTTTATGCACGTACCGTGCCCAGACGATGAGGTCGAAGCTGCCGGGAGGCAGCGCGCTGTCGGGATTCTCGTCGAGGTCCGCGCAAAGCCAGTCGACGGTGAGGCCGCGTTCAGTTGCAGCGCGGCGTCCGCGGTCGAGGGCTACGCGTGAGATGTCGAGTGCCGTGACCGCATACCCATTCGCGGCGAGATAGAGCGCGTTGCGCCCGGTGCCGCAAGCCACGTCGAGTGCGCGACCGCGCGGCAAACGTGGGAGCCAAGTCGCGAGCAAGGTCGTGGGGTGGGTGCGCCCTTCGTACGCCCCGTCGCGGTAACGCGCGTCCCACTTATCGCGTTCGTGGGCGCTCACGCGTCAGAGGCGGATCACAACCTTGCCGAAGAAGTCGCCGCTGTCCATCGCAGCGAACGCGGCGGGTGCGTCCTCGAGCTCGAAGACTTTGTCGACGATTGGCTTTATTTTGTGCTCGCTCAAGAAGGCATTCAGCGCCTCGAAGTCGGCGCGCGAGCCGACGTAAATGCCGCTCGCGGTTGCGTTCAACCCCATCAGCGTGCCGACGGGCACGTCACTCGCGAATCCCGACAAACCGCCGATGATGGCGACGTGCCCGCCGAATGCGAGCGCTTGCAGCGCGCGCGGCAGAGTGTCCTGGCCGCCGACCTCGAGGACCTGATTGACGCCGCCGCCGCCGGTCAACGCCCGTACTTCGTTCTGCCACTCGGGATTGCTGCGGTAATTGACGGTGCCGAACGCACCGAGCTCACGCGCACGCTTGAGCTTCGCATCGCTCGAGCTCGTGATGATTGGCCTTGCGCCGGCCGCAGCGGCGAGCTGTAAGCCGAACACCGAGACGCCGCCCGTGCCCTCGAGCAGCACGAAGTCGCCGGCTGCGAGACGGCCGCGCTTGAACAGGCCGACCCACGCCGTGACGCCGGCGCATGGCAACGTCGCGGCTTCTTCGTACGTCAGATGAGCGGGGATCGAGACGAGGCCGTCGGCGTTCGTGACGACGATCTCGGACAACATGCCGCCGTCGTTACCGCCGCGCGCAGTCGCGACTGCGGCCGCCGACGGCGCGCCGTCGAGCCACTGCTCGAAGAAGATGCCCGCGACGCGGTCGCCGACTTTGAAGCGCGTGACTCCCGTGCCGACCGCGACGACTTCGCCCGCGCCGTCCGACAAAGGCACGCTGTTCGGCTGCGTGCCGCCACGGCCGTAGCGCCCGGCCGCCATCATGAGGTCGCGGCGATTCAACGATACGGCGTGCACGCGCACGGCGACCTCGTTGGCCGCGGGCTTGCGCGCTTCGACCTCGCGCAGTGCGAGCTCCAACGTCTCGCCCTTCGGCGCGAATTGCCATTGACGAACCGTCTCGGCGGACAACGCACACGGTGCGAGCACCGCGGCCGCCACGGCCATAGACGCCAGGCGCCGGTAGAAACGAGCATCCATTGTCGGTCCCCTGCTAAAGAACGTTCGGCCTTAGCCCACGCGCGCGTCGCTCTTGCGCCTGCGCACGTCTGTTTCGACCTGCGACCAGTGCCAGGGCTCGTACTCGAAGCCGAAGCGATTGCCTCGGCCGTAGGGCATGTGGAAGCCGAACGCGCCGGCGTTTGCTTGCAGCCACTGAAACGCCGGGGACGTATCGAACTCGGCCGTCAGCGGCCGCGTTCCGGGTGTTGCGATGTCGATGGCGCGGCCGGTGTGATGCTCGCTGAATCCCGGCGCCGCGTTGACGGTGAGGATCTTCTCGATCGACTGGCCCGCCGCGAGCTTGCGGCGAATGAGGTCGGCTTGATGGCGGATGCTGCGGAAGCCCGAGACGAGCAGCAACTGCACGCCGGCGTCGGCGGCGCTGCGTTTCATGTCGCGCCAGGCCGCGGCCGTAGTGGGCGCGAGGCGCTGCGTCATGCCGACCAGGTTCGGCTCGACGTCTTCGAGTGTCTCGGCCTCTTTGAACCTGGGACGGCGAGGGTTGCGGCCGTAATCGCTCGGTATGCGGAGGTCGGCGAACGGGTCGGAGCTCGTCATACGTTCGAGTGTACTACCGACGCTGCGGCGCGGCAGCGCCCGGCTTACGGCGCAGGGCCGTGAACGTCGAGAACTCCCACGGGCGTAGCGCGAATACGGCGCTGCAGCTCGACCGCTCCTTGAGCGGCAAAGCCGCGTCGCGCCGCGCCAGCTCGTCGAATTCGCGCGCCAAGCGGTCCATCGACTGCTGCAGCTGGGCGAGACTCGCGCGCGACAAGAGACCTGCGACGAATCGCAAGTGCTCGCCGGGCGCCGCGAACGACGACTCGAGGAACTCGCGCTGCACTTCGCGGACGAAGAAGCGCTGCACCGGCCCGTCCTTGCGCCACGTGAAATTCCGAGCCGTCAGCAGCTTGACGCGATTGAACGGCAAGAGCTCGATGATGCGCGCGCGATGCAGGCGGATCAGCAGCCGCTCGGCCTCGGCGTCGTCGATCGCGAACGTGCTCGTGATCTCCGCCAGCGGCCAGCCGTTCAGCAACAGGTACATCGTGAGCAGCAGCTTCGGATCTGCGAGCAGCGCGTCTTCCTGCTCGGGCGTGAGTTGCGTGAGGAACTCGCGCCGTTCGTTCATCAGTGCGATGAGATCCGCGAGCTCGAGCCCCACGAGATTCAAGATCTGCTCGAGCCGCGCCAGCGAGAACGACTGGCGAGCGAACTGGCGTTTGATGCTCGATTCGCTCAAGCCGAGTTGCTTGGCCAGAGTGGCGTAGGTCATGCCCTGCGCCTTCAGGTACCGCTTGAGCTCGGTCACGAGCAGGCCGATTTGGGCCATTTTTGCGCACCCTCCGGGGTGAAACCGAGGCCGTACGGGGGTCAGAGTAGCAAAAAACGATACCGAGTGAGGTCTGCCGCGGCCTGTGATCACGAACAAGGATGGAAAATCGCTACCTTTGCGATACTGCGCGCCATGCCAAACTCGACCCGTTCCGTTTTGAGGGCCTTGGCCCTGCTGCTCGTGTGCGCCGCTGCGACGGCGGCCGACGGTCCGGTTCGCCACTTCGACTGCGGCCCCACACCGGTCGTCGCGCCGTCGCAGGCTGAAGGGCGCCTGCTGATCCTGCCCGGCGTCGGTAATACGCGCTTCCACCTCGCCGGCTTCGTCGCGGCGGCGGAGGCGCAGCTGCCGCGCTTCGACGTCGAGGTGCGCCCGTGGGGCGTTCCGTTCATGACGATTCACAACTTGCGCGCACACGAGCGCAACGTCGCGACGGCCTTGGGCGTAGCGGCCGAGATCGCGGACTGGCGCCGCGCGCATCCCGATGCGCCGTTCTATCTCGTCGGCTACTCAGGCGGCGGCGGAATGGCGACGCTCGTCACTGCGGCATTGCCGGACGGCGTCAGCATCGATCGACTGGTGCTCGTCGCGCCCGCGATCTCACCCGACTATCCGCTCGGCACGGAAGTGATGCCGCACGTGCGCGAATACGCCGTGAACTACGCGAGCGAGCGCGACCTGCAAGTCGGCTGGGGCACGCGCACGTTCGGCACGATCGACCGCAAGAACACCGCGAGCGCAGGCGCGATCGGTTTCGCGGTACCGCACGAGCGCTTGCTCGAGTACCGCTGGTCGGAGGCGGATTTGGCCGTAGGTCACGCCGGCAATCACCTTGCTTACTTGAGTGCGCGTTGGCAGGCCGCGAAGCTGCTGCCCGTGCTCGATCCGTCTGTTGGACCTTCTGCTCTGCGCGCGAGTTGGGCGCGAACGTGTAAGGAGTCCTGACATGGCCGTGGTCATCGTCTTTGCGTTGCTCGGTGGCGTCGTCGGCGGTGCGCTGCTCAGCGACTTCGGCGGCTTCGTATTCGGCGCTGCCGTCGGCGCGCTCGCGGGTTGGGTCGTCGATCTCGCGAACCGCGTGCGAACGCTCGAGAGAAAGCTCGAGGCGCGCAGGGCTCTCGAGACGCCGGCGACGGAGACGGCCACACCGCCACGTGCTCACGAGCCAGAGACGCCGCCGCCGGTCCAGCCGCCACGCGTCGAGCGCCCGGCACCGGCGTCGCGCGAGCCGATCCATGATACGGAGCCACCCGCGCCCGCGCGTGAGCCAGTGCGCGTGGCTTTGCCGCGCAGGGCCGTGCGGCAGAACTTCGAGCCATCGATCGTCGAGAAGCTATTCACGAAGGCGTGGACGTGGTTCACGACGGGCAACGTGCCGGTCAAAGTCGGCGTCGTGCTGTCCTTGTTCGGCGTCGGCTTTCTCGTCAAGGAAGGTATCGACCGGCAGTGGCTTGTGTTGCCGCTCGAGTTCCGTCTCATGGGCGTCGCACTGTTCGGCATCGGCTTGCTCGTGCTCGGCTGGCGGCTGCGCGTCAAGAATCGCACCTACGCGCTCAGCGTGCAGGGCGGCGGGATCGGCGTGCTGTTCCTCGTGATCTACGCGTCGTACGGGATCTACAAGCTGCTGCCTTCGACGCTGACGTTCGGCTTGCTCGTCGCGGTCACGGCCGCCGCGATCGCCCTCGCGGTGCTGCAAGACTCGCGCGCGCTCGCTGTGCTCGGCATCTTCGGCGGTTTCATGGCGCCGGTCCTCGCCTCGTCGGGCTCGAACAATCACGTCGCGCTGTTCTCGTACTACGCCATCCTCGACGTCGCGATCCTCGTGATCGCGTGGTTCAAGGCGTGGCGCCCGCTGAACGTGCTCGGCTTCTTGTTCACGTTCGGCATCGGCACGTTGTGGGGCATCGAAGGCTACACGCCCGAAAAATTCGCGACGACCGAGCCGTTCCTCGTGCTGTTCACGCTGCTGTATCTCGTGATCCCCGTGCTGTTCGCGCTGCGCGTCGAGCCGCCGAAATTGCGCGGCTTCGTCGACGGCACGCTGATGTTCGGCACGCCGATCGTCGCGTTCGCGCTGCAGAGCCAGCTCGTCAAGGACACCGAGTACGGGCTCGCGATCAGCGCCGTCGCGATCGCCTTGGTCTATGTCGGCATGGCGACGTACTTGTATCGCTCGCAGCGCGAAACGTTGCGCGTGCTCGTTGAAGCGCAGCTCGCGCTTTCCGTCGTCTTCGTGACGGTCGCGGTCCCGCTCGCGCTCGATGCGCGCTGGACGTCGGCGGCGTGGGCGCTGCAAGGCGCCGCGCTCGTCTGGCTCGCGTTCCGCCAACAGCGCAAGCTCGCGCTGGTTGCGGGCCTCGTTCTCCAACTGCTCTCGGGCGGCGCGTATGTCGAACAGGCGCCGGTCGTCGCGGAGTGGCCAGTTCTCAATGGCTACTATCTCGGCGCGTTGCTGCTCGCGTTCGCGGGCCTGTTCTCGGCGCGGCTGTTCGATCCCGGGCGCGAGGGCAGGCTCGAGCATCACGCGTTGCCGGCTCCGCTCGCGAAGGTGCTCTCGATTTTCCTACTCATCTGGGGCGGCGGTTGGTGGCTCTATGGCGGCTTCATGGAAGTCGGCCGAGTCGCCGCTTCTAATTACGAAGTCGCGGCGCTGCTCGGCTTCGCGGCGGGCACGGCGCTGCTCGCGATGGCGGCCGCGGCTCGTGTGGCTTGGCCGCGGCTCAACTGGCTCGCCGTGACGCTGTGGCCGATCGGCGCACTGTTCGCGGCCGTGTCGCCGTTTGTCGTGGCGCATCCCGCCGAAGATCTCGGCTGGCTCGCGTGGCCCGTGGTCGTCGGCTCGATGCTGTGGTTCCTGCGCGCGCGCGAGGCGTTGTTCCCGCGGCTCGCTCTGGGATTGCACGCCGTCTCGTATTGGCTCGTTGCAGGCTTGCTGCTTTCGGAAGCGCATTGGCTCGTCGAGCGCGCCGCCTACGGTGTCTGGCCCGAGGCGGCGGTGCTCGCGATCGGTGCTGCGTTCGTGCTCGCGACGCTGCGCGCGAGCTTGGACGTTGCGTGGCCGTTCGCGGCGCATCCGCGGACCTACGTGCAAGCGGGTTGCAGTGCCGTGCTCGCGGCACTGACGATCGGCACGCTCACGCTAAACGTCCAATCCTCCGGCAATGCCACGCCGTTGCCGTATCTGCCGCTCCTGAATCCGCTCGAGCTCGCGAGCGTCCTGGTGCTGTTCGCGTTGCTGAAGTGGCTCGGCGCGATCGAGCGGCAGAATCCCAACCTCGGCGCGGGCCGAGCGCGCCCGATCATTGCGGGAGCAGCCGTGTGGTTCCTCGTGACGATGACCGTCGGGCGCTGTGTGCACCACTGGACGGGAGTGCCCTATGACCTCGACAGCCTCGCAGCGTCGACGACGTTCCAGAGCGCGCTGTCGATCGTGTGGGGTATCGCGGGTCTCTCGGGGATGGTCGTCGGCGCGCGTTCGCGGCGCCGCGGCGTGTGGCTCGTCGGCGCCGCGCTGATGACGATCGTGGTCGCCAAGCTGTTCCTCGTCGACCTCGGCAACACCGGCACGCTGCAGCGCGTCGTCTCATTCCTCGGCGTCGGCGTGTTGTTGCTCGTCGTCGGGTATTTTGCGCCCGTGCCGCCACGCGTCGACGCCGAGGCGAGCACAGCGAGCTCCTAGGAGAAACCCATGACCAAGCGCAGCGTGTCACTACGAGCCGCCGTCGCGGTTGCGGGAGCCGTGCTCGCAGCCTCGGCCGAGGCGCTCGACCCGCTCGAGTTCGTCGCCGGCTGGCCGATCGAAGCGCCGGCGAACGCCGAGGTGTTCGACGTGCCGCTGACGGTCGAGGTATATGCCGCGGCCGATAGCCTCGAGCAGCTTGCGATCCTCGATGCGAACGGTGCGCCGCAGTCGTTCTTCCGCCGCGGCCAGCCGGCCGCAGCGGCCACTGAGCAGCGCGTCGTGCTCGAGGCGTCGCCGCTCTTTGTCGGCGGCGCGGTGGGAGCGCCGAGCGTCGGGGTCACGACGAGTCCTCGCGGCACGTCGGTGACCGTGACGCCGGGCGCGCCGGGCACGCCCGCGATCACGGGCTTCGTGCTCGACGCGCGCGGCGTCGAAACGGCGCCCGTCGCGCTCGAGCTCGATTGGCGCGCGCTGCCGCAGCCGTTCCTGCTCGACGTCGTCGTCGAGCAGAGCACGGACCTCACGCGCTGGGCGACGGTGGGCCGAGCGTCGGTCGCGGCGCTCGCGATCGGCGGCACCGAGGCGCGTCACGCGCGCGTTCCCGTGCGCGCGAGCGCCGGCGGCTACTTCCGCGTCACCCCGAGCCGCACGGTCGCCGATTGGCACTTGCTGCGCGCGACGCTCGTCAGCTCGAGCGGCGAGCCTGCGGTACCTGCGAGCGCGCGCTTCGCGCCGCTCGCGGCTGCGCCCGCCGATGCGCCGAGCGGTGCGGTGTATTTCGACGCGGGCGGTCCACTGCCGGTGCAATCTGTGACGCTCGCGTTCGCCGACGACGGCTGGGTGCGCGCTGACGTCGCCGCAAGCCGCTCGCTCGACGGGCCCTGGACGAATGTCGCCTACGGCGAGTTGTTTTACGCGCTGTCGTTCGAAGGGCAAGAGCTCAAGAGTGAGCCCGTGCAGGTGGGCCGACGAGAAGCGCGCTATTGGCGCGTCGTGCCGGCAATGCCGGTGCGCAGCGAACGGTTCGAGCTCGCGGTCGAGTTCCCCGTCGAGACGCTGCGCGTCGCCGCTCGCGGCGGCGCACCGTACTTGCTCGCGGCCGGGACCTTGGCCGAGGAGGCCGGGCCCGATTCGACGCTCGCGTCGGTGTGGTCGACGATCGAGTCGTCGGCCGTGGCCGTGCCGCTCGCGACACTCGGCGCGCGCCGCGAGCTTGGCGGGCCGGCGGCGCTCGTCGTCGTGCAGCCGTTCCCGTGGCGCACGATCTCGTTGTGGGCGGTGCTGATCGCAGGCGTGCTTGTGGTTGGAACGATGGCCGTTAGACTCGCAAAAGAGATGCGAAGCCCAACGTCCTGAGGTTCGCCTGGCCAAACAGAATCGTCCGTCGTTCTTTCGCCGCGTCGTGCGCCGCCTGGTGCTCGCGTGCTTGCTCTTCGTCGTACTGTCCGTCGGCGCCGTGTTCGCGCTGCGCTGGGTCGACCCGCCGGTCACGACCGTGATGTTGCTGCAGCCCGGTCCGATCGGCGATATCTACTATGAGTGGGTGGATCGCGACGCGATCGCGTGGGACGCCGGTCGTGCGGTCATGGCGTCCGAGGACCAACGGTTCGCGGAGCATCACGGCATCGATTTCGCCTCGCTCGATCGCGCCATCGAAGCGTACGCCGACGGCGACGGCTTGCGCGGCGCATCGACGATCACGCAGCAGGTCGCGAAGAACGTGTTCTTGTGGCAAGGCCGCAGCTTCGTGCGGAAAGCGCTCGAGGCGTATTTCGCCGTGCTGCTCGAGCTCTTGTTGACGAAGGAACGAATCCTCGAGATCTATCTGAACGTCGCCGAGTTCGGGCCTGACGTGTTCGGCGTCGAGGCCGCCGCGGACAAGTACTTCCACACGAGCGCCCGCGCTTTGAGTCTCGATCAGGCGGCGCTCCTCGCGGCCGTGCTGCCGAATCCGCAGCGCTTGCTTGCAGCGAGGCCGAGCGACTACGTGCGCGAGCGGCAAGCGCAGATCGAGACGGAGGTTCAGTTGCTCGAGTCGCGCGGCCACTATCGCGGCATCCGCTGGTGAGCCGCTCCCGAGTCCCGCTGTCGGTCGGCTTCCCGCCGATCGCCGACGCCGCCGCGCGCGTTCTCGTGCTCGGCAGCCTGCCGGGCGTGAAGTCGCTCGAACGTCGCGAGTACTACGCGCAGCCGTACAACGCGTTCTGGCGCATCATGGGCGAGCTCGTCGGCGCCGGTCCCGCGCTCGAGTATCCGGCGCGCCTGGTGCAGCTGCGGTCGCACGGCCTCGCCGTCTGGGACGTGCTCCACGCGGGCGAGCGCGAAGGCAGTCTCGACTCTTCGATCGTGCGCGAGAGCATCGTCGTCAACGACTTCAATGCATTCTTCGAGCGCCACGGGCAGCTGCGCTTGATCTGCTTCAACGGCAACACCGCGGCCGGGCTGTTCCAGCGCAGGGTTGTCCCAGGCCTCGCTCCGGAGTGGGCGGCGCTCGAGCGGCGAGCATTGCCGTCGACGAGCCCCGCCTACGCGAGCCTGCGCTTCGAGCAGAAGCTTGCGCGTTGGCGCGAAGCGCTCGGCGGTCTCATTACTCTCACTTGAACTATGCTGCGCGTATGAGCACGACCAACACGGGTTGGATCTATCGCACGCGCGTCTCACCCGAGGCCGCGGGCGCGAGTGTGCTCGCGTTCCACGTGGCGCACTATCGCCACTCCGACGAGTCTGCGTGGCGCGCCGCGATCGATCTCGGTCGAGTGCTCGTCAACGGGCGCCGCGCTCATCCCGAGCAGCCGCTCGCGGCCGGCGACGAGCTCGAGTTTCATCGCCCGCCGTGGCGCGAGCCCGACGCGCCCGACTCGTTTGCGGTCGCGTTCGAGGACGAGCACGTGCTCGTCGTCGTCAAGCCCGCCAACCTGCAAGTGTTGCCGGCGGGCCCGTTCTCGGCGCGCACGCTGCTTGCGCTGGTGCGCGCGAGCGATGCGTCGCGCAGCGGGGCAGCGCCTGCGCACCGGCTCGGCCGCGGCACCTCGGGACTCATCGCGTTCGGCAAGACGGCGGAGGCCCGCTCATCGTTGAGCCGCCAACTGCGCGAGCTGTCGCTCGGCAAGACCTACCTCGCCTGGACGTCGGGTGCGCGCCTGCCGAGCTCGTTCGCGGCGCGCCAGCCGATCGCGCGCGTGCCGCACGGCCCGCTGACGATCCATGCCGCGGCTTCGCAGGGGCGGCCGTCGCTGACGCGTGTGCGCGTGCTGCGGCGCGTCGCCGAGCGCACGCTCGTTGCCGCGCAGCCGATCACGGGGCGGCCGGATCAGATCCGCATCCATCTCGCGGCGGCCGGCGCGCCGATCGTCGGCGACCCGCTGTTCGGGCCGGGCGGCGTGCCGAAGAGCGACGCACCGCCGGGGGCGGGCGGCTATCTGCTGCACTCGGCCGGGCTAAAATTCACCCATCCGCAGAGCGGCGCACGGGTCACGCTGCGCTCGCTGCCCGATTGGTTGGATGGTTGATACGAACATGCTCTCACGCACATCGCTCTATTTGCGCATCGCGCTCGCCGTCACGGCCGTCGCCTCGCTCGCGGCCTGCGACTCGAAGCCGCCGCCCGACACCGCCGCATTTCGCGTGCGCGCCGTGACGTTTCCCGGCGGCGCCGGCAGTGCGCAGCCGCGGCTCGCCGCCGGGCCCAACGGCGAAACGGTGTTGAGCTGGCTCGAGCCGGTCGGAGACGACGGCGTCGTCGCCTTGCGCTACGCGACGTTCGCCGGCGGAGAGCTCTCCGCGCCGCGGGAAGTCACGCATGGCGACGACTTGATGGTGAACTGGGCCGATCTACCCTCGGTGCAGCCGATCACGGCCGGCGTCTGGGCCGCGCATTGGCTGCGCTTGGACGCCGAGAAGCCCGGCGCGTACCACATCGCGACGGCCGTATCGAACGACGCCGGCGCTAGCTGGTCCGCGCCCGTCCAGCTCAACGACGACAACGCGGAGGCCGAGCACGGCTTCGTCGACTTGTTCGCGTGGAACGGCGCGATCGGCGCATTCTGGCTCGATGGCCGGCAGCTCGCCGAATGGTCGTTCGACGAGCCAAACAAGCTCCTCGGCACAAGCCTGCGAGTCGCGACGCTCGATTACTCGGGCAACGTCACGGCGCGCGAGATCGTCGACGAGCTCGTCTGCGATTGCTGCCAACCCGATCGCGCGCTGACGGCGTCCGGCCCCGTCGTCGTCTATCGCGATCGCACGCCCGAGGAAATCCGCGACATCTTCGTGCGTCGTCATGTCGATGGGGCTTGGCAGGAACCGGTGTCCGTCGGTGCCGATGGGTGGGAGATCGAAGGCTGCCCCGTGAACGGCCCGGCGATCGCGGCGGCCGGCGAACGCGTCGCCGTCGCGTGGTTCACGGCGGCCGGGAATGTGCCGCGCGTGCGGTTCGCGTGGTCGGCTGATGGCGCCGCGAGCTTCGCGCCCGCGATCGATCTCGACGGCGCCGGGTCGTTTGGTCAAGTCGGCCTCGTGCTCGCCGACGACGGCACGGCGAGAGTCTCGTGGTGGCGCGCCGCGCAAGCCGGCGGCACGGAGCTCGTGCTGCGTTCGGTGGCGCCCGACGGCTCGCTCGGCGAGACGCGGACGCTCGCGCACAGCACCGCGGTGCAGCCGGTCGACGTGCCGCAGCTCGTCAAAGTCGGCGGCGACGTGCTCGCCGCGTGGACGAGCCCCGACGGCGACGCAACAGTGCGCGTCTTACTCGTGCAGCAGCGGTCGAGCAACTAAGGGTCACGCGTGAGGCGTGCTTCGGCCGACGGCGTCGAAGGCAGCGATGATGTCGTTGTCGCCGATGAGCTCCGGCGTCAAGAAGCGTAGCATCAGATAACCCTCGGTCATGAAATGCAGCACGCGGACGAGTTGCTCGGCCGGCATCGGCAGTTCATTCGTGCGATTCATCTGCGCGACACCTGCGGCCATCGCTCGATAGATTTCGGTGTTGGCAGCCACGAGCCGCTTGCGCATCTCTTCATTCTTTAGCGCGTACGCCTGAAAGGACGCAGCACCAACGGCTGACTTGCGTCGCTGCGGGAACGCCGCGATCACGGCTTCCGCGAGCGCGCGCATTTGCTTGTGGAATGAATCACCGACACGGATGCGCGGGACGATCGGCTCCCAGCGCTGCGCGACGATGGCGAGAAACAGCTCGTCGCGATTCTTGAAGTTGCCGTAGATGGCGCCGCGCGTCATGCCGGCGCGCTCCGCGACCTCGGCGAGCGTCGTGCCCTCATAGCCCTTTTCGCGGATCACCGCGGCGGCGGCGTCGAGCAGCGCCGCTCGCGTGCGCTGTCGTTTGTCACCCTTGGGGCGTCGGCGAGTCGAAGTGGCTGGGGGGTCGGCCGGCATAGGAGCTTGCCTAAAATATACACATATGTATTAAATACAATCAAGTCTTTGTTTCCGTGGAGGCCGTGACCCGATGATCGCGCTACTGGTGCTCGGCACGTCGTTGTTGGTCTTACTGGCGGGGTTAGTTTTCGAGCAGATCGCGGAACGGCGTGACGCTCGTCGTTTCCCGCCGCCCGGCCGCATCGTCGCTGCCGGCGGCCGCAACCTTCATCTCCAGTGTCAGGGCGGCGGCGCGGGGCCGACCATCGTCATCGAGCAGGGTGCGGGCAGCCCCTCGATATTTTGGTGGCCGATCCAACGAGCGCTCGCGAAGTCGGCGCGCGTGTGTACCTACGATCGGGCGGGCTATCTATGGAGCGCGTCGCTCGGACTCGGGCGCAGCATCACGGCTCGCGTCGACGATTTGCACTCGCTGCTCGTCGACTCCGGGTTACCGGGGCCGTTCGTCCTGGTTGCGCATTCGTATGGCGGCCTCCTGGTCGGCCAGCTTGCACGCCGCTACCCAGAGCTCCTCGCTGGGATCGTCTTCGTCGACTCGCCTGACGAGCGTGCCATCTACGGCGGAAAGCATCTCGCGCAAACGAAGCAAATGCTTCGCATCGTCGCCGTCATGGCGTTCGCGGCGCGTTTCGGCGTGCTGCGCTTTTTCAATCCGATGGTGGCGGGATTACCGGCGGAGGTTGGTGCCGCGGATCTCAGCGCGCTCAGGTCGTTGACGGCGCGCCCGAGCGCTCCCTCCGCGATGGTCGACGACTTCGGCTCGCTGCAGCGCGCGAGCGCAGAGGAGAAGCGACCGGCGGCGCCCGGCAGTCTCGGCGCGATTCCTATTAGCGTGGTCTCCCACGGCGTCCCGTATCCGCCCCCGTTCGACGCGTTGGAAGACGGCTGGAGCGAGAGCCTGGCCCGGCTCGCCGCGCTTTCGTCGAATAGCGAGCTCGTGATCGCCGAGCGCAGCAGCCACATGATTCCGTTCGAGCAGCCGGACGTCGTCATCGATGCGATCCGCCGCGTGCATGCGGCCGCGCGCGACGGCACTCGACTGACGCAGCTGAAGAACGCCTCCTGACACGGCTGACAGCTATCCGGCCGAAATTCCACGCGCGTTCCCACGGTCAATCCAACGACCGGGCCCCATCGTGCCCACCGTGGCCGAACGCAGGCCCGGTTCAACTACTCAGCTAGGGGCAATGCAATGAACGTCAGCGCGATTAGGGACGAGCACGGGGTCAACGCAGGAGCGTGGTTCGGTGCACGCACCGCGCACCGAGAGCCGTGGGTGCGACTGACAGCCGCGGCGTTTCGGCGCAAGATGCGCACCATGCAAACCACGACGACCCGAGCCGCAGTGCTCACGGGACTCGGCAACTGCTCCCTGCGTTGCTCTACCTCGGGCATCCTTGCCCTCGTTTGCGGGCTCGCATTCTCGTTCCCTCTCGCCGCGCAGCATGCGCATCAGCCATTGCCGCCGGCGGCGACGGAGCTCCATCCCGGTCTCGGCGACTATCACTTTCCAATCACGACGACCAACGCTGACGCGCAGGCCTATTTCGACAACGGCATTCGTCTTCTCTACGGCTTCAATCACGACGAGGCCGCGCGTTACTTCCGCCGTGCGGCCGAGCTCGACCCGCAAGCGCCGATGCCGTACTGGGGCATCGCGCTCTCGATCGGGCCGAACTACAACGACACGGCCGTCGATGCCGCGCGCGCCCAGGCAACATACGACACCGTGAAGAACGCCGAGCAGCGTGGCGCCAACGGGAGCGCGCGCGAACGCGACTACATCGCGGCCATTGCGAAGCGCTATCCGTCGCCGGAGCCGGCATCGGATTGGCTCGCGTTCCATCGCGACTACAGCGACGCGATGCGTGCGATGGTGCAGAAATATCCCGATGACCTGGATGCCGCGACGATGTTTGCCGAGAGTCTCATGATGCTGCGCCCGTGGCAGCTCTGGACGCTCGACGGCGAGCCCGCGCCCGGCACGCTCGAGCTCGTCGCGGTGCTCGAGTCGGTGCTGCGGCGCGATCCCGATCATCCCGGCGCGAATCACTTCTACATTCACGCCGTCGAAGCTTCGCGCAACCTCGAGCGTGCGATACCGAGCGCAATGCGCCTCATGACGGCGATGCCGGGTGCTGGGCACCTCGTGCACATGCCGGGCCACATCTTCTTGCAGACGGGCGACTTCGATCTCGCCGCCGACACGAACGTCAAAGC